>Ga0310822_101317_pt1 | contig 9916 bp, 7 predicted proteins | sample P4_ome_2_FD_201313 | JGI IMG/M metagenome (GOLD analysis project Ga0310822, IMG submission 201313) | Sorghum-adapted microbial communities from Joint BioEnergy Institute, Emeryville, California, United States - P4_Day56_Rep2 | ecosystem: Engineered > Bioreactor > SSF (Solid state fermentation) >... | reverse complement strand
GAAGCGCGGTCTCAAGCTTAGCTGCAAATGGCGGCCCCCTTCTTGGCATCCTGCCGAATTGCACCTGGAGCAAAGCTGTCCGCTCGTATATGATAGGAATATAGTACTACTGGCAGTATGTGAAAATAATAGAAAAGGGAGCGGCAGAAATGACGGCAGGGACGATTGATGCAAATAAAGAGATTCTGCAGAAAATCTTTTCAGAGGATTTTTGGTTTGTCATTCCCGAGTACCAACGGTCTTACGTATGGCAAACAGACAATCTGACCGAACTGGTCGATGACCTCGTGTTTGCGTTTGAAAACAAACCGGACAATGATTACTTCCTGGGGTCGCTCGTACTGAAGCGGATCAAGGCGAGTTCCTATCCGGAGTACGAGGTGCTGGACGGGCAGCAGCGGCTGACCACTTTCTTTATCATGATGGCCGTACTGCGCGATTTGATCGGGAGTGATCAATTCAAGCAGACGCTGCAAAAGAAGATTTATCAGGAAGAGAACCTGCTGGAGAACGTTCCGGCCAGGATGAGAATTACATACAAAATCCGCGACAAGGTAGAAGAATTCATTCAATCGCATCTGATCGCCCACGGCGGAACAGCGAAGGAAGAAGAGCTGCAGGCCTTGCGGGAGAGCGAAAACGTCTCTTTGGAAAACATGGCGAATGCCACGCTCGTGCTTCGTGCCGAACTGCAGGACAAAATTGCGGCGGGGGACTTGCCCCAGTTCGTACGCTTCATTTTTAACAAGGCGTTGTTTATCTACGTCTCCACGGACAATACGGAAGATGCGTTTCGGATGTTTACAATCCTGAACAACCGGGGCATTCCCCTGACCAACGCGGACATTCTCAAATCGCAAAACATCGGGGCTCTCGCATCGGAAAAGGAAGTAAACAAATACGCCAAGGTCTGGGAAGAGATCGAAGGAAAGCACGGAGAAAATTTTGACCGCTTTCTCCAGTTCATCCGGACGATTCTGGTGCAGGAAAAAGCGCGCGCGAATCTGCTGGAAGAGTTCCACGACCACATTTATCACCCAAAAGCGCCGAAGCAGCCAAGCCTGAGGATGGGGAAAGACACGTTTGAACTGATTGAGCGATACAATGCGATTTACGAAGAGATCATCGAGCTGCAAGGCTCAAACCTGTGCAATGGCTACAAGAACCTCATCACTGTCATGCGGATCGGCCTTCGCTCGGAGGATTGGATACCGCCGCTCATGCACTACTATTCCAAATTCGGTGCCGCCGATCTGGAACGATTCCTGAAAAAGCTGGAGCATAAATTTACGGGCGACTGGGTGTGCGGAATCACACCGACGCTGCGTCTGGAAGCAATGAACAGCATTTTGAAGGCCATCGACAGCACCCCTGCGAATCAGGTGGAAGAGTTGTTCAAGAAAAAAGAGCTCTTCGAGATTGATGAGGATGAATTTGTCCGGAACATTGAAGGACATGTGTACAAAAAGCAGTTCGCCCGTCATCTGCTGCTGAAGCTCGAATACCTTTTGAGTGACAACACCGTGCATCTCTCCGGACACAGCTACATAACAGTGGAGCACGTGCTGCCGCAAAACCCGGCTGATTCGAGTCAGTGGAAACGGGATTTCACGGATGAAGAGAGAGTATATTGGACCAATCGCCTGGCCAATCTCGTCCTCATCAGCCAGAAGAAAAACAGCGCGCTTGGCAATCACGATTTCGAGGACAAGAAGAAGCTGTATTTGCAAAAGAGGATCGACGCTTTCCACGCCAACAAGGTATTTATCGAGCAGCATGCAAAGTGGACGCCTGATGTATTGCGGGACAGACAAGCGAAAATCATCGACCTGCTGAAGAAAGCGGACTAGAAAGTTCGAAGCAGGTAAAACCACTCCTGTTACAAAGCTGGCAGGGGTGGTTTTTCACATAATGATCGAGGCGGCATGGTGCCGATGCTGTTTGTCGGTCAGGCAAAAAACGAGTGTTGACATCGTGACTTACCGCCCATATAATTGGGTTACGATGGGAGTAAAGCAATGGAGCTTTACTGATGAATTTTCAGAGTATATGAAGAAGTATAAATTATGCGTACCGCTTTTATTTTTTTGCCTGATTGTAAGCGGTTCCAGTTTTGTCCCGCTTGTTCACAATTCACAAGTGTATACGAAAAAGCAAAGGCGCTTGGGTAATCTGCTACCAGATTACTAGGCGCCTTTATTGTTAATTTTTTCCATGCCTTTGCGAAGGAGGAGAACCATGAGGGAGAAAGCAAGCAGCCGCTGTCCAAGTCCGTGCGGCTTGCCGACGGAAGCCCCCGACAGCCGGGGAAGCCCGCAGGCAAATGGGGTGTCACGCTGGTTTAGGATCGTTTTATGCCTGACAGACGATAGAACGCGCGAGAAAAGGTGGGGTTGATACATGGACCAAATCGGCAGTTACGTCATTTACTTTATCATGATTTGTGCGGTGATCGGCGCAATCGCAGCGATCCGCAACAGTGATGAAGGGCTCGGCAAAGAATTTATGGAAGGTCTTCATTCCACCGGTTATATCTTCGTACCGGCAGCAGGTATCATGGCCTCAATTCCGTATATTTCCTGGTTTATCGACAAGGTCTGCGGGCCGATTTTCAACAAGATCGGAGCCGATCCGGCGCTTGCGGCCACCGCTATTTTGGCCAGCGATATGGGCGGCTACCAGTTGGCCAACGTGCTGAAAAGCTCCTATGAGGGCTGGATCATGGCGATGATCGTCGGATTCATGGCGGGAGCTACCATCGTGTTTTCCATTCCGATGGGCCTGGCGATGCTCGACAAACGGGATCACAAATACATGGCGCTTGGCGTGATGTCCGGGATTTTGACGGTTCCTATCGGCGCCTTTATCACCAGTGCTATCCTCGTAATGACGAATACCAAGGTGCGCGAAACAATCTCGACTGATGCGGAATCCACCTACGCCTTTGCCATCGGATACGGAAAAATTCTGATCAATCTGTCGCCGATCCTGGTGTTTGTGGTCGCCATTGCGCTCGGTCTGCGCTTCCTGCCCGACCTGATGATCAAGGCATTCATGATTTTCGGGAAGACGATGGATGCAGGCATCAAGCTCGTCCTCGTATTCTCGATCGTGGAATACTTCACAGGCGTCTTTTCCAAGGTATTTGGCTCCTGGGGCTTCGATCCGATCATTGCCGATCCGACCGACCAGTTCCGCGCCCTGGAAACGGCCGGTTATATCGGTATCATGCTGGCGGGTGCTTTCCCGATGGTGTACATGCTGCGGAAATACGCGGCGAAGCCTCTGCAGGCGATGGGCAACCGGATGGGCCTGAGCCCGACGGGAAGCGCCGGTTTGCTCGCGACGATCGCCAACATCCTGGCGATGTTCCGACTCGTTCGCTCCATGCCGCCAAAAGACAAGGTGATCAATATCGCGTTTGGGGTATGTGCGGCGTTCTTGCTGGGCGACCACCTGTCGTTCTCCGCCAACTTCCAGCCTACGATCATCCTGCCTCTGATTATCGGGAAATTCGGTGCCGGCGTGATCGCTATCGGTCTGGCCTACTGGCTGTCCGTGCCAAAAGCGCTGGAGCTGGAGAAACAGGATCGTGAAAAAGGTATTATCGGTCCAACGGAGTATCTCGAGGGACAAAAAGAGGCTGCCGCTGCGAAGGATGTTGCGGCGTCGTAAATAAAAGAACTTCCTTCCCCCTGCTATTCATCGAAAACTCACGCGGTTTTCATGAATCCAGGGGGATTTTTATTGCGTTTTTTCAAAAGGGCGCACTATGGCTGGCCAAATCGCTTGCAGCTCAGTCCAAAAAGTGGTATTTTATTATCGACATACTTGTAGGTCTAAAAATAAGGAGGATATCCATGTCTCCGCGAACAAAGGAACAATGTGAAGAGTTGCGGGAAAAGCGCATTCAACAGATCATGGAGGCTGCAGGACAGATCTATTTTGAGAAAGGCCTTCTCTTTGATATTCGCGACGTCGCCAAAAAAGCGGGACTCGGTTATGGCACTGTCTACCATTATTACAGCAACAAGAACAGTCTCGTCAGTGATTTGCTGGATAGAGGCTTTGAACTGTCGGAAGCTTTGACAAGCGCTTTCTTTTCTCGGCAAGAAAAGTCGGCGGAACTGCTGGATGAGTTCTGTGCCGGGCTTTTGCGGCTGTGGCTGGAGGCACCCGCAGCGTTTATCGTCTACAAATGGGCCGCGGAAAACTTCGTGGGAATGGAAGAGCAGCTTCGCCGCACAGCCAAACAGAGATTCGACGATACCCTGTATCAGCCTCTGCTGGAGTGTATCACGCAGATGCAGGTTCAGTCGGAAGCGCTCGCGACGGGGACCGATCCCGGCCGAATCGCCAATTTTATCATCGGCACCCTGGTCGGATGCTTCGGCATTTCCATGTACCACAAGGATGCAGACTTTTCACCGGAGGGAGTGCTGCTGATGATCCGAAAGAGCGTAAGTGAGCGCCGCCTCTCAGAGAGCGGAGAGAGCAAAGGGAGGAGCCGGGCGTGATTTACTTGAAGACTCGCGAAGAGATCGAGCAGATGAGACCGGCAGGCCGGATCGTGGCGACATGCCACAAGGAAATCGCCAAAAGAATCAAGCCGGGCGTCACTACGCAGGAGATCAACGATTTTGTCGAAAAGCTGATCAGGCAGCAAGGTGGAGGGACGTACACGGACGGTTACAACGGATTCCCGGCAGCGATCTGCGCATCGGTCAACGACGTCATTGCACACGGCTTCCCGAGCAGAAAGCCGCTTAAAAACGGGGATATCGTCAAAATCGACATCGTCGCCACGTACAACGGCTGGGTAGGAGATTCTTGCTGGTGCTATGCGGTGGGCGAGGTTTCCGACGAAGCGAAAAGATTGATGCGGGTGACCAAGGAATGCCTGTACAAAGGGATCGCGCAAGCTGTGCCGGGAAACCGGATCGGAGACGTGATGCACGCGGTTCAGAGTCATGCCGAGGAAAACGGGTATTCTGTCGTGCGTGATCTGCTGGCGCATGGAGTAGGCCGGGAGCTGCATGAGGAGCCCAACTACAATCACGTCGGAGTGCCAGGCAAAGGATTCCGGCTGAAAGAGGGAATGGTGCTAACCATCGAGCCGATGCTGAATGCAGGAACCCATCGGATGAAGATTGACGCGGACGGTTGGACAGCCCGGACGCTGGATGGCAAGCTGTCAGCCCAGTACGAGCATACGATTGCGATCACGAGCGACGGACCAATCGTGCTGACGGATCAAAACTAGATCAAAGCGAAAGCCTGCTGGCGAACGGATGCGATGGCGCATTGTCGTCCGGCAGGCCTTCTTTTGCATTTCAAAGCTATACCTTGTCATCGACAAAGGCTAAAATAGAGAGAAGTATTCATGCGTTTTTCGTATACGCCAGATTCGAGGAGGGCGTCCAGCGCCGCGGTGTCCGCCGGTTTTCCGCACAGGCGCTGCAACAACAGGAGGCGAAGCAGCTTGCTTTCACCAGGATTGGCTTTACATACAGACAAGTATCAAATAAACATGATGTATGCGCATTGGATCAATGGCACCCACAATCGCAAAGCGGTTTTCGAGGCGTTTTTTCGGAAGCTTCCGTTTGGAAACGGTTACGCCGTATTTGCGGGCTTGGAGCGGATCGTCAAATACGTGGAGGATCTTCGCTTTGAAGAAAGCGATCTGGATTATTTGCGCGAGCAGGAGGAAAATTACGATCCCGGCTTTCTCGAGGAGCTCCGCAATTTTCGCTTCACGGGGACGCTCCATTCTGTCAAGGAAGGTTCGCTGGTGTTTCCAAACGAGCCGTTGGTTCGCGTGGAAAGCAGAATTTTTGAAGCGCAGCTCATGGAGACAGCGCTGCTTAATTTTATGAACTACCAAACGCTCATTGCCACAAAGGCGTCGCGGATCCGTCAGGTAGCCAAAGACGATTTGCTGATGGAATTCGGCATCCGGCGCGCCCAGGAAGCGGACGCTGCGCTCTGGGGAACGAGGGCTGTCTATCTCGCCGGGTTTGACTCTACGTCAAACATGCTGGCAGGAAAGCTGTTTGGCATCCCGACGGCAGGGACGCATGCCCATTCCTGGGTCCAGTCGCACGAAAACGAGGAGGAGGCGTTCCGCCGTTATGCAGCCGCTCTGCCTGACCAAGTGACATTGCTGGTGGACACGTACGATACGCTGGGGAGCGGGGTGCCGCATGCGATCAATATCGGCCTGGAGATGCAGCGGCAGGGCAAACGGCTGCGGGCTGTTCGTCTCGACAGCGGCGATATTGCCTTTCTTTCAATCAAAACGCGGGAGATGCTCGATCAGGCAGGGCTTTCCGACGTGAAAATCGTCGCGTCCAATGATCTGGACGAGCATACGATCTTGAGCCTGAAGGTGCAGGGGGCGAGGGTCGACTCCTGGGGAGTGGGGACGCAGCTGATTACGGCAGCAGATCAGCCTACCTTGGGCGGTGTGTACAAGCTGGTCGCCCGAGAAGGTGACGACGGCGAGTACATCCCGACGATCAAAATATCGGCCAACCCGGAGAAAGTGACGACTCCGGGAGCGAAAGACATTTACCGGCTGATCGACAGAAGCACCGGAAAAGCGATCGCGGACTATCTCTGTTATCCGTCAGAGACGGACATCCAGGAGCAGGCGCCGATCAAGCTGTTTCACCCGAGCCACACGTACTTGAGCAAGCTGGTGGAAAACTACGTGGCCGAGCCGCTGCTCGTCCCTGTCTTTGTGGAAGGCAAGCGTGTGTATCAATTGCCTGATCTGGCAGAAATCCGCCGTCATCACAAGGAGCAACTGCAGATGTTCTGGCCGGAGTACTTGCGGATGATGAATCCCGAGCATTACCGGATTCATCTGAGTGACCAGGTCTGGTTGACCAGAGCGAGCCTGATGCAGCGCTATATCGACAAAGGAAAATAAGTTCTTGTCATAGCGATGAAAGGGTCCGCATACACTTGTGAAAAAACTAGCGGGGTCTCGTCGGCAGGTTTTCATTGACAGATGGACAAGAATCGCAGATAATTCCAATGAACTAGATACGGTACCTTTAAATCAGTCCCGTGAGGCTGACAAGGTAAGTCGGAAATCCGCTGATGGCAGGCTGGGAATCTTTGTGTCCCTTTCTGTCGTTGTGGGTGAAAGAGGCCTCTTGTCAGGAAATACGGCAGGAGGCCTCTTTTTGGTTGGGTGCCGGTCTACAAAATAACAACAGGGGTGGTACAGATGAGCACTTCATCCGTCGATAAGGAATATTCACTCGAAGCGGTTCCGAAATCGCAGCGCAGCAGTTTTTGGCACATTCTCGTCGTGATGCTCGGCTTTACGTTTTTCTCGGCCAGCATGTGGTCGGGCGGTCAGCTCGGGACGGGGCTTACCTTTACCCAGTTCGTACTGGCCGTACTTGCAGGAAATCTGATTCTTGGCATCTACACCGGGGCATTGGCGTATATGGCCGCTGATACGGGCCTGTCCACGCATCTTTTGGCCCGCTTTGCCTTCGGGGAAAAGGGCTCGTACCTCGCTTCGTTCATGCTGGCGGCGACGCAGATCGGCTGGTTCGGCGTAGGGGTAGCGATGTTTGCTTTGCCAGTCAACAAGGTGACGGGGATCGATACGCTTTTGCTGATCGTGGTGTTCGGTATTGTGATGACGGCTACTGTCTATTTCGGCATCAAGGCATTGGCCATACTGAGCTTTATCGCGTGTCCGTCCATTGCCGTACTGGGCATGATTTCGGTTACTGATGCAGCGAACTCTGTGGGGGGACTGCAGGGACTTTTGCAATATCAACCGGCGCAAGCGATTTCCATGGCGACAGCCCTGACGATCTGCGTCGGGTCTTTCATCAGCGGCGGAACGCTGACGCCGGACTTTACCCGCTTTGCCAACTCCAAGCGAAACAGCGTGATCGCGACTGTGATCGCCTTTTTCATCGGTAACTCGCTGATGTTCTTCTTCGGGGCGATCGGGGCCATCGCGACGGGACAGTCCGATGTTTCTGAAGTGATGTTCTTGCAGGGAATGATTCTGCCGGCCATTATCATTCTCGGTTTGAATATCTGGACGACCAACGACAATGCGCTCTACGCTTCAGGCCTTGGCCTGTCCAACATTACCAAAGTGAAAATCAAAAAAGTGGTCATTTTCAACGGCGTGGTCGGGACCGCCTTGGCTTGGTGGCTCTACAACAACTTCGTCGATTTCCTGACCTTCCTCGGCTCCACCCTGCCGCCGATCGGAGCCATTATTCTGGCGGATTACTTCTTCGTCAACCGGGAGAAGTACAAGCATTTTGAGACAGCAACATTTGCCAGCGTCAATGTAGTCGCAATCATTGCCTGGGTAGCCGGTGTCCTGCTCGCGACATTCGTGCCGGGGATTCCGCCGCTCAATGCAATCATCGGCTCGGCGCTGATCTATGTCGTCGTCATGCGAGCCATGGGAGCGCACCGTTCAGCGAATCTGACGGAAAACAGGTAAAATAAAGCAGACACAGAAGCAAGCGACAAAAATGAAGAGGTGAAAGATTGTGCTTATTACCAACGCAAAGCTTCGCGGACGCGAAGGGCTGTGGCAAATCGCCATCCGTGACGGCAAGATCGTCAAAATCGCCACGGAGATCACAGGTTTTGAAGGAAAAGTGGTGGATGCGGGTGGGGCGCTAGTTCTGCCGCCGTTCATCGAGCCGCACATCCATCTGGATACGACTTTGACAGCAGGAGAGCCTAGCTGGAATGTGAGCGGAACGCTGTTTGAAGGCATCCAACGCTGGTCGGAGCGCAAGCAGACGCTGACCAAGGAAGATGTCAAAGAGCGGGCCAAAACAGCGCTCAAATGGCAGGTGGCACAGGGGATTCAGCATGTTCGCACGCATGTGGACGTCACAGACCCCAGCCTGACCGCGCTGCACGCCATGCTGGAGGTTAAGGAGGAGATGGCTCCGTACGTCAATCTCCAGCTCGTCGCTTTCCCGCAGGAAGGCATTCTTTCCTACGCCAACGGAGCGGAGCTGCTGGAAGAGTCGCTTCGTCTCGGCGCTGACGTTGTCGGAGGAATCCCGCATTACGAATTTACCCGCGAATACGGCGTCGAATCCATGCGGCTCGCTTTTGGCCTGGCTGAGAAATACGACCGTCTCGTAGACATTCACTGCGACGAAATCGACGATGAGCAGTCCCGCTTCGTCGAGGTGGTAGCCGCCGAGGCACTCCGTCTGGGGATCGGGGAAAAGGTGACGGCTTCGCATACGACGGCCATGCATTCGTACAATGATGCCTATGCGTCGAAGCTGTTCCGTCTGCTCAAGCTGTCCGGCATCAACTTCGTGGCCAACCCGCTGGTCAACATCCACCTGCAGGGGCGGTTTGACAGCTATCCAAAACGCCGCGGCATCACGCGCGTGAAAGAGATGGTGCAGGAGGGCATCAACGTCTGCTTCGGCCATGACGACATTTTCGATCCGTGGTATCCGCTCGGTACCGGGAATATGCTGCAGGTGCTGTTCATGGGCATTCACGCCTGCCAGCTGATGGGCTACGAGCAAATCGTCGACTCGATTGATCTGATTACCGTCAACAGCGCGAAGACGCTGCATATCGAAGCGGAGTACGGCATCGAGGAAGGAAAGCCGGGCAATCTGATCATTCTCAACGCACAGGACGAATACGATGCGATTCGCCGCCAGGCTACCGTCCGTTACTCGATTCGGCACGGGAAGATCATCGCCGAGACGGAGCCGAGCCAGCCTGTTCTCCGGTTTGGAGATACGAGTGAAATCGTGACGTTTAAAAAATAGGAAAAGCAGTTTGCTTTTGCGCCAGAGAAACATGTTCTACGACAGATAAGCAGCCTGATGCGATCAAGCCGCTTATCTGTTATTTTTATTTTAGTTCGCTTTGA
>Ga0310822_101310_pt1 | contig 9986 bp, 8 predicted proteins | sample P4_ome_2_FD_201313 | JGI IMG/M metagenome (GOLD analysis project Ga0310822, IMG submission 201313) | Sorghum-adapted microbial communities from Joint BioEnergy Institute, Emeryville, California, United States - P4_Day56_Rep2 | ecosystem: Engineered > Bioreactor > SSF (Solid state fermentation) >... | reverse complement strand
CATGATGCAAAGTTCGGTCTGGAAACGCGGGGCGGCTTTCGTGGCGGGACTGCTCGTCCTGTGCGCGCTGACGCCGCTGTTTCAGAGCGTTACCCATGCGGCGCCTCCGCGTCTCGACGATATTCGCGTCGCGCTGTTCATCCAGGCGAGGGGAAGCGTGCCCTCGGTGACGCTGTCTTCGCCAAACGGGCTGATACTCGACGAAAGGACGCCCGCCGGCGCTCGCCGCTGGACGGATGCGCCTTCCACGGTCCGGTTCGCGCTGGATCAACCGATGGTGGAGCTTATGCGCACCGCCAATTACGAAACGGCTGCACAGCTGCGCTCCACGCTCGGGGCATCAGGCGAGTCCGCGTTTATCTTCGCACGACCGTCCGCTTCCGGCGCAGCCGAGTACATCGTGGCCGCCGGTCCGTACACCGGAGCGGAGGAGGCGGCCGCGGCGGCAAGCAGGTTGAGCAAGTTGTCCGGCGGCGGTTCCTCGGCCAAAATCTTCGGCCCCCACTATTGGAATGCCGGAACGTATACCCGGCTCGCCGACGCCGAAGGGATGGCGGCGGCGCTGTTCGATGCGGGCGTGGATGCCTGGCCGGTCATGCAATTCGCCAACGACCAGAGCGTCGTGTACTCGGTTTGGATTGGCGGCGCCGCGAACGCGGCGGCGCTGGAGACGGTCAAAGCCGCGGCGCTGCGGGCGATGCCTCAGCTTGCGCTGACCGCGGCCGATATGACGCAGCCGTATTTGATTTTGCGCACCGATGTTTCCGACGGCAAGGCGGCGGCGGTTCCGATGTATTCCCTGAACGTCGCGGGACAGAAACTGCTCGTTTCTCCCGCGCAGGGCGTGATTCAGGTGCGGGAACGGTACGGCCGATCCTACCGGGGCGTCATGGAGTTGACGCAGCATAACGGCGGCCTTGCGGTGATCAACGTGCTGCCGTTTGAAGAATACCTGTATTCCGTCGTCGGCGCGGAAATGGGCGCCGGTTGGCCGGCCGAAGCGTTGAAGGCGCAGGCGGTGGCGGCGCGTTCGTACGCGTTGGCGCAGGGGATGAAATACGGCATCGCCCATATATCCGACACCACGTATGACCAGGCATATTACGGTATCGGTACGGAAAACCCGGATGCCGTGAGCGCCGTGGACGCCACGCGCGGCGAAGTGCTGGCGGATGCGTCAGGAAATGTGGTGCCCGCCCTGTATTATTCCAACGCCGGCGGAATGACGGCGGATGCGAGCGAAGTGTGGAGCAATCCTTATCCCTACGCCAAAATGATGCCCAGCCCCGACCAAAACGCGCAGGAAAGCAAACTGGAATGGGACCGCGTCGTGCTGCCCGACGGCGCCGTGGGGTACATACGTACGGATTACACCGAGGAAACCGGCCAAACGAACCCGGCCGGCCTGCCGCTCGTAAGGGTGACGGACACAAACGTCAACGTTCGGCTGGCGCCGTATGTGGACAATGTCCGCAACGCGCCGATCGCCAAGGTGAACACCGGCGACACGCTCATTCGCATCGGCGCGGACGTGGAATCCAACGCGTTCAGCTGGATATATGGGCCGTATTCCGCCGAAGAACTGCTCGCTTCCATTAATGCCGGCGCGAGTTCTCCCATTCCCGGCCCGCTGAAGACGCTGGAGGTCACCAAACGGGGGCCGTCCGGCAGAGTGACGGAGATGGCCGCCAACGGAACGGCCATTCGGGTCATGACGCCGGACGCGTACCGGACCGTCATGAACGGCGTGCCGAGCACGCGGTTCGAAGTCGAAAACATGGCGGACATCGCCATCATCGGCGCATCGGGAAAAACCGTCCGCGTTACGGACCCGTCCGCCGGCCTTTACGCGATCGGCGCCGCATCGGGAACCAAACCGGTCGGCGTGTTTCCCCCCGAAGCCGAGTACCGGTTCGCCATGGACGGGAGCGGCGATGTCCGGGTGATTTCGCGGGATGTTCGCTTTCGCTTCATCGGGCGCGGTTCCGGTCACGGACTTGGCATGTCACAGTACGGCGCGCGCGAGCTGGCGGAGTTTCTCGGGTATGATTACGTCGAGATTCTGAAATACTATTTTCAAAATGTCGCCATCGTCAACATCAATGAAGCCCAATAGACTGACTGTCTGATGGAAGGGTAAAAGTCCGATAGACGAATCATGTCCAGCAAACGACAATGTTCGGTGGACCATACATGCCTCATGGAAGGGCAAAAGTCCGGCAGACGGATCATGTCCAGTAGAGGAGAAATGTCCGGCAAGAACTGCCGTGCAGGTGCAGTGAAGTTCATCGGACGATAAATGTTCGGTTGGATAATGCCCAATAGGCGGAGATTGTCCGATCGATTCGGGAAGCCGGAAGAAATGATTGTCCGATAGAACGGCAACGTGAGGAAAAAACAAGATGCGCAAACGCTCGCGGAGCGGGCTCAACTTTCGATCAACAGGAGAAACCATGGATGTCCGACAATTTGATTTTGAACTGCCGGAGCGTCTGATCGCCCAGACCCCGCTTCCCGAGCGAACGGGGTCGCGGCTCATGACGCTTGACCGACGGAGCGGGGCGATCGGCCACCACCGCTTTTCCGAGCTCGCGGATTTTTTGCATCCCGGCGATGTGCTCGTCATCAACGACACGCGGGTCATCCCCGCCCGGCTGTTCGGCGTCAAGGCGGACACCGGCGCGAAGGCGGAAGTGCTGCTGCTGAAAGAGCTTGGGGACGACCGTTGGGAAGCGCTCGTCAAGCCCGGCAAACGGCTGCGCGCCGGCGCCGTCATCGCCTTTGGCGGCGAATCGCCGGATGCGGCGCCGTTGATGACGGCGCGCGTCGAAGAGGAAAAAGAAGCCGGCATGCGCGTGCTGCGGTTTGCTTACCGCGGCATTTTTCAAGAACTGCTGGATCGGCTCGGGCACATGCCGCTTCCGCCGTATATCAAGGAGCAGCTGCAGGACCGCGAGCGCTACCAGACGGTATACGCCGCGCATGCCGGTTCCGCCGCCGCGCCGACGGCAGGGCTTCATTTTACGAAGGAGTATTTGCAGGCCATTCGCGACAAGGGGGTTCACATCGCGCCCGTCACGCTGCACGTCGGGCTCGGCACATTCCGGCCGGTGACGGCGGAGCGGGTGGAAGAGCACCGGATGCACGCGGAATATTTCCGGCTGCCCGCGGCGACCGCCGACATGCTCAACGAAGCGAAAGCGCAGGGCAGACGGGTGATTGCGGTCGGCACGACGTCCGTCCGCACGTTGGAAACCGCCGCCGCGCGGTCGGAGGGCAAACCGCTCACGGAAACCGGCGGCTGGACGGATATTTTTATTTACCCGGGATACACGTTCCGCATCGTCGACGCGATGCTGACGAATTTTCATCTGCCCCGGTCGACGCTGCTCATGCTGGTCAGCGCGTTTGCCGGGAGAGAGCGCGTGCTGGCCGCGTATCGGGAGGCGGTGCGCGAGGAGTACCGTTTTTTCAGTTTCGGCGACGCGATGTTCATCTATTGATGGAAAAAAATCACGAAATATGATCGAGATTTGAGGAAGTCGAAATGGCGATTCGATATGAACTGATCAAGGTTTGCCGCCAGTCCGGAGCCCGGCTCGGCCGGCTGCACACGCCGCACGGCGTCATCGACACGCCGGTGTTCATGCCCGTCGGAACGCAGGCCACGGTCAAGACGATGAGCCCGGAAGAGCTGAAGGCGATGGACGCGCGGATCATTCTCAGCAACACCTATCATCTGTTTTTGCGTCCCGGCCACGAACTGATCCGGGAAGCGGGCGGGCTGCACCGCTTCATGAATTGGGACCGGGCCATCTTGACGGACAGCGGCGGCTTTCAGGTGTTCAGTCTGAGCGAGAGGCGGAAAATCAGCGAAGAAGGCGTGGAGTTCCGTTCCCATTTGAACGGCGACAAACTGTTTCTTTCTCCGGAGAAGGCGACGGAAATCCAGAACGCGCTCGGCTCCGACATCATGATGGCGTTTGACGAATGTCCGCCGTACCCCGCGGAGTACGATTATGTGAAGCAATCCGCCGAGCGGACGACGCGCTGGGCGGAACGGTGTCTCAAGAGTCACGCAAGGCCCGGCGAACAGGCGCTGTTCGGCATCGTCCAGGGCGGCGTGTACGAAGATTTGCGAAAACAGAGCGCCCGGGAGTTGACTTCCCTGGATTTTCCGGGGTATGCTATTGGAGGACTCAGCGTCGGGGAACCGAAAGAGTTGATGTACCGCATGCTGGAAGCGACCGTGCCCCTGCTGCCGTCGGACAAGCCGAGGTATTTGATGGGCGTCGGTTCGCCGGATGCGCTGCTGGAAGGTTCCATTCGCGGCATCGACATGTTCGATTGCGTGCTTCCGACCCGGATCGCGCGCAACGGCACCACGATGACGAGCGAGGGGCGGCTGGTCATCCGCAACGCGCAGTACGCCCGCGATTTCGGACCGCTGGACCCGCGCTGCGGCTGCTATACCTGTCGGAATTATTCCCGCGCTTACATACGTCACCTGATCAAGGCCGACGAAACGTTCGGCATCCGGCTGACGACGGTGCACAATTTGCATTTTTTGCTGACATTGATGCGCGAGATCCGGCAGGCGATCATGGAAGACCGGCTGCTCGATTTTCGGGACGAATTTTTTGAGCGTTACGGGCTTCATGACAATGATAAAGGATTTTGACTAAGGAGGTAAGTCCATGACGATGACCGCGTTTTTGACGACCCAGCAAGGCGGCGTCGGCAATTTGTTGATCACGTTGGCGCCCTTCCTTGCGATGTTTGTCATTTTCTACTTTTTGCTGATCCGGCCCCAGCAAAAAAGGCAGAAGGCGCGCAACCAAATGCTGAGCGCGTTGAAAAAAGGCGACAAGGTGGTTACCATCGGCGGCCTGCACGGCACGATCGTGGAAATCACCGACGATATCGTCGTGCTGCGCGTCAATGACGTGACCAAGCTGACGTTTGACCGATCGGCGGTCAACAATGTGGTCAGCAGTCCGTCGAGCGCGTCGGAATAATGGGCGCGATAATGGACGAGATCATGGGCGCGCCGGCCGGAATCGGCGTCATGCCCGTCCATCGGTTTTCCGGCTTGAGCGGATGCGTCTGCGACGGCGCTCGCTTTTCCTGAAAACGCTGAACAAACAGCCGTTCTTTCTTGCACGGCACGGATGCGATCTTGGAAGATCGCATCTTTTTTTGTGACTTTCGCGTCAGCGCCGCAAATTGACGCCGAGCATGCCGCCGACCGCCCCCGACGCGGCGCAGATGGCGGCCGTCAGCAGCGTTTGCCAGCCGATCGGCGCATCGAAACCGAGAAAACCGACCAGCACGAGAATGACAAAGTAGAGAGCGCCGACCAAGGTGCCTGCGGCCCAGCCCTTTTCGCCCTTGCGCCTGCCCGATACCGCGCCGCCGATAAGCAATGACACGGCGTGAAAAGCGTAGACGACCCGGTCGATCGAACCTTCTTCCATATCGGATACGGTCAGTGTAACAGAGCCGAGCAGCACCAGCACGAGCAGCGAAGCGTAGGCGTACAAAAGTCCGTACAGGAGCGGCGCGGACGCGCGGCCCGGCTCATGGCGGGGGGAGTTCATGTCCTGCTCTGCCTCCTTTTTTGGTGAACGTCGGTTATCACCATCATATGGCCAAGCCGCCCGAAGTAGACCATCGGTTCACCCGCTTTGGCAGGTTTTCCATGGCATGTTTCGGCTGCGGCGGACAAACAATACGTCTGAACAAGCGACGATCCGCAAAGCGCCAAGTAGCCGGGAGGGAGACGAGATGCTGTGGACCATCGCCTTACGGACGGTGATCATTTATTTTCTCGTGCTGTTTTTTTTGCGGCTGATGGGAAAACGCGAGATCGGCAAACTGTCCGTATTTGACCTGGTCATTTCCATCATGATTGCGGAAATTGCCGTTCTGGTGCTGGAAGATCCGAAAAAGCCGATGGCGCACGGCCTCTTGCCGATGGCGCTGCTCGTGTGCATCCAGATCGTAGTCGCTTACATTACGCTCAAAAGCGAAAAGCTGCGCCGATGGATGGACGGCCGGCCGAGCGTGATTATCGAAAACGGAAAACTGAACCGAAATGAAATGCGGAAGCAGCGGTATACGCTGGACGACTTGATGCTGCAGCTGCGGGAAAACCGAATCACGAATCCGAACGATGTCGAATTCGCGGTGCTGGAAACGACGGGCAAGCTGTCCGTCAAGGAAAAATCTTCGCAAAACGGCGGTCAACAGGGCAAAGAACAAACCGGCGAAGCATTTTGCCAAGTACCATCCGGTAAAGATCAATCCGGTAAAAAACAGTCCGGCGTAGAAAAATCCGGAAAGGAAAATTCAGGAAAAGCACATTCCGCGGAAAAAGGGTTCCGGTACGAAGGTTTGCCGGTGGCGCTGATCATGGACGGAAAAGTGCAGGACGAAAATCTCGAAAAGATCGGGAAAACCCGGTTTTGGCTGAAAAACGAGCTGCAGAAATACGGCATTCGCGACTTCAAGGACGTCTTCTTTTGCACTTACGATCATAAGGGAAAAATGTATATCGACCGCAAGAAATGAAAGGGGCAAATCGGTCAAGCGGCCGGACGGTGAGCGGAATGATAGGCGGGGTCATGGCGTCCGGCCGTCGTTTTGCCGCAAGCTTCGACGGAATTCAATGTCTGCGCAGACGCAGCAGGCGGACGACATCGTGGCGGTCGATCATTCCCGTGACCGCCATCGTCAGCATGTAGCAGAGGCCGCCGGCGGCGCACGCCGCCGCCAGCCCGGCCAGGACACCGTGCGCGACGGTCGCGGTGTAGCCGAACTTGCACATGGCCGCCATGATGATCGCGCCGCTCGCCACCTTGACGTAGTCCAGCGGCGGAAGCACGGTTTTCAGCAGCCGGGCGACGCTGACGCTGTGCAGGACGGTGACCAGCGCGATGTTGACGCAGATGGCCAGCACCGCCCCGTTGATGCCGAGTTCGGGGTTGGTCGCGAGCGCGTAGATGAGCACAAGCTTGACGATCGCGCCGATCAGCGTGTTGCGCAGCGCGGTCCCGGGCTTGTCGAGCGCCTGCAGCGCCGCCGCCAGCGGAGCCTGCAAATAGATGAAAATGGCCGCCGGCGCCATCAGCGCGAGCATCGGCGCAATGTCCGCGCTTCCGTACAGCAGTTTGCACACCGGTTCCGCCAACACGTAGAGGATGACCGCAAACGGCGCGCCGGTGACGAGCGTAAGCCGCAGCGATTGGTGCATGCGCTTTCGGATCGTGAGCATGTCCCGCAGCGCGGCCGCTTCCGACAGCGAAGGCACAAGCGATACGGACAGCGAGTACGTCAGCGCGGTCGGCAAGAGCAGCAGCGGCATGACCATCCCCTGCAGCATGCCGTATTGGGCGGTGGCGGCGGCCGCGGCCACGCCGGCGATCGCGAGGCTTTGCACGATCAGCACGGATTCCGCGAAATACGATGCGGATCCGATCAGGCGGCTGGCCGTCACCGGAACGGAAATGCGCAGCAGGCGGCGCGCCAGCCGCAGGCGGCCGCGGACGGTGTCCGCCTCGCCGACGGCCGCGCGGCGGACGAAAGTGCGGTTGCGGCCGTACCGGACATAGTGCCACCCGAGCAGCGCCAGACCGACGAGTTCGCCGCAGACGACGCCGATCATCGCGCCCGCCGCCGCGTAGGCGATTCCCATCGGCACAAACGCCCAGGCGATGACGAGCACCATGGCGCAGCGCACGATGGTTTCGGCAGACTGGGAAACGGCGGTCGGGATCATATTGTGTTTTCCCTGAAAATAGCCTCGCAGCACCGAAGACAAGCTGACGAGAAAGATGATCGGACTCATGCATACGATCGTCCAGTACACGCGTTGATCGGTAAAAAGGTACTGCGTCAAATAGCGGGCGGCGGCGGCGCACAAGAGCGTCATCACCGCGCCGAGGCCGCCGGAAATCAGCAGGGCGGTGCGCAAGATGCCGCGTGACCTCCAATAGTTGCCCTGCGTTTCCGCTTCCGCGACCAGTTTGGCCACGGCGAGGGTGATTCCGCCGGTGATCAGCGTCAACAGCACACTCATCAACGGATAGCCCATTTGAAACAGGCCGACCCCTTCGGCGCCGATCAGGCGAGGCAGCATAATGCGCGGCACAAACCCGATCAGCCGGTTGAAAATGCCGGCGGCCATCAGGATGACGGCCCCTTGGATAAACGTTTGTCTGCTTCTGCTCACGTCGCGACATCCTTCCTGTCCCTGATGCTACATAAATATGCGGTGCATGTCCCGGGTCATGCCTGCCTGCGGCAGGATGTCCAAAGAACTCCCCTTCACGCCGCAAGGGCTCATAACGCCGCTGCCATGTTGAACAAGGAAGGTTTAATATCGCCGTGCGGCGGAAATCACGCTGCAATGTTGAAAAGATCACGGCTAGGTTTCCATTATCGCGGCATATTCTCGGAAGGGTTGCGGCAAGGTCGGGGCAGAGATTGCCGCAATGTGTCCGATATCGCCGATGCTCCAAATATGGCCGCGGGGTTGTCTCCATCATGGCCGGGAAGGAATCGCCCGTTTTTTGCCGAATACGTTGTAGGGAACAGTGAGGCAGGATGGGAGGATGAAGATGAGCGATCAACAGCCCTGGAGCGAAGTGATGACGGAAGAAGAATGGAAGCGGGCGATCGGGGAATTGTGCAACAGCAAGGCCGAGGAATTCCGGCTGATCGGATACGAACATGTCACCGGGGAAGATATATGGGAGTGCGTTCAGGACAAGTACGCCAAAACCGGCATGCCGGCGCTGCATCGGGTCGTCAACGACATTTTGTCGCTCAAATCGACGCAGTTCATGAACTGGATGACGTTGTCCGTGCTGCGCGACGACAGCCGCGACGCGTGGCCGCCGCGATGACCGGCCGCTTGCGCTGCGCCTGATTGGCCGCGCGGTGCGCGCGTCCGCTTTTTGACTCGCTGATACCCCGAAGATATAATAGATGGTATTGAGTCGGACGGTATACAAGAGGAGATGGGAAAAGCAATGGTGGCAAAACGGCTGGCCGCTTTTTTGGCTATTGTGATTTTGTCCGGCGTGGTGATTGTCTGGACCAGTCCGTCGTTGCTGAACGGCGTTCGGCTCGGGCTGGATTTGCAGGGCGGTTTTGAAATCTTGTACGAAGTGGAACCGCTGGAAGAAGGGCAGGAATTGACGCGGAACGTGCTGCGGGAAGCGGCGAAAAATCTCGAAGAGCGCGCCAACGCGTCGCGCGTCGACGAGCCGGATGTGACGCCGCTTTTGCCGAACCGCATTCGCGTGCGGCTGGCCGGTGTCGAAAACCAGGAGCAGCTGATGCAGCGGCTCAAGGAACCGGCCGTGCTGACGTTTCGCAGCAGCGACGGATGTTCCAGTCCGACCGATTACTGCAAGATCGAGCTGGAAGGCAAAGATTTCGTGGAAGACGGCGCGAGCGTGCAGTACGAGCAGGGGTCCACGACGCCGATCGTCGCCATCAAACTGAAAGAACCGGGCAAATTCGAGGAAGTGACCGGACGGCTGGCGTCGCTGGCGGCGCAAGGACGCAACGTGCTGGCGATTTTCATGGACGATCAGCTGATCTCGGCGCCGAGTGTCAATTATGCGATCAGCGGCGGCGAGGCGATCATCACGGGGCGGTTCACCCATAAGGAAGCGGAAGATCTCGCCCAAAAAATCAACCTCGGCGCGCTGCCGGTGAAACTGACGGAAAAATACACTCAAAGAGTGGAAGCGACGCTCGGCCGCCTGTCGCTGGAACAAACGTTGACGGCGGGGCTGATCGGGTCGGCGTTCATCATTTTGTTCATGTTGGGCGTTTACCGATTGCCGGGCTTGGTCGCTTGCATTACGCTGATCATATACACTTGGTTGCTCCTTTTGGTTTTCTATTGGATGAGGGCGACGTTGACGCTGCCCGGCATCGCCGCGTTTGTGCTCGGGGTCGGCATGGCGGTC
>Ga0310822_101308_pt1 | contig 9992 bp, 13 predicted proteins | sample P4_ome_2_FD_201313 | JGI IMG/M metagenome (GOLD analysis project Ga0310822, IMG submission 201313) | Sorghum-adapted microbial communities from Joint BioEnergy Institute, Emeryville, California, United States - P4_Day56_Rep2 | ecosystem: Engineered > Bioreactor > SSF (Solid state fermentation) >... | reverse complement strand
TTTCGAGACGACGAGTTCGCCAATCGTATCCATGATGACCATCTACATGTCGAAGTCGAGCTCCCCGAGTCCGCGTACCGTCATCTCGGCAACAACGTGCCGCAAGAAGGAGCTTGAGCGCTGCGCCCGGTTCCCTGTGAGGCCGCAGTGCAGGCGCTCTTAGGCTCAGGTCTCAACGAATGATTTTGCGGTGGTGGAGGAGGAGCAGTCCAGCGACCGTGTCGGCTGCGCGAATCTGTCCGGTCGCGGCCATGTCAGGGACGTCTGCAAGGGGTATCCACTCTTGTCGCACAGACTCGACTCCGTCTGGCGGATCGCCGATGTGTGTGACCTCGTCAGTCCAGAATATGTGATAGGTCGCGTCCGAAATGCCGTTCGCAGGCTCGACGCTGATCAAGTGTCTGAGAGTGCCGGTGGCCTTCCAGCCAGTCTCCTCGAACAGTTCTCTGGCGGCGGCATCTTCAAGGCTTTCCCCGTCGTTCCCCCTCCTCCAGGCACCTCCCAGCCCCACGTGTTCGGAATGAATCTGTGTCGGTACAGCAGCAGAACCTCGTCGCGATCGTTGAGTGCGGCACACAACACGACGGGCCTCTCTCGGATGACGGTGTGCTTCAGGTGACGGCCGTCAGGGAGCTCGACATCGGCGATGTTGACAGTAAGCCATGGGTTCTCGTAGACGGTTTGTTCGCCATGGTTGATCCACTGCATGCCAGTGTCCTCCGACCCTGTGAGATGCGAGCGCTTAACGCTACACAGGTATGGCCAGCCGCGCATTGATTCGCTCCACAGCCAGCTGTGCAGTGGCGGCGTGTGTTACATCTAATTGATCACGGAGTCCGACGAACCGCTGGTTGAGTTGGTGCGACTCCATGCCGGCTGCTGCATCCAGGGCCTTCATCACAGACGCCGAAGCCTGCTCCACCTCGCCCTGGCGCAGATCGACTTTTGCAAGGGTGAGGATCCGTTGAACATGGCCGCGTGGGTGAGACGGGCACCTGAGCGCTTGTTCGGCGTAGTTCCGAGCTGGTTTGGGGTCGTTGAGCTGTGTTAAAGCCTCTGCGAGCTGCAACTCGACAAGGCCAGGCTGAACGTATCCGGCTTCCGCCGGTTCGTTGTCGGGGCGAATGCCGGCAGCGGCTTGTTCTGCGGCTGTCATACTCTGGTGGCACGCGGTATCGATTCCCATCCGTGCGTATGCCTTAGCGCGAGTGAGGTTGAGATCGGCACGTAGGGCCGGGGAAAGGTATTGGCCACAGGCACGCAGTCCGGCGTCAGCATGAGCCACAGCCTGCCGGTACTCACTGACGATGAAAGCCTGGTTGGCCAGCAGAGCTAGCACATATCCACCGAACTGCTTGTTGCCGCTAGCCTTCGCGAGCCTTAGAGCATGGAAGAAGTACCGTTGGGCGAGCCCCTGTGCGTCTGCATCGTAGGCACAGATTCCGGCGAGTGCGACCAGCCCACCGGCCGCGCGGAACAGTGCACGGCCTGTCTTGTCGGAGTAGCGTCCCCGTAGTAGTGGTGCCGTGTACTGATTGACAAACGCGAACACGCGCCTGCGGACGACGATACCCCCAACGAGCCGGTACATCCGTTCGAAGTGCTCTCGAGCCACCTGGAGTGTCGTGATGTCCGAGACGCCTACCTGCCTGCTTCCCTGGCTGGCCACATCAGTGTCTTCGGGACCCTTCTCCCACTCCCATACAGGGCTGACAGCTTGCACGCCGGTGACGGCTGGAATTGTCGCAAGATCTGGCCCGTGGTAATCCGACCGCCACATGAGCATGGCGCGCTCTAGATAATCCCGCAGTGTGACGAGGCGTTCATCAGTGCCAGCACAGAGGCTCGCGACGTTTCGAGCCGGTTTGGCTCGCTCAGCGAGTTCGACCAGCTCTCCGCCAGCGCAGAGTACGTCATCCAGTAGTTGAGCAAGCCGAGGCGAAGGACGCTTCCGGCCGTGCTCGATATCGGTGATATGGACGTGGGACACGTAAACCCGTGAGGCGAGCCGCCGGAGGCTCCAGCCTCGAAGCTTCCGTCTGCGCCGTAGTTCGGTGCCGAAGTCGCTGTAGGCCACCAAGTCGAGCACCCCCCAGTGTTAGCTAACGGTAGCGAACGCGTCGACGATCCCAATGCTGCCACGACTGGAGTGTGATAACTGGCAGTAGCAGCGTGAAGCCCGCCGCCAGGCAGATGGTCTGCTCTAGAGCTGTGGTCGTCGTCGAACTTGCGCTGAATGACCTGATGACGAGCGATGAAGATGAAGGCACTGTGCGCCTTATGTCTGGATCGGTGCGGGACGAGGAAGGAGTAGGTGCACTTACATGCGGCGAGTGGAACAAGCGCAGGCACAGTCGAGTGTTAGCTGGGTTGCCGAACAGGCGGGAGAACGTGGCTGGACGCGCGGCGAGGTGGAGGTCATCAGCCGTGTGTTGTCACGCGTCTGCCCCACATGTCACGCGGAGCCGGGCCATTGGTGTCGTACAGCCGCAGGACATTTGCTCGACGACATCGACAAGCAGCACGTCGCCCGCCGGGCGGTGGGCAAGTGGCGCACCATTCACAACGCCTAACGTGCAAGCAGAATGGTCTACTCGCCTCGTGCTGTCACTGCCTCGATGCCGGGACACCGCAGACATGCGGGTTTGGGAGGTCGGGAGCCGGAGATACGGTCCCAGGTCGCCGAAGCTGGTGGTGCCGTCGCCCTCAGTTCTTCCGCGTGAGGACGACCTTCAGTGCACCGGTCTCCGCCGCGTGAGCGAAGACTTCATAAGCCATCTCGAACTCGTCCAGACTGAAGTGGTGGGTGACGAACCGCTGGGCGTCGATCTTGCCGCTGCTGAGCAGCCGTAGCAGCGTGGGAGTCGAGTACGTGTCCACGAGGCCGGTGGTGATCGTGATGTCCCGCTGCCACAGCCGCTCGAGGTGCAATGTCACTGGGCTGCCGTGGACACCGACGTTGGCGATGCGTCCGAGAGGTGCTGCCAGGTCAACGGCGAGTTCGAACGTCGCCGGGATCCCTACGGCCTCGATCGCGACATCTGCTCCGAGACCGTCGGTGAGATCTTTCACGATCTGAACGGGATCCTCGGTGGTGTTGTTGATGACGACGTCGGCTCCGAACTTCTCAGCTGCCTTGAGCCGACCATCGGCCCGGTCGATGGCGATCACGTGCGTCGGGCTGAAGAGCCGAGCGGTGCTGATCGCGGAGAGTCCGATCGGACCGGCGCCGACGACAGCGACCACGTCGCCTGGCTGGACTTTCCCGCCGAGCACACCAACCTCGTACCCCGTCGGCAGAATGTCGGCCAGCATCAGCAGCTCCTCATCGGAGACGCCGTCGGGCGCTGGATAGGTCGAGGTGTCCGCGAACGGAACCCGTACGTACTCCGCTTGTGTCCCGTTGATCTCGTTGCCCAAGATCCAGCCTCCGCCACCGACACACTGGCCGTAGCGACCGTCTCGGCAAAACCGGCAGATGCCGCAGGACGTCACACAGGAGACCAGCACCCGATCGCCGACCTTCACACGCTTGGTTCCGGTACCGACCTCGACCACCGTGCCGACCGCTTCGTGGCCGAGGATGCGGCCATCGGTGACCGTCGGCACGTCACCTTGGAGAATGTGGAGATCGGTGCCGCAGATCGTGACGGTCTCCGTCTGAACGATCGCATCAGTGTCCGCTAGTAGGCGCGGATGTGGCACCGACTCCCACGCCTTCGCGCCGGGGCCATGGTAGACGAGTGCTTTCATGACGACCTCCACGACGAGCTCGTGGCAACTCCACGCTGCAAGCCGGCCGGTGTCCGAACCAGGGCCAAACGTCCCGAACCTCCCGCCCGATCGATGCGGTTGACGTCGCCGGGAGGTCGGGGGTGTAGACCGCGCCGCAGCGTGACCGGGCAGGATGGCATGGCGCGTACCGCGCATAGGCCGGCCCAAGGCCGGCGGCGACGCTCCCACGATGAGCCGTGAAAGTTGCTACTGGTTGGTTGGAGGCACGTGTGAGTGATCGCGAGGAAGTCGTACGACGGTTCGTCACGGACGTGTGGAACGGTGAGCGGGAGGAGTCGGCGTACGACCTGATAGCGGCGGAGTGCCCTGGCATGGACGGTACGGGACCCGAAGCGACGCTGACGTGGCATCGTGACCGCCGCAAGGCTTTCCCGGATCAGCGCTACGAGATCGTCGATCTGGTCGTCTCCGACGACCGAGCGGCAATCCGATGGCGCGGCACCGGCACCCAGCGTGGACAGTTCGGCCCGGTGCCGCCGACTGGACGAAGGGTCAGCTACTCCGGGGCGACCTTCATCCGCTTCAACTCAGAAGGCAAGATCGCCGACGTGTGGAGTGTGAACGAGCTGTTCCAGGTGTGCCAACAGCTTGGGGTGCAGATGGTGCCACCTGCGCCAGATGCGGGGGAGTCAGCGGTGACCTGAGCAACACCGCATCGTGACGAAGGCCCCTCCACCGCTAGCTCACCGAGAAATGCGTTGGAACGGATCGCCGGCGATGGGTACTGTCGACGGCCCGGGCACATCTTCCAGTCGATGTCCGTCGGCTGGCATTCAGAAGGAGCTCTCCGCGAACCATGGGTGAGCTGCCGAAGACGCAGATGTATGCGGTCCGTGTTATCGCCCAAGTGTGCGGGGAGCCCGTCGCCGTGCGGCCATACACCTCGTGGCGCTCTCCATCCGTTGTCGTGGGAGCGCGACTTGCAAGTGGTGACGAGGTGGTCTTGAAGGCGAGCGGGCACCAGTCGGGTAGGGCGGAGGCCACCACGCTCCGCATGGCTGAAGCCGCTGGTGTTCCGGTCCCGCCGGTGCTGGACGAGGGTGAAGATCCCCGACTGCCCGGGGGCCGTTGGGTACTCATGCGGAAGGCTCGTGGGCGACCGTGGCGGCTACCCACCCCTAACGTGCGCGCATCCGCTCGGACGCAGGAAGACCTTGGTCGGATCTTCGCGCGTCTCCATGCGTGCAAACTACCTGGCTACGGTCCGCTCAACGAGAAGGGCCAAGGTAGCTACACGCGATGGTCGAACTGGCTTTGCGAGGCGTTGACCAAGCCGTTGCGGTTCTTGTGCATGGGCGGACACTTCGACCGCGAGCTTGTCACGCGCGTCGGGCGAATGTTCTCCAGGCACGCCGCAATGCTGGATGCCAGGCCCGGAGTGCTCGTGCACGGCGACCTGGGAAACATGGAGATCTTCGTTGATCGCAGGAACCGAGTCGTCGATATCGTCGACTTCGCAGACGCCGTTGCCGGTGACCCGCTCTACGATTTCGCTCACTTCGTCCGTGGCGGCCCAACTGACGACCCTCGTTCGGCTGCGATCCTCCCGGGCGTGCGTAGGTCATACGTGGCACATGGAGGCGTGGAGCCGGACAACTGGGATCAGCTCTTCTGGATCTACGACGTCTTCAACGCTGTGCGCAACGCCGAGTGGTGCGTTCGCGAGAGCGTTCCGTGGCTTCCAGGCCTCCGAGACAAGGTCGTTCGGCTGCTCGACCAGCTAGGCGGCTGCCGTTCGCCGCGGTGATGCCTGCCACAGCGTGCAGGCGCCCGCTGAGGATTTCGTGCTAGCTCGCGTGTACCTCTGATCCACGCCCGCCTCAAGGCGGCTGCTGCGTCCATCCTCGCGATGGCGCGGCATGGATTCAAGGCTTGTTCTTCGCGCTCCGTGTCTCACAGACTGACGTCATCGGATCCGGTTGTGAGCCAGCTAGCCGCTTGGTGGCCTGTCTCTCACGTGTCGATCTCCAGTCGACACACCAGCGGGTGCGACGAGCCTTTGCTCGATTCCTCAACCAGGTCGAGTCACCGACAGGTCGACGTTTGGCGTGCGAGAACAGCTTGAACGGATGGGAAAGGCGATGAACTCCTCCCGACATGAACGAGCGCCAGCTGCGCTCGACGTGGCGCAAGTGCGAAGACGACTTCGTTTGCCGGAGGAAACAGTCGCCTGGTTACGCAGCCTCCACCAACCCGCATGCTCAGATTCACCAGTGCTCCCCGACGACAGCCAGGCCGACCAGCTGCTCGACAGGCTAGGCGTCGATCCGATCGACCGGACCGCGACTTTGAAAGCTCGACCGGATCCGGCGGAGGATGCGCCACTGTGGTGGATTCTCGAGCGGGTCTATCACGACCTCCGAGCCACCATGGGTAAGCCCTCCACTGGTGGTGGTACCAGTGCATACGGGTCCCGTTGGCCGACACCTGCTGGTCTGGGCGTACCTCGCGATCCTTCCTCACGTACGTCGCTACCACGCCGAGCATGACGTTCCGGATGACGTCTCGTGGACCACGCTGTCTGCGTTGGGTGCCGAGATGGCAACCTCCAGGCAGATCACCGGTATGAGCGGTCTTGATGCCACGTGGGGATTGCCTCGTGTCTTCCGAGGAGTCACCTACCGGCTTGGACGACTGGCATTCGATCGTCAAGGACCGAGGCCCGACCCTGCGGATCATCCGATACTGCGTCCGGGCCAGAGCGCGCTGAATACCCATGTTCCAGCAGGCGGCCGGCCTTTGGACCCGGCGGCGTGCGACGAATCGTTCGCCTCAGCCCTGGAGTCCTTCCCGAAGCTTTTCCCTGAGCGCGTGCTCGCATTCTGCTGTCACTCGTGGCTGATGGACGACCAGCTCGCGGCGTACCTTCCTGAGTCGTCGAACATCCTGCAGTTTCAGCGTCGGTTCGAGGTCTTCACGGACCGGGAGCAGGCTGACTGGGCGCCTCTTGAGCATCTGTTCCACCGTCGTTACCAGGGGAAGACCGTTCCGTCCGAGCTACTTGACGAACTGCCTCAGAAGACCACCCTGCAACGGGCTGTGGTCTCCCACCTACGTAGCGGCGGCCACTGGTACAACAGAACCGGCTGGATCTTGCTCCAGCGACGCAACAAGGGAGCGCGTTCTCTCGCCGGTGGGGCAGGCGTAGCAGGTATTCGTGAGCCGTAAGGGTTCACCATGGTCAGGAACGCAGAGCCCTTGACTCGACGCGACCGTTTGTGCGCGTGAGGCACCGAGCGTACGGTCGACGCTATTACCATTGCGAACTTCGATGCTCGCCGCCGTGGAAGGACCTGCTGATGCAGCTGACTGGTCGACCGGCACTGGCAGCGACGGTGCATGATCCGGACAGCAAGCTTCTAGCGGCGTTGTACCGAGCTGCGCCGGCGCTGCGCGAGGTCTTCGGCGGGTTCGGGATCCTCGCTACCGATCCGACGTCGGACGACGTTGTGCAGTTCCTCGAACGAGACCTCGGGGCGGTCGTGGGACGTGCGCCCGCAGAAGGTACGAAGATCGGGCAGCACCGCCGGGAGTCTGTTCGTCTGGCCTCCGGCGGCGGGTCGGTCGTCCTGTACTCCGATCTGGACAACATGCTGCGCTGGATCGAGGCGGATCGCCAAGAGGTGGCGAAGATACTGGAATCCTTCGACGGCGATCTGGTTGTTGTGGGCCGTACCGCTCGAGCGCTGGCGGCCTGCCCGCGTCGCCTCCGCGACACCGAGGTGATCTCAACCATGTCTATGCGTTGGCGACCGGACACCAGTGGGACCTGATGTTTGCGATCCGTCTGCTCTCACCAGAAGCGGTGCGAATCATCGTGGAGCAGGGACGGGAGGACACCATCGCAAGTGATGTCGAGTGGCCGCTGCTGATCGAACGAGCAGGACTTCAGATCGGCTACCGCGAGGCCGACGCATTGTCGTACCGGGTCCGCAAGGACTTCGAGGCCGACGCCGACCGTCGCGACGGCGATCCGTTGCTGTGGATCCAGCGGATCGAGCTTGCGAACCTGCATGCCGCCGTGATGAAGAGATTCCTCGTTGGCTCAGACCGTGCGTAGGCTCCCTTGGCACTGAGCTACTCGAGATCCAGATCTCTACGAGCGACAGTTCAGCGTCCGAGCCGGTCAGCCATTTCGCCCAGCCTTTGTATCAGCGCTCCTATCTGGAGTGCTGACTGACGCTGTAGTTCGAGTAGCTGCTCCGGATCCCATGCCTGGGTTCCGCGGGAGTGGGATGCCCGACTGTTTTCGAGCATGTCTTGGCGGGCGGCGTTGACTGCGGTGACGACGGCCGCCGCAAGCTCTTCGCTTCCGAGTTTTAGGGCTTTTCGCTGCAGCTGTATCTGGCCGACGCGGCCGTCAGCAGTGATGGTGGCGCGTACCAGTCCGTCTGCGGCTTCCGCTTCGCCGTAGATCTCGCTGGCGGTGTCGCCTGTCGGCTTTCCGGAGCGCAGATCCGACAGGGCGGTTTGGGCGACGTCGAGCGCGCGAGCAAACTCGCCGGGGTTGATCTGGCCAGACTCTGAGGTCATGGGCCTACACCTGCTTCCTTCATCACCTCGGTGCTGGCGGTGGCTCAGCCGAGGATTGCGGTGACGGCTTGGCTGATGGCGTAGTTGATGGCCAGGCTGGCAAGTTTCTTGGCCACGGGAATCCAGGCCAGGGATGCGCCGAAGGTGGCGGCGGCGGACGCGATCGCTGAAGCGATCTGGATAGCCAGCAGGGTGAGTTGGACGATGACGGCGATCTTCAGGGCGAGTACCACCGCGGCGGCAAGGAACAAGCCGGGTCCCACCAGCATCGCTCCTTGGCTACCGTCTCTCAGTACCTCGGCACCTCGGTCCCGGTCCTGCCACGCGGCTCTGAACGCGTCGATGTCCAAGCCCTTGTTCTGCGCCATGACCGACTGCACAGGATGCTCAGTGGCCTGGTGCAGTCCGCGTGCTTGGGAACCGAAGTCCAACCATGCCGAACCAAGCTCGGCCATCCTGACCTCGTCGGATTTGGGCCACATGAAGCCAAGCTCGTTCAGGAAGTTCGCCAGCCCGTCGGGCAGCATCAACGGTGAACCGGCCATCCGCCTAACCCTTCCCGATCCCGTCGAGCATGTCGTTGATCTGCGACAGCAGCTTGGCGAGGTTCTGTTCGTTCTCCTCGTCGTTGTCACCGACGAGGGTGAGCCGTTCGCCAAAGGCGTGGAAGTCGTCGGTGACTGAGCTGAAGGTCTCCGATGCGAGCTCGTAGATCGCGCTGTAGGCGGCGCCGATCAGTCCACCAACGAGGTCGTCACCGAAGATGTCGCCCATCCCTTCAGAGGTACTTCGTAGCCTCTCCCACGCGCTTTCCACCTCGTCGCCAAGCTCAACCAAGTGCTTGCCGCCGTCGCGCAGCGAGTCGGGCATGTTCTGCTTCACGTCAGACACCTCGGCGGTCACCTCCCTCCCGGGATGCGGTGATCTTCGCCATCGCGTCGTCGTACAACTGAGCCAACATGCCGACACGCTCGGCGACCAGATCCTGCACGGCGGTCAGGTCCTCCGCGAGCTTGTCCGGATCCAAGACCGAGCCGTTCCCGGACTGGTCGACTGCCTTGGTGTTCAGGTCGCCCAGCGCCGCATTGATCGCGTCTGCAAGCTGTTGACCAAGCTCGTCGGGATCGGCGTAGAGTGCACGCGGATCGATGGTGAGCGAGTCCACCAGCCCGCCTGGGCGAACCGTCGCGACGATCCGCCCCTCGGCCGACGAGCCTTCACCCGCGATCTCGACGGTGTCGTCTGACTCTTCGGAGGGCTCGGGTTCGGGAATCTCACCGTCTCGGAGGGCTCGCAAGGTCTGTGCCGCCGCAGCGAAACCGTCCTCGAACTCCTCACGATCGGGAAGGTCGACCTCGGCCGCATCCCCCGGAAGGCTCATCGCTCACCCCCAGCCCATGATGTCGTGACGCTAGCTGGCTGCGGAGTCCCATACCAGCTTGAAATCCAGCCCGGTGAGGCCGAGGCTACGCAGGTCTTCAACGACAGGTTCGGTGAAGTACACGTCGCCTGTCTGCTGCTGCGGGATCCGGAACGCCGCGCGTTCGGGAATCGCATCAGCCCGAAAAGCGTATCGCTCGATCGCCATGATTCTTCCGCTGCTAGGAAACCGGACGATTTCCGAGCGGTCCTCGTCGAGGGCGTCGAGCACCTGGGTGGCGTTG
>Ga0310822_101303_pt1 | contig 10030 bp, 7 predicted proteins | sample P4_ome_2_FD_201313 | JGI IMG/M metagenome (GOLD analysis project Ga0310822, IMG submission 201313) | Sorghum-adapted microbial communities from Joint BioEnergy Institute, Emeryville, California, United States - P4_Day56_Rep2 | ecosystem: Engineered > Bioreactor > SSF (Solid state fermentation) >... | reverse complement strand
GCTTTGTCATTGCAGATCGTGATGCGCTCCTGAATGTCGATCGCAACCACGCCTTCCCGCATGGCGTGAAACGCGGCGGTCCGCTCGACGAGGATGCGGGAGATTTCCTCGGGCTCCAGATTGAGCATCTGTTTTTTGATGTGGCGGGCGAGCAGATACGATCCCCAAATCCCGAAAAACAACGAGAGGAGAAATGTGATGACGATGTTCTCCCGCTGTTGGTAAATGATCTCCCAAATGCCGGGCAATACATGTCCGACGATCACGACGCCGACCTGCTGATGCTGCGAATCCATCAGCGGGACATATGCCCGCAAGGCCGTTCCCATTTCTCCCCCGACCTTCTGCAGGTAGCTGTGCTCGGCAAAGGCAGCTTCCGCATGCTTGTCCTGAAAAACCGTGCCGATCCTCGATTCCAGAGGGTCAGAGAAGCGGATGCGGTCCATGTTCAATACGACGATATAGGTGACGTCATTGACGATCCGGATACGGCGGACGGCGGGATTAATGGTCTTCCAGCCGTCCGGCTCCTGTATGCTTTTCTGGATGGACTGGATTTGGGCCACGGTCCGGGCCGTCGTCATCAAGCGCTGTCCCAGCTCACTTTCCGTCATGCGGATAATGCTTCCAAGAAGAATAATGCCGCCGATCAGCAGAGAGAACAAAACGATTCCGACCGATAGAAGAGTGATTTTTCCCTTAATTTTTAATTGTTTAAACAGTGAGGTTCTTCCTTTCCCATGGGGTTACCTGTTACCATTATATCGTATCCGCCGCATACGTCCTCGAGAAAAGAGCGGTTGAAATCGAAAAAGCATTGGCAACCAAAAAAGTAAGCAGGTGTCATTCATGAAATCATTTCTCAGCATTACGTTGGTCGTCGTTCTCGGATTTTTGAGCGCGATCCTGATCGGGTTTCGCACCGACCTGCCTTTTTCTCCACTGGCCTATGACGAGGAGCAGGAGGGCTTGCAGGATCGGCTGATTATCAAATTCAGTCACGTTGTCGCGGAAAACACGCCAAAGGGGCTCGCTGTCGAGCGCTTTTCTCAGCTCGTCAAAGAAAAATCCAACGGGCGTATCGAGGTGCAGGTCTTTCCAAACGGCATCCTGTACTCTGACATTACGGAATACGATGCCCTGCGAAACGGCGACATCCAGATGATCGCCCCCGCCTTTTCCAATCTTGCCGACAAAATTCCCGAGTGGTCTGTTCTCGATCTGCCATTTGCCTTTCGGGACGAGACGGATGTGGAGGAGGCCTTCAACGGGGAAATCGGAAGACTGCTGTTTGAAAGCCTGGAGCCTTTCGACATGAAAGGAATGGCCTTCTGGAACAACGGCTTCAAGCAGATGACGAGCAATCGGCCGATCCGCAGGCCGGAGGATTTCAAAGGACAGCGTTTCCGGATCATCCAGAGCAAGGTGCTGGAAGCCCAGTTTCAGGCGCTTGGGGCGAAAGGGTACGGGGCCCCGTTTACAGACGTGTATCAAAAGCTCGCCAGCGGCCAGGTGGACGGCCAGGAAAACACGATCTCCAATATTTATACGAGGAGACTGTATCAGGTCCAGCGGTACATGACGCTGAGCAATCACGGCTATCTCGGCTATGCCGTCATCATGAACAAGCAGTTTTGGGAAGATCTCCCGCCGGAAACGCAAACCATCATCCAGGAGGCCTTGAAGGAAACGACCGCGTACAGCAACCAGCAAGCTCTCGCCATCAACGAGCAGCAGTGGAACCAGCTCCAGAAAATGCCGCTGGAGATCCACAAGCTGACAGCGGAAGAAACGGAGGTATGGCAAGCGGCGATGAAGTCGGTCTACGATGCTTTCGCTCCGGTTATCGGCCCCGCCATTATGAAAGAGCTGGAAGAGCTGCATGCGAAACCAAAAAGACGCCGCATCGCCAGAAAAGAGGGCAAGCGCTTTCCTGAAGTAATTCCCAATTTATGGAATCAAGAATCGAAAGCGCTGTCATTATCGCAGTCTGAACTGCTCCTTGCGAGCAGCAAAACGGTTGGTTCCCGCATCTTATTGCGGAACTGCGGGTAGTCTTCTCATCTTCAGCGCTAAAACAGGCAAAGGACCGGGCAGCTTATTGTCCGGTCCTTTGCCGATTGCGTCGCTATACGGTTCGCGGTGACAACGAGCCTGCCTCCACCGCAGTCAACTCCTGCTCCCCCTGCTGAAGCTGATACATCTGATAATACTTGCCCCCAAGCTGCATCAGGGTATCGTGGTCACCCCGCTCGACGATTTCGCCTCGGTCCAATACGAGAATCAGATCAGCGTTTTTGATCGTCGAGAGCCGATGCGCGATGATAAACGTCGTCCGGCCCTTTTTCACCACTTCGAGCGCATCCTGGATTATCGCTTCCGTCTCCGTGTCGATGTTGGAGGTGGCTTCATCCAGTATGAGAATCGCCGGGTTAAAGGCAAGTGCCCGGGCAAAGGAGATCATCTGCCGCTGCCCCGCCGACAAGGTGCTTCCCTTTTCGATCACCGGCTCGTCAATTCCTTTGGGCAAATGCTTCAATACCCGCTCTCCGCCGACTTCAACCAACACCTTTTCCACCTGCTCCCTGGAAATCGAATCGTCTCCGAGCGAGACATTGGATGCGATCGTGCCCGTGAACAGGAACGGGTCCTGCAAAACGATTCCCATGTGATCGCGCAAGGTTTGGCGAGGGACGTCCTTAATATCGACCCCGTCTATCGTGATCCGGCCGCGCTGCACGTCATAAAAGCGGAACAGCAGATTGAGGATGGAGCTTTTCCCCGAACCTGTATGGCCGACGAGCGCCACGGTCTGTCCGGGCTTCGCTTCGAATGCAATGTCTTTGAGAACGTACTCGTCGTCCTTGTAGGCAAACCATACGTCCTCAAACTTGACGTGTCCTTTGTATCGCTCGATTTTCTGATCCGACACTTCCTCCCCTTGCTCGTCAAGCAGGACGAATACCCGCTCTGCCGACACTAGCGCCGTCTCCAGATTCGGCAGCTGATTGACGATGCGTACGACGGGCTGGAACAGCCGGTTCAGGTAATCGACGAAGGCGTACAGCACGCCGAGCGAAATGACGCCTTCCACCCCCGAGATGGAAATGCCGCCAAAATACCAGATCAGGGCGATAAAGGCGATATTCCGAATGACTCCGACCAGATTGTGACCGGTCATCGCATTGAGGCTGAGAAGCTTGCTTTTGTACGTAAAATGCCTCAGATTGTACGTTTCAAAATCCTGCAGCGTCTTTTTCTCGGTGCGAAACGCCTTGATGATGGCGATGCCCTGGATCGTCTCATTGATCATACCGTTGATCTCGCTGACGGTCGCCCGGATCACCTGGTTGAACCGCTTGGCGAACCGGCGGTACACGTAGATCCAGACGCCCAGAAGGGGAACCATAAACAGGCAAATGGCCGCAAGCTGGCTGTTTAGCATGAACAAGGCGGCGAATACCCCGACCATATAAATGATGCCGGAGAAGAAATTGGCCAATACGGTAACGTACAGATCGCGAGTTGATTCGGTGTCGTTTGTAATCCGCGATACGACCTTTCCTGCCGGCAAATTGTCGAAGTAGTGAATCGGCAGCTTGTTGATGTGGGCAAACACGTCCATCCGCATCTTTCTGACAATCCGGTTCGCGGTAGCCTGAAGCAGGTATCGTTCGCCATAGCTGAAAGCAGCGGAAATGATCAGCAGGCCAAAGTAGAACACGCACAACTGGATCAGACCGCTCATTTCCGGTTGAAAAAACGGGTAAAGCTCCCCCGTTGCCAGCTTTTGTGCCGCGTAAGTCCGGGTTTCCGTTCCCTTCGTGATCGCGAGCTGCCCTTCCGGCGTAATGGTCCTTTCGCCGTCAAGCAGCACGGGTTCGCCGACAAAGTAATAATCCTGCTGCACCTGAATCACCCTTGCTTCCGCACCGCGGGGCTCTCCCTCGGAAAAGTGGTCGGCGCGTTTGTACAGCTTGCCGCCGTAGGATACCGCATACGGACCTTGCTGCTCTGTCACATACCAGGGCTGCTCGATGCCGGAGATGTGCACATCGATCATCCGCTTGGCGATCAAGGGGCCTGCCAGATCTGTTCCCACCGCCACGGCGAGCATCAGCAGCGCGGCGAGCAGTTGCCATTTAAAAAGCAGCGCATAGCGAACGAGCCGCTTGCCCGTTTTGGCCACATTGCCCGGGGTCCGGTCTATCTCCAAATCATACAGTTCCGCATCCATCTCCCTCACCTGCTCCCTGTCAGTTTTTCTTCTACCTGCTGGCGTGTGAACTGTTCCTTGTACCAGCCGCCCAACGCCATGAGCTGATCATGTGTTCCTTCCTCGATGACACGTCCTTCATCCAGTACCAAAATGTGGTCCGCATGCTGTACAGCCGAGAACCGGTGTGTCGTAATCAGCGTGGTTTTGCCAGCTCTGGCCTTGCGGATATTGGCGATGATTTCCGCCTCTGTGCGCCCGTCGACCGCCGACATCGCATCGTCCAGAATGAGGATGTGCGGGTCGGAAATGAGTGCCCGGGCAATCGAAACGCGCTGTTTCTGGCCGCCGGAAAGCGCTACGCCTTTTTCCCCGACCAGCGTTTCCACCCCTTTGGGCAGGTACTGCAAATCCTTTTGGAATGCGGAAGCAGCCAGGGCATGGGCAAACTCCTCCTCGCTCGCATCGCTGTTCCCCAGCAAAATATTGTTCTTTACGGATCTCGAGAACAAAAACTGCTCCTGAGGGACATAGCCGTACCATGATTTCAGCTGGTCCATGTCGATTTTCTCCAACGGAACCCCGGAGATTGTGATGCTGCCTTCTCCAGGCGGATATTCGCGCAATAGCTGCTTGACCAGCGTTGTTTTGCCGCTTCCTGTTCGCCCGACGATCCCCAGCGTTTGCCCTCTCTCCAGCGTGAAGCTGATCTGCTGCAAATTGTCGACAGTCGAGGTCGGATAACGAAATGTTACGTTGTGAAAGGCAATCTGTCCGGGTGCCTCGAGCGGTATCGTCTCTGTCGGTTCGGGAACATCAGGCTGGTAGCTGAGTGTCTCGTTTACCCGGTCGAGCGAGGCATTTCCCCGCTGCATGATGTTGATCAATTCGCCGATCGCGAACATCGGCCAGATCAGCATCCCCAGATAGACGTTGAAGGAAACGAGCCCGCCGATTGTCAGCTCATTATGAAACACGAGATGTGCCCCGTAGCCGAGTCCGATCATGTAGCTGACGCCGACCAGTATTTTGATCGTCGGTTCAAACAGCGCATCGATGCGGATGACAGCCAGGTTCTTTTGGAGAACATCCCCTGTGACGTCGGCGAAATGCCGCTCCGCCGCCCTCTCCTGGACGTACGCACGGATCACCCGGATGCCCGAAATCGTCTCCAGCACACCATCGTTCATCTCGCCGAACGCATTTTGAGCGGCCGTAAACCGCGAGTGAATCCATTTGCCGTACATTCTGATCAAAACCGCCATGATGGGCAGCGGCAGGATCGCAGCGAGCGTCAGCTTCCAGGAAATGAACGCGACCATCGTCACGAGCAGCGTCGCCATCCAAATGGTGGAATCGAACAAGGTCAAAATCCCGATGCCGGCCGTTTGCGCTACTGCCTGCAGATCGTTCGTGGCGCGGGCCATCAGGTCGCCCGTTCGGTTTCGTTCAAAAAAAGTGGGCGTCATCTTCAAAAAGTGCCGCATCAGCCGTGAACGCATCAGCCGCTCAATGGTAAACGCCCCTCCAAACAGCTTGTAAAACCACACGTAGTTCATCCAGTATGTAACGATGGTAATGCCCAGGAGCAGCAGCAGCGTTTGCGTCACCCCCGCCCACGTCAGCGCCCCGAGCTGAATCGAGTCAATCGACTTGCCCACCAGCATGGGCGGAACCACCTCCAGAATGCTGGTGATCACAAGCAGCGAAATGGCAAGCATGTACCGTTTCCATTCCTGCTTGAAAAACCATCCGAGCTTTTGCATAACCGTGATCATGCTTTTCACTCCCCTCTCTTTGGTCCTGCGTCAAAAAACAAAAAAAGCACACCACGCCACCGCAATGTGCTTTGTCTGAAAACGAGAAAAGCGCACGCCACGATAGGCCGTGACCTGCGCATAACAAACGGAAAGGAATTTTTTGTCACATGAGTAAGTTATCACGGATGGGAATCAATGTCAATGTTCTTCTATTAAAAATTGTTGATGGCCATCTCATAACAAAACAAAGAGCAGAATCGTCTGCATGATTCTGCTCCCCGTCCGTTGCGAGCGCCGCGCTTTCATACCTGCAGCAGCAGCAATATGATCGATGTCAAGCTGAAGCAAACACTGATCAGGCAAAGAAAGGCCACTACCTGTTTTTGATTCATCCCTGTCCGCAGCAAGCGGTAATGCGCCTGACTGGCATCCGCTTGATAAATCGGCTTGCCTTGCAAAAAACGCTTGGTGACCACGAACAGATTGTCAAAAATCGGCACTCCCAGCGCCAGGATCGGGATAAACAAGGAGAGGACCGTCGCCTGCTTAAAGGCTCCATCCAAAGCGATGACCCCGAGGATAAACCCGAGAAACGTCGCTCCCGCATCCCCCATAAACACCTTGGCTGGCGGCTTGTTGTAGCGCAGGTAGGCGACTGCCACTCCGACCAGAACGATAGCCATGATGGCGGAGGTGTTTTGTCCTTTTACCAGAGCCACAATAAACAGCGTTCCGGCCGATATGGCGGAAAGCCCTCCGGCGAGTCCATCCATGCCGTCCGAGAAGTTGATGACCGTCGTCACCCCAAAAATCCAGAGGATGGTCAAAATAAACTGTAACCAAACCGGAAGCAGCACGTACTCACCACTGAGCGGATTGTAAAATCCTGTAAAGGCAATGCCGGACGCGTAGACAAGCACAGCCGCTGACAGCTGGACAATCAGCTTTGGCAAAGCAGAGAAGTCTTTGCCCTGCGTCTTGTACCAATCGTCAACCGTTCCAATGATCAGAAGCAGCAGGCCGCCCGCGAGTACGGCAATCGTCTGAACCAAGGTTTCGTCCGAAAACAGCACATAAGGCACGGCAAACCCGATATAAATCGCGTAGCTGGCCGTAAGCGGGATCGGCTCCCGATGAATTTTTCGCTCGACATCCTTTCGCGGCTTGTCCACAAAATCGAGCCGGAAAGCCAATTTCCCCAGCGGCGGAATCAACAAGTACACGATCACAAATGAAATCAAGAAAGAAAGTACGTAATAAATCGTCACCATCTCCTACAAAATAGGGACTGTCTTTTCCGTTCATTATAGGGAATATGCGGAATTTTGTCGATGCTGTTTGTCTGAAAAATCTTGCCTTGACCGTCAATCCGCCGTCGTGACTGTCTGTATCCGTGTTTGTGGATGAGATTGAGGCTGTCAGCGATTTACGAAATCGCCTTGAGTCCAATTGCGGCCCCCAGCACCATGCAAATGAACAGGATGCGCCGCCAGTCTTTCGACTCCCCATAAAGGAGCATGCCCAGGATGGCCCCGCCCGATGCTCCGATGCCGGTCCAAACTGCGTACGCAGTCCCCATCGGCAACGTCTTCATGGCCAGAGACAAAAACAGAAAGCTGGCGCCGAACCCGAGAAGCATGTAGACGGTAGACAGCCAATTTCGGTCGCGGTGCATTTTATTGATCATGGCCACCCCGATCATTTCAAAGATGCCTGCCAATACGAGAAAAACCCATGCCATCAGGACTCAGCTCCTTCCTGTTGCCGCTTTTTGTCATCGGTGACCAGCTTGAGTCCTACGACACCGGCCAGCAGCAGCAAAATCAGCAATATCTTTGCCCACTTAAACGGCTCGCCAAAGAAGGCGATCTCGGCAAACACGGTGCCTGCTGTACCCAATCCGACGAACACGGCGTAAACCGTCCCTACGGGCAGCTTTTTCCCTGCCATGATCATCATGTAAAAGCTGATGTAGATGGCGACGGCCGTTCCCAGCCACGTCCAGGCGTTGTACGAGTGCTTCAAGCCAATCACCCAGAACACCTCAAAAAATGCCGCAAAAAATACCTTTGTCCACTCTCGATTCACTCATCTTCCCCTCCTCACATGCAGCTTTCAGCGCTCGGACCTTGCGCAAACAAAAAAAACCGGGCATATCGTCAATTCATAACGATACTCCCGGGCTTTTGTCCCTCCGTGTCACAGCGAAGCGCTGTGTGTTTTCTCTCGGACCAGACCAGCGATTCGCTGCGGAACCCTAGAAAACAATGCTTGCATGTTTGATTTGCTTTAAAGAATAGCAGACAGGAGATTTGTGAGCAAACACCCTTTTTTCTGCTGGGAGAGAAAGATGCAGCATCTCATCGCTTGGGGACTGTTTTTCTCGTTCTCTCTCTTCGATTCTCCTTTTTTTGACAAGAGCTTCAGTTCGCCATCTGGACCGGCAGCCACAGCGACAGGGACGGCCAAATGATAATGATGACCAGTACCAGCACCATCAGGGCAATGAAAGGCATAACGCCCTTTACCACTTCCTCGAGCTTTTCCCTGGTGATGCCGCTCACCACGAACAGGTTGAGTCCGACCGGCGGCGTGATCATGCCAAGCTCCATGTTTACCGTCATGATAATGGCAAAATGAATGACGTCGATGCCAAGCAACTGCAGGATCGGCAGGAAGATCGGCAGCGTAATCAAAATAATCGATGTCGGCTCAAGGAACATCCCCATGATAAAGAACAGGATGTTGCATGCAATCAAAAACGTCCACTTGTTGACGTCGCCCTCCATGATCCATGCCGCAATATCCTGCGGCACCTGGGCGTTGGTCAGGTACAGGCCAAACACGGTAGCGCCCGCGATGATGAAAAAGATCATCGCGCTCGTATTCACCGTTTCCCGCAGGATGGCTTGCGTGTCCTTCCAGGAAATCTGGCGGTAGACGAACACCGCCATGATCAGGGAGTAGACACACGCGACAACAGAGGCTTCCGTCGGAGTGGCCACGCCCATGTAGATCGTGCCGAGAATCAAAAAGGGCAGGAAGGCGGCAGGCAGCGCCCTTATGCTCAGCTTGATCCGCTCCTCCCAGCTCGCTTTGGGGAGACGGCCAAAATTTTTCACCTTCGCGTAAATGATTGCGGCAATGACCAGTACTAAAGTCAAAAACAGTCCGGGCACAAAACCGGCCATAAACAGCTTTCCGATCGATTCCTCCGCTACAGTCCCGTAGACGATCAGCGGAATCGACGGCGGAATCAATATGCCAAGCGTTCCGGCTGCGGCAACGAGGCCCATCGAATACCGCTTGCTGTAGCCTGCTGCCACCATCCCGGGGATCATGATCGCCCCGATGGCGGCAGCTGTCGCCGGGCTGGAGCCGGAAATCGCGGCAAACACTGCGCACGCCAGGATCGTCACGACGGACAAGCCGCCGGAATAATGGCCTACCCATGCCCGCAGCGCATCGATCAAAGCCTTTGAAATCCCCCCGCGCGACATCAGCACCCCGGCCAGGATAAACCCGGGAATCGCCATCAGAGTCGCCACATTCAGTGCCGAGAACATCTTCTGGGGCAGAACATCCAGATTAAAGCCGCTGTCCAGCAGCGCCAGCGAAGCAGAAAAAACAAGGGCAATCGCGACCGGCACCCTCAGCAGCAGGAGCAGGAAAAAGAGGATAAATACTATCCATTCCACTCAATCTTCACCTCTTTTTTCAGACTGGCCAAGAGTTTTTCCACGAAGCGATAGCCGAGCATCAGCCCGCTCAACGGAATGACGAGATAGACGATCCACAGATAAATTCCGACGTCAGTCGATTGCTGCTGCGTGACCCAGTACAGCGAAAGCAGCTTTCCTCCAAAAAAGATAAAACAAAGGCAAAAGAGGGCACCAAGCGCATTTGAAAACACGTCAAACGCCTTTCGCAAGGCTGGAGAAACGCGGTCGTACACAATGTCGACCTGGATGTGATGGCCGTCCCGGAGCGCGACAGCAAACCCTGTCACGGCTCCCCAGACAACAAAGTAGGTGGAGATTTCATCGATCCACGC
>Ga0310822_101302_pt1 | contig 10043 bp, 10 predicted proteins | sample P4_ome_2_FD_201313 | JGI IMG/M metagenome (GOLD analysis project Ga0310822, IMG submission 201313) | Sorghum-adapted microbial communities from Joint BioEnergy Institute, Emeryville, California, United States - P4_Day56_Rep2 | ecosystem: Engineered > Bioreactor > SSF (Solid state fermentation) >... | reverse complement strand
GGTTTGTATATGTGAGAGCGTCGTGTCCCAGAGTTCTTTTACATTGGTAACCATGTGTCTCCTCCCTTCTCCTTCCCATATTTCCGTCTTCCGGCGGACCGGAACGTGTTTAATTTAAGAAGAAGTTTGTGTTGCATAATGGGCGGTAAGTATAAAAAATCGCTGTGGATAACCCGGTTATATTTTATATCAGGAAGAAAAAGCTTTTTCTACACCTCTTAAGAAAATCCCCAAGGATGTGGATTTCCTTATCCACACCCAGTTAAAAATGTCCACAATTTTATCCACATATTGTGGATAATCCTCTGTTTTTCGTACAGTTATCCACTGGTTAAAACAAAATTATGATAGCAGATAAAGCCAACAACCGCAATGGTTTTTTCATACTTATCCACAAACTCTACAGGTTGTGCATATATCCTATCCACAACACTATATTTTGTGAATAACCAGTAAAGAAAATTGTAGATAATTCATCCCGGGAAATAATTTTATGCACATAAAGCTTGGGAAATAATAAAGTGTGGATAAAAAACATAAACTTGACAGGTTACTAGGAGGATATATATAATAATCAAGACTGTCTATAATATGATAATTGGATGGAACCTTCCCAAGGAGGTGGATATAATGAAACCGACTTTTAACCCGAACAACCGTAAACGTAAAAAAGTTCATGGCTTCCGCGCCCGCATGAGCACAAAGAACGGCCGCAAAGTTCTCGCTAGCCGTCGCAGAAAAGGAAGAAAAGTATTGTCAGCATAAGGCCACTTCTACAGTGGCCTTTTCTACCGTTTTAATTGGAACATAAAGCGGGAAAAGGAAAGAACAGCAGCAGTAAGGAGTGTGTCCTTTGTATCGCAAAAACCGTTTGCGAAAAAATGAAGAGTTCCAGGTTGTTTTTAAACAGGGCACTTCCGTTGCAAACCGACAGTTCGTCATCTATTCATTGAAAAAAGAAGGGCAGGAGGACTTCAGAGTAGGAGTTTCCGTCAGTAAGAAGATGGGGAACGCGGTAACGCGCAACCGGCTGCGGCGTGCAATTAAAGAAGCTATCCGCCTGCGTGCGGATGAAATTAAATCAAATCTAGACTTTATTGTTATTTGCCGCCTGCCAGCCGTTGACCTGGAGTTTCACCAATTCAAAGAAAGTCTGTATCATTGCATGAAAAAAGCTCAGTTATTCAAAGGAATGAAAAAGGAGAAAAATAGATCTTCATGACACTTGTTCAGAAAGTTTTCATTTTTTCTGTGTGCAAGTATAATAATTGAAAATACATACGTTGCAAGGAGGAATTTTCTTGCTTCCCAAGCGATTGAAAATAGCTTTGCTTTTTGCGTTAATCGCTGTATTTTCTGCGGGATGTACCGCTGCCAATCCCAATAATCCGCTGCCGATTAATCCGGATGGAGGGACTTGGGACAAGTTTTTTGTGTATCCACTTTCCTGGATGCTGCAAAAATCAGCGGACTTTGCCGGCGGAAGTTACGGCATTGCGATTCTAATTGTAACCGTACTCGTTCGTTTAGCGATTTTGCCGTTAATGGTAAAACAAATGAAAAGCAGCAAAAAAATGCAGGAGCTTCAGCCTGAGATGATAAAGCTGCGCGATAAGTATAAAAACGATCCGCAGCGTTATCAGCAAGAAATGATGAAGCTGTATCAGACGCACCAGATAAATCCGCTTTCCGGATGTCTGCCAATTTTAATTCAGATGCCGATCCTGCTCGCTTTTTACCATGCGATTATTCGCACTGGCGAGATTCGATCTCATGATTTCCTCTGGTTGCAGTTAGGAGAGAAGGATCCGTTCTTCATCCTGCCGATTATTGCGGCTGCCACGACGTATCTCCAGCAATGGATGATGATGCGGAATAGTCCGGCTATGGCGGATAATCCGCAGATGAAGATGATGCTGTATCTCATGCCGGTCATGATTTTGGTCATTTCCGTTACGCTTCCGTCCGCTCTGGCGCTGTACTGGGTATACGGAAACATCTTTACTATTATTCAAACTTATTTCCTTTACCGTGATACCGCTTCCGTACCCGCTAGCGGTAACACTCCTAAACCTAAAGGAGGAAAGAAAAAGTGAAAAAGGTGACGGCAACGGGAAAAACAGTAGAAGAAGCGATTCAGTCGGCATTACAGCAGCTTCAGGCTACGCGTGATATGGTCACATATCATATTTTGGAAGAGCCGAGCAAGGGATTCTTCGGCCTGATCGGTGTTCGTGATGCGAAAGTAGAAGTGATTCTGCAGGAACAGCCGAAGGAGAATGAAAGCGCCAGTGCTGTTACCGCAGAAGAATCGTCTGTAAGTGAACCTGTGCCTGAACCTGAAGCAACCGTTTCTTTCTTAGATGAAGAATCGGCAGAAGCACCGAAGCAGGCGACCAAAGTGGACGCAATCCGACAGGGGAAGGCGTTTCTTGAAGAGGTCCTGACAACCATGGGACTCAAGGTCGAAGTGGAGGAGCAGAAGCAGGATGACAATCCTGTGTTTAATATTAAAGGCAGCGGACTTGGTCTGATTATCGGCCGCCGCGGCCAAACACTCGATTCATTGCAATATCTGGTAAATGTAGTGGCGAATCGACATGCAGATAGACGTGTACGAATTGTGCTTGATGCTGAGAATTATCGGGAGAAGCGAAAAGAAGCGCTTGAGCAGCTGGCTGATCGCATGGCAGGCCAGGCCGCAAAAACCCGTAAACCGGTTCGTTTGGAACCAATGAATCCGGCGGAAAGAAAAATTATCCACAGCCGCCTGCAAAAGCATCCGAAAGTGGAGACGTTCAGCGAAGGAACGGAACCATATCGTCGAGTTGTCATTGCGCTCAAAAGATAAATAAAGAAGAGGGAACCTCTCTACAAAAACGGTAGAGAGGTTTTTTTGTGGATAATTTTGTTCTCAAACTTTGTTCGAGTATGGTATTCTATACATTTAGGGAAAGCTTTAAACAAAAACATGCTTTTGCGTGGTGATATAAATATGGATTTTGATACAATCGCGGCCATCGCTACTCCGCTTGGCGAAGGCGGAATCGCTATTATTCGCGTCAGCGGCCCGGATGCAGTCGAGGCTGTGGATAAGATATTTAAAGGTCGTAAGTCGTTATCCACTGTGGATAGCCACACGATTCACTATGGTCATCTTGTGGATGAAAGCGGTGAGGTGCTGGAGGAAGTTATGGTGTCCGTTATGCGGGCACCGCGTACGTTTACACGTGAAGACGTTGTCGAAGTGAACTGCCATGGCGGCATCGTTTCGGTAAAACGGGTATTGGATTTAGTTCTTGCACAGGGCGTACGCATGGCGGAGCCAGGTGAGTTTACGAAACGCGCTTTTCTTAACGGACGCATTGATTTGTCGCAAGCGGAAGCCGTTATTGACTTAATTCGTGCTAAAACGGATCGTGCGATGAAAGTGGCGGTCAATCAAGTTCAGGGCAAGCTGTCGAAACTTATCGGCCAGCTGCGTCATCAGCTTATTGAATTGATGGCGCATATCGAAGTTACTATCGATTATCCCGAACACGACGTGGATGAGGTTACAAGAAATTTGCTGTCCGAGAAAAGCCGCTGGGTCCAGGATGAGATCGGAAAACTATTGCGTACGGCCAAGCAGGGGAAAATTCTGCGTGAAGGACTTTCGACGGTGATTGTAGGCCGTCCGAACGTCGGGAAATCCTCGCTGCTCAATAGTCTTTTGCAGGAGGTCAAAGCAATTGTTACGGACATTCCAGGTACCACACGTGATATTATTGAAGAATATGTGAATGTCCGCGGTGTACCGCTGCGTTTGGTTGACACTGCCGGTATTCGTGAAACTGAAGATATTGTAGAACGAATCGGGGTGGAGCGGTCACGAGAAATGCTCAGCCAGGCCGATTTGGTGCTTCTTGTACTGAATTTCGGTGAAAAACTGACGGAAGAAGACCGTAACCTGCTTACAGTAGTAAAACCTATGAATGCAATTATTATTGTAAATAAAACCGACTTGCCGCAAAAGATCGATTTGGATGAAGTACGAAATTTGGCAGGTGACTTGCCGCTTGTAACCATTTCGGTCAAAGAAGAAAAAGGTATCGAGCAACTTGAAGAAGCAATCTCTTCTTTATTCTTTGCCGGGTCGGTACAGAGTGACGATTTAACATATGTAAGCAATGCTCGCCACATTCAGCTATTAAATGAAGCTCATAGAACGATAGGGGAAGCGATTGACGCGGTGGAGAGCGGCTTGCCTGTGGACATGGTGGCATTTGATATCCGCCGCACATGGGAACTGCTTGGTGAGGTTGTAGGAGACGCGGTAAGTGATGATTTGGTTAGTCAGATTTTTTCTCAATTTTGCCTTGGAAAATAAGAGAATACGCGAAAGGCCGCGTAGAGGAGGAAGCATAAAAAATGGGATACCAGGCAGGTACATTTGACGTGATTGTAGTCGGTGCCGGACATGCGGGAGTGGAATCGGCGCTCGCCGCGGCTCGCATGGGATGCTCGACACTATTGCTAACGATAAATCTCGATATGATCGCTTATATGCCATGCAACCCGTCCATCGGCGGACCGGCCAAAGGCCACGTAGTTCGCGAAATCGATGCATTGGGCGGCGAAATGGGCAAGAATATCGACAAGACTTATATCCAAATGCGAATGTTGAATACGGGGAAAGGCCCTGCTGTACATGCATTGCGTGCACAAGCAGATAAATTTCTGTATCAGCATACGATGAAACAAACGATTGAAAACACGGAAAACCTGACGTTGCGTCAGGGAATGGTCGAGCGTCTGATTGTGGAAGATGGCGTTTGCAAAGGCGTTATTACAAAAACAGGTGCGGAATACGCGGCGAAGGCTGTCGTACTAACAACCGGTACGTACCTTCGCGGAAAGATCATCATCGGCGATTTGCAGTACGAAAGCGGTCCAAATAATATGCAGCCGTCCGTTGAATTGTCCCATCATCTAAAAGAGCTCGGCTTTGAGCTGGTTCGCTTTAAAACCGGTACGCCGCCGCGTGTTCATAATAGCTCAATTGATTATAGCAAAACGGAAATCCAGCCGGGTGACGATGTTCCGCGTGCATTCTCTTATGAAACGACAGAATTCTTAACGGAGGAGCAGCTCCCATGCTGGTTAACCTATACGAATGAGAAAACGCATGAGATTATTAACAATAATCTGCACCGTGCGCCGATGTTCTCAGGCGTAATTGAGGGAACCGGACCGCGTTATTGTCCGTCCATCGAGGATAAAATCGTGCGTTTCAGTGACAAACCGCGCCATCAGATTTTCCTGGAGCCGGAAGGACGCAATACGGAAGAAGTATATGTCCAGGGACTGTCCACCAGTATGCCGGAAGAAGTGCAGCTAGAAATCCTGAAGACGATTGCCGGTCTGGAAAATGTAAGGATGATGCGTCCGGGCTATGCGATTGAATACGATTCAATCGTGCCAAATCAGCTGTGGCCGACGCTGGAAACGAAGCGAATTCAGGGATTGTATACGGCGGGCCAATTGAATGGAACATCAGGTTATGAAGAAGCGGCAGGTCAGGGGCTCATGGCGGGGATTAATGCGGCACTGAAAGTGCAGGGCAAAGAACCGCTCATCCTCGATCGTTCGCAAGCGTATATTGGTGTAATGATCGATGATCTCGTAACAAAAGGCACGAATGAGCCATACCGTCTGCTTACGTCCCGCGCCGAATATCGCCTGCTACTTCGTCATGACAATGCGGATATGCGCTTGACGGAAATCGGGTATGAGATCGGTTTAATCGGGGAAGAACGCTACCGGCGTTTTCTAAAGAAGAAAGAAGACATTGAAGCAGAAAAAGAACGCCTGAGAACGACAAAAGTAGGGCCGAGGCCGGAAGTGCAGCAAATGCTGCGCGAAGTTGGTTCCAAAGAGTTGGATAACGCAATTGATCTCTATTCTTTATTGAAGCGACCGGAAGTAACGTATAAGCATATCGCACAGCTTGCGCCTGCGGAGACGGAGATTCCGGAAGATGTGGCGGAACAGGTTGAGATTCAGATTAAATACGAAGGATACATTCGCAAGCAGATGCAGGACGTAGAACGTCTGAAGAAAATGGAGAAGAAAAAACTGCCGGAAGATCTTGATTATATGAGCATTCAGGGCTTGGCTATGGAAGCGCGTCAGAAGCTTGAGAAAGTCAAACCGCTGTCTATTGGGCAGGCGTCCCGTATCTCCGGTGTAACACCGGCAGACATCTCCGTGTTGCTTGTCTATTTGGAATCCTATCGGAAAGTCGCAAATTAGGAGAATCCTATGGATGCAATTACATTGCGGCAGATGGCCGAAGAGAGAGGAATTGCTCTTTCGGAAGAGCAGCTTGCGCAGTTTGAGAGGTACTATGAACTGCTTGTAGAATGGAACGAAAAAATGAATTTGACAGGGATTACAGAAAAACCGCAAGTGTACGAGAAACACTTCTATGACTCGATTACACCGGCTTTCTATTATGATTTCACGAACGTAAGGAATCTTATCGATGTTGGGTCAGGTGCAGGATTTCCCGGTATTCCGTTGAAAATTTGCTTTCCTGCGTTAAAAATTACAATTCTTGATTCTTTAAATAAAAGGCTTGTTTTTCTACAGGAAGTTGTAAGACAGCTTCGTTTGAAAGAAGTTGTGTTCCTCCATAGTCGCGCTGAAGACGCAGGGAGGGATAAGAAATACCGTGAACAATTCGACATAGCAACTGCAAGGGCTGTCGCACGGATGAATGTTCTGTCTGAACTATGTATACCTTTCGTTAAACCGGGTGGCGCTTTCCTGGTAATGAAAGGTGCAAACGTGGAAGAAGAACTGAATGAAGGAAAAAAAGCCATCAAAACATTGGGTGGGAAGACGGAGAAAGTAGAGACATTCGAGTTGCCGGAAGAGCGATCGGAACGAAACATTATTATCATCCGAAAGCAGCAAAAAACTCCCTCTGCATATCCGCGCAAAGCCGGTACCCCGGCTAAGAAACCAATTGTATAATAGAGAGAGAAGGCAGCTAATCAGGCTGCCTTTCTTTATGGTATAGGAAAGTATATTTCGCTTTACAGTGATAAAGTAAAATATACTTTCCCTCCATTCGTAAGCGGGAAAAAACTCGCGAGGCGTGTGCCAAACGTTACTTTTTCCTTGTGGAGCGTGTGAAGCGGAGGGAGACAAAGACCGGCAACTGTCTCCCTCCCTGAACGACCCGGATGTTTTGTCGGTCCGACCGGAGCGACAAAAAGCGGCTGTTTGGCTTCTTTGAGGAAAAAGGACGAGCAGCAACGCCCGCGAGTTTTTCTCATGTATTTTTCTTTATGTTTCACGTGGAACACGGGGCAGGAAACTATGAGGAAGATGGCGAATATTGAAGATGGAAAGAAGGAGAGTGGGTGGTGTCTTTTTTATGAAGGATCAGTTTTCACGTTTATTTGGTCTGACGGAACGCACCGATCAAGAAGAGATTAGGCATATCCCGGTTGCAAAAATTGTACCCAATCCTTATCAACCCCGCGCCGTATTCGATGATGATAAAATTGACGAATTGTGCGAAACGATAAAAGTTCATGGTGTCATTCAGCCTATTGTTGTACGGGAACGCAGCGGCATATTCGAAATTATCGCGGGAGAAAGACGCTGGCGCGCAGTCACCCGGCTGGGAATGGAGAAGATTCCGGCCATCATTAAAGATTTTAACAATGAGCAGGCTGCGTCTATTGCACTTATCGAAAATCTGCAACGCGAAGGATTAACCCCGATTGAAGAAGCCATCGCATATCAGAAGTTGATTGATATTCATGGACTAACCCAGGAGAGCCTTGCGAGCCGTCTCGGAAAGGGCCAATCTACCATCGCCAATAAACTACGGTTGCTTCATCTTCCGGAGCCCGTGCAGGAAGCGCTGCTTGGCCGAAAAATCTCTGAGCGGCATGCCAGGGCACTGCTTGTCTTAAAAGATGAAGCGCTCCAACTGAAAGTATTGGAAGAAATCATGGAGAAAGGTTGGAACGTAAAACAGACGGAACAGCGCATCAAAGTGTTGATGGAGAAGCAGAATCAAAAGCCGGCACAGCAGCGCCGCTCTTTCTCAAAAGACATGCGACTGGCTATTAATACGGTCCGTCAATCGGTGGACATGGTATTGCAGAGCGGATTGAATATCCAGACTGAGGAAGAAGACCACGAAGAGTTCTATCAATTCGTCATTAAAATACCGAAAGAAAAAAAATAGCCCGGGATCAAGGGAGAAGTGTCGTTGGTTGGAAAAAATGAGGGGTGAGACGTATGAGCAAAATTATTGCGGTCACAAACCAAAAAGGCGGCGTGGGGAAAACAACTACCTCTGTTAACTTGAGTGCTTGCATTGCCAAAGAGGGCAAAAAAGTGCTGCTGGTGGACATTGACGCACAGGGAAACGCGACAAGCGGTATTGGAATCGAGAAGGCGAATGTCCGGTACTGTGTCTATGATGTGCTCATTAATGATATTAATACCCTGGATGCGATTCTGCCGACCGATATCGACGGGTTGTTTATCCTTCCCGCTACCATCCAGCTCGCTGGAGCGGAAATTGAACTTGTGCCTGTCTACTCACGTGAGAAGCGTTTGAAAAAAGCGCTTGATGTTGTGCGCGACAAATATGATTATATTATTATTGATTGTCCTCCTTCATTGGGAATTTTGACGATTAACGCATTAACGGCCGCTGATTCTGTATTAATTCCAATTCAATGCGAATATTATGCGCTGGAAGGATTGAGTCAGCTTCTTAATACGATCCGTCTGGTACAGAAACAGTTGAACCGCAATTTATATATTGAGGGCGTATTGTTGACCATGCTGGATGCCAGAACGAACTTGGGGATCCAGGTGATTGATGAGGTAAAGAAGTATTTTCAAGAGAAAGTGTACGGGACAATTATTCCGCGCAATGTGAGATTGAGCGAAGCGCCTAGTCACGGTCAGGCGATTATTACATACGATCACCGTTCCAAAGGAGCGGAAGTGTATAGCGACCTAGCCAGAGAGGTGATCGGAATTGAATAAACGACTGGGAAGAGGGCTGGATGCACTGATTTCTTCCGTGGACATTAATGATGGCGATCATATTCTTCAAGTAGAATTGAAGAAAATACGCCCCAATCCTTACCAGCCCCGCAAGCACTTTGCGGAAGAAGCGCTGCAAGAACTTGCTGATTCGATCCGGGAACATGGTATTGTCCAGCCGCTCATAGCTAGAAAAAGCGTGAAAGGTTACGAATTGGTCGCCGGAGAACGACGTCTGCGTGCTGCAAAGTTGGCCCATGTGGAACATGTACCGGTTGTTGTAAAAGAGTTTACGGATGAGCAGGTAATGCAGATTGCGCTTATTGAAAACTTGCAGCGGGAAGATTTAAATGCTATCGAAATCGCTCAAGCCTATCATAAGTTGATGAATGCTTTTTCGCTTAAACAGGAAGAGTTGGCGAAAAAAGTAGGGAAAAGCCGACCGTATGTCGCGAATTTTCTTCGACTTCTGCAACTGCCAGAAGAGATTCAAGAACGTGTTTCACGTGGAACGTTATCAATGGGACATGCCAGAACGCTATTGGGTGTAGACAAAGATAAAATAAAAATAGAGCTGGCAAAGGAAGTTGAAGAAAAGTCGCTCAGTGTTCGCGAACTGGAAGATATCGTAAAAAAAATGAGCGAGAAAAAGAATGTTTCACGTAAAACGAAACAGCCCGATAAACACCGTTTTGTCAAAGATCTGGAAGAGAGGCTGCGCGTGGCGTTCGGTACTTCGGTAAACATCAAGCCATCCAAAAATCGGAACAAGGGTAAAATCGAAATCGCTTATTTTTCCGAAGACGACTTGGAACGGATTCTTGGGATTATCGAGAAAAATAGAACGTAACTTAAGGCAACCTGAAAGCCACAGGTTGCCTTCCGTGCTGAAAAGGGGATACTACAGAAAAAGTCCATGGCTCTTCAGCCGCAATCCCGATATGAAAATGCAGAGAAGAGCGGCTGACTCTTGTGGT
>Ga0310822_101289_pt1 | contig 10107 bp, 6 predicted proteins | sample P4_ome_2_FD_201313 | JGI IMG/M metagenome (GOLD analysis project Ga0310822, IMG submission 201313) | Sorghum-adapted microbial communities from Joint BioEnergy Institute, Emeryville, California, United States - P4_Day56_Rep2 | ecosystem: Engineered > Bioreactor > SSF (Solid state fermentation) >... | reverse complement strand
TCCCCGCGGAGAACAACGCCGAGAACCCGGAGATGGGCGAGCGGCAGATTCCGTTTTCCCGGGAGATCTACATCGAGCAGGACGACTTCATGGAAAATCCGCCCGCGAAGTATCACCGGCTCTATCCAGGGAACGAAGTGCGGCTGAAGCACGCGTACTTCATCAAGTGCGAGGAAGTCGTGAAGGACGAGAATGGCCATGTGATCGAGCTGCGCTGCACCTACGATCCGGAGACGAAGAGCGGCTCCGGGTTCACGGGGCGGAAGGTGAAGGGGACAATCCACTGGGTCGAGGCGTCGCACGCGGTGCCGGCGGAGTTCCGGCTGTTCGAGCCGCTGCTGCTGGATGAGAACGCCGTGGACGAGGAGCCCGAGACGGGCGTCGGCGAAGAGAACGGGGACGCCGCGCCGGCGGAAGACCGGTCGCTGCTCTCGCGGATCAACCCGAACTCGCTCCAGGTGCTGCACGGGTTCGTCGAGCCGAACATGAAGGACGCAGAGCCGCAGCAGAAGTTCCAATTCTTCCGGCACGGGTATTTCAACGTCGACCCGAAGCTGTCGGCGCCCGGCAAGCCGGTGTTCAACCGCATCGTATCGCTGAAGAGTTCGTATGAAGTGAAATAACGGGTATGACGGCCCGGGCCTGGCAAGCAGAACCGATCAACGCTTGAGGTCCGGGCTTTTGCAAAAGATAAGAATTTATAAGTTTCACACTTATCATCAGCTTATCTTTCATCGCAAAACGGACGCGCCTGCCCATGAGGGACGGCGCCAGCCGTTTTTGCTGGTTCTATGATAGACTGGAAGAAACCAACATGACTGGTCATCGAATCCTGATCGAAAAGGATGGCGAACATGACGATTGTCGTAACAGGAGGCGCCGGCTACATCGGCAGCCATACGTGCGTCGAACTGCTGAACGCGGGGTATGATGTCGCGGTGGTGGACAATCTGACGAACAGCCATGTTGAAGCGGTGCGGCGGGTGGAGGAGATTACAGGGCGGAAGTTGGCGTTTTATCAGGTTGATTTGCTGGACAAGCCCGCGCTGGAGCAAGTGTTCCGCGAGCATGAGGTCGAGGCGGTCATTCACTTCGCCGCGCTGAAGGCCGTCGGCGAGTCGGTCGAGAAGCCGCTCGAGTATTACTGGAACAATATCGCCGGCACCATCCAGCTCTGTCAGACGATGCGGCAGTTCGGTGTGAACAAGATCGTCTACAGTTCGTCCGCGACCGTCTATGCCGCATCCGACTCGCCGCGCGCGCTCACCGAGGATTCGCCGCTCGGGCCGATCAATCCGTACGGCCGGACGAAGTGGATGGGCGAGCTCATTCTGCGTGATCTGCATGCGGCCGAACCGGAGTGGGGGATCGCGGTGCTCCGCTATTTCAACCCGGTCGGGGCGCATCCGAGCGGGCGGATCGGCGAGGATCCGGAGGGGATCCCCAACAATCTGATGCCTTACATCTCCCAGGTCTCCGTCGGCCGGCGGGAACGGCTGAACGTGTTCGGGGGTGACTACCCGACGGCGGACGGGACGGGGGTCCGGGATTACATCCACGTCGTCGACCTGGCGGATGGCCATCTGAAGGCGCTGGACAAAATTCTCACCAATCCGGGGTACCACGTCTACAACCTCGGCACGGGGCGGGGGTACAGCGTGCTGGAAATGGTGGCCGCGTTCGAACGGGTCAGCGGCCGGCCGATCCCGTACACCATCGTCGGCCGACGGCCGGGCGATGTCGCGGTCTGCTATGCCGATCCGTCCGCCGCGCGCGAAGGGCTGGGCTGGGCGGCCGCGAGGGGCATCGACGAGATGTGCGCCGACGCCTGGCGCTGGCAGCGGCAGAACCCGAACGGGTACGGTGATTCCGAATGAAAGGCAGCAAAAAAGAGACCCCGAAGGGTCTCTTTTTTTGGTCCACCGATCAGATGAAGTCGGCGTTGTTCAGGAGACGGATGATCATCACAGCAGCTTCCGCACGGGTAGCCGATGCGGTCGGCGATACCGTGTTGGCGGACGTGCCGCTCACGATACCGGATTCGATTGCTGCCGCGAGTTCCGCTCTAGCCCAGCTGCCGATTTGACCAGCGTCCTTGTAGCCGCTCAGGAGAGCAGCGACTTCCGCGTTCGACAGGACGACTTCAACGCCAGCCAGTTCTTGGGCGCGGATGACCATGGCAGCCATCTCTTGACGCGAAATCTTGTCCGTCGGGCGGAACTTGCCGGTGCCGTCGCCCTTGACGATGCCGTATTCTGCAGCGGCTGCTACAGCGTCGGCATACCATGCGGACGAAGCGACATCGGAGAAGTTCGCGGCTTCGGAAGCCTGGAGTCCGAGTGCGCGGACGATCATCGCGGCGAATTCCGCACGCGTGACATCACGCTTCGGCTCGAACTTGCCAGCGCCGGTGCCGTTGACGATCAGCTTGTTCGCCAGCGTGTGAATGTCCTTGACACCCCAGTGGTTCCGCAGGTCCGAGAAGGACTTCGGAGCCACATCGATGATGGCGTAGACCGAGTTGGAGTTGCTGAAGAATGCAGCATCCTCCTCGCCAACCTTCGTCGGGATCGGGTTCACCGTGTCACCCTTGATCCGCACAGCAACGAGGTTGTCGCCTTCGTCCGTCAGGTTCAGGGTACGCTTCACAAACTTGCTGAACTTGTTGATCTCAACCGACTTGTCGCCAGCCACGGCTTCAAGCTTGAAATCGACGATCGCGGATACAGCCTCACCGCCTGCCGACTCGATGGCTGCTTCGGCTGCTGCCTTGGCTGCGCCTTCCAGTTCGGCAATCGTCACGACGATCCAGAGATCATCGATCGAAACGCCCAGCTCTTCAGCCAGCGCTTCCAGGTCGAGCTCGTCCAGAGGCAGTTCATACGAGCCGAGCGGCGAAACAATCGTTACGACACCGCCTACCGTCAGAGCGGAAGCCGGAAGCTTCGCAACTTCGCCGGTGATCTCGACAATCGCAGAACCGCTCTCCAGCGCCTTCTTCAGCGCGTTGGCGTCAACCGTGCCGTCCGGGTTGGCTTTCACCACACCGTCAGCCGGGTTGGTATCACCACCGCCAATGCCGCCGAAGATCGGAGGAACTACTACGCCTGCGTACACATAAGCGCCCTCATATACGCTGGATGCTGCACCTTCGTAATAGTAGCGGAGGTTCAGCGGGAAGTATGTAGCGCCGTATGTCGACGCGTCTACTTCGAAGCTGTAGTAATAGTGCTTGTTCCTCGGATCGAAGTAGAAATACGTGACAGATGCGCTCGTATCCAAGCGATTGCCGTCCTTGTCGTAAACAGCAATTACCGGCGATACACCTTCACCGTGGTACGTATCGGTATACACGGTGCCCGTTACCTTCCCGGTGATGGCATTGTGCGTCAGGTTCATAAAACCTTTCGCAGCAAAAGCCGCAATCGGGAACAGCATCGATGCGATCATGAAGAACGCTACGAGTGCAGCAGTTTTGCGTTGGATCAATGCTTTCATTCATTTTCACCTCCTTTCGAGACAATTACATTCATGAAGAACAACACTATTATAGTGCACAATTTGTCGAAATGGAAGTGAATTGGAACAGAATATTATTCATAGATTCAAACCCAAATTCCCCAATGATTGGCAGTTACTGTAAGAGCGAATCCAGATACATTTTCTCTTTCGGATCGGCTTCCACCAAGCGATTCAGTAATTCGGCATCCGATTGCCCCAACATATGCAGAGCTGCCAGATAGAAACGAACGCCAATCCTATTGTATACATCACTCAGATCATTTTCAACCATTGGTTTTAACATAGAGACAGCATCTTCATAACGACCTTGCCCAAATAAAATTTGCCCTACTGCTTGTCTAATGAAAGGCGTGACGTCGAAGTCACGTCCCTGAAGCTGCTCTTCAGGCAATAACATCAACAACTGCTTACGATGCAGGACCTCCTCATAGAGTTCCATACCCCGATTCCAATAGGTCTGTGCTTTGGCAGGATCAGTGTCCTTCACACTGTTTCCGTTAACCGCATATTCCATGATCGCGGCTTCATAAAATTTAATATCCCACTGGAATTTAGAGATGCCTTCTTCCAAAGCTTCTATCGATTCATTATACTCTCCCAAGTCCTTATGGTTTCGGTACTCGGACAAAATAATTTGGCGGTCATAGGGTTCGGTAGCTTTGATCTGCTCAATCAATTTCTTTGCCTGCAATGCATAAGAACGATCACCGGTCTGGTGGTAGGCTTGGCTCAGCCAGTCAATCTTGGTGACAAGATAAGCCGGGTGCTTGGGCGAATATGAAATGGCCTGATCAAGCGTGACAAGCAACTCGTCCAGCGGCTTATTATTTGTTGCCTTATTTATGGCGCTTTTAAAATATTGACTCCCAGCGTACTCCTGGTAGGCTTGCACAATCAAGACAAGAGTTACTACAGCCAAGGCTCCATGATACAAGAAGCGCCAACGGGAAGCAACCTTCGATTTGAGAAACGTCAAGGAGATCTTTTTATCGTAAACTGCCGCTAAAACGCCCAAAGAGAAGAAAACCAGGCCTGCTATATAAACGTAACTCATGTCAAAGTCGATCAGGCTATGGGCAAGCAGTGTGAAAGTCAGAATGAAGAAGACGAAATGGCTCGGCTGCTGCTGTCTTTCCCGCCAGTAGTGTCTCAGATAACGAAAGAAGACGACGCCTAGAATGAGCAGAAGTATCGCAAAGCCTACCCAACCGATCTCGACAAGCGTCTGTACGAAGAAGCTATGCGCCTGCCGGCTGACATACGGGTTGTTCTGGTATTTCTCGTACAGCGCGCTCCAACCGCCCCCGCCGGTGCCAAGCAGCGGATAGTCGGATGCCAGTTTCAGCGCATCGATGTAGAACGTTTTTCGTTCCAGTACACTATGCTGTTGGAAGTTGATATTCTGAAGTCTTTCGGCGATGCTGGCAGGCAGGATGGAGCCTGCAATCCCTGTCCCAAGCAGCAACAGAAGTCCGAGAATTCCCGCTCCACCCAATCCGACGGGTACAATATATGGTGCGAATTTCCGGCCGGACAGTGCGGATAATCGATTCTCCAGCCACAAGTACCGGGTCCGGATTCCCCAGACGAGGAGTGTGCATATAAGCGATCCGAGCAGCAGAATCAATGCGGTCTGCCACACCAGCGGATCTTGCATGGACAACAAGTTCGCCGGCTCCCCTTCGGCCTTGGGCATCACGATTTGAGCGATTTGAATATATCGCTCGGTAATCGGACTCAAGGTGAATACGGTCACAAGCGCCGAGCCGATGAAGGTGATGACAAATGCAATCTGACGATCCAGACGCAAGAAGAAAAGAATGACCAGAACCAGGAGCGGGATGAAGATCAATGCCCCACGGGAATAGGTCAGCATCAGCGACATCCAGATGGGTACAAGCATTGCGGCGTTGACCAGCGCAACCCATGTTCGCTTGGCGTTAACCGATGTGAATAGAGCGCCCATGAGCAAAGCAAGCAGAAAGCCGGCGTATGTGTTGGAATATTGGAACACGGATGTTATCCGGTAAGTTCCGCTGGTAAACCAAATCGCATCTTTCGTGTAAACCAGCCCCAGCATAACGCCGATGCCATAGAGAACGACCGCATACCCAGATAACATGAGCATGGATTGAAGGACATCTAGTGAGCGGGGTGTCGTTCCCAAGTATAAGCCCATGATAAATAGACATGCCAGTAAGGACGCAATAAGTATCATTAAGATCGCATTATGATAAGACGCAGCATGAAATGATGAAAGCCAATATATAAGTGGTAAAAACCATATGCCAATGGATAGTAATGTTGAATAGGAATCAATTTCCCATATAAATAACAAGCGTACTATCATTAAAAAGAATAAGACAAAAACATACAGAGATGCTTCGAATATTGAAGATTCGAACTCAAAAGAAAAACTATTGAACAGTCCACGGTTATATGGGAAAAAGACTAAAAAAATTAATACACCAATGATGGTCGCCCAATGAAGAAGCGAAATATTACTTCTACGGTGTTTGTCAAATTGTGGTTTGATTCCGGCAGATTTCATGGACAAGACTCCTTGCAGTTATGTAATGGCAATTAACAAAGCAATATTGACGAACTCAATTAGCTTTGAACTCGGCTTAAGCAAAATCCTGATAATGTCACACTATTAACTGTTTCGAGATCTTGTCAACATGAGATAGAAGAGGACATCTCCCTGATTATCTGCACTAAAAAATTGGTATGTCGACTTAAAATCTTTCTTGTTCGAATTTTCTTCCCGTAATAGCCAGTCTTGTTAAAGCAAAGACTAATGGCAAACTTACTATTGTTGATAAAATTGGAATTAAGAATGTATATTTAATTGAGTAATAGACAAAAAGTAAAGGTACTAAATAGTTAATTATCAACTGACCTATGGATACAATAGGGAATCTCAAAAAACTTCGAATAGATGGTTTTTGATTAAACGTAAAGATTGAATTCAAAAAATATGAACCAATATTCGCCAATATAAAAGCAATAACATTTGAATTGACAGGCCCAATCTTATATGACAATAGTAAAAACCAAAAATAGTGATGGGCAGTGTTTATCAAACCCACAAGACAAAACTTCACAAAACTATACCCTAGATAATTCTTTATGGTCTTCGTTAATTGTTTTAAATTCACTTAATATTTGCTCCCTGATAACATAATGGGGCCTAGCTTTAACCTCAATAAAAATTCTTCCGATATATTCTCCGATAATCCCCAAAAAAATCAATTGAATGCCCCCGAAGAAAAGCAAAAATGAAACTATTGATGCATAGCCATTCACTGATATCCCAAAGATTACTGTACTGATTATGACGTATAGCATATAAAGAAAAGCTGTAAATGCTGTGAAAAATCCAAAAATAGTTGCCCATTGCAAAGGGGCAGTTGAAAAGGACACAATTCCGTCTATTGCATACTTGACCAATTTCACGAAGCTCCAGCTTGTGTTCCCGGCGTTTCTTTCAATGTTTGAATACTCAATACATTTGGAGTTGAATCCAACCCATTCAAACAAGCCTTTCGAAAATCGGTTTCTTTCTTTGAGTTTAAGAATATTTTCAACAACTTTCCTATCCATTAATCGAAAATCACTCGCGCCATTGGCAATTTGGACGTCACTAATGCCATTAATTAACTTGTAAAAATTCCTTGAAAACCAGCTGCGAAGAAAAGGTTCCCCTTTTCGATCAGTTCTTCTTGCATAAATTATGTCGTATTCTCTCGATAACCATTCATTAACCATTTGCTCAACTAACTCAGGAGGATGCTGCAGATCTGCATCCATAATAACTACAGCATCTCCTGAAGCAGCCTCCAATCCCGCTAACATTGCCGCTTCTTTACCAAAGTTTCGACTAAAATCGATGAAGCTGACGTTCTTGTTTTCGCTGGAAAGTCGCTTTAGTATTGCGCCCGTACGATCAGTACTTCCGTCATTGACATAGATTATTTCAAACATAACCCGATTTTGTATTTTATCAAACACGCGCTTTATGGAGTCGTAAAATATTTCCACATTATCTTCCTCGTTAAAACAAGGAACAACTATTGATATAAATTTCAAAACTTAACCCTCCGATATCGGCAATTTTATCATAATACCATCAGTTTTAGCAGACAGATCAAATGAAGCTAGTTCTATTACTTGATCTTTTACAACGTCGTATACTACAAAGTTCATGCCACGAGCATCAAGGGAATAATTTACTTGGTCGATAATTATTTCTGATGTATCTCCGCTAGTAAGGCCCGCGCTTCTTACGGTTATATCGCTATTCAATAGCTGTCCAGCAATGCTCTGACCTGCTGCGAAATGATATTCAATAAGAGACTCTTTTAGTGATTCAACTAAAATTTCGCCGTTTTTAGCAGATTTCGCCCAAATATAACTCCAACGATATTTTCCTAATAAATTTTCTGACATTCCGAATTGTTTCATTTTATTGGCTAATTCTTCACTCAAACTTCCAGTTGATTCATCACGTACGGACGCAAGAATTAGATAGTCCTTGTTTTCGTAACTTTCTGTCAGGTGTGTTAAATAATTTTCAAATGAGATATTCTCACTTGTAATTATCGCATCATCATAGTTATTAGTTAAGCTTGTCTGGCTTGAATAAGCAACAATGTAACCATCAATGAACGCACATACCAGCCCATCATCACACTTACCTAATACTTTCTCTGTAGCGTTCCCCCAAACTATATATAAATCCTTGGGACTAGCATTACCTTCCATAATTTGTTCCAATTTTTTGGTTGCATAACGCTCTATATCCTCAATAGGTGCTCTAGCAATGTAACCCGAATTTAGTGTCAATCCATGATTTACAGCAAGCCATGAAAAATGTTCATAATTTTCAGTTGTAGGGGGAATGACAGTTATATTTTTGATATTATTAGCTGCATCTGTCCAAAAGTTAGATTTTAACGGGGATTCATAGTTAACTTTTTGGTTAAACACTAGATTTCTGTATTTAATATTAGGATACAAATCTGTGTACTGAACAATAAAAATACAAAGCAAAAGGATCAAAAGTCTTATATTTGAAATTTTATTTTTTATTAGATTAATTATTGCGGCAAAAGTAAGCAGATAAAAAACCGGCCACATAAATCTACCAGTGGCTCTAAAAACACCAAATAATTTTGTAATAGTATCTGGTAAAGGAACTGTGAGCAAAATTTTATCATTAAAAGTAATTGTATTGCTCAATGACCACACAAATAAGAAAATGCAAATTATGCTAACCGAAAAAATACTTGACTTATCATAATTAATATTCTTGAATACCAACAATGATAGATTGATAACAATTAGCAGTATTGTTCCAAGGCCTAGGTACAAAAATCCTTCGTATTGACCGCCTGTAGCCAATGGTAAATCTTTTAAGTATCTTGACCAACCTTGAGGATTGAAAAGAGCGTTGCCGTTGAGGGAATAAAATCCAAAATCTCCGGTGCTGACATTGCCGCCGCGTATAAAACCGCCAACAAGCCAAAACAATACGACTGTTAAAAATATTGATGTTGCTAAAATGGAAATGTTCTTTTTTATTTTGTTTGAGTTTAGGAAATCGTGAAGCAAGTATCCGATTAACAAAGTAAATACCATTGCAGTTAAGTAAGGGTGAATTAAGACGGATAAACCACAAATGACTGACCACAATGCAATTTCAATCTTTTTGTTCTGCTGAATGCTATCCTTATATACCCACACAGCTAAAGCTAACAAAAGAATCCAATGTCCAGCCAAAGAAGTGTGACCGAACATCCTCATAATCATAATAGGACTAAAGATAATGAATAACGATGATATACCAATAATCATATAATTTAAAGAGTATTTCCTAAATATTATCGAAGAAATCCCCCCTTGTAAAATAAAGCTGATTAATCCCCAAATACCAAAGTACTGAAAATTTCGTGGTAAAATTGGGTTAAACAATTTAAAAAGTAATGCAAATAAAGGTATAGAATCCGTATAAACTATGGATACCCCGAATGGATAACCAAATGATTGGATAATGCCTAAGGGAAAAGACCATGGTTCGTTACGAAAATAGGCCCACCCCAAATAATGTTGAGTTATGTCTTCTGAATTCATTAGCCAGTCCACATAAGTTACATTTAATATTTTAACACCATAAATTGTTATGAACGAAATTGCTCCCAAGATTGATCCAACAAAAAAAGCGATTATTACATTTTTAAATCTTCCAGCTATTTTTTCTTGCCTCAAGTAAATACAACTCCCCAAATTTAGGTGTTAAACATATAGAAACCGTAATATTTCCGTGTAATGATATTTGTATCACTATCCTAATTCGGGATTTTAGCACCATTAACTGCACAACACAACCAATCATAATTTACTTGTGTAATAAATGATCTAAAGGGGCGGAGGGCTGCTCACGTTAAAGATTGTTGGTGTCCCATCGAAAATAAACGTAATTTGTCTGTCAAGCGTCTGTGAAAATGTCAGGTTAACTGTTCTATGAAAATGTCAGGGATGATAGCTGATTAAACAACCGCCGTCCTCTTGCAGACTAGCCGG
>Ga0310822_101287_pt1 | contig 10116 bp, 6 predicted proteins | sample P4_ome_2_FD_201313 | JGI IMG/M metagenome (GOLD analysis project Ga0310822, IMG submission 201313) | Sorghum-adapted microbial communities from Joint BioEnergy Institute, Emeryville, California, United States - P4_Day56_Rep2 | ecosystem: Engineered > Bioreactor > SSF (Solid state fermentation) >... | reverse complement strand
CCAGCTCCTCCCCCTGGTGCGAGCAGGGGTGAAGTTCAACGACGGCATCATGCAGGAGCGGCAAGATCAAGACGTGCGGAAGGACGCCGCCTGATCACCCTCGATCCACAACATTTGACAATACCTCACACATCATCGAGCGACTGCGCTGGCTACATGTCAAAGGCGATCGACAATGTTCAACCGCCGCTGACACTCCACAGCTTCGTGTGCCTTCATCCGGGCCAGGCGCGGCGCAGCTCGGGCAATCACCGGCTCGGCCATTCGTACCGACGCCGGATCTCGGCGGAGGCTGGGCTGGTCTTCGAGGGGACTCGCAAACCCCTCACGCTCTAGTTCACGGCTACCTGGGAAATCACCGGCGGGACCGAGTCTCGGGGATCGTGGAAGTCGACGATCCTACGTTGTCCATACGCGTGGAGGTCCGCTAAGGCGGAATAAAGACGTGCGGCCTTTACTCGGCCGCGAGCCTGCCGTGTCGAAAGCAGATCATGGAGTTCAAGGCTTCCGTGTGCGTATGTCATGGTGCAGCGGAGGGAGTCCACGCGCCCGACTGCATGGCCCATTGGGCCTCATCGTTTCCTGTCGTGTGTAGATTTGCACAGTTTGTCGTAATTCGTGAGCACGGTCTCTCGTAATTACGTGCGCCCTCTTTCGTAATTGCCCCTATTTCGTTACGGGACAATCGTTTCGAGACCAGGCCCCCGGCCCGCTGCAGGGTTTCCGCCGCCTCCAGCAGCTGTGGTCGCCCATGCTCTATCCCACGAATATCCCTCTTCCCTCTACGTCCGGCGCTGCCAAGACGACGGCCTTGGCAAATGCCGGGAGTGTTTACGCCCCTCTGGTTCGGGAGCAAGCGGCGGGTCCCCGCCCCCCGAGCAGGTCGAAGCGATGAGGCGGTAGCGCATGGTGGGCGCGCTGTCGAGCTGCTTCTAAAGGGCTCGGCTGGAGCACGAGTTTGCTCGGTCCCGGAGATAGACGGCCCGTTCCCGCAAATGCGATCGGCCAACCAAGCCTCCGCCTCGATGATTTGCGGCCCGGGCCGATTCAGACTGACAGCACCACCGTATCGCGACCGTAGGCCTTGACCACATATGTTTACAGGTGAATGGTTGCAGCAGAGCGAAGCAATCGCTCAACTGCGCGTTACACATCCGCCTGCCGATTCACATAGGCCCTCGGGCTGCCAACAGACGCTGGAGGCAGTGAACGGCGTTCCCTAGAGGACGTCATGTAGCCGGCGGTTGTAAATCGGTTCTCCCGCATATGTGGTGATGGGGCCGCGTGCGCAGTGCGGATTTGTCAAGCGCTTCTTTCAGGCAGCGCGGAGCACGCGTTGGCGAAGCAGGTCGAAGCCGGCTCTTCCGTACATCTGGCGCTTGATCGTCTTGAGCCGGTTTACCTCTCCCTCGACGGGGCCGTTGCTCCACGGCAGCGCGATGGCGGCACGGACGGCTGCCACGTCTACGTGAATGCCATGAGCGAAGCGACGAAGGAGGCTTCGGCGAGCGGCCTCGAGCCACGGGCCCAGTGCCTGGGGATCTCGTTCGCTCAGCATGCGGCGAAACTCGTGTGCGAGGAAGCGAATCAGCCGGACTTCAGAACAGCGGCGGGAGAGGGAGGCCACATACGCCCTCTCTTCTGCAGTGAGCTCCGATTCACGAGCGACGAGCCACCAGGCGACTCTGCGTGCGGACAGCCGCCGGATGAGCGGCTCACCTTGCCTCGGCAGGCCCTTCCGTAGCCCGCGGACGTAGTCGCGGACCAGAGTCGCGCCACCTTCATATCCCTGAGCCCGGATCTCGCGCCAGAGCTTGGCCGCATTATGGCAGCCAGCGGAGAAGCGCCGCTCCAGGTAGGCGTAATACGGCGCTAAGATGCTACCCATCGGCGGCCGCTCCTGGCGCTCGGGAAAGCTCCCCGAGGAGAGCCAGCGGGTCACGGTCTGGCGGCTCAGCCCCACCGCTCGGGCGATCTGCCGCTTCGACATGCCGCTCCGGTGCAATGCGCAGATCTCCTCGTAGCGCCGGAGTCGTGCCTGCCGGCGGCTGGCCTTCGCCCGTTCTGCACGGCTCGAAGGACGGGACTGGATCCGGACCGGCTCCCGAGCGGGAGGAGATGCGAGCGAAGCTGCGGCCTCTCTAAGGAGAGCCGACTTGCCCAACAGCGCCCTCTCGACTGCAGCCGTCAGGTTCCGGATCAGGTGCCAGCGGTTAGCCACCTGAACGGCCGCGGGCGCGCCGCGCCTGGCTCCTTCGCTGTAGACACCAGAGCGATCGCGCGTGATCACCTCCACACCGGGGTGACTCTCGAGCCAAGCGGCAAACGAATCTGCACTCCGGTCTGGTAAGAGATCGACGATTCGCCTACGCTCCAGGTCCACGAGGACGGTGCCATAGTCTCGGCCCTTGCGCTGCGCCCACTCATCCACGCCGAGCACCCGGACCCGAGAGGCCGCATTTGGCAGGGTAGCGGCGCGGATGCGCCGAAGCAGTGTGTCCGGACTCACTCCGACCGATAGGTCACGGGAGAGGCGAGATCCGGCCTCGCCACCGAGAACGAGAGCCACCCGGTAGAGGAGCAGATCCAGTCGGCGCGTGCGGCGGGCGTAGCGATCCGCGGTCTCAGAGAGCCGCTCAGCGAAGATGCGTCGCCCACACTGAGGGGCGGGACAGAAGAGGCGGCGCGTCTCAACTTGCAGCCGGACCGCCGTGCCGTGCCACGGCAGGTCAGCCAGGGTGCGGCTATAGCGGCTATGGATCCGGCTCGTCGGCTCGCCGCAGTCAGGACACGGGACGACTTTGCGCCTCGCGCGCAGCTGGATCGTGATCCCATGCGCACTCGGCGTCATGGAGATCAGCTCCAGCTCCCGAGGAGCAGGAAGGAGCGGAAAAGACATCGCGTACTGCCAGGGCCAAAGACAACTCCCCCGGGCGTACCCCCGACCGCAGGCCCCGATTCACCAAATGTGCGGGAGAACCGATTTACAACCGCCGGCTACATGGATCGGCATCGGCGAGCGCCGCTGTAGCTGGCGGGGAATCGCCGTTGGGGTACAACCGGAGGCCGATCAGCCGCGTGAGCGTGTGCGCTGTAGCTGGCGGGGAATCGCCGTTGGGGTACAACGCCCGCCGACGAGGCGGCCGGCCGCCGAGGGCTGTAGCTGGCGGGGAATCGCCGTTGGGGTACAACGGCGCCTGCGCATGCTCGGCGGCCGCATATGCTGTAGCTGGCGGGGAATCGCCGTTGGGGTACAACCGGCCCTACCGTCTCTATTCGCGTCGTCTCAGCTGTAGCTGGCGGGGAATCGCCGTTGGGGTACAACGCGCGTCTGGGTCGGTGTTCTGCCGCTCCGGCTGTAGCTGGCGGGGAATCGCCGTTGGGGTACAACGTCAACCTGGACGTCGGTGTAGAGCGGGTGGCTGTAGCTGGCGGGGAATCGCCGTTGGGGTACAACGAGGCAACGGGGTGCAACTCCCCGATCCGGCTGTAGCTGGCGGGGAATCGCCGTTGGGGTACAACGCGCGAGAGCCGGCGGGAGTGGGAGCGCTAGCTGTAGCTGGCGGGGAATCGCCGTTGGGGTACAACACGGCTTCGATTCGCCCGCATACCGATCCAGCTGTAGCTGGCGGGGAATCGCCGTTGGGGTACAACGCGTGAGTCGCGGCGCCGCCGGGCTGACGGCTGTAGCTGGCGGGGAATCGCCGTTGGGGTACAACCCCGGCGCCAGGGGTTTGCGCTGAACGTTGGCTGTAGCTGGCGGGGAATCGCCGTTGGGGTACAACATTTCGTGTCGGGAACCGGCTCCCGCCCGTCGGCAAAGCGCGATTCTGTCGGCGTTTCCCGGAGGTTCGACCGCTTCCAGAGGTGCGATTCGAACGCGAGAAAAATCACTACAAGAGGGTGAGCTGCGCGGGGGGCTGCTCCGGTTTTTCGCGCTTGCGCGAGACGTACACCTCCATCTTCCCGAACTGGTGGTCCGTCACGTGGAGTAGCCGGACGTGCCCACCAGGCGGAAGAGCTGCGCGGATCCTACGGCGGTGGGCCTTGCTCGCTTCCTCGCTCGGGAAGTAGCGGGCGTACACCGAGAACTGGAGCATCATGAACCCTTCTTCGAGCAGTTTCTTCCTGAACCGAGCGTAGTTCCTCCGGTCGGTCTTCGTGACGACCGGCAGGTCGAACATCGCGAAGAGCCACATCCCCTCGTACTCGGATAACGGCAGACGACGCTGGCTCATTTCTGTCCGACTTTCGTCTCTCGTCCCCACAGCTCGGGGATGGAGAGTTTCCCGGCCGTTCCCTCGAACACCTTGACCAGGGAGGTCGCCATACGTGCAGCGATGTCGAAGATCGTTCGCTGGGTATTGCCGAATCGGAACTTCCCCATCAGCGGCTCGATGATTTCTCGCTTCTGCTCTGGTCCCAATCGACTGTCCTCGAGGGTGCTCTCGTCGGCGCGTAGCGCAATGTGGTAGTCGACAAGGGGCCGCAGCGGCTCCATCAGGTCGTCGGCCAGACAGAACGGGTTGTAGCGGTTGTGGTGGTGCAGGCCGAGCGAGGGGTGGAGGACCGCAACGCAGATAGCCCTCGAGACGATGCTGCGGAGGATGGCGTACCCGTAGTTGAGCCGCCGGTTGATTCCGTCCTCCCCATCCGGGTCCCTGCGGAATCCGGCGATCTTGAAGATTTGGGGCCAATAGCGACGAGCGGCCTGACCCTCGACATTCGTCGTGTCTCCGGATCGAACCTGTCTCGCGAGGTCGCGGAGCCCGAAGTCCGTGCCGTGGATCTGTTCTAGGGCCCTTGCCTGGTTCCGGACTTTCGCTACGACGATCTGTTTCCAGAGTCGCTTCCGCGTGGGAACGGACGCTGTCGCCTGCCGACGGAAGCGCTCGGCCTGCACGTAGTTGCCCGCGAGCGGGAGGAGCATCGCGACCGGCATGCGCCGGGCATCGGAGACAACGACCGGGACGTTGTGCTCCGCGAGGCAGGCGAGGGCTGCGCCGGTCAGCGTCGCCTGGGGAGCGATGGCGACGGCCCCGAGCTCGGCCGCCGGGATGGTGATCGGCGGCTGCCCGTCCGTCTCGATGGTCAGCAGCCGCCCCCGGACCCGGACCGTCGCCGGCGTCTCCGCCAGGTCGATCAGGCGATCAGTCATTGGCGTACGTCACATTACCGAGCGGGTCGACGCATACCTTTCGACACCGCCGCTGGCCCAGCACGCTCACGAACGGCTGGATTCGCGGCGAGCCGGAACGGTGGTTGGCTTCATTCAGCGGCCTGATTCTCACGCGGGCGTGCAGGCCCTCCATCCAAATACTCTCCACGATGTACAACCCCCGCGTCCCATCCGGCTCGTCCAGTTCGATCACGTCTCCGCCAGGGTTGCCGACCAGCGAGAAGAGGAACCGGCTCCCGGGCACGTACTCGCGGTTCACCACCGGCAGGCCTTTCCTGACCCGATCGTAGGCCTCGAGCATCGAGACGACGCGTCCCTCCCAGCGCGTCCTCCCCTTCGCATCCGTCACCTCGAACACCTCGAGGTGATGGTTCCCGCTGGTCTGCACGAACCGTTGCCGGTCGCCCTCGCCGATCGGGGTGACGGAGACCTTGGCCCGGATCCGCACCTTCCGGATCGGCACCGTTGTGCCGTTGCGGCGGACGAAGCGGGGGAGCCGGCCCTCGTCCTTGAAGACGTCCTTCGGTTCCCCGCCGCCGAGGGCCTCGATCACCAGTCGGCGTACGGCGGGGTCGACGATCTTCTCGACCTCGGACCGCGAGAGATCGGCGAGCGGTTTCGTGTAGTGGACGTAGCGGCCCTCGGGCGACTTCGCGCCCTCTTCGGTCCGCGGGCTGTAATAGGTTTCCGCGTGGAGCGCGCCGCGCACCCGGCGCTCGACGCGCGGAGAGACCACCACGCGGGAGATCGTCTTTCGGACATCTTCGAGGAACGTCGGCCACGGCGGTTCGGGGTCGCCGTACAGCCGCCCTTTCCGGAGGAGCTGGTTCCTTGACGCGATCGAGAGCATCTGCACGGTGCGCTGGCTCGTGAGCGCGATGGCGATCGCGTCCACGGCGTGGTGCCGATGGTCGTCCCGCGTCTTCTCGCCCGCGTCGTTCAGGATCGATCCCAGTTGCAGCCAGTTGCGGATGTGGGCCGTGGTCTGGCCGGTCACGACCGTGATCCGCCGCTTCCCCTCGGGGTCGACGCCGTCCGCGGTGCCGCCGTAGAGGAGCGACAGGTACCGCAGGGCGAGCCGGGATGCGTAGCGCGTGTCGTTCAACTGCCGCGACGCGAAGTCCGAGAGCCACCGCTCGAGTTCTTCGCCGTGGAGCTGGAAGCGGTACAGCTTCTCGCCCGCCAGGCGACTCTTGAAGTTGCGGACGCGCTCGAGGATGTCGTTCCACCGGGGCGTGTTGCCGTACGCCTCGAACGGCGTTCGGCCGCGCTTCACGTTCCGGTTCTCCTCGGCGAAGCACAACGTCTTGTTCGCGAAGGAGTTGTCGAGCGACATGTGGAACGGGATGATGTGCTCGACATCCACCTGAGGCTCCGGCCCGAAGAGCGCGGCCATGCTGAACTTCCGACCCGTGTACGGGCAGGTGAACTCGCACTCCTTGGCGAGGAGCAGCCGTTCGACGTCGCGGGCGGATGGTTCGGCGTTCAGGAACGCGCGGATCTCCTCCGCCGCGGCCTTGCGGATGGCCTCCTGCTTACGGTTCTCCGACTGGAGGCGTTGCCGTTCGTCCCTGCTACGCCGGAGGTCCCGCGCGAGCTCGATGTGGATCTCGGCCGGGCGGCCATACCGCTTGATGATCGCATTGACGATCTTGCGCAGCTCGGTGAGGGTGCGGATCACGGCCGGGTTGCTCAGGTCCGGGAGGACCTGCTGGACCGGCGGGAGGAGTTCGTAGGCCCGGCCGACGAGGCGGTGGTTGGGGTACGCCCGTTCGACGGCGAGCTGGGTGGTGAGGCCCTCTTCGAGGTGCGGCAGGAGCTTCGCCAGCGCCCTGCGCGAGAACCGGCAATGGCCGTCCGGGAGCCGGGTGTTGGCGAACTCGCGCGCCTTTTCGGCGTCCAGCCCCCAAACCTCGCGCCCGCGCCGCTCGAGCGTCTCGGCTTTCTGGATGCTCACCAGGTCCTCGACGATCGCGTTCCGCGTGTCGAGGTCGAACTCCCACCAGCGGTCGCCGAAGACCTTCGCGAGAATCGCGTTGGTCTCATTGCCGCGGAGCCGTTTCTCGCCGCCGCGCTCGAGATTGAAGGTGACGTCGGGCATCTTGAGCAGCCGGCGGATTCGGTCGAACGTCACTTCCTTCTTCCGATCGAGCTCGGCGATCAACACCTGGCGCTGCTCGGGAGTGAGTTCGTATTCGACGCCGTACTCGTTCCTGACGCGGAGGTTGTTCACCGATTGGAGCATGCGGAACCGCTGGGCGGCGAGGAGCGCCCACGGCGCGCGGCGGCGCTTCGGCTCGAGCTCGCAGCGGCCGATCTTGTCGCTCTGAGATTTCAGCGGGCGCTGGTGGAAGATGCGGTGGTAGATCCGCTTCTTCAGCTCCGGCGTCAGGATCGACGGGTGGAACCGCTGCTGGCTGGCCCAGATCGCCTCGAACTCGTCGATCAGCATCGCGCGGGCGGTGTAGCGGGCGCGGATCCGCTGCTGGTGCGGGTCGATCCGTGAGAGGTGCTCCCCGATCGTCCGGGAGCTGGTGCGGGCCATGTCGTCGCGGAGCTGGCTGATCCCCGAGAGCACGACCCCCTCCTCGTCGTCGCGGCGAGGAGATCGGCGGTTGCTCTGGAAGCCCCGGCGCTGGGCCAGGTGGTAGAGGGCCCGGCCCAGCTCGTGGGGTTCGAGCGGGTGGTCGAGCGCCGCCGCGCGCAGCACGTACGGGAGCTTGTCGGCCGCGCCGTGGACGCCGATCGTCTCCGCCAGCCGGTCGAGGCGGCCGCTCTCACGGATCTCCTGGTCGAACCGGAGGATCGTCTCGTGGCGCCCGGCGGACGACGACGCGTCGAGGTCGGGGTAGGTGGGCAGGAGCCCCGCGTTGCGGAGCGCGTTGAACACCGTCCGGAGCCGACGTGCCCGGCGCTCGGTCTGGCGGCGGGCGAGCCGTGCGTCGCGGCGGCCTTTCGCCCGCGATTCCTCCCGGCCGGCGTCCATGTCGCCTTCCATCCCGGCCTGGAAGATCCGCACGCCGGCCGCGACGAGCCCGTCCGGCCGCCAGGAGTCGCCTTCCGCCCTGGCAGAGAGGAGCGCCCAGCCAATGGAAGCGGCGCCGAGGTCCAGTCCGAGGATGGTCGGTCGGTCGCTCATGACGATCTCCTTGACCCGCGGGTCGTCGTCGATTAGATTTCCATTCAAGTACCCCAACGGCGATTCCCCGGAGTTATAGTAAGTGGGCAATCGCCTACGCAGGGCTAGGCTTCGATTCGTCGAGGCTAACCCGCCCGCCTCCCAGTGGGGCGGGCATTCTTTTCTCATGGTAGTCGCGGCGAGCGAGAGGCGTCGCGGCTCGCCGAGAGGTGGCCCGGCCAATGGTGCCATTGTCTTGCCCCAAAGGCAAGAATTGCCCCTCCCCCGTATCCTGATCCACGCCGACTGAGCTCATCAGCGATCTTGAGGGCGCGCCTGAATCCCCGGGGCGGAAGAACGCTTGCGCTCCCGGCACTCGAGCGAGCCAGGCAGCCCCATCAGGGCAAGGCCGCCGCAGTGTGCCCGTCACCGAGCCGGGGCCAAGAACGCTGGTCGCGTTGGAGCGCGTGGTGAACCATGACCGAGCGGGCGCGTCGCCGCGGTCCGGAAGCCAAGCGACGGCGAGCCGGACGCGTCCGTCCCTGCAGCGCAACGCCCGAGGCCGCCGCTCCGCCTGATCTCGACGATGATGGCGAGAGGCACTGACAATGGCCGCCGGCGAGGAGGACCGCCGCGCCCGCGGAGCCGGAGACCGACGGGATGCCCGACGGCCGCGACGTCTGGCTAATGTAGCCGATCCGGGGTCCCCGAACCAGGGCCGAGGAGGAACGGCCCCTGGACGGAAGGGGGCGCATTCGGAGGCCGGATTCGCCGACAGTCGCGCCGGTCGTCGCTCGCCCGCATGCCGCCCCTGGTCCTCGGCCGGTGGAACGTCGCCGACCGGGCCGGCGGAGCCGGTCGCGATTCGAACCGCCGGACCCGCCTCCGCCTCCCGGAACGGGCGCTCGTCTCCTCCTCTCCCCTGCGCCTCCACCGCATCCCGCCGGCTCGGCGCCCAGGCATTCCCGGGCAACGTGGGCATTCCGACAAAAAGAAAAACGCCCGGGGCTCTGCCCCGGGCCCTGCATGCGGAGCGGAGGGCGTGGGATTCGAACCCAGAAGGGCTTGCGCCCGGCGGTTTTCAAGACCGCTGCCTTGCCAATTAGGTCTAGCCCTCCTAAGCTGTTGATGCAATGCCGGATGCAGGTTCCGATGCGCCTCCTGAACGGATCCCTCTTATATGGCGCCGGTGCATTTTCCGGTGCACGCCCACGCCGGGTATAATGCCCGGCCTCCACCCCCGAAATATACAGCCAAACGCAGCTTGATGCAGGCCGCCACAAGGGGCTTGACACCGGATCCGACATTAGACTACAGTGGGGGTAGAACAGAAACCGAAAATCAAGCGCAAGGGGCTTGACAAATGATGCGACACTAGACTATAGTAGGATTAGATAGGCAACACTTCCCGCCTCAACTCCCTTCCCAATCCACCCTCACCACAGGCACCGCCATGTGCAACGAATACCCCTACAGCCGGTATCCGGAGATCGCGTACGACGAGCTAGACGAGTCCTCTCTGACGCCCGTCCTGGACTACGCAGCCGACATTGTCGACGGCCACGGGAGTGTGCGTAATTTTCTGTAGTTTCGGTGGGTGGGGGTGCCGGGAGGTTGCCGGATGAAGAAAGGCCACCGTATCTCTTCTGGGCTGAAACCCCATTCACACGGCGGGTTGCCGCCCGCCAGGAGGGTGGCGCAACCGTTTCTGTGTAAAAGAGTCCGGCGTTGGGGTTGCAGGCCTGCTCAGGCGACGGCTGCCCGAGCCTCTTCGCGCCGCTCCAGCTCGTAGAGCGGCTGCATGTCGAGGTAGCGCCGC
>Ga0310822_101278_pt1 | contig 10179 bp, 8 predicted proteins | sample P4_ome_2_FD_201313 | JGI IMG/M metagenome (GOLD analysis project Ga0310822, IMG submission 201313) | Sorghum-adapted microbial communities from Joint BioEnergy Institute, Emeryville, California, United States - P4_Day56_Rep2 | ecosystem: Engineered > Bioreactor > SSF (Solid state fermentation) >... | reverse complement strand
AATTCCCTCTCCTCGTCCGGTAAAGCCCAATTTTTCCGAGGTGGTGGCCTTTACGTTAACCTGCGACAAATCCTCTGCTTCAAGCACTCTGGCAATCAGCTCGCGCATCTGCGGAATATAAGGGGCCATTTTGGGAGCCTGCGCAATGATCGTAGCGTCGAGGTTGCCCAGACGGTATCCCTTTTGTTTAACCAGCTCCCACACATGCTCCATCAGCTTGACGCTGTCGGCATCTTTAAAGGCAGGGTCCGTATCGGGAAAGTGACGGCCGATATCGCCCTCGCCAATCGCCCCGAGCAATGCGTCGCTGATCGCGTGCAGCAGGACATCAGCGTCCGAGTGGCCGAGCAGCCCTTTTTCATACGGGATCGTTACTCCGCCAATAATGCAGGGACGTCCCTCCACTAATTGATGCACATCAAAGCCTTGTCCGATTCTCATGATCCCTCTCCCTTTCTTCTCCGCAAGATTTCTTCTCCAAACCACAGATCATCCGGCGTGGTGATCTTGATGTTTTCGTAACTTCCCCGGACAACACTGACGGTATGCCCCAGCCATTCGACCAGCATCGCGTCGTCGGTACCTGTCTTGCCTGCCTGCAATGCCGCTTCATGCGCCTCTCGCAACAAGGAAACGAGAAAAGCTTGTGGGGTTTGGACCGCCCACAAGCTCTCGCGTGCCGGGGTCGACTGGACTACTCCGTCAGCCCCTACCACTTTGATGGTATCCTTGACGGGAACGGCCATGATCGAAGCCCGATCACGCCGCACCTGCCGAATCATCTCGCTGATTTGTTCACGAGTTACGAAAGGACGGGCAGCATCGTGTACCAGCACGTACGAGCAGTCTGAGGAAAGAGCAGCCAAGCCGTTTCTGACGCTGTCCTGCCTTTCGGCTCCGCCAAGCACAACGGTCAGCTTCAGCTTCTCCTGGCGCTTCCACTTCAGTACCTCTTCATGATCCTGTGCGCTTACCACCAGTACAATTTCCCCGATTTCGGGATGGCTGGTGAACAGGCGTACCGTACGAGTCAAGATCGGCTCACCGCCAAGCGGCAGCCAAAGCTTGTTACGTTCTGCTCCCATGCGCTTCCCGGAACCAGCCGCAACGATTACGACTCCCGTTTCCACGTTACTTCCTCTCCAGTCTCTCTGCTCTGGATGTTCGAAAAGGGAGGCTGCATCCCTCCCCTTCGCTTCATCCCTTACAACGCTTTTTCCAAAAGCTTCGGCTTGGCGAAGATCATCCTTCCAGCCGATGTTTGCAATACGCTGGTTACGAGCACTTCCAGATCGTGCCCGATGTAGTCGCGGCCGCCCTCAACGACGATCATCGTGCCATCGTCGAGATAAGCCACTCCCTGGCCATGCTCCTTGCCGTCCTTGATGACTTGCACAGTCAGCTCTTCGCCCGGGAGCACCACCGGTTTTACTGCATTGGCCAGATCGTTGATATTCAGGACAGCCACTCCCTGCAGCTCGCACACCTTGTTCAGGTTGAAATCATTGGTGACGACTTTGCCGTTCATCACCTTCGCCAGCTTGATCAGCTTGCTGTCCACTTCCGAAACTTCTTCAAAGTCTCCCTCGTAGATCTGAACCTTTACCTTCATTTCCTTTTGAATCTTGTTTAGAATGTCCAGACCGCGACGTCCGCGGTTTCTTTTCAGTACATCGGAAGAATCAGCGATATGCTGCAGCTCCTCCAGCACAAAACCGGGGATAACGAGTACGCCCTCGAGAAAGCCGGTCCGGCAAATGTCGGCGATTCGTCCGTCAATAATCACGCTTGTATCCAGGATTTTATACTCCACGTTGGACGGAGACCCGCCACTTTCCTTCTTGGACTTGTCCTTGCGCCCGATGGAAAAGACGGACATGATCTCGTCGCGCTTGCGGAATCCCACCTGAAAGCCGAGATAGCCGAGTAATGCGGAAACCATCAGCGGCAGCAAATCGCTGACTACCGGTATCGGGATGTTGCTGAGCTGGAGAAATAATAAAAAGGCAACGATAAGACCAATAATCAACCCCAAAGCTCCAAACATGACATCCACGATCGGCAATTTTAACAGCGTCTCTTCACCCCAGCGGACGATTCTCAATGTGTAATCGACAAACCAGTTGGCGAAGAAGAAGAACAGCACGGCTCCCAAAACAGCTCCGATGTAGCTTGTGTACTTAAAGTCACCAAAATTTAAAAGCGTGTTCAAGAGGTTAAAAAGATCAGGACCAAACTTGAAGCCCAAACCTCCTCCGACAAGTATAAAACAAATTTTCCCTAATCGGCGAACCATGCTTTCACCTCCTTGATATTAATATAGACAGAAGCTTTGCTGAAAAACCCTGCTTATCAAAAACATAATGCTAACGAATATGCTGCGAGACTTTCCCTCACTATAACAAAAGTTAAATTCTAGTGTCAAATAGCCAAAAATTTTAACATACATGGCAATTTAACGTCAATGGAGAACTTCCGTTTCCCTCGGTTTCAAATTGACAGCAGCCGGATTCCCTTCTTATAATGACAGTAATGCATTGAATAAAAATTCTGAAGATGGTAGCAGCCTAAAGCAGAGGTGAATCATATGGAAAAGCGAAACGTGGACGACTTTCAATCCCAAGTTTCGGAGCTGCTGATCAGACATCGCAGCGTTCTGGACGTTATGTCCAAAGTTCAAGAAAGCGCAGCCCGCATCAACCGTTCACTCACCAAAGCCATCACCGAATGCGGCTGTGTCGAAGTAGTGGCCAGAAAGCAAACCTACGATCCCCAAAAAAGCCTGCAGGATAACCAGACACTGCTGGACACACATTTTTCCGGCCCTTTGTGCGAGCATTGCCGTGACGTAGTTACCGCTGAACTGGGCAAAAATCTCTTTTATCTCACTGCGCTATGCAATATTACTGATATCCGGCTCGAAGATGTCATCCAAAAGGAATCGGAGCGGTTACATACCCTTGGTGTATTTAACCTTTCATAAAGCTCCCATTTGGTATTACGAATGAAACAACAAAAAAGTTGCGTGCTCACAGAAAAAACCCGCTTCCATAGAGCGGGTTTTTTGCGCGCGGTTATTCAAATGGCAGCGATTCGTTTTCTTCCTTCTTTTCTTTTCGCAATTTTTTCAGAAGTAGGTCAACGTTTTTTTTTATCCCGTAAAGTGCGTAAAATGCCAATGGCAAGAAGACAATTTTCGGGAACTGCTGCGGGTATTTGACCGCGAAAACGACTACGATCGCAACGATAATGGGTGTGATCCAATACGCTGCTTTGGGAATCCCCACTTTTTTGAAGTTGGGGTACTTGATGTTGGATACCATCAGAAAAGCGAGCAGCAGCATGCTGACCGCGAGCAACGCTACATTAAACACATGATGGTACAGCGCAAGCGTAGCCAACACCCCGCCTGCAGCCGTAATCGGCAACCCGATAAAATAGCCTGGCACACCTGCTTGTACGTTAAATCGGGCCAGTCGCAAAGCACCGCAGATCGGGAAAACGGCTGTCACGAAAATGCCGATCAAATTGAGATCTTGCAGGGCCACCACGTACATGATAAAAGCCGGGGCCACTCCAAATGTAATCACGTCGGAAAGAGAATCCAATTCTTTGCCAAATTCGCTCTGTGCATTCAGCATGCGAGCCACGCGTCCATCCAGACCATCCATCAACATACCAATAATTACCGTAATCGCAGCATACTCCACATATTGGTTGCCCTGAAAGGCGAGAATGATGGCTACGATACCCAAGAACAAATTGCTCACGGTTAGCATGTTCGGTAACGATTTAACGAACATAGACTACCTCCTGGTTTCCTGCGCAAAGGAGAAACGGGTATGGCAATTCTGCCAGCCCTTGCTTTGTAATCCTTTGGCAATATCAAAACAATAATGTCTCTATCCTATTCTAACTCAAATGTGTCTGTCAATGAACACCTGTTCTTGAATTCTCTTCAGTCCGTCTTTGATCGCCCGTGCGCGAACCTCTCCAATGCCGTCAACCTCGTCCAGTTCTTCGATCGTTGCCATCATGATTCGGGGCAAATTGTGAAAATGCTCAACGAGATTTGAGATGATCGAAATGGGAAGGCGAGGAATTTTGTGCAGGATCCGATACCCGCGGGGCGAGAGAGACTCTTCCAGCATGTTCGGGTTGGCCGAATAACCGAGAATCCGTAAAAAAGCCCCCATTTCGAGCACCTCTTCTGCTGAGAGCTTTTTCATCTCCTTCAAGACTTGCTCTGGCTGCACGGCAGGATTTTTGGCGTAATCGCGGATCAGCATGTGCGCTTCTTCTTCGATATTGCCGACCAATTCCTCCAGCTGCATGGTGACAAGCCGGCCTTCCGTCCCTAATTCGTATATATATTTGGTGATCTCTGCTTTAATGCGCAGCACCATTTCGATTCTCTGCAGCACAGAGGTTACCTCATGGAGCGTCACCAGCTCTTCGAACTCCAGCGCTCCGAGGTTGGTTAGGGTCTGATCGAGTACAGCCTTGTACTTTTCCAGCGTGGAAATCGCTTGGTTGGCCTTGGCCAGAATCACGCTGATCTCGTTCAGGACATAGCGGAATGGACCTTGGTACAAGGTAATGACGTTGCGGCGCTGGGAAATGGCGATGACCAGATAGTTTGTGTGCAGTGCTGTTCTTTGCGCCGTTCGATGGCGGGTCCCTGTTTCACTCGAAGGGATCGCAGCGGGAGGAAACAACTGGGTATTGGCATACAAGATTTTTTTTGCATCCTCACTAACTATGATCGCCCCGTCCATCTTGGCCAATTCATATAAATGTGCCGGAGTGAAGTCGCAATTAATGGAAAACCCCCCGTCGACAATGTTCTTCATATCCGGACCGAATCCGACAACGATCAAACCGCCGGTTTTGGCCCGCAGCACGTTTTCCAATCCCTCTCGGAGCGGGGTTCCGGGAGCAACAAGACGAAGCACATCGCTGTAGACAGGTTCTCTTTTGTTTGTATCAAGCATACAGGTGCCCCTACCCCCTTAGCACTTCGCTTAATGCTTCCGAAATATTGCTTACACCGACTACCTCGATGTCCGATGGAACGTCAAGACCGCGGATATTTTTGGAAGGGATGATCACCCGTTTGAATCCTAGCTTGTGCGCTTCGCGAATCCGCTGTTCAATCCGGGACACGCCGCGGACTTCACCCGTTAATCCCACTTCCCCGATCACGACATCATGGGGATTGGTCGCGTGATCGCGAAAGCTGCTGGCAATGCTGACAGCTATCGCCAAATCGACAGCGGGCTCATCCAAACGAACACCGCCAGCCACGTTGACATAGGCATCCTGATTTTGCAGCATGAGACCCATGCGCTTCTCAAGCACTGCCATGATCATGCCGACTCGCTGGTGATCCACGCCGGTAGCCATCCGACGCGGGGTCACAAAGCTGGTCGGTGCAACCAGCGCCTGAAGCTCTACCAGAACCGGCCTGGTTCCCTCCATGCTGGCCACTACAGTCGAGCCAGCGACGCCGACCGGACGTTCTGCCAAAAAGATTTCCGAAGGGTTTCCAACTTCCTCGAGCCCCTTTTCTTTCATCTCAAAGATGCCGATTTCATTCGTCGAGCCAAAGCGGTTTTTTACTGCTCGCAAAATGCGGAACGTATTATGCCGTTCCCCTTCAAAGTACAAGACCGCATCCACCATATGCTCCAGCATGCGGGGCCCGGCAATCGCGCCTTCCTTCGTCACGTGACCGACGATAAATGTCGCGATACCTTTTCCCTTGGCGATTCGCATCAGTTGAGAGGTTGTTTCCCTCACCTGTGCGACACTCCCCGCCGCTGATTGGACAGCAGGATGGAAGACAGTCTGAATCGAGTCGATGATCAGGACCTGGGGATCGACCTGGGCAATGTGCTGCTCAATGAGCTCCAAATCGTTTTCTGCAAGCACATACATCGGCGGCGTGCTCATTCCGAGCCGATCGGCACGCAATTTGATTTGCTTGGCGGACTCCTCGCCGGATACGTACAAGACCTTTATTCCCCCGTGTGCAAGCGCGAACGACGTTTGCAACAGCAAGGTAGACTTCCCGATCCCCGGGTCTCCGCCGACCAGAACCATTGAGCCGGGAACGAGCCCTCCGCCCAGAACCCGGTTTAATTCACCTATCGTTGTATCCATCCGCGGCTCTTCTTCGCCGGCCACCTCTGTCAGCGGAAGGGCTGCTGTTTGCCGCTGTCCGCCATGCAAACTCTCATGGCGGGAGGCGGTCTTTACCGCAACCTCTTCCACCATCGTATTCCAATTGTTGCATCCAGGACATTTCCCCATCCATTTGGGCGATTCATAGCCACATTCTTGACACGCGTATTTCGTTTTATACTTGGACATAGTTTGTACCTCGTTTTGGGATTCTCCTCTATACGATTATCATACATGATGAAAACAAAAAAAGAATACCTCCTGTATATTGAGGAGGTACCCTTTCTAAACGTTTGCCTAAACCTCTGGTTATGAGGTTGTTTTCTCCAGACGTTTTACTACAAGCTTTTCATCTTCAGCATCTATCGAAACAGTGTCGCCTTTGCTGATGCTGCCTTTCAAAAGTTCTTCGGACAATCTGTCTTCGATGTTGCGCTGGATAGCGCGGCGCAGCGGTCTTGCCCCGTAAGCGGGATCGAAGCCCTCCTTGGCCAGCACTTTCTTGGCAGCATCGGTAAGTTGGAAATCGATCTCCTGCTCTCTCAGACGCTTGCGAAGATCTTCGGTCATCAAGGAAACAATCTGCTCGATATGCTCCTGCTCCAGCGAGTGGAAGACGATGACTTCGTCAATCCGGTTCAGGAACTCGGGGCGGAAGCTTTTCTTCAGTTCTTCCATGACCTTGTCTTTCATGTCCTGGTATTTCTTCTCTGTTTCATTGCCGGCGGTGAAGCCGAGCGTTGTGTTTTTCTTGATCAGGTTGGCTCCGACGTTGGATGTCATAATCACAACCGTGTTGCGGAAATCAACGGTTCTGCCTTTGGAGTCGGTCAGGCGTCCATCGTCCAGCACCTGCAGGAGAATGTTGAAGACATCCGGATGCGCCTTTTCAATTTCGTCCAAAAGGATGACGGAATACGGTTTGCGGCGGACCTTCTCTGTCAGTTGACCGCCTTCATCGTAACCGACATATCCCGGAGGAGCTCCGACCAGACGCGCCGTGGAATGTTTCTCCATGTACTCCGACATGTCGACCCGAATCATCGCGTCCTCGTCGCCAAACAGCGTCTCGGCAACCGCCCGGGCCAATTCCGTTTTCCCTACCCCTGTAGGGCCAAGGAAGATGAAGGAGCCGATCGGACGTTTCGGGTCTTTCAAGCCGGCACGAGCACGGCGGACGGCGCGAGCAACCGATTTGACTGCCTCATCCTGCCCGATCACTCGATCATGCAGAATTTCTTCCATTTTCAAGAGGCGCTCTGTCTCTTCTTCTTTCAGCTTGACGACCGGGATTCCGGTCCAGTTGGCCACTACGTGGGCGATATCTTCAGGAGTGACCTCCATGTTCAGTTGGCCCTGACGCTCTTTCCAGTCCTTCTTCGTTTTTTCCAGTTCTTCGCGCAGCTTCTGCTCCTTGTCGCGCAGAGACGCTGCTTCTTCGAACTCCTGAGACTGGACAGCCGCGTCCTTTTCCTTGCGCACTTCTTCCAGACGCCCTTCCAGTTCCTTCAGATTAGGCGGAACAGTAAAGGATTGGAGACGTACTTTGGACGCCGCTTCGTCGATCAAGTCAATTGCTTTGTCCGGCAGGAAGCGGTCTGTAATGTAACGGTCAGACAGTTTTACCGCCTGTTCAATCGCTTCATCGGTAATTTTCACACGGTGATGCGCCTCATAGCGATCACGCAAGCCATGCAGGATTTTGATCGCGTCCTCTGTGTTCGGCTGATCGACCTGAATCGGCTGGAAACGGCGCTCGAGGGCTGCGTCCTTTTCAATATACTTGCGGTATTCATCCAGCGTGGTTGCGCCGACACACTGAAGCTCACCGCGTGCCAGAGCTGGCTTCAAAATGTTGGATGCATCAATCGCACCCTCTGCTCCGCCTGCACCGATCAAGGTGTGCAGCTCGTCGATAAAGAGGATGATATTTCCGGCCTGACGAATCTCATCCATGATTTTTTTCAGGCGGTCTTCAAATTCCCCGCGATACTTGGTGCCGGCGACGACTGTCCCCATGTCCAGCGTCATCACGCGCTTGTCGCGAAGCGTTTCAGGGATTTCGTTGTTGATGATCTTTTGCGCAAGTCCTTCGGCAATTGCCGTCTTCCCGACACCAGGCTCCCCGATCAACACGGGGTTGTTCTTGGTGCGGCGGCTCAACACCTGGATCACTCGCTCAATCTCTTTTTGGCGTCCGATCACCGGATCAAGTCCGCCATCACGGGCGATTGCGGTCAAGTCTCTTGCCAGACTGTCCAGGGTCGGCGTATTGGCCGCAGGATTGCTGCCTGACGGCTGGTGGGAATTCATCATTTCCGAGCTTCCCAAAAGCTGCAGGACTTGTTGGCGGGCTTTGTTCAGGCTTACACCCAGATTGTTCATGATTCGTGCGGCAATGCCTTCTCCTTCACGAATCAACCCAAGCAGGATATGCTCGGTGCCCACATACGTGTGCCCCAGCTTTCGGGCTTCGTCCATGGAAAGCTCAATCACTTTTTTGGCACGGGGTGTGTAGTTTGGGGTATAGTTTCCGCCCGCTTGCTCAGTCCCGCGGCCAATCAAGGATTCTACTTCACTTTGAATTTTATCGAGACCAAGTCCGAGCGACTGCAACGCCTTGGCTGCAATCCCCTCTCCTTCACGAATGAGACCGAGCAGCACATGCTCTGTTCCGATATCCTTATGACCCAATCTAACGGCCTCTTCCAAGGCGAGTGCCAACACTTTTTGCGCGCGTTCGGTAAAACGTCCAAACATCATATCTTCTGCACCTCCAGTAACCATCTTTATATTCTATGCGTTGTTTCCTTATATTTTTGCGTATAACAGCGATGATGGACAGCGAAAATTCTTGTTTACTGTCGAGCAGACAGTTTCTCCCGAATCAGCCTTGCTCTGCGTTCGTCCCGCTGGTCGGGCGACAGCTTTTGACCTGCGTGATGCTGCAGGAAGCCCGGCTGAGTCGTCACGAGCAATTCATTTAAGACGAGATGGGAAATGTTTTTCACAATCCCCAGATCAATCCCCAATCTGACATCGGAAAGCCTTTGGGCTGCTTCCTTGGATTCAACCGTCCGGGCGTACTGAAGAATGCCGTACGACCGGAGAATCCGGTCCTCCAAAGTGATTCTGGAGTGTTCAACCAGGTACCGGCGAGCCACTCGCTCCTGCTCGATGATCTGCCTTGCCACACCGTACAGGTTGGAGAGGATATCCGACTCGGACATCCCGAGCGTCACCTGGTTGGAGAGCTGGAACAAGTTGCCCAGCGCTTCGCTGCCCTCTCCGTAGATGCCCCTCACGACCAATCCGACTTGATTGATCGCCTGCAATATCCGGTTGATCTGCTGTGTCATCACGAGCGCCGGCAAGTGAAGCATCACCGATGCCCGTATCCCTGTTCCCACATTGGTCGGGCAGCTCGTCAAAAAGCCTCTGTTTTCATCGAATGCGTAGTTTACATGTTTTTCAAAAATGTCGTCGATTTTTGTTCCCATATCCCACGCCTGCTGGAGTTGGAAGCCTGGCATCAGCACCTGGATGCGAATGTGGTCTTCTTCGTTTACCATGATGCTGATCGATTCGTCATTGCTTAACAGCACGGCTCCCTTTCGAGATTCTTCTGCCAAATGAGGGCTGATCAGGTGTTTCTCGACGAGGACGCGCTTTTCCAGCGGATTTACCTGTTCCATCTGGATGAGCTCGAGTGGTCCGAGCTTTTTCATCGCCTCGGTCTCGCTCACTTCTGTCACCTTGCGAACCACTTCCTCTGCCTGCGAGTCAGTAGCCAAAAGCGGGAAGGGATGCTGGCGAAGGTTCCGTGCGATCCGAAGCCTTGTACTGATGACGATGTCGGAATCAGGGCCCTCGCCCTTCATCCAGTTGCTCCAAGGGTTTTGCATAAACTGTTGTTGGGACATGTTCCTCACCTCCCCTGTTTACGATTGACCCAGCTTTTGTTCAAGTGCCTTGATGCGGTCGCGAATTTCC
>Ga0310822_101273_pt1 | contig 10207 bp, 7 predicted proteins | sample P4_ome_2_FD_201313 | JGI IMG/M metagenome (GOLD analysis project Ga0310822, IMG submission 201313) | Sorghum-adapted microbial communities from Joint BioEnergy Institute, Emeryville, California, United States - P4_Day56_Rep2 | ecosystem: Engineered > Bioreactor > SSF (Solid state fermentation) >... | reverse complement strand
ATATGATTACTCCCGGAGCAAGAATCCGACACGTACCGTGCTGGAGGAAGCGATCGCCAGCCTGGAATCGGGCGATGCCGGGTTTGCCTGCAGTACGGGCATGGCCGCGCTGCAGACCATTTTTGCCTTGTTCAGCCGGGATGATCATTTGATAGTCTCGCTTGATCTGTACGGCGGCACTTACCGCCTGCTGGAGCAAATTATGTCCCGTTTCGGCATATCGACCACGTATGTGGACACAAACGATCTGGACGCTCTGGAGGAAGCCTGTCGTCCGAATACGAAGGCGGTCCTGATCGAGACGCCAACCAATCCCCTGATGATGATTACGGATTTGCGGGCTGTCTGCGGCTGGGCGAAAAGCAAAGGGCTTCTCACCATTGTCGATAATACGCTTCTGACGCCCTTCTTCCAGCGGCCGCTTGAATTGGGTGCGGACATTGTCATTCACAGTGCCACCAAATATTTGGGCGGGCACAACGATGTGCTGGCCGGGCTGATCGTGACCAGGGGCGAGGAGCTGTCCCGGCGGATGGCGTTCCTCCACAATTCTATCGGGGCGGTACTGAACGCGCACGATGCATGGCTGCTCATGCGCGGTATGAAAACATTGGCGCTGCGGATGGAGCGCCATGAGTACAACGCCATCCGGACGGCCAAATTCCTGCTGGAGCATCCGATGGTGGAATCGGTGTATTATCCTGCTCTGGAGCAGCATCCGGGATATGAGATCCAGAAGCGGCAATCGTCCGGCAATACGGGGATTTTTTCCTTCAAAATGACGGATGCCCGGTTCGTCGAACCGGTCCTTCGCCATATCCGGCTCATTGCCTTCGCGGAAAGCCTGGGCGGAGTGGAGTCGCTGATGACCTATCCGGCGGTTCAAACCCATGCGGACATTCCGGAGGAGATCCGCCGCAAAATTGGCGTCGATGACCGTCTGCTGCGTTTGTCTGTCGGGGTTGAACATATTGACGATCTGATCGAAGATTTGGCGAACGCCTTTGACCTTGCCCGTCGGGAAGTTCAAAGCGGAACCGTGCGGGATTGACAAGGTTCGGCAAAGGGAAGAAGCAATCATGCCGCAAGGACCGACCGGAAGCAAGCCGGTACGGACCGCGGCTTTTGTTGTTTGCGGAAACGATTCCCGCGAACCCGGCGGATGACGAATTGAAAGCATCTGTGTTACGATAGAATGGATGCAAAGAGCGACGGTTGGATATGAGAGAACGAGGAGGAATTGGAATGAGCGCTGTTGACCGCATTCTGGATAAATCGGTCGCCGGGGAACGAATCACCCTGGAAGAATGCATAACCCTGTTTGAATCGGACGAAATCGAGAAAATGGGCCGGGCGGCCAACCGGATTATGGAACGCCTCCATCCGGAACCGATCACCACATTCGTCGTGGGCCGCAATATCAACTACACCAATTTTTGCGATACGTACTGCCGTTTCTGCGCCTTTTACCGTCCGCCCGGATCCAGGGAAGGATACGTGCTGCCCAACGAAGCAATCTTCCAAAAAATTCAGGAGACGCTGGACGTCGGCGGAACGGAAATTTTGATGCAGGGCGGGACCAATCCCGATCTTCCGTTTTCCTACTATCTGGATTTGCTCCGGGAGATCAAGAAACGGTTCAACATTACCATGCACTCGTTCTCTCCGGCCGAAATCATGAAGATGAAGGAAGTGTCCGGCCTGCCTTTGGACGAAGTCGTCCGCCAGCTTCACGAAGCCGGTCTCGATTCGCTGCCGGGCGGCGGGGCGGAAATCCTTGACGATCGCACCCGGTTGAAAATCAGCCGGCTCAAGGGATCCTGGAAAGACTGGATGGAAGTCATGAAGTCCGCCCACCGCAACGGCATGAACACTACCGCGACGATGGTCATCGGTTTCGGGGAATCGATGGAGGAGAGGGCGCTTCACTTGCTCCGTGTCCGTGATGCGCAGGATGAATGCATGGAGAAGAAACTGAATACGCCCGGGTTTCTTGCCTTTATCCCCTGGACTTTCCAGCCGGACAATACCCGATTGAAGCGGGAAAAGGCGACTCCCGAGGAATATTTGAAGACGGTCGCGATCAGCCGCATCATGCTGGATAATATTCCCAATATCCAGTCATCCTGGGTTACCATGGGGGCGGAAATCGGAAAGCTTTCCTTAAGCTACGGCTGCAACGATTTTGGCAGCACGATGATCGAGGAGAATGTGGTGTCCGCCGCCGGCACGACACATAAGGTCAATATTGGCACCATCCTGAGGCTGATCCGCGAGGCCGGCAAAATTCCCGCGCAGCGCAATACCCGGTATGAAATTCTTCGCATGTTCGATGAGAATGAAACCGCGGAAAAAGATTTCGTCATGCAAAACTAACGGGCTGCAAAGCCGTTCCCTTACGCTTAGGGGAACGGCTTTTCCTTTGCCGGCGGCAGCCCAATTTTGGGGAAGGCTAACACCCTCCGGGCTTTGGCTCATATAGTAAATCAGGTTGAAACCACCAAAACAAATCAAGGAAGCGAGTGAAATTCATTGGCAGTATTCCAAATCGATCCACGGGCTTATCACGGGTATTACGGAGCTTACGGCGGGCCGCATTATTATCCCTACCATCACTATCCGTACCACCACTATCCGTACCATGCCTACCCTCCGTATTGGCACCATCCTTATCATTATCATCATCCGTGGTATCATGGCTATCCGGCTCCGCATGGAGGCCATCGCACAGAAGTTTCTTCCCGGCAGGACTAAACATTCTCCGGCTTGGAGACCGGCTTTCCGTTTTCGCGGGCGGCCGGTCTTCTTCCGTTGGCCCGTTTTCGACAGGAATTCCAAATTGTTGTTTGTATATCCGTTTTGCCCGAACCATATACTTTAAAAGCGGCTGCTTGGGAGATGACGTGATATGAACCGTTCCGAATGAAAGGAGTAATCGTATGGAACTCTTGTCTGTGATTTTATCGGACCATCCTGAGGAAGCGGCACCCGATCTGGCAAAACGCCTTCAAGACCAGTTTTCCAATTTACATAAAATTTGTCCTCATCTCCGCATGACCGTTCATGCGCATGAGACCTTCTCGGAAATTGCCGTGAAAGGGGTATTGCCCCATTTCGATCTGCAAGCGATGGGAATTGAGGTCTATGCTTCGGCGGCCCAAGCGATTGCCGATTACATCCTGGACCGGAAGGAAGAGACGCTTCTCCGCAAAATGGTGCTTGCTGATTACGAGTTCGACGATCCGGACGATCTGGAACAGGTGATGGAATACTGCAGGCAGTTTTTGTTCTACGACAGGGAAACGAAAAAAACGGTGCGGGAAACCCGCTGGTACCGCAAGGATAAAATCGTCGAAGAAATCCGGTCTTACCTGGAGGAAAACTCCAGAATCCAGCTGGACGGATTTCTTACCTTCCGGCTTCATGCCTACTACGAGGAGCTCCGGGAAGCGGCGGAGTACGCGCTGGATGAACTGGAGATGGATAAGCAGTACCAGGAATTCATCTCGCTGCTTAAATATTTTGTGTATATCCAGGAGGCGAAAATCCCTTCGGCCCATCTGATTCACAAGGGCGGAAACGACTTTGTGATTCTGAACAACGAGCTTATGCCGATCAACATGCAGGAGATCGACGCCACCTTTACGCTGGAAGTGCTGAACAAGGATATCAATTTCGAGGATATTATCGTCAGTACGCTGATCACCGTGGCTCCGGAGCAAATCTACATCCATACCGGAGAACCGGAACAGCCGATGATCCGGACGATTCTGCAGATTTTCGAGCAGCGGGCCCGTTTATGCCCAAGGTGCCGCCTATGCGAAGGGATGCCGGGAAAAACACACAAACAGGACCGCATGCCTTGACTTTGGCAGCTGACGCCGATATACTTTTAAAGTAAAATCAAATCATGCAACTGAATCATTTACCGCGATGACCAAAGACACGAACGGCGAGGAATTCTGTGCAGAGAGAGGGGACACCGGCTGCAATCCCCTTCAGATGAAGCCGCCCGTTTACCGCTTTGCAGCTGCGGGATGGAACTTCCAGCCTTGATGCGGAACAGTATATCCTGCCGGTTCATCCCCGATAACGGATGCCCAAGGATTCGGCCTTAAGCCGGATTGAATTAGGGTGGAACCACGAGAAGCACACGCTCGTCCCTTGAGGACCGGCGTGTTTTTTCATTTTTTAGGAGGGATAGTCATGTCCATTAAAGTTACGCTGCCGGATGGTTCGGTCAGAGAATATCCGCAAGGCACGACGATCGGGCAGGTGGCGGAATCCATCAGCGCCGGATTGAAGAAAAATGCCGTAGCCGGCAAGGTGGACGGCAAAGTTGTCGATCTTTACACCCCGCTTGAAAAAGATGCCGCCGTTGAAATTGTAACGCTCGACAGCGAGGACGGACTCGAAGTCTACCGGCACAGTACGGCGCACCTGATGGCCCAGGCGATAAAACGGCTTTACGGGCAGAAGGCGGTCAAACTCGGCATTGGTCCGGTCATCGAGGACGGCTTTTATTACGACATCGATCTGCAGCAATCCTTGACCCCCGAGGATTTGATCAAGATTGAGAAAGAGATGGAAGCCATCACCAAAGAAGATTTGCCGATCCGCCGCCGGGTGGTCAGCCGCGAAGAGGCTTTGAACATTTTCGGTGAATTGGAAGATCCGCTGAAGCTGGAGCTGATCCGCGATTTGCCCGAGGATGCGGTCATTTCCATTTACGATCAGGGCGAATTTTTCGATCTCTGCCGCGGTCCCCACCTGCCCTCCACCGGCAAAATCAAAGCCTTCAAGCTGCTGAGTGTGGCCGGGGCCTATTGGCGGGGCAATTCCAAGAACAAGATGCTGCAGCGCATTTACGGGACGGCGTTCCCGAAAAAGTCCCAGCTCGACGAACATCTGCGGCTTCTGGAGGAAGCGAAGAAACGCGACCACCGCAAGCTGGGCAAGGAATTGAAAATCTTTACCTTTTCCCGGGAGGTTGGCCAGGGACTGCCGTTGTGGCTGCCAAACGGCGCCAAGCTGCGCCGCGTCATGGAACGGTATATCGTCGACCTTGAGGAGAAGCTGGGATACAGCCACGTGTATACGCCGGTCTTGGCCAATGTTGAGCTTTACAAAATTTCCGGACACTGGGACCATTATCAAGAGGACATGTTTCCGCCGATGAAGCTCGATAACGAGGAGCTCGTCCTGCGGCCGATGAACTGCCCCCACCATTTTATGGTTTACAAAAGCGAAATGCACAGCTACCGGGAGCTGCCGATCCGCATCGCCGAGCTCGGGACCATGCATCGCTACGAGATGTCCGGCGCCTTGACGGGGCTGCACCGCGTGCGCGCGATGACGCTGAACGATGCGCATATTTTCTGCCGTCCGGATCAGATCAAGGACGAATTTGCCCGGGTCATCGGCCTGATTCGCCAGGTCTACGAAGATTTCGGCATCAAGGATTATCGCTTCCGTCTGTCTTACCGCGACCCTCAGGACAAAGAGAAATATTACCCGAACGACGAAATGTGGGAAATGTCCCAGCGCATGCTGCGCGAGGTCGTCGAAGAGCTGAATCTTCCCTACTACGAAGCCGAGGGAGAAGCGGCCTTCTACGGGCCAAAGCTCGATGTGCAGATCCGCACCGCACTCAAGAAGGAAGAAACGCTCTCCACCGCCCAACTGGATTTCCTCATGCCGGAACGGTTCGAGCTGGAATACGTCGGAGAAGACGGCCAGAAGCACCGCCCGGTGGTCATTCACCGCGGAATTATCAGCACGGCGGAACGGATGACCGCCTTCCTGCTGGAAAACTTCGCCGGCGCGCTTCCAACCTGGCTGGCGCCGGTGCAGGCGAAGGTGATCCCGGTGACGACCGCCCATGAGGATTATGCGAACCGGGTCACCCAGGATCTGCAGATGGCGGGAATCCGGGTGGAAGCCGACCGGCGCAACGAGAAGCTTGGCTACAAAATCCGCGAGGCCCAGCTGGAGAAAGTTCCGTTCATGCTGGTGGTCGGCGAGAACGAGGCCCGCAGCGGAACAATCTCGGTCCGCCGCCGCGGGGAAGGCGATCTCGGCACCCACAGCGTTCAGGATGTGATCGGCATGATCCAAAGCGAGATCGAAACGAAGAAAATTTAGCGAGAAACCGGCCCGTGCGACAGCACGGGCCGGTTTTGGGTTTTGGGGGTTTATTTTTTCATCGAATCGATAAGCTGATTGCCCTCTTCTTCCGCTTCGCGAAGGGCGGTATTGAGATCTTTGCCGGCAACGTAGTCCTTGTACTTCGCTTCAAAAATGCCGCGGACTTTGCCGGAATACAGGGTCTGGGGCACAAAAGGCGCCGGCTTGCTCTTGAAGATCGCCTCAACGTGCTTGCCCTTCAGGAACGGCTTCTCCTCGCCGAAATGCTGCTGCAGATCCTTGTTGTCAAGCCCCGTCAGGAGTGTGGCCATTTTCATCAGTTGAAGCTGGGTTTCATCCGAGGTAACGATCTTCATGACTTCCATCACTTCGTCCGGATGCTTGCTGGTAGCGGCCAGCGACATGACGGCGGTCTTTACCATCCCGTAGGTATTGGGCCGTTCCGGGAAACTTGGATATTGGGCAATGTCCCAATTGAGCCCTTCGGCATTTTCCAGGCTCGGCAGTACGGCATGGGTCGGCAGCATGGCATCGATCTTCTGCTTGATGAACCGGTCGACGGTTCCGGCATGGCTCGTAATACTGAACTGGTTGCCGGGAATATCGTTAATCCGCTTGGCCAGCTCGAAGACTTTGCGCCAGCCCTCCAGATCCGCGGCGGCGCGATTCGTCTGCGGATCAACGAACGGAAGCGAGAGCGAGTTGCCGAGCTTCTCGATTCCTTCCGGATCGAGCCCCTTGTATTGGACACCGTCCTCGTTTCTGGTAAGCTTCTTCGCGACTTCAATCGCATCGTCCCAGGTCATTCCGTCCCTGGGATACGGGACGCCGAACTTGTCGAAGATGTCCTTGTTGTAGAAGGTTGCATAGAAATCATAGGCAAAGGGAAGGCCAAGCAGCTTGTCTTTGTGCCCCATCCGAATGCCCTCCAGGTTGGTCGGCTCGAACCGGCCAAGATCGATTTGATGTTTTTTGACCAGGGGGGTGATGTCGGCGAGCAGCTCCAGATTCTCGAAGGTGTTCATGACGTCGTTCCAGCCAAAAATCATATCGACCTCATTTCCTCCAATTACAAGCGATTCCGGTGCGGTATCTTTGCCGCGGGTGATCTTTTCCAGAGTAATGTTCGGGTATTTCTTCTGAACCGGCTCGACAAAAAGGCGCTGGAACATTTCGTCCGTAATCATGTCCCAATTGTACACCTTCAAAGTTACCGGTTCGGTGGTGACCGCTGCCTCCGGAGTTGAACCGGCGGGATCGGATTTGTCCTTGCCGCAGCCCGGACTGAAGCAAAGAACCGGCAGCACCAGCAGCGAGCAAAGAAGGCGTTTTCCGGATTTCATGCAGGACCCCTCCCAACTTTTTATCTTCTTTTCCTTTTATAGTAATCTTTTGCTGAGCCTTCGTATACATCAAAATCGCGACATCAGCAGTATAAAGCGAATAGCATTTGGAAAGCCTTCTTATCATAGGGGAGGTTGCTGAATGCTGTCCAAACATTTAAGCCATTCCAAATGGTTTTGTGTGATCCTGCTTTTGCTGATCCTGGGCATGCTGTTTGCATATGACGGGTCGATGGTGGCCCGGCTTTTGCAGGAGAAAGCGCCCATGCCCGCAGAAGCGGCGAAATCCGTCCAGGCCAAGGCGGAACCGCGCGGCAGTGTCAAGGTCTCCGGCACAGAGGGGGCTGCCGAACCGGCGGCGCCGTCCGGCAGCTTTACCGATTTTCTGCTGCGAAACCTGGAGCGCTACGAAGCGGTGGAAGTAACGGCCACCGGCTATTATGCCGGCAAGGAATCGACCGGGAAATCTCCGGGCCACCCGGAATACGGCATCACCTACAGCGGCGTCAAGGCGAGAAGAGATGCAAGGGCGTTCTCTACCATCGCCGCCGATCCGAATGTGTTTCCGATCGGGACCCTCCTATATATTCCCGGTTACGGCTTCGGCATCGTCGCCGATACCGGGAGCGCCATCAAGGGCAACAAGATCGATCTGTACTTTGATACGAAGGACCAGATCTATGAACAGTGGGGCAAACAAAACGTGAAGGTTTACATTATCATGCGAGGGGATGGCAAGGTTACCGAAGTGATGATGAACCGGCTGAACCGGATGCTTCTTTCCGCGGGAGATTTGCGCCCTGCAGGTTCATCCGAATCACGTACGCAAGCGGCCGCCGCGCTTTATGCGAAGGGCGGTCTTTTTTTTGCCGGAAATGCGGATTTTCCGGAAGGAATACGCGAATCCGGAAGGGATCGCCGGGATTTCGTTGAATTCGCAGTTTGCAAAGGCATGGAATTGTAGTACAATACTAATATTGTAAAAATAGTTCACATCATAAGATAGGTGATATACCATGCATAATGCCTTGCGGACGGGGAGTTGGATGAGGGTGAAAGAACGGAAAGCGGCGGAGGTTTATCCCTTTTTGGAAGCTTACATTGCCAAGCGTTTGATGCGGATCCGCGAGATCGAACAAATGGTGGAGCGATACGAACGAAAGCGTCTGGCCGAGGAACGGGCCTACCAGGCGATGACTCCGCTGCGCCGTATGCTGTTCGGGAAGAAGCCGGACCACCATCTTGCCGTAGAATATATCCATTACGTCAAAAAACCGATGGAGCAGGCCAGAAAATTGCGGACCGAGGTCGAAGCGGCGCAGGCGCTGCTGAACGGGACGAAGCCGTCTGACGTAGTGCGGCTGCCGGAAGAAATGGAAAGAGAGCTGATGTAGGAAATCGGCTCTCTTTCTGCATGACCGGGCCGCCCGGAGGGTCGGGCGGCCTTGGGTGCCTCTATCGTCTTACGGCTTGACCCGGCTCCATTCGATGAAGTCCTGGTCCTGGCTGTATGCCGGCACCCCGTGGCTTCCGACGTCGAGGCCAATCAGCTCCTCGTCGCGCGAAACCCGGATCGGCACGATCGCGTTAATGCCCTTCAGGGCGATCCAGGTCAGGCCGAAGCCCCAGACGGCGACAACGGCCAGACCCAGCAGCTGGATGCCAAGCAGACGCCAGTCCCCGCCGTACAGCAGTCCCGCGTGCCCCAGTCCCGCTTCCTGAATCCGCCCGGGCTGTGCGAACAAGCCTACGGCCAGCGTCCCCAGGCTTCCGCTGACTCCGTGCACGGCAAATGCCCCGACCGGGTCATCCACCCGGCGCGACTCGAGAAATTCCGTGGCCAGCACCATGGCAATGCCGCAGACGATGCCGATCGCGATCGCCGCAGCGTCGGAGACGTAGGCACAGCCCGCCGTGATTCCGACTAGTCCGGCCAGCGCGCCGTTGATAACGCTGGGCGGATCCGCTTTGCGGTAGCGCATCATCGTAAAGACGATACAGCCTGCGCCCCCGGCGGATGCGGCGAGCATGGTGGTGACGGCGATGTGGCCGATCGCTCCGTTGGAAGCGCTGAGCGTGCTGCCGGAATTGAAGCCGAACCAGCCGAACCAGAGGATGAAGGCACCGACGGAAGCGAGCGGCAGATTCGAGGGGGGGACGATGTTGGCCGAACCGTCCGGGTTGAACTTGCCGATGCGCGGGCCGATTTGGATGGCGGCGGCCAGAGCCGCGAATCCGCCCAGGGCGTGGATGGCGGCTGAGCCGGCGAAATCGATCATGCCGAGCCGCCCGAGCCAGCCGCCGGACCCCCAGATCCAATGCCCCGCCGCCGGGTAAATCAGGCCGGTCATCGCAATCGCATAAAGGATGTAGGCGCGGAAGCTGACGCGTTCCGCTACGGCCCCTGAAACGATCGAAATTACGGCGATGACGAAGGCGCATTGAAACAGCCAGTACGTTTCGTGGGAGATACTCAAATCAATATGGCTCAGATCGCCCTTCAGGAAAAAACCGCTGGTGCCGATCCATCCGCCGGCATCCTTGCCGTACATCAGGGCGAAACCGAAAATATAGTAGATCAAGGCGCCGAAGGCGATATCGACAAACACTTTCATAATAATGCTGACCGCGTTTTTTTGCCGGACGAAACCGGCTTCCAGCAGGGCGAAGCCGCCCTCCATCAGCAGGATCATGGCGGCGGTAAGTACCACCCAGAC
>Ga0310822_101270_pt1 | contig 10222 bp, 6 predicted proteins | sample P4_ome_2_FD_201313 | JGI IMG/M metagenome (GOLD analysis project Ga0310822, IMG submission 201313) | Sorghum-adapted microbial communities from Joint BioEnergy Institute, Emeryville, California, United States - P4_Day56_Rep2 | ecosystem: Engineered > Bioreactor > SSF (Solid state fermentation) >... | reverse complement strand
AGCAAACAGAACAACCATCCATACGACTTCGTCTATCCAAAGAGCGGGGCACCGATCCTCGTAGACGGCGTCGGCTTGATCAAAGGCGCGAAAAACGCGGACGCGGCCAAGAAGTTTTACGAATTCCTGTTCAGTCCGGAAATTGCCGCCCAGCTTGCCAAGGAGCGCTTCCAGTTCCCGTCCCGCACGGACATCAACAAGGACGATCTGCCTGACTTCATGAAAAACCTCGAGCTGAAGCCGCTGGAGCTGGATTGGAAGGTCATGGCGGAAAAAGAAAAAGAATGGATGCAGCATTGGGACGAAAACATCAAAGGAAAAGGAAAGAAGTAACCGGTTTCACGGACAGCGACCAGACGGGGAGGCACACAAGTCGCTCCGTCTGGCTCTTGCATAGAGGTGGTCTTTATGCGATCACTTCCGGACCGGGCCCATTTTTTTTAGGGAGGACACCTGATGAGCAGCGTAACACTGGATCACGTACACAAGCGATTTGGAAAGGCCAAAGGGGTAGAAGATGTCCACATTCATATCGAATCAGGAGAATTCTTCACGTTTTTGGGCCCCAGCGGCTGCGGGAAGACGACTACCCTCAGAATGATCGCCGGCTTTTACTACCCGACGGAAGGGCGCATCTCGTTCGGCAGCCAGGATGTGACGATGCTGCCGCCCAACAAGCGCAATACCGGGATGGTTTTCCAAAACTACGCCCTGTTTCCGCATATGACGGTGTTTGAAAATATTGCCTTTGGCTTGCAGGTTCGAAAAATGGCGAAAGCCGACATCAAAGAACGCGTGGAGAGGATCATGAAGCTGGTCCGTCTCGATGGGTACGGAGAACGCCGGATCGACCAATTGTCCGGCGGACAGCAGCAGCGTGTCGCTCTCGCCCGTGCCCTCGTCATCGAGCCGCAAATCCTGCTGCTCGACGAACCGCTGTCCAACCTGGACGCGAAGCTGCGGGAAGAGACCCGTTATGAAATCAAGCGCCTGCAAATGGAGCTGGGCATCACCACCATTTACGTGACGCACGACCAGGCGGAGGCGATGTCGATGTCAGACCGCATCATGGTCATGAACAGCGGAGTGGTGCAGCAAATCGGCACGCCGCACGAGATCTACCACCGGCCGGTGAACCGCTTCGTCGCGTCCTTTATCGGCGAAACCAATCTGTGGGAAGCGACAGTGACAGGAATTGAGGGCCAAAACGTCTATGTGCAGGTGACGCCCGACATCTCCCTGTGCGGCTCCTTGCAGCAGGCATCCCCGCAGGTTCGTTTGGCGGTCGGAGAAAAGGTAGCGCTTTCGATTCGTCCCGAAGCGGTTCGGGAAAGTGCGGGAGCGGACGGTGAGAACGTGGTGAGAGGAACCGTGGCGCTTGCCGAGTTTACCGGTGCATGCGTCAACTACGTGACCAGCGTCGGACCCCACCAGTTGAGGAGCATGTTTATCAATGAAGGAAGCGCTGTCAAACAGCCCGGGGAGGCCATTTCCCTGCACATTCCAAAGAACAGCATCTATTTTGCCGGATAAGGAGGAAAAGCGATGAGAGCAGAGCTGCAGCCAGGATCGGCACCCGCAAGGCGAATGTCGTTTACCTCTTCGCCGGCATTTGTGTATGTACTGGTTTCGCCGTTGTTTTTGATCTTGCTGGCGTACGTCATTTACCCGCTCTGGGAAACGTTTGTCGCCAGCGTCCACATCGATGGCGAGACGACGTGGAAAAACTACGTCCGCTTCTTCAGTCTGGAGCATACGGCCAATCTGGAGGCGTTGTGGACCAGCATTTATATATCCGTCCTGAGCGTCATCAGTTGCGGAATTGTCGGAGTGACGATGGCTTTTTTGCTGGAGCGCTACGAATTTCCGGGGCGAAAAATCCTGTCGGTGCTTGCCTTGGTGCCGATGGCCCTGCCGCCGCTGATCGGGGTGCTCTCGTTTACGTTTTTGTACGGTGAGAGCGGCATTTTCCCACGGGCGTTCAAGGAATTGTTCGGCCTAGCCCAAGTGCCGTTTTCCTTGAAAGGGATCTGGGGTGTTGTCGTCGTTCACACCTTTACGATGTACACGTATTTCTTCATGACCGCGTCGGCGGCGATCAAGGGGCTTGACCCGTCTCTGGAGGAAGCAGCCGCAAGCCTTGGGGCAGGGCGTTTTACCGTTTGGCGGAGAGTCATTTTGCCGATGCTCACCCCTGCGCTGGTCGCCTCGTCCCTGCTGGTGTTCATGATTTCGATGGCGTCCTACACGGCCCCGCTCATCTTCGGAATCGACCGGACGATGACGATGCAAATTTATCTCTCCCGAACGAATGGAGACCTGGAAATGGCGGCGGCGCAATCGACGATTTTGTCGATCGTGTCGGTAGCCTTCCTCCTGTTGATGCGCTGGTATCAGGGAGCGCGGAATTATCAAAACCAGAGCAAGGGCGTCAGCGTGCACAGAACGGAAATCAAAAGCAAGACAGGCCGCTATATCTCGATCGTGCTGGCTTTTATCGGCATCGTCATCCTGATGCTGCCCATTTTGGTGCTCGTTTTGATTTCCTTCTCCGTGGACGGCACGTGGACGGTCCAGATATTGCCGCCAAAGTATACGGTGGATCATTATCTCGACTTGTTTACCGACAAGAAAACCTGGCGTCCGATCATGAACAGCTTGGAGCTGAGCGCGATTGCCACAATCGGGATCGTCCTGTTCGGGGTGGCGGCAGCCTATGCGATGGTAAGGCTGCGTTTTCGCGGAAAGACATTGCTGGACGTCCTGATTATGCTGCCCTGGGCACTGCCCGGGACGGTCGTGGCGGTCAACCTGATCGCAGCCTTCAGCGAGCCGACCGTGTTCAGCTTCAACCAGGTGTTGATCGGCACCTTCTGGATTATCCCGCTTGCCTACTTTGTCCGCCATCTGCCGCTCGTGTTCCGTTCGACGTCGGCTACGCTGATGCAGATGGACCCGTCTGTCGAAGAGGCGGCGCGAAACCTGGGGGCTACGTGGTGGTACAGCTTCCGGCGGGTTGTCTTTCCGATGGCGTTCGGCGGGATACTGGCCGGTACCTTGCTCGCGTTTGTCCAGTGTATCGGCGAGTTCGTGGCATCTATTCTGATCTTTACCCCGCGGACAACGCCTCTTTCCGTGGCGATTTTCCAAAAGATGTACTCCTTTGAATTCGGTACGGCATGTGCATACGGCGTCTTGCAAATCGTCGTGATCATCATCGTGCTGTTCGTCTCCAGAAAACTGACCGGCGACAAGGCGGGAACGGCGGTTTAAACAGGCAAGATGCCTAGCAAGTCCGCCGTCAACTGTTGGCGCTTTGATTACTCGTGCATTTCCGTTTTGCTTCTATGGGTCAATCCGTGGCGACAGCATGAACTCCCCTGCATGAAGGCCATGATTGATAATGCAGGAATTTCCTGCAGATAGATCATCTTACAGAGGAAATGGAGGAGGGTTCATTGAAAAAGGGGACTTTTGCCAAGCTGTTTTCCGTCACTACAGCCGTCGCGCTGGCCGGCAGTCTCGTCCTGCCGCTGGCGCCCCAGACCGCTCATGCCGACCGCGGTGTCGTCGACCTGTGGAAAGCGATCAAGCCGCTGACCACGATTGCCAGCGCCATGAACACAGGCGCGCATCCCGACGACGAGCACAGCGCAATGCTGGCGTACCTGTCGCTGGGCAAGGGAGTGGACACGTCCAGCATCATCGCCAATCGCGGCGAAGGCGGACAGAACGAGATCGGCAGCGAGCTGGGCAATGCGCTCGGCATCATCCGCACGAGGGAGCTGCAGGAGGCGTCCAAGGTCACCAATGTGTCGCTGGGCATCCTCAGCGAACAGATTGATGATCCCGTCTACGATTTCGGCTTCTCCAAAAGCCCGGACGAGACCCTTTCCAAATGGGGAGAAGAGGAGGTCTATGAACGGCTGATCCGGAAAATCCGGGAGCTGAGACCTGACGTAGTCATTCCCGCTTTCCTGAACGAGCCGTCTACGCACGGACATCATCGCGCCATCAATGTCATCACGGTCAGAGCGTTTGAGGACGCAGCCGACCCGAGCGTGTTTCCCGAGCATCTGGCCCAGGGGCTTTCGCCGTGGCAGGTCAAAAAGCTGTACGTCCCGGCGTCGGCAAAGGACTATGACGTCAGAGTGCCTGTAGGCGAGTATGACGAGATTTACGGAGCCTCGTATCTGCAACTGGGCGAGGAATCCCGGTTTATGCACAAGAGCCAGGGGATGGGGCGGCACTATGATGAAGGCCCGAGCTACAATTACTACAAGCTGGAAAAGTCGGTCGTCCCGGAGAATACAGGGAACACAGCAAAGGAAAAAGAACCCGATTTCTTTGAAGGCATTGCCTATACATTTGACGATCTTGCCGAGGAAGTGAAGAAAGCCGCAGGCGGTGGCAAGCTGGCAGCGGAGCTGTCCGCGCTGCAAAAGGATGCCGACCGGGTGATCGCCGCCTATCCGAGCTTCGCCAGGGTGGCAGAAGAAGTCCACGCGATGCTGGCCGACGTCAGGAAAACAAAGGCGGTTGTGGAGGCATCCGGTCTGGAGCGTGCAGTGAAGCAGGATGTGCTGCATCGGCTGGAGGTAAAAGAAAACCAGCTCAGCAAAGCGAGTGCGGAAGCGTTGTCGCTCGTAGCCAAGGTGCGCCCGGAGACGGGCGAGCTGGTCGCGGGACAGACGGCCAAAGTAACCGTAACGGCTTATAATGGCGGCCAGGTGAAATGGAGTCAGGTGAAGCTGAGCTTGCATGTCCCGGAAGGATGGAAGGCGCGGGCAACAGGTCCGACCAGCGTAAACGGTCTCGGATATAACCAGACGGCAAAAGCCGAATTCGAGGTGACGGTGCCAAGCAACGCGTCTTTGTTCCAGCCGTATCAAGAGCCTTTGATCACGGCGGATGTTGCGGTCACTGCCTTTGAAACGGCTTCTGTCACTCACGTCGTTCCTGCTGACGCGGTGGCCGTGCTGCCCGGCTTTGCCCTGTCGGTCAGCCCGGGCGCGACCGTGCTGAATACGCTCAAGCCGGAAGAGCCGATCTCGGTCAAGGTGACAGTCAAAAACTACAATCCGGGAGCAGCCAATTCCGCCATTTCGCTGGAGCTGCCGGATGGCTGGTCTGCTGAACCGAAGTCCGTGCCTGTTTCCTTCGCGGCCAAAGGTGAGACCAAATCGGCAGCGTTTACGGTGAAGCCGGGATCTTCGGTAAAGCCGGGCCAATACAAGGTAACGGCTGTCGCCCGCGGAAACGGAAAGGAAAGCCGCCAAGGCGCCCAGGTGATCCGCTATCCGCATATCGGCACCACATACTTTGTCCAACCGGCAGAGGTTGCGATCCAGGCCTTTGATCTGAACGTGCCGGAGGGCTTGAAGGTCGGGTACGTCTCCAGCGGCTTTGACAACATCGACCAATACTTGCGCCAAGTCGGGGTGGACGTCGTTTCGCTCAGCGCCAAAGACATCGAATCGGGCGATCTGAGTCAGTACGATTCGATCGTGCTGGGCATCCGCGCCTACGGATTCCGGCCGGAGCTGATTCCGAGCAATGCCCGCCTGCTCAAATACGTGGAGGACGGAGGCAACCTGGTGGTGCAGTACCACAAGCCGGAAGACAAATGGAAGCCGGAGCTGGCGCCGTATCCGATCACCATCGGGACGCCGCTGATCCAATGGCGCGTGACGGACGAGAATTCCAAAGTGACGATGCTGGCGCCTGAGCATCCGATCTTCAACACGCCCAACAAAATCACGGACGAAGACTGGAATCATTGGATTCAGGACCGTTCCGCCTACAATCCGTCCAAATGGGCGAAGGAATATGTGGAGCTGATCAAAAATGGCGATCCGGGCGAGAAGGAGTTTACCGGTACGTTCCTCACCGCCACATACGGAAAAGGGACGTATACGTACAGCTCGCTCGTCTGGTACCGTGAAATACCTGCGCTGGTGCCGGGGGCGATCCGGCTGTTTGTCAACATGGCCAGTCTGAAGCAATAAATATACAGCAAGCGATCGCAAAGAAAATGCGGGATACCCGACGCAGACAAGAAAGGCGAGAGAAGCGGGAGGCTGCCGTTTGCCGGCTGTCCTCCCTGTTTCCAGCCTTGGGGAAGCTTTAACCGAAGAACGTATATCCTCTAAAAAATAAAGAAATGGCCGGAAGGAGAAACACCGATGGATACCAAAGAACGGATCTTTCAGCAGGAGGGGGACCACTTCCCTGGAAAGACGTATGTCGAAGCAGTATTGGAGCCAGCCTTTACGGAAGCCAAAACCCATCTTTTGACGCCGATGATGGCGATCAACAAGGCCCATCTCATCATGCTTCGCGAGCAGGAGCTGATCACGGATGGAGAGGCCAAACAGATCGCCCGTTCGCTGCGCGGCATCGATCTGGAAGAGCTGCGTCGCTCCTCGTACACGGGACAATTTGAGGATTTGTTCTTTCAGGTGGAGAGCAAGCTTCTGGAGCTGGCGGGTGACGTCGCGGGCAATCTGCATCTGGCCCGCAGCCGCAATGACATGGGTGTCACCATTTATCGCATGGTACTGCGCGAGAAATTGCTGGTGACACTATCGTCAGCTATCGCCCTGAAAGAGCAATTGCTCCGGTTTGCAGATGAACACGCGGAAACGGTCATGATCGGGTATACGCATACACAGCAGGCTCAGCCGACGACCATGGCCCACTATATCATGGCCGTGGTCGATTCGCTGACGCGGGATATCCGCAGGCTGATCAGCGCGTATCGGACCTGCAACCGCAGCCCGATGGGGGCGGCAGCACTGACGACGTCCGGTTTCCCGATCAGCCGGGAGCGGGTGATGAAGCTGCTGGCCTTTGACGAGCTGGTAGAGAATGCATACGATGCGATCGGAGGCGCCGACTATTTGGGTGAAGTCGCTACGGCTGTGCAGCTGGCATCGATCAACCTGGGACGTACCGTTCAGGATATGCTGCAGTGGTGTACACAGGAGTTTGCCGTATTGAAAGTGGCAAGCCCCTATGTACAGATCAGTTCGATCATGCCGCAGAAGCGAAATCCCGTCTCTTTCGAACACATGCGGTCCCTGCTGTCGTCGGCGGCTGGCAACGCCAGTACCGTTTTGACGATGATGCACAACACTCCGTTCGGCGACATCGTCGATACGGAGGACGACATGCAGCCGTACGCATGGCGCAGCCTGTCTGTCCTCGATCAGATGTACCGGCTGATGGCCTGCGTGGTAGGGACGATGGACGTCAACAAACAGGGCTTGCTGGAGCGGGCCAAGGGCAGCTTTGCCACGGTAACGGAGCTGGCTGATACCCTTGTTCGGACGGACCGCCTGTCTTTCCGCACCTCCCACCACATCGTCAGCAGAGTGGTAAAAGAAGCGATGGCACGCGGACTTCGGGCCGATGAGATCGGGCTCGATCTCGTTCAGGAGGCGGCACAGGCCGTTATCGGAAGAAACATGAGTCTGACCGAGCAAGAGCTCAGGCAGGCGCTTGATCCCGTTCATTTTGTGGCGATCCGCAAGCTACCCGGGGGTCCCAGCCCAGATGAAATGAGACGCATGATCACCCATCGCAAGCAAGAAGGCCAAACCGACTCGGCCTGGCTTGCAGCGGAGAAGGAAACAGTTCGGCAAGCTATGAGCTATCTTGATCAGATCACGTCCGAATGGAGTGAAGCATGATGACCGTGACACGCATTCCCCTCTTGGCCGTAGACGGCGGGGGAACAAAGTGTCTGGCCGTATTGGTTGACGACTCGCAACAGATCGTGGCTACGGGTCGTGCGGGCTCCTGCAACTACCAGGGGATTGGCAAAGAGCTGGCAGCCCGGGAGCTGGAGGCGGCGATACGGGCAGCGCTGCAGGAAGCCGGAGTCCGGCAGGAGACAGCGAGCGCAGACGAACCTCCATCGACTCGCCGCTCCAGCGATCGCCAGACTCGGGAGAACAGCCCTGCGCTTGGGAAGGAAACGCTGGAAATTGAATGCGCGGTGTTTGGACTGGCCGGACTGGATACCGAATACGACCGGCGCGTGATTACGGAAATGGTGGTTGCCGTCTTGCAAAAGCTGCAAGTACATGTGCGCCATTTGCTGGTGGAAAACGACGGCTTCGCCGCCCTTTTGGGGGCCACAAACGGGGAGCCGGGAATTCTCGTCATTGCTGGTACCGGTTCGATCGCCTTCGGTGTCAACAAGGCTGGCGAAACGGCCCGATCAGGCGGTTGGGGCCATCGGGTCGGAGACGAAGGGAGCGGCTACTGGATCGGCAAACAGGCCGTTACGGCTGTGCTGAGGGCAGCGGATGGACGCGGAAGCCAGACTGTACTGACAGACCTGCTGCTGCCGCATATCGGTCTTGCTCACGTAGAAGAGCTGTTTAACTGGACATACGGTTCGGAATACTCCGTCGACAAGCTCGGGGAGCTCTCTCTTCTCGTCAGCCAGGCAGCCGACCGTGGAGACTCTGTTGCCCTCGGCATTTTGGAGAGGGCGGGAGAAGAGCTGTTTCTTGCGGCCAAAGCAGTGATGGAGCGGCTGGGCATGGGCAGAGAGCCGTTCAAAATGATCCTTCAGGGAGGCGTCTTGCAAAACGATGAGCGGGTCCGTTCGATCGTCATGCAGCGAATCCGCTCGGCGGCTCCCCAGGTTGTGATCGACAAGGCTCAAAACGAACCTATTTACGGTGTAATCGCCAAAGGATTGGCATATCTCAAAGGGAGAACCGAGAGACATTGAGGTGAAAAGCATGAAACGATGGATGTTTGTGTTTCCCCATCCCGACGACGAATCTTTTGCATGTGCCGGAACATTGGCAAGGTGCCGGGACGCTGGACATGAAACGTGTCTCGTTTGCGTCACGTCCGGCTGCAAGGGGCGTCCTGGTCCGTTTCCCATCAACTGCCGGGAAGAGCTGGCCCGGCATCGGGAGCAGGAGCTTGCGCGTGCAGCCGACGTTTTGGGGATCGGAAAGCTGGAGCTGCTCCGTTATCCGGATGGCGGATTGTCAGCAGTGGAGCCGGAAGAGCTTGCAGAGCGCATTTGCCAGTTGATCGTGGATTGGAAACCAAACGTGGTAGTCACGTTTCCGCCGGACGGCGTGACCGGGCATCCCGATCATATCGCCGCCTCCAATGCTACCGTTGCCGCAGTGGAACGGGCGGAACAGCAACTGCAAAACGGGGAATACCCCTCGCTCTATTTCGTATCCATTCCGCATTACTACGACCATTGCCCCGACAAGGGACCGAGGCCGGCCGTCCCCATTACAGGAAAGGTGGACATCACGCTATACCGTGAACAAAAAGCGGAAGCGCTGCGTGCGCATCAAAGCCAGGAATACTCGGTCAATCGGGCTTATCCGGGCGTAATGAACGGAGACAGCAGCGTAATCGGTTGTTACGAATACTATACACTGGTGCGAGAGAGAGGCAGGGCCGTCACTCCGGTTTCCCCCGAGAAAGAGATTCCCTTGATCCACCTGTAGACTTATACTAAGGGAAAACAAATTGGTGAAGGGGGAGCGGGCTAATGAAGACGATTGGATTGATCGGCGGGATGAGCTGGGAGTCCTCCGCGGTGTATTATCGTTTGCTGAATGAGGCCGTAAAGGCGGAAAGAGGAAATTTGCATTCTGCCAAATGCCTGCTGTTCTCCGTTGATTTCGCAGAAATTGCGCATTTGCAGCATCAGGGAGAATGGGCGGAACTGGGCCGGGAAATGGTGCGTGCAGCCCAAAGACTGGAGGCCGCCGGTGCCGATATGATTGTGCTTTGCACAAATACGATGCACAAGGTCGCGGAGAAGATCGAGACACTCGTCCCGCTTCCCTTTATCCATATCGCTGACGCTACGGCTCACTCCATCAAGGCTGCCGGTTTAACGAGAGTGGGCCTGCTTGCCACCCGTTTTACGATGGAAGAGGAGTTTTACACGGGAAGGCTGAGGGACAAGCACGGCTTGGACGTGCTCATTCCTTCTGCGGAGGAACGGGAAGCCGTGCATGAAATTATTTACACGGAACTATGCCAGGGAGTAATCCGGGAAGAGTCGAAAGGCAGGTATCTGGAAATAATCCGACGCCTGATCGAGCAGGGGGCCGAGGGAATCATCCTGGGCTGCACGGAAATCGGCCTTTTGATCGGGCAGCAAGACTGTGCCGTGCCCGTTTTTGACACCACCCGGATTCACGCGGAAGCCGCTGTCCGCTAC
>Ga0310822_101269_pt1 | contig 10225 bp, 9 predicted proteins | sample P4_ome_2_FD_201313 | JGI IMG/M metagenome (GOLD analysis project Ga0310822, IMG submission 201313) | Sorghum-adapted microbial communities from Joint BioEnergy Institute, Emeryville, California, United States - P4_Day56_Rep2 | ecosystem: Engineered > Bioreactor > SSF (Solid state fermentation) >... | reverse complement strand
GCGGGAGATCTTGGCCCGTGGCTGCGCCGCTGCGGTGGTGTCCTGACGCCACACATGCGCGCACTCGGTGCACCTGTAGCGGCGCACCGTGACCAGCAGGGTCGTGGGCCGCCACCCGAACGGCTCGTGCGACAGTTCCCTGGTCACGGTGTCCCGGGGGGTGCCCTGGCAGCCGCACCGCCGACACCAGTCGTCCGGTTCAACCACCCGGCAGGCGAGCACGGCGCGATCGGGCTCGAGCAGCTGGCCCGTGACCTCCAGACCGAGGCCGTCCAGGCGTGTGAAGGTCGTCAGGTCAGGGCGCGTGAAGGTAGCGTCAAGCACGTCGAGGTCTTCCCGGTGGGCAGCGTCAGAACTCCCATCTTCGGAAGACCTCGACACCTACCCCCGGACCGACGCGCCAGCGCCGACTACACCCTCATCTGCGAAGAGCCCGTTTGGGCCTGCCCTCTCAGGGTGTGGGCCAAAGTGTTGAGCGAGATCTCGACGTCCTGCCGTGTGCCCGACAGCGGCAACGGAAAACAGATCAAGATCGTCTCCCCTTCGCGTCCACGGATCACGGTTCTGCGTGGAGGGGCGTCGTCTGCCTGGCAGTAGATGAGGACGCCTCGTGACAGGCCAAGGGCCGTGGTGTAAGCGTGCAGCTGATAGTAGTCGGGGTTCCGGGCTCGTCCAGTGCCCGTGAGCTTGTACTTCACATCCCCGACCAGAAGGTTTCGAGGGCCTGCGCGGATCACCAAGTCAGGACGCAGGTGTATCCGGCGGTCGATGTCGAGCCAGGTCGTGAACTGCTCGATGACCTGCAGGTCCGGGCCCAGTCGGAGGCTCAACTCAGCACCAAGCCACAGTTCATAGAGCCGGTTCATGTCGATGAGGAAGGACGCACCAGCGATGTCGCCAACCTGGTGACTGACCCCAAGGCCTTCGATGACCAACCGCGCTAGGCGTAGGGCGGGCTGATAGTGGGCGTTGAGGGAAGTCGGAGCAATCGAGTCGAGCAGTGCCGAGGGAGCAGTTGGCGTAGTCACCTCCGCGAAGCGGTCCGTCAGCGAGATGACGTTCCGTCGGAGGACGGCATCCATGACGAACCGACGCAACAGGGACACGGTCGCCAAGAGCACCTGGTTCTCAGCAATGTCAGCCGTGAACTCCTCGTATCGGCACGGCAGCGGCCACTCGTCCCAAGGACGTGCCGCCAAGGTGGCGATCTGCAGACGGCCACGGAGAACGGGCGTGCGTTCCTCCTGCGTCCGGTACCCATGCAGGAGACCTCTTCGTGTGGCGAGGTCGATCGTGTTGAGTACGAGTTCGGCGACCCCGTCCACCCATGAAGTAGACGTGAAAGGCGCTGTCCGCGGAGCCCAGTCTGCCAGCCCCGCAGCACCCCGAAGCATGAGCAGCAAGTTCTCGAGGTCACGCACCTTGGGCAGGATGCGCAATTCCCTGGATGACAGGTGCACAGTGCCGACCCAGGACTGTGAGCGAATGCGATAGCGGCCTTGATCGGACCCTGCCAGCACCTGGATCCTGCCCACGGGCAGTGTGGATATGAGCTTCAGGTCCTCATTGGTGAGCTCGATCTCCGGGGACGTCTCATACTCATGGAGTACCAGACGGTCACTCATCGGGGTCCTGAAGGACGTCGAGACCCTCAGTGGCGGAAGCAGCTGGACCGCCCGTTCCGGGGCCGTACCGCCTAAGAACGGCGTCCCATGTGAACCTCTCCAGCTGATCAGGGCGCCCGAAGAGCTGGTCTTCGATCATCGGGTAGATGCCGTAGTCCCATATCCGCCGCAGGCGGGAGTCGGTCAGCGCCTGCCCGCTTCCTGCAGCAGAGACCATGAAGTGACTGTGCCCAATCAGGAGGTGAGGGCCTCTCAGAGCCTCGCGCAGTTCCTCGTTGACCTTGCTCACCAGGGAAGCCACCCAGAGAGGCTCCCCCTTGTCCCTGAGCCACTTCGGAAGGACCTCTGAGAGTGGCCCCTCATGTGGAACGAACGGGACGAAGTGGAAACGTCGCCGCAGCGCCGCGTCGATCAGCGCAATCGATCGATCGGCGGTGTTCATAGTCCCGATGAAGTAAAGGTTCCGGGGAAGCTCGAACGGTTCGTCAGGCCGATACTGCGTCCGGACCCACTTGCCGCGGTACTCCAACAGGTACAGCAGCTCACCGAAGACCCGTGGGAGATTTGCCCGGTTGATCTCATCGATCAGCAGGACGTGCGGAAGCGTCGGAGCACTCTCAGCCTTATCGATCATCAGAGCCAAGGGCCCGGGGCGAAGTTCGTAGGTCATGAGCCCCGATGCATCCGTGAGAGGCCGGTAGCCCTCGAAGAAGTCCTCGTATGACATGGACGGATGGAACTGCACCGTCATGCGACGATCGGGGTCCGGCTGAAGGGCTGCAGCAAAGCGATCCGCGATGTAGGTCTTTCCAGTGCCCGGTGGCCCATACAGAACGATCTGGCCCTTCTCCAAGAGGAGATCACGCAACTCCTCCAGGAAGCCTTGAGGAAGGTACAGTTCGGCAGCGGCACGCTCCAGCAGGTCCACCTCGGAAGGTTGGGCGGGATCGTAGGCCTCGAGTAGCCAGTAGCCGAACTGCGATTGGCCCCAGGGGTCACCAGGGAAGTGTGGCTCCAGCCGACGACGCAACTCGTCGTTGGCAGCTACATGCTTCTCCCCTCGTGTGAGTTGGTCATCCGGCTCCGGCAGGCCGAGCTTCCGGAGCATTGCCACCTTCCCCTTCGGCCCCGTGAGGGGGAAGACGGCTAGAAAGCGGTCGGGGTTGGTGACGGCGAACAATTTCATGATCACGGACTCGCCAAGGCCCCGCGTGCCCAGGTCGTCGCCGTCAAGCGCCCGATCGATTCGGTGGGCGACCGGATCTGGGTCCCAGAGGATCGCGTGGAGACGTCGGGCGAACTCGTCCAGCGCTACCGAGTCCATGGAACTCAGACTCGCGTTCAGCACTGACTGCTGTCCCGCCTTGCCATAGCGAGGCCCGCTGATGAGCTTGCGGAAGAGACCTAGATCGAAGACCGCCAGGCTCTCCGGGCTGAGCGCCTCGGCGAACTCGGCGCGCCCCGTTTGGTGCCATGTGTCCTTGTCCGAGGGATACGACCAGTCTCGACGGAACTGCTGGACCAGCGACAGGATTGGGTCGGACACCGAGGGTTGATCACTCGCGCTGCGGGGGGAATCGACGCTGCCGGCCCGAGTAGCTTCCAACGCCGGCTTCAAGCGCGTGGCCAGGTCCGGCAGAAGGTGCCGCCAATCGGCGCCGTCGGGAGCCTCGGCCCAGGACCACCAGTACCCCGCCAGGATGTCCCCCTCCGGGTAAGACTTCACAGGTTCCAGCCGGTCTCCGGATGAGTGTTGGCCCACCTGCAGGAAGGTGGCCCCCTCGGGAAGAAGCCCGCGCAGGTGCGCCACAAAGGTGTCCCGCTCAGTGCCCTCTGGCGGGCCGTAAGCGTGCACACCGAAAGCCACGCCTGAACGGGTGACCCACAAGCGCAGGCTGGGGGCGTAGGTACGGTCTTCCATCGCCCACAGGGCATAGGCGTCGGCGCGGTAGGCGGACTCCTTGGAGAAGGCCACTCTCTTGCCGATCTTGAACGCCTGCATTTCGACGCCCAGCACCTGACTGAGGACGTCCTTCAACCCTCTTCCGGCCAGATGTAGTTCCCCGACGAGTTGGTGCGCCAACGACCGCGCCCGCTCCTCGGTTGGTTCATCTGGATACCCGTCCACGAAGGTCTTGATCAGGTCGCCCGCCTCCGCGCACATCTCCTCCAGGCACGGGTTCAGGCCGACGAAGGGAGATCGTGTCAGGAACCACATGAGGCGGTCGAAGCGTGACACGTCCTCTGGACAAAGGGTCCGGGCCGCCTCGACTACCGCGGGCCACCGGTCGATATTGCCCCATGCTTCGAGCCATCCGAGTTCCTGCATCCGCTCGGGTGCGCTCCGCCACATTACCGGCCAACCCGGGCTCGCCGTTTCATCGGTGGCCCAGAAAAGTGAAAGCACGTACGGGATGCGCCCTACCGCGGGCGCGCCCTTTGAGGCCAGGTCCTGGGTCACCTCTTGGACGCTGCGCATCTTCGCCAACGAGTCACCGACGTCAACCGGCGTGGTCAACGCATCGGCAAGAACCTTCGGTAGAGAAGGGTCTGCCTTGTCGGCGTTGTTGGCCACTTGGTTCAGCCACATCTGGCCGAAGCCGCGGAAGGCGTTGTAGGGGCCGGGCTGCCGCGCCCACGTATCCACAGCAGCGCGGAACCGTGAGAGGTCCAGCCCGTCCTGGAACTCCTTGATGATCTGCCGCATTTCGGCGTTCCGCTGCGGCCTCAGACGGTCATCCTCCGCCCAGATCTTCAGGATTTCCGGGTCGCCGGCTACGACCTGCTCGATCTGTGCAAGCTTCGCTTGCCACCGCGGCAAATCCCTCGCGTCCATTACGTGCTCCTTTCCGGCCGCCTGTCGTGACCTTAGCGTCGGCCAAGCCGAGAGGCGACGGACGCGTGGCGTGGCGCCGAAGGGCTCGTCGGCGAGGGCACCACCCTCCTGCTCGTCGAGCAGAGCGCGCGCCGCCTTCGAGGTCGCCTCCCGCGGCTACGTCTTCTCCCGGGGCGAGGTCATCGCCGAGTACGGTGTGGAGTCGCTGCGGGCCGACCCCCGCGTTCAGGAGGCCGACCTCGGCCCCTAGCCCCCATCCCCGACCGAACACCTGGCCGCGCTGCCCCTCGAAGAGGGTCATGCAGAAGTCGGACACGTCTCCGATTTCTGCATGACGCTGTTTCGGGAGGGCCGGAACCCTCGACGCTAACCTCGCGTCCGAGGCCCGACCGACGAAGGGGGAAGAGAAGTGGCCGACCTGTTCTTCACCGCGAAGCGGCGCAGCCTCGAGGAGTTCCTGGCGATCTACCGCCCCGAGGACGCCAACCTCACCGACCCGCGCGGCTCGACGCTCCTGCACAGCGCGCTCGCCAACAAGCCCGGCATCCGCGCCCAGATCGCCAACCGCGTCCTCGACGACGGCGCCGACGCAGCCGCGGTGACCGGCGACGGGGCCACCACCCTCCACGTCCTCCTCGGACGCCCGCGGTTCGACATGGAGACCGACGTCCCGCTCCTCCAGCGGCTCCTCGACGGCGGCGCCGACCCCAACCGCACCCACGACCGGTTCGGCACGCCCCTGTTCACCATCGCGCGGCAGCTCGCGTTCACCGACGACGAGCTAGCCCCCTTCTACGACGTCCTGCTCGCCGACCCGCGACTCGACCTGCTCGCCCCAGCCGGCGACACGACATACGCGCAGGTGCGTCGGCTCGGCCCGTCCCGCGCTGCACTGGTGGACCGTATGACGCAGCTGCTGCGGGAGCGTGGGCAACCCCTTCCGTGACCTCCGCCACAATGGTCAAGTTTTGGTAAAGATCACTGGTCAGGCGGCCCCATACTTGGGCGGTGCAGAAGACCTGCCCTCAGTGCTACCTCACTCCGCTGGCCAAGGAGTGGGAGACCTGCCCCCGGTGCGGGCAGGAGCTGGCCGCACCGACCACCACCTCGACCTGGCGCAAGCGCGCCGCGATCGGCGCGGCCCTCGTCGTCCTCGTCGCGGGCGGTGCCTTCGGCGGAGCCGCCCTGATGGGCAGCTCCGGGGACGGTCCCGCCGTCGCGGAGCCCGCCCCCGTCGCCACGGCCGAGCCCTCGCCCACCCCCGAGGTCCGGCTGTCGCAGGCCTCGATGTCCAACAGCGACATCGCGAAGAAGTACGGCGACTCGGTCTACCGGCTCGAGGCCGAGGGCTGCGGGTTCGTCTCCAGCGGCACCGGGTGGGTGATCGACGAGAACCACCTCGTCACCAACTGGCACGTCGTCTCCACCGACCTGACCCCGACCGTCATCGGCCGTGACGGCACCCCGCTCGAGGGTGAGGTCATCGGCGGCACGACCCGTCCCGACGTGGCGGTGGTGCGGGTCGACGGCGAGCTGGCCGCCCCGCTGGTCTGGGCCGCCACCGACCAGCTGACCGAGGGCCAGGAGATCGTCGGCCTCGGCTACCCGGCGCCCGCCCTGGACTTCTCGGTCACGCCGGGCTCGATCGTCTCCTTCCAGGTCGACGACGGGCAGCGCGAGGCGATCCGCACCGACGGCGCCCTGGACAAGGGCAACTCCGGCGGCCCCGCCCTCACCCGGACGGGTCAGGTCGCCGGCGTCGTCACCGAGATGGCGGCGAACGACGGCCTCCAGCTCGTGCCGCTGCTCTACACCGCGACGACCCTCGAGGCCGTCGTCGACGACATGATCGAGGACCCCGAGCCGGTCGAGCCGGACTGCGACCCCGACTTCGACGTGCTCCCCGACGGGGACTGGGCCGACGACCTCCCCGAGCGGGCCAGCGACTACGGCGACGACCCGGCCCTGGACGCGCTCTACGACCGGTGCAGCTCCGGGGACATGGGCGCGTGCGACGACCTCTACTGGCGCTCCGGGTTCGGAACCGAGTACGAGGCCATGGCCACGTCGTGCGGCGGCGCCTCGAGCAGCCCCGTCTACGGCCTGTGCGACTACTACGCGACCCAGGCGGCAGCGGACGCCGAGGCGGCGAGCCAGGTCGCCGCGCTGGTCGACAAGTGCGAGGCCGGCACCATGAGCGCCTGTGACGAGCTGGAGATCGTCGCGGACTGGGGCACCACCGCGGCCGACGTCGCCGACAGGTGCGGCGGCCACTACCCCGACGGCTACGGCTCGTGCGTCGACCGCGAGGCCGAGGCCAACGAGGTCAGCGCGCTCGTCAGCACGTGCCAGGGCGGGGACATGCAGGCCTGCGACGACCTCCAGATCGCGGCCGCCTGGGGCAGCGACGCCGCCGAGATCGGTGAGAGCTGCGGCGGCCACTACCCGAACGTCTGGGGCTCGTGCGTCAGCGCCGAGGAGGACGCCATGGAGCTCCAGGGCTACTACGACGCCTGCAAGGCCGGCGACCTTGGTGCCTGCGACGACCTCTACCTGTACGCGGACTACGGGTCGGACTGGGCCAGGTTCGGCAGCACGTGCGGCAACCGCTACCCGCAGACCTACGGGATGTGCGAGTTCGACCACGGTCCGTGAGCCGGGCGGACGGAGCCTGGTCAGAGGAGGCTCGCCCCCGGTAGCGTCAGCTCATGACCGGCCAGGTTCCCGGCAGCAGCCGGATCGCCGGGACGAGCATCACCTTCCGGGTGGGGTGGTGGGTGCTTCTCGTGCTGACGGCACTGTTCATCGTCAACCATCTCGCCGGCACCGTCGCCTTCGCCAACAACGACGACGAGCGGCTCATGTTCGTCGGCTTCGCCGCACTCGGGGTCGTCAGCCTGGCCGTGCTCCTCGTCCCCTACCGGGCCCGCGAGTCGTGGGCGTGGTGGGTGAGCTGGGTGCCGATCGTCCCGATGGTGGTGCCGATCCTCCAGCTCGCGGACGGGATCGGCGTGTTCTACCTGGTCGTCGCCGTCGTCATGGCTGTCGCCCAGCTCGCCACCCTGTCGACGTTCCGTGCCCCAACCGCGACCAGGTCGGCCGCCTGACCCTCAGAGGGCCAACTTGAACCCCTCGTGGGTGGCCTCGTACCCCAGCCGCTCGTAGAACCGGTGCGCGTCGGCGCGTGTCTTGTCGCTGGTCAGCTGCGCGATCCTGGCCCCGCGCTGTCGCCCGTACTCGTGCGCCCAGGCGAACAGCGCCGAACCCAGCCCCAGCCCACGGGCCCGGCTCCCGATCCGGACGCCCTCGATCTGGAGCCGCTTCGCCCCGCCCCGCGACAACCCCGGGATCAGCGTCAGCTGGAGGGTGCCGACGATCTCGCCGTCCTCGTCCCGCACGGCGACCAGCAGCTGGTTGGCGTCGGCGTCGATCTCACGGAACGCCGCCACGTATGACGTGAGCTCGCTGCTCTCCCGGTGCGCCCCGAGCGGGTCGTCGGCCAGCAGCGCGACCAGGGCGGGCACGTCCGTCTCGGTCGCCCGCGCGAGCTCGAAGCGGCGCCCCCCGACGACGAGTGTGTCTATCACGGCCTCACTGTAGGTCGGCGGACTCAGCGCGGGTGGTCGGTCCCCACGGCCTCGGCCCGTCGGATCAGGTACCGCTGCTCCGGCATGCTCGCCGTGAGCCGGGCCGCCTTCAGGTATGACGCGTGGGCCTCCTCGGTGCGTCCCGCCCGCTCCAGCAGGTGCGCCCGCACCGCGTGGGTGCGGTGGTGGGCCGCCATCTCGCGCACCTCGAGGAGCGGGTCGACGACGGCCAGTCCGGCCTCTGGCCCGTAGGCCATCCCCACGGCGACACCGAGGTTGAGCGTGACCGCGTGGCTGTCGTCCAGCTGCTGAAGCATCCGGTAGAGCACGCAGATCTGCGGCCAGTCGGTCTCCTCCGCGGTCTCGGCTTCTGCGTGCACGGCGGCGATCGCCGCGCGCAATTGGTAGGGATCCGCGAGTCCCAGCGGCAGGACGTGCTCCAGCAGCGCCAGCCCCTCGGCGATCGCATCCCGGTCCCACAGCGTCCGGTCCTGCTCGGCGAGCGGCACCAGGTCGCCCTCGATGGTCGTCCGGGCGGCCCGGCGGGCGTCGGTCAGGAGCATCAGCGCCAGCAGGCCCGTCGCCTCGTGGTGGTCCGGCACCTGGGAGCACAGGTGCTGGGTCAGCCGGATCGCCTCGTCCATCAGCGTCCGGTCCAGCAGCTGCTCCCCCACGCTCGCGGCGTGCCCCTCGGTGAAGATCAGGTAGAGCACGTGCAGCACGCTGGCCAACCGGTTCGGCAGCTCCTCGTCGGGCACGACGTCGAGCCGAGCCTGCTGCGCCCGCAGCGTGGCCTTCGCCCGGCTGATCCGCTGGGCCATCGTCGCCTCGGTGACGAAGTAGGCCGCCGCGATCTGCCGCGTCGACAGGCCCGCCACCGCCCGCAGGGTGAGGGCCACCCGGGACGGCGCCGACACCGCCGGGTGGCAGCACAGCAGGAGCAGGCCGAGGGTGTCGTCACCGCCGGCCGGCGCCGGCAGCCCGTCGTCCACGAGCGCGTCGTCCTCGGCGGACGCGGCGACGGTCTCGGCATACGGGACGCGAACGGCGACCCCCAGCTCCCGCAGCGTGCGCGCACCGTCCGACCTCCGCTGGTCGATGAGCCGCCGCGAGGCGACCCGAAGCAGCCACCCGCGCGGGTCGGCGGGCACCCCCTCGCCCGGCCACTGTCGGGTCGCGGCGAGCAGCGCCTCCTGGGCGGCGTCCTCGCACGCGTCGAAGTCGCCGTACCGGCGCACGAGCGCGCCGAGGACGTGTGGCGCCTCCCGACGCCACACGTCCTCGATCGCCCGTCCGACCTCGGTCACGAGGGGCTCAGGCCTCCTCGCCACCCGGCCACATGCCCGGCCGCAGCTCGATGGTCTCCCCCGGCCCGGCGAACTGCGCCGCGATCTCCTCGGCCCGGGTCCGGCTCTCCACGTCGATAAGGAAGAACCCGGCCAGCTGCTCCTTGGCCTCGGAGTACGGCCCGTCGGTGGCGACCGGCTTCCCGCCGCCCCACCGGTAGAGGGTGGAGGACGCCGGGTCGGCCAGCGCCTCCCCGCCGAGCAGCTCGCCCCGCTCGTGCAGCTCACCGAGCATCCGCTCGAAGTCGGCGTTCATCCGGTCCAGCTGCTCCTACTTCACGGTGACTCTCCTTCACTGGTCGGACGACCCGGTCCGGGTCGGTCACCGGAGACGTCGGAGCCGACCGGCGCCTCTCGACATCCTCGCGCAGACCGGTTCGTCAGGCCTCCAGGTGCCACCCGGCGCGGAACACCGGTGCCTCCCCGGCCACCGCGACGCGGCACCAGTCGGCGACGGCCTGCCCCATCTCCTCGGGCGTCATCTCCGAGGTGTCGATGACGGTCATCGCCCACTCCGGACCGGGCCCACGACCGACCCACCGCTCCCACCGCATCTGCGGCCAGGAGTCCTGGGTCACCGCCTCGGGCACATAGCCCGGGTCGACCGCGTGCCGCCGCATCCACTCGGCGAACGCGTGGTGCAGGTGGCGTTGCTCCGGGACGTCGTCGAACTTCTGGGCGAGCCGCTCCGACTGCGCCTCGGGGCTGACATCGAGCAGGCAGACCGCGATGTCGATCCGGTCCGCCGACGGCACGGCCAGGGCCTCCCCGGCCGGCACGGGGTCGCCGGCGAAGAGCAGGTGCTTGCCCTCGGCCTCGAGCTCGATCGCG
>Ga0310822_101267_pt1 | contig 10246 bp, 10 predicted proteins | sample P4_ome_2_FD_201313 | JGI IMG/M metagenome (GOLD analysis project Ga0310822, IMG submission 201313) | Sorghum-adapted microbial communities from Joint BioEnergy Institute, Emeryville, California, United States - P4_Day56_Rep2 | ecosystem: Engineered > Bioreactor > SSF (Solid state fermentation) >... | reverse complement strand
AGCATGCCGCCCAATAGACAAATCAGCAAAAAGAGAAAAACTGTTTTTCTCGCCATATGTTCGCAGCTCCATTCAATCGTGATCGGGTCATGCGATAGAAATCTTTTTACCAGCGAACCATTTGAGAACATGAGTTCGTTTGTGTACAATGTAATTTATGATGCTTGGTTCACACGATCTCTAACTTTTATATACAACATGCTCGTCAACGGAGGGATGACAATTGATCGAAACCATCATGGTTCCATTGGACAGTAAAATGCAGCGGGTGCCCGTGCTGACTTCCAAACATCTGAAGGTGTACGGCTTGCTGATCAAGGGTACGGACATAAACGAGCTTGTAGCTGACAGAAAGACGAGACATATTATAAATGAGCTGTGTCGTCTCGGGTGGGTAAAGCCTCGTGCCGAGAGGAAATATTCTTCGCAGAGATATATCTGATTTTTCAAAACTGAATTGTTTTACAAAGATTCATGAAATTTTAACACATTGCAAGAAAAACGATCACATTTATCGGATATAATGGGGGTGAAGTACACAGGAAGCATCGAAAGGGGTAAATACTCTTGAATCTGGTGTTAACGGAAGTGCAATGCAAGGAATGCAAGGCTCGGCTCACGGAGTATGAGATCGAAAACAACAACTCTGTTTGCATGGATTGCTATAAGGAGACTCAAGAAGATAATTAATCTGTTTGGATAGAAGGACCCGTCTTTGCGATTGCAGCAGAGACGGGTTTTCTTTTGCCGCGTCCATTCAAAAAGAGATTCGCCTGCATTTAAAATTTGCATTCACCATTGAAAACCAACAAATCTTTTCCGGCAGACCTCTGGATCAGCGCTTCCGACCCGTGGTTTTCGGCGAATTGTCTTTCCTCATCGGTTATCGGAATCATCCAGAGCAGGTTGACCGGGTCTTCTCCCATGTCCGGAAAAGAAATAGCAGGAGCATTCGCCGGTTGGGCGAGCAGGACAGATGTGAACCTCTCGTGAATCTGGCCGATTTCGCGGCAAGGAATAGTATGGCCGCGGGCGAAAAAGGTGAGGGATGACCAGGGCAGCGAGGTTTGCCCACTGATGTATTGCAGCATCTGCTTTTCGTTTTTGGCCAGCCACTCTGTTTCGCAGGCAAAGGCGAGCTCAAAGCGCCGTAGCTGCTCCGGTGTTTCCGTATACTGCTCGACCTTGGGCTGCGGCAGGATGGAGACGCCGAGTGTGACGACATAGGTGATCTCTTCCTTGACAATCTTGACCATCGCTTTAGGCGGCCAATGGCCGCCGTCGATCGCGTAGTAGTTGTCGATCGGGCCCAGCTCTCGGGTGATGGCGTCAAGGTATTGCTGCTGCAGGTGCGTCCATGGATTCGCGTCCCAGCTTTGCCAAAACTGCTTGGCAGACTCTACGCGCTCATACAGTGCATTCGTCTCGGACGTTCCCAGCGGAAAGCACAGGTCCGACTCGCCGATGCAATCCCGGGCATAGGAAGGGTAGAAGGAACGTCCGTCGTCCGAAGGGCCGGCCCATCCGGGGATGACGCTGAGAATCTCCTCTTTGTAAAGAAGGGCGGCAGCATCGCATTCCTCAAACCAGACGATAGACAGGTGATCGGGGTCCAATCTTTCGGCACCTTCGGGATGGGCGCACAAGGCTCTCGGCAGCATCGGACCTTTGCCGCTTTCCATCGCCTCCAGATCGAGCGATTCCGGCGCTTTTTTGTAGTTTCGGACCCAGCAGGAGCGGATGCGGGCATACTCCTCGCCGGGGTAATCCCATAGGTAAAAGTAGACGCAATCGTCGTATTCTTCTACAAAGGCCTGGATAGGACAAAAGGGGGATAATTCCTCCAAAAGAATGTTTTTCATCTATTCACCTCAATAATCATGTTCTCCCAACCGATACATATATGGATTGATATACAACTTCAGGGTGGATATGGAAAAAGGATAGCACAGTTGTTGCGAAGGAAACAAATTTAGAAATAGTAAATCAATTTTCCGGAAGAGAGGGTTTACCATGCAGCAGTGTACATTGTACGTTTCCATTCAGGATCGTGAAAGCGTAACGGATGCCATTCGGAAGGCGTTTTCCGAAAAAACGGTTGAAGTCTCAACAGATGGCCGGGCTGTGACCGTCAGCAGCAAAAAATGGTTTAGCAAAAGCACGATTACCTTCAATACGCTGAGAGAGGACCTCGATCCGGAAGCGTTTGACCAGATGAAAAGAGGGATGTACGGTTATTTTTCGCAGATTGAAACGCCTCATCTGCGTGTTCAACAGAAGCTGCTCATGCAAATCACGGCTCTCAATGTCGCAGTAGGAATCGTGTCGAGTGACGGGATCGACAAGGAAACGTTTCAAAAAATACTGGAGATTGCCCGAAGCGTGCATGGGATCGTTTTCCTCCCTACAGGCGAGATGCTCGACAAAGAGGGCAAACTCATTCTCGACACGGCAGGCGAATCAGAGCTGGAGGATTTTATCTTGACTGTCAGTGTTGATCTGATTGATGGACATATACACCCCACGCCATCGGGAGAGGCGCGCAAACAGAGAAGCATGCAGCTTCTCAGGGAGCAGGGAATCCCGGTGATTGATCACCTTCCTGTAATCGTCGGGGACGAAGATGCGGTGATCCGGACAAAGGATGAGATCGTCCAGCGAGCAATCGCACTGTGTCTGATCGCGGTTTATTCCGGCGGCATTGCCGAGAATGGCAATGTTGAGGAAGAGCGAGAGTTTATTGAGGGAATCATCGAGCAATACGGCGCGGAAGGATTCTTTACGGAAAAAGAGCGGGCCTTCCTGTACAACGATGCTCCCGACCGGACGGACACGATCCAGATGGTATGGATGTACGAATGCTACTGGGTGCTTCTATGGGCGCTCGGTTACGTGGAGACGCTTGATTTCCCATCAGACATATGCGATGTGCAATCCGCCATTGACTGTCTGCGTCTCGCCGAAAACTACGATGCCTTCTACCAAAATGCGACGGTACGCAGCAAAACAGAAATCCTGGACCAGGCAGATTTGATATACCGTTACGACTGGGCATGTGTAGACGCGAGAATCAACAATCGTCCCGTCGCAGGCGGTTTAAACGACGAGGTGGTGCTGGAGAGGCACAGAGCGCTGAACTGGCTGGTGCGTTATATGGATGCCGACTGGGATGACGTTCAGATGGATACGTAAGGCAAGCCGTTTTTCGACATTTTGCTTCTATTTATAGAACATTTCTTGTCTATTTGCACAGACGGGCCGCTGCTGTTGTTTACTAGACGAATCGGCTGCTGCTGTCGGTTGAGCATGTTCTCTCATCGGGGTAAGATATGATCAACATCGTGTCAATAAAGTGATGGACGAACCAAAAAGGGAGCGTGCGACAGATGAACAACAGCCCGATGATGAAACAAGCATTGCTTGCGTATGTAGACGCATTCAACGCCGGTGACGCGGAACGTCTTCTCGCGTTGTTCGCTGAGGAAGCGACGGTGGAAGACCCGGTCGGTCTGGAGCCGAAGAGGGGACGAGCAGAGTTTGAGCAATTTTTCCGCTATGCCATCTCAGGCGGGGCCAAGCTCGAGCTGGTTGCGCCGCCGCGCGCTTCTTTCAGCAACCATGCAGCGGTCACCTTCATCGTGCACACCGAAATGGAAGGCCGTGCCGTCGGGATTCACGTCACCGATGTGATGACTTTCGACGAGAACGGAAAGATTGTCCACATGCGGGCTTTTTGGGGACAGGATGACGTGCGTCCGGCGGATTCCCCCAACGCGTAAACGCCTCCAACACGTAGTCGAAGACATTGTCCGAGCGGATCGCAAATAGATTTGCAAAAATGATCGTCGGTTTTGAAGAATAGCATTTGGCAGGCAGCCAGGCTTGGATGTAATTCCGCCCGGCTGCCTTTTTTTTGCCGGCCCGATCAGCTTCATGAGCAGGAGCATCGCGTAGAGAAGCCTGTTTTTCCGATGCATCGCAAGAGTTTTCAGGTCTCGGAGCGATACGATTTTCCCATTTGTGCGCCCAGGCCGAAGTAATGGCGGAAATTGTAAATGAGCGGAGACCAGGAGGCAGGATCGATGTAATTTTCTCCGAGGACGATATCCTCTGAGGCGTGCACCTTGACTGCCTTTACTTCCACAATGGCAAAATCCGGGCTGTGCTCGGGCGTGCGGATGTTTACGACCTTGGCCTCTATCTGGAGCGGGCATTCGAGAATCCGCTTCGGCTCTACGGTAGCGGAAGGCATCGGCGTGAAGCCGGCAGCCGCAAATTTGTCCTTTTCATAACGGAAGCCCATTTGCTCTTTATAGGAAGGAACGGGGTCCTTGCCGGTGAGCGGCGCCAGCAATTCTACCTGTTTCCACAGGGAAGGGTCGGGAAGATTGAGCACGCATTCGGGATGCTGACGCAGGTTCTCTACTGCTTTTCCGCCGTATCCGATGCCCATGACGATGCAGTCGCCGAGCGCCCAGGAAGAAGAGATCGGGCTGATATTGGTCGAGCCGTCTTCGTTTTTGGTTGTCAGCAATACGACAGGTGTGCCGTAATACAAAATGTTGGGCTGAATGCTTTTGTGAGCGAGTGCGTTTGTTTTCATAACCTACCTCCATCGTTTCATCATAAGACGAAACGATTATAGCAAGCAGATATTTCGGCAGGGATCGAAGTATGGAATTATTTCGGGAAAGCTTTTGGCTGAAGCAGGCTCTTGTAATGATCGCGATACGCCCAGAGCAGGAAGCATTGCAGAACAAAGACGATGATTCCCAAAGGAAGCAGCGAAGGATCGGCGAACAGGTGAAACGTCAAAATATTGACGGCAACCGGGGCCAGAATGACCAGTGATAAAGGGACGAGAAAATTCAGAAGCAAGCCCAGTCCGCAGACGATCTCAACCGTCTTGACCATGACCAATAAATACCCTTGCAAAAATTCCATCGCTGGCGGGCTCGTCGGAAAGACCGGCGGCTGCCCGAAAATAACGAGGTAGCCGTTGAAGCCTGCGCCTAAAAAGATAAGCCCGAGTAACAGACGGCACAGCAAAATGGTGGTTCGCATGATCATGACATCCTTTCTGGAAGGAGATAGGATATGCCACCGGGTGTGTGACCGGGTGGTCAATAAGGAAAGTATAGTCCGTTTTGACCGGGTGGTCAATACAGGGTGTGAACACTCAATTTTGCGGGGCCAAGCAACGCTCTGGAACGAAGGGTTGCCATTCCAAGCAGCAATGTCATTGTCATCGGTACGGGGGGCCGTGTCTTTGAGGAGGCAGCACTTGTGCAAATTGCCGGGCAACAAAAAAGCCTCGAAAAACCGATGGTTCCGAGACTCCAAGTATTGATGATGTATGCTTATTCAAGCAGATGCTGCTTGAGTCTTAACAAGCGCTCGGGCTGGATGCTGCAGGCCTGACACAAATAGGTTTCCATGTCTCCGTACTCATTCAGAATGCCCTGACAAACCTCCTCCAAATAGTCCCGGCGCACCTCCAGCATCGGCTTTACCTGATCCGGCGAAACTCGAAACAGACTCATCCACCTGATAAAGGTCTCGATTTTTTTCATGCGCGGCCCGATGGCATCGTTTGAAAACAGGTAGTCTTCCAACACATTTTGATAAGGGACCCCGACGAGAAGCTGAATGACGGCGGAGACAAAGCCAGTCCGGTCCTTTCCTCCTGTACAGTGAATCAGCGCCGGCAAATTCCTTTGTTCGGAGAGATGCGTGATGATTTCGTTCAACTGAGCATGACTGTTAAAAGCCATGTTGTGATACATGTCCTTCATGATGTGCTCAAAATTGATCGTATTTGCTTGACTGACCAAAAACTTGAAAAACGCCAGGCGTGTAAATTCCTGGCTGCTGTCATAAAGAGATACGCGAATGACTTGGATCCCGTGCTGGGAAGTAATCCGGCTGGTCTTTGAACTTCGCTCGCGCGGCGTTCTTAAATCACAGATGGAGGCGATTCCCAGTTGCTTGAATTTTTCTATGTCTTTTTGCGACAACCGGGACAAGTCTGCAGAGCGAAACAGCACACCTTTCTTCATTACACCGCCATCTGTGGTTTGAAAGCCGCCTGCATCGCGAAAATTATATACTCCGTCGAATGGAAGGACCGAACGTGGCTCCAAGGTTTTCATGAACATTTCCCCCATGCAAGCAGATGAAAAACGGGTACCTCCTGGAACGTTCTCAAAAAAATGTGCACATGTGACTGAAATGGTTTTTATGGTCACATAAAAGACTGCGTCTCATACAGTCCCCGGTTTACTTCTAGGTACTGAGCGATTATGATAAGTATAATGACCATGTGACGAAAAGTCCATAAAAAGTCACACGATTGTAAAAGGGAGTTTGTCATGCCGAAATTCACCGAGCAAGAAAAAGAACAAGTTCGCCAATCTCTCTTGATAAAAGGCAGGGAATTATTTATTCAATACGGGCTGGCCAAGACCAGCATTGATGATGTCATCCTCGCGTGCGGAATTGGCAAGGGCACCTTTTATAAATTTTTTGCTTCCAAGGAAGAGCTTTACTTTGAAATTTTGAAGAATGAGGAGGAAGTCAGGGAGACGGTGCTAAGGGAGCTGTTTCGAGAAAATCTGCCTCCAAAGGAATTGCTGGCTTCTTTTTTCCGCACCTCATTTGAACTGGTCGAGAAGAACCCCTTTCTTCAACGCGTTTTTCAAAATGATGAACATGAGCGGCTTGTCCGCAAGCTTCCTGAGCAAATGAGGCAATTTTCACAGGAGAACACAGAGCGAGGCATCCGTGCAGTCGAGCTCTTGATCGAGCGCGGGGCGCTCCCGAAGGATGATCCGCAAGTCATCGTCGGCATTATGCAGGCTGTTATGATGATGCGGCTGCACAAGCAAGACATTGGCCACGAGATCTTTGCCGATGTGATGGATAAAATCATCGAGTTTGTAGCGGAAGGATTGACCCGAGAGAAGCAGCATGCGGAAAAATGATTGCTGTTTCCCGTGAAAGGGTCCAGCTACGCAAAAAAAAGAAGGTGACGAGGTGCAAACCATTCATTTATGGAGCCAGGACGAAGAACCGAACAAAGTCAAGCTGCTGAATGCGGCTCTGCTTGAGTTTGCCGAAAAAGGCTACACACTTGGCTCTACGAACCAGATCGTGCAAAATGCCGGCATCTCCAAAGGGATGCTGTTTCACTTTTTTTCCAATAAAAAAACGCTGTACCTGTATATCGTGGATGCTTGCCTTGATTACTTCCAGACTTACCTGAAGGGGCACATGCAGATGCGTTCAAGCGACCTGCTGGACCGTGTGGCGGAGCTTGGCATGGCGCGAATGAAGCTGTTTTTCGAGGAACCGTTGATCTACCGGCTGGCGGTCGAGACCTTTGTCCGGTACCCGGCGGAGATCAGGGAGGAGATTGCGGGGCGGGAGCAGCAGGTGTATGCGAGCTATTTGACGATGCTGCTTGAGGGATTGGACAGCTCCGTCCTCCGCGAAGGCATTTCTCCGGCGAGAGCGGCCGACTTCCTGATTACGGCTGTCGAGGCTTTGATTCAGAAGCACGTCCGGGCACATGTAAATCAGGAGGACAAGGGGCTGGACGCTCTGCAGCAATTTTTCGGCGAGCTGTCCACCTATATGGATATGGTGCGCTATGGACTGTACCGTTAGACGGTGAATGAAGAAACGGCTGTCTGGCCAAGATCTGTTGATCGATCTTTGCAGGACAGCCGTTTTTTCGCGGGTACGACAAATACCTTTTGCAGTATATGAGCAATGGAGTCGGGGGTAACGAAAGGCGGTTGAAGTGTAAGAAGGTTATTGCTGTGCAGGGGGGTGGCAGAATGTGACGATGTTCCCTGTTTAAAAGGCTGGACCGAACAGGAGGCGTCATGCCTCTTTCTCTGACTGGCGATACAGGGCGGTGATGGCCTTTGCCTCTGCGATGACCTTCTCGCGCAGCTCGAGCGGCTCAATGACTTCTATGCGCGACCCGAGTCCGAGGACAATTTCACAAGCAGAGTCCAAAGTCTGAAATTCGACTTCGGCTTCGATCCACCCGTCGGCAGCGGGAGCGGTATGAATGACTTTGGCATAACGCTCCTGGCGAAAGCGGGACAAACTCGTTTCCACAAGCTTCACGCGCCCGGGATAGGTCGGCAGATTCGCCTTGAACTGCTCGGTAGACTGCTCCCAGTAACGGGCGAGGTCAAAATCGGCCGGCCGCTCAAAGGCTTCGTCAAGCATCCGGGCAGAAAGCAGGCGGGAAATCCGATAGGTGCGAACTTCGCCGTCCACCTGCGCGACCATGTACCAGACGCTTCGTTTTGCCACCAGTCCTAACGGCCAAACAGTTCGTTCCACAGCGGTTTCCTCTCTTTGGTAGGAGATGAACAGCTTTCGGCTCGCCCATACAGCCTCTTGTACAGCAGGGAGAAAAGGAAACGACTCGTCGGACTGGTGCCAGCCAGCTCCGTCGATGTGGATGAGCTGGCGAACAGCTTCGGCGTCACGGCGTGCTTTTGCCGAGGACGCTGCCAGCAGTTTTTGGAAGGCAGCCTCGAACCGATTTTTGAGGCCGAGATCGCTCAGCAGGCTGGAAGGATGCACAAGCAGCAGCGATTGAAGCTCCTCCGTCGTCATCCCTGTCAAATTGGTCCGGTATCCCTCCGACAGCGACCATCCGCCCTGTGAACCGCGTTCGGCAAAAACGGGGATTCCCGCCGCGCTTAGAGCCTCCATGTCGCGGTGAATCGTCCTTTCGGAAACCTCGAGCATTTCCGCAAGCATCCGGGACGTCAGCCGGCCGTGGTTTTGCAGCAGCAATAAGATGGAAAGCAATCGATCTGCCCGCAAGGAAAGTCCTCCTTTGATCCGAAACGGTGTTCCGGTTTTCATACGGTTGCTTTTTTGATCATACCATTTTTATATGACAGGAGCTGTCATATATCATGTTCAGTAAGAACTTCAGTACCTGGGACTGTCAGATGAGTACGGTCTCACCGCGCGGGACGGAAGCCGGCCGCACTGGGGCAAGTGCGTGGCAGAACGGGCTTTTGAATACTGGCCTTCTTTTTTTAGGAAAAGAAGTGTACAATCCATCATATAGTTAGAATATTCTGCATAAAAAGGCGGAGGAGGAGCAGATCATGGACTTTGACGTACATCGTTACCGGAACCACTTTCCTTCCTTGCAGCGGAAGGTTGGGGACAACTGCGCAGCCTATCTGGATGGCCCGGGAGGAACCCAGGTGCCAGCGCAGGTCATCGCCGCCATCGCCCAGTACTATGAGACGAGCAATGCCAATGCCCACGGCCCGTTTGTGACAAGCGAGGAAACGGATGTGATCGTGGAGAGAACGAGGGAGGGGATGGCCGCTTTTTTAGGGGCTGCTTCTCCCGGCAGCATTTCGTTTGGGGCCAATATGACCACACTCGCCTTTTCTCTCAGCAGAGCGCTGTCGCGCCTCATTTCTGCCGGAGACGAGGTCATCATCACCGATCTCGACCACGAAGCCAATCGCGGACCATGGCAAACGCTGGCTGAAAAAGGAGCAGTCATCCACTCGGTCAGGATGACATCGGGCGGGCAGCTCGATATGGACCATTTGCAGTCGCTTCTATCCCCCAAGACGAAGATCGTCGCGGTCGGGTACTCATCGAACTCGCTCGGTACCGTCAATGACCTGACTGTAATAAGGGAATGGACACGGGCTGTCGGTGCCTGGATGATCGTGGATGCCGTCCACTACGCCCCGCATTTCCCGATGGATGTGGCGGCGCTTGATCCCGACTTTTTGCTATGCTCCGCCTACAAGTTTTACGGTCCCCACGTCGGTGTGCTGTACAGCCGTCCCGGATTGCTGGACCACATTCCGACCGACAGACTCCGGCCGCAGCTGGCGGAGGCTCCCTACCGGATCGAAACGGGCACGTTGAACTTTGCTGCATTGGCGGGGGTGAGAGCAGCCGTCGATTATATCGCTTCGTTTGGGAACGGTGAAAGCCTTCGCGAGCAGCTCACGAGCGGCATGGCGCTGATCCATGACCATGAAGAGCATGTCGCCCGTTACTTGTACGACAGGCTTTCAGCCTTGCCGCAGGCAAGTGTATATGGCCAGCCGTTTGGAGAAGGGCTGCGGGCGCCCACTGTTTCCTTCACTGTACAGGACGTACATACGGCAGACGTGGCGAAGGCTTTGGGCGAACAGGGCCTGTTCGTCTGGGGCGGCCATTTTTACGCCATGCG
>Ga0310822_101265_pt1 | contig 10248 bp, 11 predicted proteins | sample P4_ome_2_FD_201313 | JGI IMG/M metagenome (GOLD analysis project Ga0310822, IMG submission 201313) | Sorghum-adapted microbial communities from Joint BioEnergy Institute, Emeryville, California, United States - P4_Day56_Rep2 | ecosystem: Engineered > Bioreactor > SSF (Solid state fermentation) >... | reverse complement strand
TGCCGCATATACATGCGGATGGCAGGCGATGTTAGAATAATCGGTTGTTGTCCCATTTGCAGCATGCGGTTTACCTGCTCGGACAGCGCCGCAAAGATTCGTTGTGACGTGTCCGGATCAATTGCCATATATTTTCCCTGTTCCGTCTGCTGTATGGAGTCGGCAATCGTTTTTTCCAAACTCGGTCCTGCCGTGATGACCTGAAGCGGCTCTCCCGGTGCGGTGAACTGCAGCGTAATCTGGCGCGACAGCGACTGGCGTACATATTCAGCCAGCAAATCCGTATCTTTTGTATAAGGGCCATAATCGGCCAACGTTTCTAGTATTGCAGCCAGATTGCGAATCGAGATTTTCTCCCGCAAAAGCTTCTGCAATACTTTCTGCACGTCGCCTATACTCAGTATGTTTGGAATTAATTCTTCCACCAGCGCAGGTGCAGTCTCACGAATGTTGTCGACTAATGATTTCGTCTCTTGACGATTCAACAGTTCATGTGCGTATCGCTTAATAATTTCAGTGAGATGCGTAGCTACCACGGACGGAGGATCAACTACTGTATAACCGGCCATCTCCGCCCGCTCTTTCACTTCTTCCGTCACCCAAAGGGCCGGCAAGCCAAAGGCCGGCTCCACCGTGTCAATACCGACGACGGATTCGTCCTCAATACCCGGACTCATCGCCAGGTAGTGATCCAGCATGATTTCGCCCTGGGCTACTTGATTTCCTTTTATCTTAATAACATACTCATTTGGCCTCAGTTGAATATTATCCCGGATCCGAATCACCGGCACGACAATCCCCAGCTCAATGGCACATTGGCGTCGGATCATAATCACACGATCGAGCAAATCGCCGCCCTGGTTCGCATCCGCCAGCGGAATTAATCCATATCCGAATTCGAACTCTATCGGATCGATATGAAGCAGACTGACCACACTTTCCGGACTGCGAACTTCTTCGATCTCTGCTTCTTCCGTCGATACTTCGAGTTCTTCGCCTTTTGTTCCTATGCTTTTTTGTAGACGAAATCCACCAAAAGCAAGCACTCCTGCTACCGGGAGAGTAGAGAGAGGCCCAATCGGTGTTAAAATCCCCATCATGGCAATGGTTCCTGCTACCACATACAACAAACGCGGATAGGCCAACATTTGCTTAACCAGATCGTCTCCGATATTATCTTCGGAAGCGGCACGGGTAACGATAAGCCCGGTTGCCGTCGATAACAGGATGGCCGGCAGCTGGCTTACGAGTCCGTCACCGACAGAGAGAAGCGTAAACGTTTTGGCCGCTTCGCTAAAACTCATGCCATGGATAACCATACCGATAATGAGACCACCAATAATATTAACAATAAAAATTACAATTCCGGCAATCGCGTCTCCTTTTACGAATTTGGTAGCACCGTCCATCGCTCCAAAGAATTCGGATTCCTGACTAATCTTCTTCCGCCGCTGCTGGGCTTCCGCATCGGAAATCGCACCGGCATTCAAATCAGCGTCAATTGCCATCTGTTTCCCCGGCATTGCATCAAGCGTAAAGCGGGCTGCTACTTCCGCCACGCGCTCTGAACCTTTGGTAATAACCATGAAATTAATTAACGTTAAAATCAAAAAGACGACAAATCCGACAATTGCATTTCCTCCGATAACAAACGAACCAAATGCCTCGATAACTTTTCCTGCTTCTCCGAGCGACAAAATATTGCGTGTCGACGATACGTTTAATGCCAGACGGAATATGGTTGTGACTAAAAGCAGCGATGGAAAAACTGAAAACTGTGATGGATCATTTGTATTCATCGCCACCAACAAAATCGTAAGTGATAGTGAAATATTAATAATCAAAAGGAAGTCGAGGAGAGGATTGGGCATGGGAATGACAAGCATAATAACAATGCAAATGACAAATCCCATAATAGCAAAATCTCTACGGTTCATTTATTCTCCCCCCTTCACTACAATCCATTAGATTTTTCCTTTTAGCTTGTATACATATGCCAGCACTTCAGCCACAGCCTGGAACAGATCCTCCGGAATTTGCTGATTTACCTCAACCTGCGCAAATAGCATACGTGCAAGCGGCTTGTTTTCTACCATAACAATTTCATGATTTTGAGCAATCTCTTTAATTTTCAGCGCGACAAAATCCTGACCTTTAGCAATCACCGTAGGTGCCTGCATGGATGTGCCATCGTATTTAATGGCAACCGCAAAGTGCGTCGGGTTGGTAATAACCACATCTGCGTTTGGAACTTCCTGCATCATGCGGCGCATCGCCATTTCCCGCTGCTTCTGTTTGATTTTCCCTTTGATTTGCGGGTCGCCTTCTATCATTTTGTATTCATCTTTAATGTCCTGCTTGGACATTCGCAGTTGCTTCTCATGCTGAAACTTCTGATACATATAATCGAAGATTGCAAGGATAAGAAGCAGGACAGCTACGGTAAAACCCATTTGGAGAGTCAGCTTTCCTACAACAGTAAGCATATCCCCGACCGATTTCGTAGCCAAGGTCAAAAGCTCATCTTTTCCGCCCCATAATATAAACCATACTGCTGTACCGATAAACAAAACTTTCAGAATAGATTTGACAAGGTTAACAAGTGCCTGCAAAGAAAAAAGTTTTTTTGCTCCCTTAACCGGATCCAGCCTCTCTAATTTAAAAACGAGTGGCTTCGTTGTAAACAAAAGTCCAAATTGAATGTAATTCGCAAAAAAACCGATAACGACGGCAATCAAAAAAACCGGCCATACGATGATCGCTGCCTGATATACCATCTCGAGCATCAATTGTTCCGTTGTTTCTTCAGACACATCCATCAATAAATAATTAGTAAAAAACGATTGGAAATAACGGTATAAACGTTCTCCCATTCCTTTTCCCATAAACAATAAAAACAAAAAAATCGCTAAAAGAATAAGCGCAGCTGATACTTCCTGGCTTTTAGCGACCTGGCCTTCCTCCCTCGCTTTCTGCCTTTTGCGCGGGGTTGCCTTTTCCGTTTTTTCGCCAGAGAAAAACTGCAAATCTACTTGAAAACGGATTTGGGTCATGGCACGGCCCCCATAATTTCTATCATGCGTTCCATTGAGGCAAACAGCATTTCAAACAGGCGCGTCATCACAAAGAAATAACCGGGAAATACAATCATCAGGATAAGAAAACCGCCCAGAAGCTTAGCCGGCATTCCAACGACAAAAATATTCATCTGGGGCACGGTTTTAGCCACAATGCCAAGCGCAACATCGATAACGAATAACGAGCTTACCATGGGAGCCGCAAGCAGCATCCCCGACATGAACATATAAGAGAACTTCTCTACAAGAAATGCAGTAAGTGAGCCATTTTCCAATCCATTAAACCAGCGATCGATCGGTACCGCCTGATAACTTGCCAATATGCCTTTAATCAACAAATGATGACCGTTTGCCGTTAAAAGAAATAGCATCGTAAGCATATATTTAAAATTTCCCATCAACGGCGTCTGCGCGCCTGTCATCGGGTCGAATATCATGGCCATCGCAAGACCCATCATCATATCGATGAGCGAACCGGCTACCTGGATTGCCGCCAGAAATAATGTAGCCAGAAATCCTAGCAGAAGACCGATGAGCACTTCCTTTATAGCTAAATATACATAAGTCCAGTCAAGCGGAATGACACCGGACGCTTTTAGAAGCGGAAACGCAATCAAGGCCAAGAAAAAGGAAAGACCTACTTTAAAAGGAGCCGGTATACTTCTCGTCGAAAAGATCGGCGCTGCTACGAAAAATACGGTAATCCGGATAAATACAAGCAAAAATGCCGGCAGCAACTCTAGTAATTGCATATTTTTACTATCCTATGAATTTATAAAGATTGCCAAGAATATTGGAGGTAAACTCTAGTAAATGGCTAAGCATCCAGGGTCCAAAGACGATTAAAGCGACTAAAGTTGCCACAATCTTTGGCACAAAGGCCAATGTCGCTTCCTGAATGGATGTCGTAGCCTGAAAAACACTTACAATTAGCCCGGCAATTAACGCAATCCCTACCAAAGGCGCACTTGTCAGCAATACGACAAAAACAGCCTGTTGGGCAAGCGAGATAATAAATTCTTGCGACATGCCTCTTCACCTCATTGAAAACTTAGTAACAGCGATTTAACGACAAGATACCAGCCGTCTACCAGTATAAACAGCAAAATTTTAAACGGAAGTGAAATCATAACGGGCGGAAGCATCATCATCCCCATTGCCATCAATACACTGGCCACTATCATATCGATTACAAGAAACGGGATAAATATCATAAAGCCGATTTGCAAGGCCGTTTTCAATTCGCTAATCGCGTAGGCAGGAACCAGAGCCGTCAGCGGAATATCTTTCACTGTCTTAGGTTTCGGTGCTTTTGTATACTCAAGAAACAGGTTGAGATCTTTTCCTCTCGTATGCTTGACCATAAACTCTTTAAATGGCATCACCGCTCGTTCCACGGCCTGCTCCTGGGTAATTTGCTTCTTAAAATAAGGTTGAAGAGCTTGATTATTTACCTGGGAAAACGTCGGTGCCATAATGAAAAAAGTTAAGAATAAAGCCAGACCGATTAATACTTGAGTCGGCGGAGCCTGCTGTGTAGACAGCGCCGTTCGCGTAAATGACAGGACAATTACGATCCGCGTAAAGCACGTCATCATGATAAGAATGGAAGGCGCCAGCGACAATACGGTAAACAGCAGCAAAATTTGCAGCGTAAGGGAAACATCTTCGGGCTTATTTGAAGCTCCGATATTAATATCCAATCCCGGTATCGGCACCTGGGCGGCATACGTATACTGGGGTAGGAAAAACAATAATCCTATGGCGAAACCGGTTAGTATAGTAAGCCGTTTCATCTATCCTCTTCCTTCTCCCTATCCATAAACAATTCTTGCTGCATACTCTCCCGCCGCCTGCGTGCCTCTTCCATTTTCATCTGAAAGGATGCCGCAAGCTCTTCCTCTCTTTGCTTCCCTTCTCTTTTAAGCAGGCGTCCCATCCATACCTTCACTGGCATTGTGCCTGATATAGCGGAGGAAGCGGAACGTGACTCCAATGTTTCCAGCAGCCCTTCCACTTCTTCCTGCTCCTCAATACAGCGCAGCAACGTCACATTCTCGCCGACGCCGACGATATATAATGCTGAACCGATTTGCACAATCTGCAGCGACTTCTGCGGACCTAACGAACAACCACCGAGCGTCCGAATGCCTGCTCTTCCGAAAAAGGACTGCGAACGCCTTCCCACAAAACGAAGCAAGAAGTAAATAACGGCAACGACAACAGCCAGGATAAACACTGTCTGTAAAAGCAGCATTGGCATTGAAGTTGTCTCCTGTGTTACTGTTTCAACCTCATCTAGAGGAGTCTTTGTGGGAAGAGAAGTGCTTGCGCTCACATTTGCATGCCAACAGAACAAAGGTAACAAGGCTATAGCACCAATGATCTGGATGCTGTTTTTTTTCATTGCAAAATATCCTTTCTCTATTAGACCGCCCTCTTATCCAAGCGTCTTTTTAATGGCTTCTATTACGCGATCCGCCTGAAATGGTTTCACAATGAAATCTTTTGCACCGGCCTGAATGGCATCAATAACCATAGCCTGCTGCCCCATAGCTGAACACATAATAACCTTGGCTCCAGGACTGATTTTTTTAATCTCTTTTAAAGCGGTAATCCCATCCATCTCAGGCATGGTAATATCCATTGTGACCAAATCCGGAGATAGTTCTTTAAACTTTTCTACGGCCTGCACGCCGTCACTCGCTTCCCCTACTACGTTATATCCGTTTTTTGTAAGGATTTCTTTAATCATCATCCTCATAAATGCTGCATCATCTACAATAAGAACTCTGTTGCTCATATGATCTCCTCCTTAACGTATACGTTACATTATTGTAATTTCTGGATACGGTCCCACTGGCTAAGAATATCAGTAACACGGACGCCGAAATTCTCATCGATAACGACTACTTCACCTTTAGCGATGAGCTTGTTATTCACGAGAATATCGACCGGCTCGCCCGCAAGCTTATCCAGTTCGATAATGGAACCAGGAGATAAATCTAAAATATCTTTAATTTGTCTCTTCGTTCTGCCCAGCTCTACCGTAACTTTCAATGGAATGTCCATAAGCATGCTCAAATTCTGTGGAGAGGCTTGTGGGGGAACATTCACATCGAAAGAAGAAAACTGCACCGGCTGTACGTTAGCTGGCGGCGGTTGATATCCGCTATAAGCCGGTTGAGGCGGCTGCTGCTGGTACATTGGCTGTTGATACGGAGGCATTCCTCCCGGATATCCTTGCAGAGGTTGCTGATACATCGGCTGCTGCGACGGCATCTGATATGGCGGTGGTTGCGGCGGCTCCATGCCGCCTATACCGGAAGACGGATACTCATTTCCACCGGCCATATGAACAGGCTCAGGTTGTGGTGCCGGCTGCGGCGCTGGCTGCGGATCGGCCTGCGGCGCTTCCGTTGGTGCCGCATCTCCTCCCATTCCGCCAAGCAGCGTAGCCACAAGCGAACGTGCAAACGGTACGGGAATCAACTGCATAATATTGGAATCAATTAAACTTCCGACTTTCAATCGGAACGAGATTTTAACGAGAATATCATCCTCCGGGATATTCTCCATGCCTTTGCCTTGCTGCAAATCCATCATGTCGATCCCAGGCGGAGAAATATTTACCAGCTTATTGAAGATGGTAGACATGGATGTGGCTGCGGAACCCATCATCTGATTCATCGCTTCCTGCACTGCGCTTAAATGAATCTCCGATAGTTCCTGCGGCGGTGCGGTACCGTCCCCTCCCATCATTAAATCGGCAATAATCTGCGCGTCGTCCGCTCGGATGACAAGAAGGTTAATGCCCTGAAAACCTTCTGTATATTCCACATGGACGGCAACATAAGGATGCGGAAACTCGTTCTGTACTTCTTCACGGCGAACGATGCCTACTTTCGGCGTGGTAATATCGGTAACCTGTCCAAGCAGGCTGGATAGCGCGGTTGCCGCGCTGCCGAACGTGATGTTTCCAATCTCGCCGAGCGCATCCTGTTCCAGCGGGGAAAGGTAATCATCAATATTCGGTTCCTGGTTTCCTTCATTATTGTCATCTATATCTTCTTCCAGATTATTCTGTCGCAGTAAAGCGTCAATCTCTTCCTGCGATAGCATTTCTCTACTCATCTTCTTCCACCTCTTCCTCCAACACGTTTTCAATCATGATTGCCACTCGGCCTTTGGATGTACCCGGTTGCCCCAGATATTTCGTCCTCTGTCCAATTCGCACCTTTACTTTGTCCTCCGTACGCTGATCCAATTGAATCACATCGCCTATGGCGAGATTTAAAAACTCGCCGACGGAAATAATGGAAGTGCCAAGCTCTGCAATAAGAGGGAGCTTCGCTTTACGCACCCTCTCCTCGAGGATCTGTACTTCCCTTTCGTTACGCGCTTTCTTCTGCGTGGACAGCCAATAGTGGGCAGACAGTTTAACCATTAAAGGCTCAAGCACGACATGAGGCAGGCAAAGATTAATCATTCCGGTTGTTTCGCCAATTTTTGTGCTGAAAGAGATAACCGCGACCGTTTCATTTGGGGAAACAATCTGCATGAACTGCGGATTGACCTCCAAAAACTCCAGTTCCGGTTCAATTTCGATTACCGTTTTCCAGGCTTCCGCAAAACTATACAGGGCTCTGCTAAAAATCCGCTCCATAATCGTTGTCTCGATTTCGGTAAGCGCTCCGAATTTATTCGGGGCTACTCCCTGTCCACCAAGCAGTCTCTCAAGCATCGCATAGGCAATATTCGGATTTATTTCCATTACCATTCTGCCTTCGAGCGGTTCAGCTTCAAAAATATTAAGTATGGTCATCTTTGGAATGGAACGTATAAATTCTTCATAAGGAAGCTGGTCAACAGATGCAACACTTATTTGGACAAATGTACGCAGTTGAGCCGAAAAATATGTGGTAAGCAATCTGGCATAATTCTCGTGGATACGGGTTAATGTGCGAATCTGATCCTTGGAGAAGCGAAGGGCACGTTTAAAATCGTATAATTTAACCTTCTTCTCCATCTCCTCTTTCTTCAGTTCTTCCGCGTTCATTTCGCCAGAGGAAATCGCTGCAAGCAAGGCGTCTATCTCCGCCTGTGATAATACCTCCGTCATAAGTGTCACCCCCTATCCTGAACTTTGCATGGTTGCATGCTTTCTCTATTTTATGCATCTACGATTTTATGTGTGGTAATGACTTCTACTATTTTTCCTTCTTCAAGAAGTTTATTTAATTCCTGCTTTATCGCATCTTCTACTTTCTCCATACCTTTAGGTCCCTGAATTTCATCCGGCTTCATCGCCGATAATGTTTTAATGATAGTATGTATGACCTGCGGTTTGCGAAGCTCCAATTCGTGTTTGGTGTCCTCGTTTTCGGCCTGAATGGCGAACTTAGCGAGAATCATCTCTCCGGTAATAAGATTGGTGCGGATTTCTTCCGTTTCCAGTGTCGCCTTCTGGAAATCCTCCGCGCTTACTTTCTTTTCTACCTGCTGTCCGGGCACCGTTGCGGCTTCAGGTTTTAAATACGTTTGCCATAAGACGAAGACGACGACCCCGATAAGCGTAATCGCCATGAGTATAATCAGCGCGATGTTAACCAGCCGGTTTTTAAACATCCTCCACCCCTCCTTTTTTTATCTCTCTATCTTGCATCGCGATCGTTTTGATCGCGTTGATTTCTTTGTAAAATTCCTTGAGGGCGGAGAGTACGTCGGGGATTGATTCTTTAATGACGAACTTTTTTCCGTTTACAAGGGTGACCATCGTGTCCGGAGTCGCCTCCAGGCTTTCGATGAGCAGGGCGTTCACCACGTATTCTTTTCCGTTTAAACGGGTTAGGCGAACCATCAATATTCCCCCTATATAGCTGAATCTTATTTGAGATTTATATCGTGGTTTGACCTATAGAGAAAAGAGGAGAAGGCTCAGAATCTCTTTTTTCTCATTCTCTACTTTCGAACCGCGAACGATTTTAAAAAACGGAATTATATTGATACAAAATAGGGGAGGAGCCATCCCTCCCCTTATCTTTTATTTCCTATTGGCTCTAGCGTTTCAGGTTTACTAGCTCTTCTAAAATGGAGTCGGACGTCGTGATAATGCGAGAGTTGGCCTGGAAACCGCGCTGGGCGACGATCATTTCGGTGAATTCTTCGGCCAGATCGACGTTGGACATCTCCAACGTACTAGAGCGAATTACGCCTCTCGAACCAGATGCAGCCGATCCTAAAAGGGTGTCCGGTGTAGCATAATCTGGATCAGCGGCGGCCGTTATTTTATAAAGATTAGAACCAGCCTTCTCTAATCCCCCAGGATTTGAAACCATGGCTAAGCCAATACCCGTAGTAGTAGTTGCTGTATTACCGGCATTATCAGTATAAGTAATCTTTCCATCTTGACCGATAGAATATGACTTAACATCTTTCATTGTACCTGTAGCAGGAATTTTTATTTTGTCTCCAGCAGTATCAACAACAAACATACCATTCGAAGTAACTAAGTAACCATCGGTATCAAAAGTAAAGTTACCAGCACGTGTTAGGAAATATTGACTATTTGCATCTTGGACCATAAAGAATCCATTTCCTTCAATTGCTACATCTGAAGGAACATTAGTTGTTTGCAGATTACCACCAGTGTGAATTACATCAATAGCGGAAATTGTTGAACCAAGACCTACCTGTTTTGCATTCGTACCACCAACACCATTTGTACCGATTGCTGCCGGCGCGCTTCCTCCGGACATTGTTTGACTTAGAATATCTTGAAACATAATTCTACTTTTCTTAAAGCCTATAGTATTTACATTCGCAATATTATTGCCAATGACATCTAGTTTATTCTGAAAACCGCGCATACCACCAATACCTGAATACATAGAGCGTAACATTTCTTTTCCTCCTCATTTATCGTGCCGCGTCAATCGGTCAGCGACACAGGGCCTCCTCTATAGGTCCAGCCCTTTTATTTTTTAACAAATCTTTTTCAAACAATAATCGCGCTGTCGATATTCGTAAACACATTCTCCTGCATGGACGGACCGTCCACCGCGGTAATTACTTTCCTGTTCTGTACACTGACAATATAAGCGACGTTATTCATCAATACGAGCGATTCTTTCGCACCTTTGGCCTGCGCTTTCTCCACCGCTCCCGCCAG
>Ga0310822_101263_pt1 | contig 10256 bp, 9 predicted proteins | sample P4_ome_2_FD_201313 | JGI IMG/M metagenome (GOLD analysis project Ga0310822, IMG submission 201313) | Sorghum-adapted microbial communities from Joint BioEnergy Institute, Emeryville, California, United States - P4_Day56_Rep2 | ecosystem: Engineered > Bioreactor > SSF (Solid state fermentation) >... | reverse complement strand
GGTTTGAAAAATTTCTTCATTATATATATGCAATTATATGCAGCAGGGAAAGCGGTGATGATTGATGAACCGCATCATGACAAAAGAGCCGCCCATCAGTAAAATCGGCGGCTTGGCAGGCAGTTACCGGTTGGCGTTCCAGGGGACATGAACCGGTCCGGTACCGAACTCATCGGTCACCAATTGATTGAACTCCGCCACATAAGGCTGAAGCGAATGGCCCTTCCAGCTTTCCTGGGCATATACGTTCATCCTGTTAACAAAATCGCGGTTGGCGGAAATGAAAACATCATGCACATTCGGCTGGGCCATCCGGATCGTTTCGGCGATTCTTTGTTTGAAAGCATGGGATAAATCCTCGTGATTTTGAACCGTCTCGTAGTTGTTGAAGCCGGTAGCCAACTCCCTTGGATCCGCCGTCTGGTTATTGTCGAACGGATTGTACCGGCCTAGAGAGGTCCCTTTATTGTTCACTTCCCGTCTGGCCCGGGCGCCTTTGGTTCCGGTTGCCGTATTATCCAGCGTGATCGCAGTGTACGCATACCGGTCCGTCAAAATCACGATCGCGCTGTTCACCCCTTCCACATTCTGAACTTCCTGAATCAGCTTCTGGCTGAGCTCCATTTTGGTATTATCATGGACAACAGTGCCGTATTGTTGCTGTGTCTGATAGGCACGGGAGGCGTTTCGGGCTTCTTTGACCCTCTGGCTGGAATAGTTATTGGCGCTTTTCATGTCGTACGAACCGCTGCAAGCCGTCAGGCAAACCATCAGCGCGGTCAGAAGAGCAGCCGTTTTCCTTCCGTCAATCACGGGCAGCTACCTCCTTGAAGATTTTTTGGTGTTTTGAATAGTGAACCCATCGTGGGGAAACTTATCTTTAGGATTCGTAAAATCGGAGGATTTATTCGGAGAAGGCAAGGCCCGGCCCATGCATAAAACAGGGTCCGAATGGAAATAACCAAGTAGAGAAAATTCAGGAATGGTAAGGGTTTTAGAACAATTTGTGAACTCTCCCAGATTCATTGACAAAAAAGTACATCGAATTTATATTTAATAAAGTGATTAAAGTCGTTGACAATATCAGGCTAAACGTGGTAACGATAATAGCTCTGCCTATTCCCTTTAACGCTTTCAGGGCAAGCTATTAAAACAAATAAGTGGGGTTGATGAATGTGAGTCGAAGGCAATTTTTATGGCGTCTGCTACCCCTGATTGCGGTAATGACGTTTGTTCTGACGGGCTGCGGAGACGAAACCCTGTCGGCTTTGAAGCCCAAAGGACCGGTTGCACACGAACAACTGTTTCTGATGGGTCTTAGTTTGGCTGTCATGATTTTCGTATTTGTAGTGGTTATGGCCATCTACATTTACGTGCTGGTCCGTTTCCGCAAACGGAAGGGCCAGGAAGGAATCCCTAAGCAGGTGGAAGGCAATCACGTGCTGGAAATTGTATGGACCGTGATACCGATTATTCTTCTGATTATCATCGCGATTCCGTCCGTTACCGCAACGTTCAACCAGGCCCGGGATCTGAAGAATGACAAGGATGCCATACATATTAAAGTTACCGGGCATCAGTTCTGGTGGCAATTTGAATATCCGGATTACGGCATCGTGACCGCCCAGGATCTGGTGATTCCCGTAGGGAAGAAGGTCGCCTTTGAATTGACCTCTGCGGATGTCAACCATTCTTTCTGGATCCCTTCGCTCGGCGGCAAGCTGGATACCAACCCGGGTATGACGAATACATTCTATCTGCAAGCGGATGAACCTAACGTATATAAAGGTGAGTGCGCTGAACTTTGCGGCGCTTCCCACGCCTTGATGTACTTTAAGGTGAATGCTGTATCCCAGGCTGATTTCGATCAATGGGTTAATAAGATGAAAGCACCTCCCGCTGTTGTTCCGGCCTCGGCACAAAAAGGCGAGCAGCTGTTCAAGGAAAATTGCATGTCCTGTCACTCCGTCGGTGTCAACGGTTTGAGCTTCGGCCCGAATCTGAACGGATTCGCCAGCCGGGAGAAGATTGCCGGAATTCTTGAGCATAATGACGAAAACCTCAAGAAATGGCTTTCCGACCCGCAAGGTGTGAAGCCGGGCAATAAAATGGTGCTCTCGAACAAATTGACTCCAGAACAGGTCGATGAGCTTGTTAAATATCTGGATACCTTAAAGTAAACCATTGAGGATAAGGAGGTAGTCAAATTGGCTCACGCACATGTTAAGCGTTACAGTGGAATTATGGACTGGCTGACCACTGTTGACCATAAGAAAATCGCCATCCTGTATTTTACGGCTGGAGGATTCTTCTTTCTGCTTGGCGGCCTGGAGGCTCTACTGATTCGACTTCAACTGATGTATCCCGACCAGCATTTGTTTGTCGGGGATACATATAACCAGATTTTGACCATGCACGGGACGACCATGATCTTCCTGGCGGCCATGCCGCTCCTGTTCGGGTTCATGAACGCCGTTGTTCCTCTGCAGATCGGCGCGCGGGACGTGGCTTTCCCGTTCGTCAATTCCCTTGGATTCTGGCTGTTTTTTGCCTGCGGTGTTCTGATGAACACCAGCTGGTTTCTGGGCGGTGCCCCGGATGCCGGATGGACCGGTTACGCGCCCCTCTCTACAGATGCCTATACGGGCAGAGGGACGGATTTCTACGTACTGGGTCTGCAAATCGCGGGGATCGGGACGCTGATCGGCGGTATTAATTTTCTCGTGACGATTGTCAACATGCGCGCTCCGGGAATGACCTTTATGAGGATGCCGCTTTTTACCTGGACTTCGTTTATTACATCAACCATAATTTTGTTCGCCTTCCCGGCTATTACCGTAGGGCTTGTGGAATTGATGTTCGACCGGATTTTCAATGGGAACTTCTTTGAAGTCAGCAAGGGCGGAAACGTGGTGCTTTGGCAGCACTTGTTCTGGATCTTCGGTCACCCCGAAGTTTATATCCTGATTCTTCCGGCGTTCGGCATTATCTCGGAAGTAGTCAGCACATTTTCGAAAAAGCGCCTGTTTGGATACAGTTCAATGGTGTTTGCGACAATACTGATCGGTTTCCTGTCCTTTATGGTATGGGCGCACCATATGTTTACGGTAGGCATGGGGCCGGTAGCCAATGCGATTTTCGGCATAGCTACGATGACGATCGCCGTACCGACGGGTGTCAAAATCTTCAACTGGCTGTTTACCCTCTGGGGAGGGCAAATCCGTTTTACAACGGCCAATCTGTGGGCGATCGGTTTTATTCCGACCTTCGTGATCGGCGGTATGACCGGGGTCATGCTGGCTGTCCCTCCGGCGGACTACCAGTACCACGATTCCTATTTTGTCATCGCCCACTTCCACTACGTAATTGTGGGAGGGCTGATCTTCTCCGTCTTTGCCGGCCTCTATTACTGGTGGCCGAAAATGTTTGGACGTCTGCTAAACGAAGGGTTGGGAAAGCTGCACTTCTGGACATTCTTCATCGGTTTCCATCTGTGCTTCTTCCCGCAGCACTTCCTGGGCCTGATGGGCATGCCCCGGCGGTACTTCACCTTTATGCCGGGCGAGGGACTGGATGAAGGAAACTTCCTCAGCACGATCGGCGCTTTGCTGATGGGCGTGGGAACGATTGTTTTGCTAGTCAATATCGTCGCAACATCGGTCAAGAAACCCCATGCTGCCGCAGATCCTTGGGATGCCCGTACATTGGAATGGTCGATTCCTTCTCCGGCGCCGGAGTACAACTTCAAACAGACTCCGCTGGTTCGTGGACTTGATGCTTTCTGGAAGGAAAAAATGGCCGGCAACAAGGAGATGACTCCTGCGGAACCGCTGGGACCGATCCATATGCCGTCGCCCTCGATTCTGCCGTTCATTATGTCCATCGGTTTGTTCATTGCCGGATATGGATTCATGTATCGCACGTTCGTCGTATCCATCATCGGCATTGGTATTACATTGATTTGTATGCTTCTCCGCTCCGTTTTTGACGACCATGGATTCCATATTGAAGTGGAAGAGCTGCAGGATAAGGGGGCAAAAGCATAATGTCTACTGCACATCATGCTGCGGGGGCACTTCCGCACGAGCCGGAAAAGGCGACTTTAGAAGGTAAAAATAAGATTTTGGGCTTTTGGTTTTTCCTGGGTGGAGAAACTGTATTGTTCGGCACCCTGTTCGCAACGTTTATCGCTTTGAGAAATCAGGTGCCGGAAGGTCCGACGGCTCAGGAACTGTTTAACCTTTCGACTGTGGCTCTGTCAACCTTCATTTTGTTAACGAGCAGCTTGACAAGTGTATTGGCCACCATGGCCCTGCACCGTCACAAGCTGAATGCCCTGCTGGGATGGATGGCGGTTACGGTTCTCTTTGGCCTGGCCTTTCTGGGGCTGGAGATTTATGAGTTTACCGAATACGTCAGTGAGGGGCATACCTTTACCAGCAGTGCGTTTTCCACTTCGTTTTATACGCTTGTAGGGTTTCACGGCGGACACGTTTTGTTTGGCGTGATTTGGATCACTCTATTGATTCTGCAAGGTATGAAAAAAGGACTTACGGTTGTCACGGCACCAAAGTTTTATGTAGCCGGATTGTATTGGCACTTTATTGACGTCGTGTGGGTATTCATCTTCACCGTCGTCTACTTGATGGGAAAGGTGGGGTAAGCGAATGAGCGCACATCAGGAATCGTCTTCCGCTGCAGGCCAGCGTCATCGTCATGAAGGCCCCAAAAACCATTATTTATCCTATATCGTATCCATTATCCTGACTATGCTGGCCTTTGCCGCGGTCATCTATGGCGATCTAAACCGGGCTTTTCTGCTTTGGTTTCTGGTGATCCTGGCATTGGCGCAAGTCATCTTCCAGTTGGCCTACTGGATGCATATGAAGGATCGCGGGCACACCTATCCGATATTGTTTCTGGCGATGGGATTCGTCACCGCTTTAACAGCAGTGGCAGCCGCGGTATATTGGATGTGGTGGTAACATGCGAAAGAGACGGGTCTCCGATATGGAAAATCCGTCTCTTTTTTTAGAAGTCCATTTTATGGATATACTGATACCGTAGATATGACGAGAGGAGGAAATTTACTTTGGAAAACCATTTGCAGCCGGAGGGCTTCAGTGCATTATGGGGGCCGGGCGTCTTGGTTTTTGTGCTGGTGATCGGATTTTTGTATTTCATGCTGGTCGGCCCCTGGAGACAATACTTCAAGCATAGCCAGCCGGTCGGTCGGGGTGCCAAAGCCTGGTTTGTGGCCGCAATGCTGGTTTATTATGCATCCCAGGGCAGTCCTCTTGCATATTATGCGCACAATTATCTGTTCAGCGCACATATGCTCCAGATGTCGCTCGCCTATTTGGCGGTTCCTCCCATGATCTATATGGCGTTACCCGGTTGGGCGATTCAGGCGGTACTGGACAGCCGTCTGATCAAGCCGTGGATTTCCCTGGCTATGCATCCGCTGATAACGCTGCTCGGTTTCAATTTTATTTTTTCCATGTACCATGTTCCGCTGATATTTAATGCCGTATTTGATCATCCGTTTTATCATCAGGCTGTCCATTTTGTTTTGCTGTTTCTTGCTTTCCATATGTGGTTTCCGATCTTTAACACCGTATCGGGCAGGGCGGAGTTGTCCGATCTGAAAAAAATGGGGTATATTTTTGCCGACGGGGTTCTCTTGACACCGGCCTGCGCGACTATCATTTTCGCCAACAAGCTTTTGTACGAGCATTATATGAACGCTCCGCAGCTGTTTTTCCTGCTGCCGCCGCTTGATGATCAGCAATTGGGCGGAGTCATTATGAAGATTGCCCAAGAGATTATTTATGGAATTATTCTTGCCCATCTATTCTTTACCTGGTATTCGAAAGAACGCAAGAAAGAACAGGAAGAAGACGAGCTGCTCTATGCCAAGCTGTCAGCCCAGGGCAAGGGGAATTTGAACGGAGTCTAGTCTGCAGAACCGGATGAACACGATCTTGGACGTCCCCAAGGCGGAAGTCGTTGTTCCCTAAGGAGAGGAGTCTGCTATGCTGAAAGTTCTGCCCTTTATCAGTACACTCTTTATTGTGATCAGCGCAGTCTTTGTCGCTTTCGGGTGGAACCAGATCCGGCGGGGAAATCGGAGAACCCATCAGAAGCTGATGATTACGGGAGCCGTGTTCGCCCTTGCTTTCTTCCTGATCTATACAGGACGGACGGCCCTTATTGGCAATACCTCGTTCGGCGGGCCCGAAAGCGTCAAACTGGCGTACCATCTGTTTTTGTTTTTTCATATTGTGCTTGCCACGGCAGCCGGGGTATTCGGGCTGGTTACGTTGTATCTGGCGTTCAGGCAGCGGTTTGCCATTCACCGCAAAGTTGGACGCTGGACGGCGACGATGTGGCTGATTACCGCTCCGACCGGCGTAATCGTCTATATCCTGCTGTACCTCCTTTACCCGGGCGGGACCACAAAACCGGTAATCGACGCCATTTTCGGCCTGTGACCGATTCAAGCGACGCACCCTCCTCCTTGCGGGGAGGGTTTTTTCAGCATTCGGGGCGAAACCTTATAGACAAAGTCAACGTTCCTTTAGGGAAAGCATACTTAGGCATGGGGTTGGGCAAGTTTTCCATATCGGGAGATATCGGAGTCCTTGACCGCAAGCCGGAATCGGAAGAAAGGAGTTGGCCGGATGACCGTCTTAAGACTGGAGCAAGTGAGCAAACAATATGGAGACAAAATCGCCGTTCGGGAGGTTGGCTTTGAGGTAAAGGCCGGAGAAATTTTTGGACTGCTTGGGGCCAACGGCGCCGGAAAGACGACCACCATGCGGATGGCGCTCGGACTCATCTATCCGGACAGCGGCCGGATACTGTGGAAGGGCGGGACGCATAGAGATAAGCTGCGGCAATGGATGGGGTATTTGCCGGAGGAGCGGGGGCTTTATCCAAAAGTGAAGGTGTCCGAACAGCTCCTTTATTTTGCAGAGCTGCGCGGGGTTTCCCGCAGACAGGCTGCCAGGGATATGAACGACTGGCTGGAACGGTTCGGCGCGCTTGAATACCGGAACAGGAGGGTGGAAGAACTCTCCAAGGGGAACCAGCAGAAAATCCAGTTTATCGCGGCGGTCATCCACCGCCCGGATATACTGATTCTGGATGAGGCCTTCAGCGGACTGGATCCGGTCAATGTCGAGCTCTTGAAGGGCGAGGTCAAGCGGCTTCGCGACGAGGGCAAAAGCATCCTGTTTTCCAGCCACCGCATGGATCAGGTGGAGGAACTTTGCGAAAATATTTGCATTCTTCACCGGTCGAACACGGTGCTGAAAGGAAACTTGCGGGAGATCAAGGAAAGTTTTCCGAGGGAACAGGCAATTCTTGAAACGGAGCGCGCGATCAGCGGCCTGGACCGGATCCCCGGGGTAAAGTCGGTTGAAGGAGACGGAAGAAGCTACCGGATCCGCCTGGAGCGGCTCTCGACGGCCCAGGATGTACTGCGGACGGCGCTTGAACAAAGTGAAATCCGCCGATTTGAGATCATTGAGCCGACCTTGAACGAAATTTTCATTCGAATGGCGGGTGAAGGACATGAATGAAATTCGGACCGTGATCAAATTCACCTTTCTAAGCCGCCTACGGGCCAGGTCATTTGCAGTGATGACGATAATCTTCGCTCTGATCTTGTCGGTCATGATCAATTTGCCGGCGATCCTCAGCCATTTTTCCTCCCATGCGCCCATTCCGGTCGGAGTGGTTGACCGTCCGGCCGGTATCGCGGCGAAGCTCGACGAATATTTTGCGCAGGAGGGGGGGGATTCTTCCGTCCGGATTGTCATTCTGAAGGATCTGGGTACCCCCGAGGCGAACGAGCGGCAGGCCCGCCGGAGCATGAGCGAAGGGACGATCAAAGGAGTAATGGAATTCGGTGAACCGGATGCGTCCGGTTTTCCAGCAGTGGTCTACAAAGCGGAGGATACGTCCGATTCGGCGCTGAAAGCGAAGCTTCAGGGAGCGCTGCAGTCGATTAAAATGCAGCAAACGGTCCGGGAATTGGGACTGGATCCCGGGCAGCTTGCCAGGCTTAACGCACCGGTGGCATGGAGCACGGTGCAGCTGAACGCATCCGGGGACCGGGGCAAGAGCGAATCGGAAATGGCGGCGGCGTCCGTGCTTGTCTATGCCCTGCTGTTTCTGCTGTACGTCGGTGTGATCGGTTTCGGGAATATGGTGGCCACGGAGATTACGTCGGAGAAAAATACCCGGGTCATGGAAGTGCTGATTTCCAGTGTCCCGCCGCTCAGGCAGATGTTCGGGAAAATCATCGGCATCTGTCTGGTCGGCCTGGTGCAAATTCTGATCATCGTGGCAGTCGCCCTGGCCAATCTCCAGCTTCCCCACAACCGCGGAGCATTGGCAAATCTGGACCTTGGCCAGCTGAAAATATCACTGATTCTTTATTTTCTCGTCTTCTATGTGGGAGGATATTTGATCTACGCTACGCTATTTGCCGCAGTAGGCTCCCTGGTCAGCCGTACGGAAGATGTCGGTCAGGCTATTATGCCGATTACGTTCCTGATTGTGGCGGCGTTCATGATTGCCATGTTCGGCCTGCAGCACCCGAACGCCCCCTTTGTTGTCTTCATGTCGTTCATCCCGCTCTTCAGCCCCCTGATCATGTTCCTGCGCATTGGGATGAGTGAACCGCCGTTCTGGGAAGTTGCGCTGTCTATCGTTTTTCTGTTTGTGTCCATTGGAGGGATCGGCTGGATTGCGGCGAAGATTTATCGCACCGGCGTGCTCATGTACGGAAAACGGCCGACGCTTAAAGAACTGCGGAAAGCGATGAAGGCCTACAAGGTGTAAGATAACCGTCAATGCTTGAATAGGGGGCCGAATGATCAACACGTTCTTTCCGCAAGAAATCCCGGACAGCCGGCCGGAGTGAAGCGCAAGAACCATGCTTCATTCCGGCCGGCTGTTTTCCAATTTGGTGTGATTTTCCTGACCCTTCTCCTGATCCGCGCATAAAATGTGAATTTTTGCGCGAAATTGTGCGGAAAGGACGGTGACGATCGCCGCGGAACGGGGAAATATTTCTGCGCCCAGCCGGGAAAAATGAACTTTTTCATAGGTTTCATCCCATGCAAATCTCCAAATGGTCTATTGACAAACGCGCTTCCAATAGATAATATAAAAATACAACAACGAGCATAAAAGAACATTATTCTTTTAATATTTCGCTTGTTAATGCTCGTTTGATTGACGGAAGGCCGTGTTCTCAAATTTGACGTACATACTTACAGCAAACTGCGGAACAGGCCTTCCGGAAAGCGTTTGCGGATGCCCCGTCGCAGAGGCGGAATTTGCGAACAACACGAGAATAAGGGGTGATGGTTTTTATGACTGCCACTGCCAACCGCACGATCCAATCGCGCACGTTGCGTCTGATCCGGCCGCACGAGATCCAGGAAGTGGTTATGGAAAGAACGGTCCCTGAAGGGTTTGTTGCAGTGGAGCCGACGCTTGCAAGCATATGTCATGCCGATCTTCGATACTTCGGGGGAATGAGGAAGCCGGAGGTGCTGGCCAGAAAATTGCCGATGGCATTGCTTCACGAAGGGATCGGTCGAGTGGCCGGAAACGGCTCCGCATCGCTCGCGCCGGGACAACGGGTCGTCATTGTCCCGAATTTGCCGGGATATTTGCTCAACAACCTGAAGCCGGATCAATGCTGTCCGGCCTGCAGGGGGGAGATTGAGGACAATTACTGCTCCCGCGGCCGGTTTCTGGGAAGCGGCACGGACGGGATTGCCCAGAGCCGGCTCGTGCTTCCGGAGCCCTGTGCGATTCCGATTCCCGCATCCGTCCCGGACGAAATTGCCGTATTGACAGAACTGTGCAGCGTATCTTACCGGGCGCTGCGCAGGGTAAGCCATTTGCTGGACCGGGCCCGCGTCGCCGTATTCGGGGATGGACCGGTGGGGTATCTGACCGCCGCCATGCTGCATCACGCCTACCGGATCGGACCGGATCGTTTGACCGTATTCGGTGCCATCCGGGAGAAGCTGGATTATTTCACATTTGCCGGTACGCAGATGGTACAGCAGTACGATTTTCAGTCCGGCGGGAAAGCGGATATTGTGCTGGAATGCACTGGAGGGAAGTTCAGCGAAAGCGCCCTGAATCAGGGCATCGATCTTTTGAGCCCCGGCGGTCACCTGATCGCGATGGGAGTCAGCGAAGATCGGGTTCCGGTCAATACGCGC
>Ga0310822_101258_pt1 | contig 10269 bp, 15 predicted proteins | sample P4_ome_2_FD_201313 | JGI IMG/M metagenome (GOLD analysis project Ga0310822, IMG submission 201313) | Sorghum-adapted microbial communities from Joint BioEnergy Institute, Emeryville, California, United States - P4_Day56_Rep2 | ecosystem: Engineered > Bioreactor > SSF (Solid state fermentation) >... | reverse complement strand
AAGATTAACTGGCGCGATGGCATTCCGAAGGACGAGAAGCTTGAAGCCGAGGTCTTCCAAATCCGCACCGGAAACAAGCCGACGATTGACGTCAGGTCCGCAATCAAGCGCATGGACGGCGTTGACGACGAAAAGGCTGACGAGGTTATCCGCCGAATTGACGATGATGAAACGCGTGTCAACGGCACAGTGGATTCATCGATATTTAACGGAGGAGGCGGAGGTGCTAACTAATGCCGGAAATCCCCGCGCCTAATTACGATTACAACGTCGCGGAAATCGTTAAGGCGTTTAAATCCGCGGTCGAAGCGATTCAGCGGGAGCTCGATAGTTTTGACGCCACCGATACCTCTCGCGCCAATACGCAGGCGGCGCTCGCAGAAATCGCGAAAATCCTCGCCTCACTGAACGCTGAATCCGCGAAATGGGTCGAGGAGAATATTCCGAAGGCCGCGCGTGACGGCGTAGTTCGCGCAATCGTATCGCTCGGCGTCGTTGATACCGTGGCCGAGGCGGAGAAAATCGCCAAGTTTAGCCGGGTCAACGCGAATATGGTCAAGGCCGTTATCGCCGACACGCAAGCGGATCTCCTCGCCGTCACGCAAAATATCGATCGCCGCACGAAGCAGGCCGTGAGAAAAGCGGTGGCAGACGCGCAACGAGCGAACATGGCAGCGGGAATCAACGGGCGGCGTACGATCAACCGGGATACGCTCGCGGGGATTCGGCGAGCGCTCGGTAGTGCCGCAGATACCGGAATTATTGACGCGGCAGGCCGTCGGTGGAAACCGGAAGTTTACGTCGATATGGTAACCAGAACAAAGTTACTCGCCGCTCATAAAGAGGCGTCAATTAACGAGGCGCTCGCACGTGACGTGATGTATGCGCGGATCTCGCGCCACGGTGCAGCGGATGGTTGCGGAAAGTGGGAGGGCAAAATCGTGAAGCTTGCGCCTGACGCTCCTGGCGATTATCCGTATGTTGGCGACTTGCCGCGAAACGAGATTTTCCACCCAAATTGTAAACACGTGCTTAGTCCGGTGAGGAATCCGGATAAATAACGAAGGAGGTAGCGTAATTGTCAACGATTAAGCAAACGATGAAAACAGCAATCGGGGCTGACCCGAATAACGCAAAGGCCATCGTAGACGAAGCGAATAACGGATTAAAAGCGGTGCCGGTCGAGCTCGTAACGAAGGCAGCGGACGATTCGACGTTTACGCAAGTCGGCGCGAGCAATCCGTTGCAGGTTGCAGGTAATGTGTCGCTAACGGGGAGAAATGTTGAAGAAGTAATGCTTTTTAATGCAATAGCATTTACGGATACAACCTATAAGACATCCGGTACTAAAGATATCTCGAAATACCGCGAGTTTTCCTTACTTTTTACAAACTCGCATGACCAAACGATTAATTTGACTTTTCAAATCGGCTCAACTTCTATAAATTCCATGAGTACTTCTATTTGGAACGGCACGATTTTCGCATCAAAATCTATTGCTATACCACCGGGTGGAGCAGGTCGATTTTATTTTAAAATGGACGACTTGGGGATCACGAGAATGCCTCAAAAAATTCTTTTTGTATTAACACCTGCCGCCGCTCCGACAACCGGATCGATAACGGGAGTATTAATGGGGGTGCCTAACTAATGCCAACCGAAACGCAACAAGCAGTCAATTGGGCTTTGCAGTACGAATACACAGACGAGTTTGGTTTTGTGCATAAAGCAAGCGAAGAAAATCACTTACTCGTTGATAAAGTGCGCGAATATTTCAACGAGAACAATGTCGAATATAGCACATTTTCATACGATGATTTGGTTCCGTACTTGGAAACTAACTAATTGTAATAAAAAATAATTTAAAGAACGATTGTTTTTCATATAACTGCTATAATTAATTTGCCAATAATTATATAGGGGTGTACGGTATTGAAAAGGCAAATCAAACATTTATTAGCAGTTATCTTCCCAAAAATTAAGAACATAAGAACAAGAACAACCGTTCTAAAGTTAATTTTGAGATTAGATGACCCTCTATTATCTACAGCCCGAGATCTAATGAAAAAACACTACAATATTGAGATCGGCAAACATAGTTACGGCTGCTTTAAACTTGATTATAGTGTTGAACCCGGAACAACAATAGGGTCTTTTTGTAGCGTTGCTCCTGGTGTGCGAATAGGAAGTATGAATCACCCATATCACTTCGTTACAACACACCCTTTTCTTTACGATAAATCATATGGTTTTGTTTCAGAAAACAAAGACGATGTTATTAGAGAAGGATCAAAATCGGTAACTTTAGAGGATGATGTATGGGTTGGATTAAACGCTATTGTATTGCCAGGCGTAACAATTGGAAAAGGAGCTATTGTAGGAGCTGGTTCTGTTGTAACAAAGGATGTTCCTCCGTATAGCATTGTAGGAGGAGTGCCGGCAAAAGTTATAAAGAAAAGGTTTAGCTCGGAGATAATAAAAGAACTTTTGGAAATTGATTGGACTAGTTGGGAAGAAGACAAAATCAAAAGTAAATTGGATTCGTTTTACAACATCGACGAATTCATAAATAAAAACCGTCACGGATAAGATAATGGGTCGATCTGACGCAAACGAAGTTCGTTAGCTTCACACGCATATCCCCGAAGGCACCGCTAACCCCGGTGTCTTTTTTCGTGTCCGAACGTTTATGACGTTAAACTGCAACGGAGATAATGCGCTACGCGGCGCTAAAACGCGGGAGGAATAACGATGTCAAACGAAAAATTTACGCTAGTTCTCGATTTGCAAACTTTCGCTGAGGAGCCGCCGGCCGACGAGCCGAAAGAGCCCGAGGAGCCGAAAGAACCGCCGAAGACATTTACGCAAGAGGAAATCGACCGAATCGTCGCCGAACGCTTGAGCCGCCAGGCCAAGAAATTCGCGGATTACGACGATTTGAAAGCGCAGCTTGCGGAATTACAAAAAGCGGAAGAGGAACGCAAGAAAGCGGAAATGACTGCACAGGAACGCTTGGAAGCGGAGAAGGCGGAAGCGCTGAAACGTGCGCAAGAAGCCGAAGAAGCACGCGAAAGAGCGCTGACTGCCGCAAATCAACGACTGATTAAGTCGGAGTTTAAGTTGCTCGCGAAAGAATCCGGAATCCGCGCTGACGCCCTCGAAGACGCGTTTAAGCTTGCGGATACCAGCAGCATTACCGTTGACGATGACGGAAATATCGTCGGCGCCAAAGACGTTGTAGACGCGCTTATCGCGTCGAAGCCGTATCTCGTCGAGGTTAAAAAGGAGCAGCCGAAACAAATCGGCGATCCGAACAGTCCGCCCAACGATAAGGCTCCGCAAAAAACGAAGGAGCAACTATTGAAAGAGGCCGCCGAAAAAGCGCGCCGAACCGGGCGAAGCGAAGACCTCGCGTACTACTCGAAATTGAAAGTCGAACTTGAAAAGAGCTGAGCGGCCTAACTGGGTCGCTTTTTAATGCACAAAAACTAAGGGGGAAATTTTAAATGATTTATGATTCCAGTCTTATCGGTAAGAAACAGTCGGTCGTCGACGAAATCCTGCTGCTGAACGCGTACCAAACGCCGCTGATTAACCTGATTGGCTTCGGTCAACCGGTTACCCAAACCACGCACCAATGGTTCGAAGACGAAATGTTCGCGGTTCAATCCACGGTAAATGGCGCTAAACTCGCCTCCGATACCGCGATTGTTGTCGCTGACGCCGAGCCGTTCCGTGCAAATCAAGTCGTTAAAATTGGCGACGAGTTGTTGCTCGTTACCGCTGTTAACGCTGGAACTAAAACGCTGACCGTTACGCGTGGCTACGCTGGCACCACGGCTGCCGCAATCGCAGACGGCGCGTCCGTTGACGTAATGTTCGTTGAAGGCACCGAAGGAGCCGACGCACGTGCCGCTCGTTACAAAGCACGCGTTGCCAAATCTAACTATACGCAAATTTTCGATGATACGGTCGAAGTTACCGGCACCGCCGAAAGTGTAACGCAATACGGCATTACCGATCTGTACCAAAACGAGAAAGTGAAGAAGCAACTCGAACTGGCGCTGCAACTCGAAAACGCCGCCATTAACGGTGTAGCGTACCAAAACGGGAACGTTCGCCAAATGAAGGGCATTCGGAACTGGATCGCGTCCAACGTTACTGACGCTTCCAACAACGCTCTGACTGCCGACATGATTAACGATTCCCTGCAAGATATCTTCGAAGCTGGCGGCTTCAAAACTGGCGGAAACTACAAAATCATCGTTCCGGCCAAGCAAAAGCGCGCCATCTCCGGGTTTAGCAATAGCCAAATTTACATTACTCAAGCCGAGAATGTCCGTGGCCAAAAAGTCGATATGTTCGTATCCGACTTCGGTCAATTCGAAATTACGCTGAACAACAACCTGAAACCTGACGAACTGTTTATCGTCGACATCAACCGCGTATCCCTGCGCCCGTTGAATGGCCGCGAGTTCTTCCATAAGTTCCTCGGCGACAAAGGCGACTATGTGCAAGGTATGCTGGTCGGCGAGTACACGCTGGAATTCCTGCAAGAAAAGGCGCACGCTCGCATTAAAAAGCTCGCCTAATAACGAATCGCGCCCGTAGCCGTTTGGTTGCGGGCCTTTTCTATACCGGAAGGAGTTGCTATAATGGCGCAATTTACGTCCCAATACGCAGGCTTTACGTTCTACGTGGACGGAAAGAGACGCAAGTTTTCTGGCGGTTACTACGCAACGGAAGATAAAGCGGAAATTGCCGTGCTCGATACGCTAGCGGACGCCGTGTGCGTTGACCCGCCGCAAGAATCGGAAGAAAAGCCGGAGGTACCCGCTAAGTCGAAGCGCGCAGCCTCCGCAAAATAACGGAGGTGAGCGCTAGATGGCGGTTTCGATTACGGACGCTGACGCATATATCTCGCTGAACTGTATCGACGTGGAGGACTGGACGGGAAGCGACGAGGCACGCAAACAACGAATATTAAACGTGGCCGGACGCACGCTTTCGGTAAAGTATTCGACACTCACGATACCGGACAACGCGGTTTATGAGTTCGCGAATGTATTGGCAACGGTTTTCAACGATACGAATCGCTTGCAGCAGCAAGGCGTTATACAGTTTTCGCTGCCTAACACGGCGACTTTCGGGTTTAAACCCGATCTGGTTACGCGGCCTGGCGAAGACCTCGCGAAGTTCATTCCGCAGTCTGCGCTCGACTTGATTAGCACTGAAAACGGCGGCGTGAAACTGAGCAAGCGTAGCGTCGGATGGACGGTGTTATAATGCCGATCATTCCGCTCAAGCAGAAAATCACCGTTAAGCGCGTGAAGACTGTTAATGATCCGATAAGCGACATGTACGACGGATGGGGCCGACCGATTCCCGGCGACGAAATCACGCTGGACGCGCGGGTAACGGAAGAAACGAAAGTAGTCACGAATCAAGCCGGCGAAGAAGCGGTAACCTCGCTGCGCATAATCCTCGATAAATTGGCGGATGTCTCGTATGACGACGTAATAACGTATACGAACGAAACGGGCGTGGCGGTCGCGAGAAAGCCCGTCAGAATCGAGATTAAGCGCATGTTGAGCGGCAAGCCGATTCTCACGGAGGTGTATTTGTGATGAAATCGTTAGAACTCGATATCTCGCGCTTTATCCATGCGATAGAAGACGCAGCGGAAACGGTGGCGGACGCAGCCAAGCGCGGAATGCACGACGCTCTCGACGAGTGGAAAGCGGAATCCGTTGACGTTGCGCCCATCGATAAAAGTACGTTGCGGCGGTCGATTCACGTCGGGGAAATTAGCGGTGATGGCGCGAACCTGACGGGCGAAGTCGTCGCTAACGCGATCGAGTCCAACAAGGGCCGGCGCTTCAATTACGCGTACTACCTGCACGAAGTCGCTCCGGGAAAAGGTATAAATACTCGGACGCCGGGCACTACGCTTAAATTCCTCGACCAGCCTGCGGAAAAACACGGCGATAAATGGCTCCGCAAAATTGAGGCCGAAATTGAATCGGAACTGAAACGGAAGGGGTGGTGACTTGTCGCTAATCACCGATATTACGTCCATCGAGGACTTCGTGAAATCCGCGTTTCCATCGGCGGCCACGTATAAGCAGGATGTGCCGCGCAAGCCCGCCCCGAATACGTTTGTGATTCGGTTTTTGAGCGATTCGCGGGAATTGGAAACCACGAAGACCTACCGGATAGACCGCGAGTACCAAGTGATCTATATCGGTACGGACGCTCCCGACGTGTTAACGCAAATGGACTCGCTGAGCAAAGCGCTGTATCAAACGAAATTAATCCCGCTAAATGACGACTCGCTGCGGTATATCCGCGTCGAGTCGTTTTCTATATCGCAGCCATTCCGCGAGGAAACCGCTGATTTATACGCCTGTATCGGCGTGCTATCGACGGAGATCCGCGAGGCTCGCGACCAAGCGACTTACGACAAGATTATGCATGTTTACAGTCGCATTACTCTCGAAATTTAAAGGGGGCCACTAAATGGCAGGCAGTTGGGACCCGTCGGCTTTGCCGATTGAACCGGGTCTATACATTAACTTTAAAGAAGCCGCAGCCGCGCAAATCAACGGTGGCGATCGTGGGACTGTCGCAATTCCGTTGCTGACGTACAGCGGCGGAACAGCGGCCGCCAAAACGATTTACACCGTTGAAACCGAAAAGGACGCGGTTGATCTCTTCGGCTCGGACAATATCCAATCGATTAAATTCGCGTTGAGTGGTGGCGCGAAGGAAGTTCTCGTTTACACCATGCCGGCCTCGCCCACAACCGCCGATTACGCGGATATGCGCGCGGCTTTCGACGCTTACGATTTCAACGTATTCGTATTCGACGGTGAGGCAAACGACACCGAGCAAGCGAATACCAAAACGTGGGTAGCGCAGAATCGCGATGACGGCAAGCACTTTATGGCGGTATTCGGCGGAGACTCGACCGATGACGCAGATCCGACGGCTGGCAATACGCGTTCGACCACGAATGCCGACGATTACATCGTTAACTTGATTACCGGCGTAGTCATCGATGGTACGTCGTATTCGTCCGCTCAATATTCGCCGTATATCGCTGGACTCATCGCAGGTACCGCGATTAACAAGTCGATTACTTTCGCCCAAGTTAGCGTGGCCGACGTGACGAAACGTTTGACGAATGCGCAGATTAAAGCAGCGCTTCAGGCGGGATCTCTCGTACTCGTCAACGATGGCTCGAAGGTCAAAGTCGAGCAGGGGCTGACGACGAACAAAACGAAAATCCGCACGATTCGCGCCCGTCAAGCGGTGTCTACGGACATCATGAAGACTGCGGCCGATTCGTACATCGGAAAAATCGATAACAACGAGGACGGCCAAGCGGCGCTCATCGCAGCGGTCAAGGTTTACCTCGAAACGCTCCAAGCCGAAAACGTGCTGACCGGTCCCGTTGTCGCGATCGATCCGCAATACCAATCGGTAGGCGATACCGTTTACCTGGCGATCTCCTACGTCGAAGTCGATTCGATGGAACGGATTTTCCTCACTATTAACGTTTAAGAAAGGGTGAACATAAATGCCGATCGATTCTAGGCGCGTCATCAAAGGCGAGTTCGGAGAAATCTGGAAGGACGGGGTTCACCTTTCGAATTTCTATTCCGCTGAGCTCACCGCAGATATCACATACGACGACGTTAAGCGTTCCGGTACGCGTACAACCGGAAACAAAGTCGGAACGATTAAATATTCCGGCACGATTACCGGTTATAAAATCACGTCGGAACTCGTTAAACAAATCGCGCAGGTTACCAACGACGCATACGGCGCTTTCGTCTGCGAACTTATCTTTAAGGTGGCGGACCCCGAAAACGGTGTAACGCAGCGCCTTCGCGTAAAAGGCGTACAGTTTACAAAAATCGATTACCTCAAGTTCGATCACGGCTCTATCGTGGAAGAGGAGTTACCCTTCGTTTGTGACGGGGTAGAGTGGATTACCGGTTAATGGTGGGAGGAGGCGCAATCCTCCTCTTTTTTATCTCTTTGATTTCGAAGATATCGGAGGTCATACGAATGTCCAACGTTAAAAATACAGACGATGTTTTGCGCGCGCTGCTTGATACGGAGTTGGTACCGGAAAAAGACGTTTATTTGCGTAGATTCGGTGTCAATTTTCGGATACGCGCCATTGACGGAAACCTGCTCGATCAGATCACGGAGGAATGCACATATCCGAAAAAAGGCGGCGGAAGCACGTTTGACAATAAAAAATTCAGCATGTCCGTCATTACGTACGGCTGCGTTAATCCGAATTGGTCGTCTCCGGAAATCCTCGCCAAGTTCGGACCTACGCCGATTGACGCGGTGCAAAAACGCTTGTTGGCCGGTGAGCTGAAGCTACTGTCCGACGAAATCCTCGGATTGTCCGGATTCGGAGAGGACGAGAACGCGGAGATTGACGAAGTAAAAAACTAATCCGCGGGGGCGGTGAGCCGTGGTTAATCGCGGAGATATTCCTGCGCACAGGGCGAATGCCTCACGAAATATACAGCGCCCCCAAAGGATCAAAACGTTTTATGTACGCGGCCATACTTGAACGACTTGAACGGGAAGGAGGTTAATCGTTGGCCTACGAATTAAAAGCGAAAATTACGCTACAGGATTTGATGTCGCCGAAATTACGCTCCGTTGAAGAGCGCCTAAAAAAGGCGGATAAGGTTGCGGAGGAACTGGCGAAAACGTTCGGAGTCGTCGAGCAAAAGTCGGAACTGGCGGCGTTTGCGCTGAGCATGGCGAGCGACAAGAGCGATAAATTTGCGTCGTCCAGCCGGAGGGTACGTAGTGAGAACGATAAAACACGCTCATCCTTCGATAAACTGCGCGGCTCTATACGCAAAACTGTCGAGGCTGTCCCCGGTAAACTCGGCGGCATGGTTAGCGGGGCTGTAGGCGGCATATTTGATTTCGCGAAGTATGCGGCTCTCGGCACAGCGGCGGCTGGCGGGGTGCTAACGGCACAAGCGATGAAGCTCTCGTCTGACGCGGAACAATCGATGATCGGCTTTACCACTATGCTCGGGAGCGCGGATAAAGCGTCGAAGTTTCTCGCCGATTTAACGGAATTTGCGAATACGACACCGTTCGAGCTCCCGCAATTAAGAGACTCGTCCAAGCGGTTGCTGGCGTTCGGATTCAGCGCTGAAAAAGTCCTCCCGATGTTGACAGCGGTCGGTAACGCAGCGTCCGGATTGGGACTCGGCCAGGACGGGATCGACCGGATCACGCTCGCTCTTGGCCAAATGCAGGCGAAAGCGAAAGTTAGCGGTGATGAGATTGAGTGTACAGTCTCGGCTATTGGCGACAGTAGCAAAAATAAACCTTGTGAACCATATTGCTCGTGGGTGTGGGCCGCTTAATTTGGCCTGCTAACGGTGGAACCCTAACGTAAAGACGAGGGCAATACCGTGCCAAGCCGGAATTATTCCGGAAGGTGTAACGACTATCCGAAAGGAGTAGGGCGGAAGTTGAGCTACCGTCCGAAGCGCAAGGGGCCTCACGCAGGCCATGATATAGTCTGTGCTCGTGGAAACACGGGGTTTCACGGTTACAACTCACGGAAGCCGGCATTCCAGCGTGGCAAATGCTCGCCGATAAGATGGGCGTTACGACAGCGCAAGTCATGAAGATGTCCGAAAAGGGCTTGATTCCCGCCGACAAAGCGATTAGCGCACTTATCGAAGGCATGAACAAGAAATTTCCCGATATGATGGAAAAGCAATCACACTCGCTACAAGGGCTCTGGTCGACGATGAAGGATACGTTTAATAACAAACTTCTCGTTCAGTGGGGCAACGGTATTGCCGCCGCGTTAAAGCCACGCTTCGAGCAGATCGTGAAGTGGATCGATACAAACGGTGACGCTATTGATCGTTGGGGTAAACGGATAGCGAGCGCTGCGCAAGGTGCCGCCGATTGGATTGCGAAGAAATTCGAGGGCGCTTTCACCTATGTTAAATCGCATTTTCTTAATAATCCCGACTTCACGCGTATTCCGGACATCGAGGGCAAAGTGCAGTTCATTATCGGCGACCTGATGGGTACGTTTAGGGCGTGGTACGCTTCGTCGGGGCAGTCGCTACTAACGGATATTGCAACGAACGTTACGTCTACGATCGCGGCCGGTATCAGCGCGTCATCCGGTCCGATAACAACCGCGGCCATCGATATCGGCAAGAGTATCGGTTCGGGGGTAGCGAAAGGTCTACA
>Ga0310822_101257_pt1 | contig 10276 bp, 7 predicted proteins | sample P4_ome_2_FD_201313 | JGI IMG/M metagenome (GOLD analysis project Ga0310822, IMG submission 201313) | Sorghum-adapted microbial communities from Joint BioEnergy Institute, Emeryville, California, United States - P4_Day56_Rep2 | ecosystem: Engineered > Bioreactor > SSF (Solid state fermentation) >... | reverse complement strand
GCGCGCGGAAGGCGCCGAGCCGCTCATCCGGGAGCGGACCGGGCTGCTCGTCGACCCGTATTTCTCGGGCACGAAAATCCGCTGGCTGCTCGACCATGTGGACGGGGCGCGGGAGCGGGCCGAGCGGGGCGAGCTGCTGTTCGGCACGATCGACTCGTGGCTCATCTGGAAGCTGACGGACGGCGCCGCGCACGTCACCGACGTGACGAACGCTTCGCGGACGCTGCTGTTCAACATTCACAAGCTGGAATGGGACGAAGAGCTGCTCAGGCTCCTCGGCGTGCCGGCCGCGATGCTGCCGGAAGTACGCCCGTCGTCCGAGGTATACGGCCGCACGTCGCCGGACGCGTTCTTCGGCTGCGAAGTGCCGATCGCCGGGGCGGCGGGCGACCAGCACGCGGCGCTGTTCGGGCAGGGCTGCTTCGAGCCCGGCATGGCGAAGAACACATACGGGACCGGCTGCTTCATGTTGATGAACACCGGCGGCCGGGCGATTCCGTCGAAGCACGGCCTGCTCACGACGATCGCCTGGGGCGCGGGCGGACGGGTCGAGTACGCGCTGGAAGGCAGCGTGTTCGTCGCCGGCTCCGCGATCCAGTGGCTGCGCGACGGGCTGCGCATGATCAAGACGGCGTCCGAATCGGGAACGTATGCGGGCCGGGTCGAATCGAGCGACGGCGTCTACGTCGTGCCGGCGTTCGTCGGGCTCGGCACGCCGTACTGGAACAGCAGTGTGCGCGGCGCCGTGTTCGGCCTGACGCGGGGGACGTCGAAGGAGCATTTTGTCCGCGCGGTGCTGGAGTCGATCGCCTACCAGTCGAAGGATGTGCTCGACGCGATGGAAGAGGACGCGGGCGTGCGGTTGAAGGCGCTCCGCGTCGACGGCGGCGCGGCGATGAACGACCTGCTCATGCAGTTCCAGGCCGACCTATTGGGCACGCCCGTCGAGCGTCCGGTGCACTACGAGACGACGGCGCTCGGCGCGGCGTATTTGGCCGGCCTCGGCGCCGGCGTGTTCGGCGACCGGGAGGAAATCGCCGCGCAGTGGCGGCTCGACAGGCGGTTCGAGCCCGCGATGGAGGCGGCGGAGCGCGACCGGCTGTACGCCGGGTGGCAGCGCGCGGTGCGGGCGGCGATGGCGTTCTGATTCGCGGCGATGGCAGCGGCGGGGCAGGCGGAGGCTTGCAGCGGCGGAGTTCGGTGGCCGTGTTTGCGGCTGAATGAGGATCGACGGATTCAGCGGCGGAGTTCGGGTGAAGGCGCTTGCGGCCGGTCATGGGTTGTCGGCTGTTGCGGCGGGTTCAGGATTGCGGCGATTGCGGGGATCGGTTTCGTCATGCGGAGCCGGTCCCCTTTGGCTTAGCGGAGATTGTGATTCTTTTCACAGCGTTATCTATCCGGTTCCGTTACCCTCAAGGTGAACGTTATCCGAATCGGAGGGGTGGACGTGAAGCCGCACGCGCATGGCATCTTCGACGATCTGAACGCCGTGCTCGGGCATCCGTTGTACCCGCTGGGCGATGCGGTGCAGCGGCTGCAGGAAGAGCGCAGCCTGCTCATGGAAGAATGGAACGAACTGGCCGTCCTGACCCGATCGATCATCAGACATCGGAACTCCCGTTTTCACGCGGACGAAATCAGATGGCTCACGGAGAAAACCGCCGCCTTCGGCGAAGACATGCGCGAACATGCCGCCTGGGCGGAGGAGCAGCTCGGGCCGATGCTCGAGCGGGCGCTCGACGATGCGGGCGGGCGGCTCGACGATCTTCACGCGTTGGTCCGGCTTGCGCAAAAACGGCTGGAGCAGTACTGCGCAGCCCTTGCGGCCGCGGCGTCCGATCCCGCCCGCGGCCGCGAAATTCCGGATCATCTGTTGCAAGCCGCGCGCGCTTTCGAGGACATTTTCCGTCTGGAAGGGGAGCTGCTGGACGAACTGTGGGAGCGTACGGGGGCGAACGGCACGGGTTGATTCGCGCGGGAATTTTCGCTACAATCATGACATCACGTGCGGAGAGGGTGACCATGGATCCGATGCGCAACTGATCCTGACGAATGGAGACCGCATGAAGAACGAACGACTGCAGCCGTCCCTGGCGGCTTGCACCGGGCTGCGCTTGCGCGCCGATTGGCGCCGAATGCGGCATGTTCGTTCGCTGGTTCCGGACAGGATCTTGCGCGTGCTGCGGCGCTTTTCCCGCGGCATGGATCCCGGGGTCGTGCCTTCCATACGGACGTATCCGCCTTCCGCCCATCCGGGCGCGGCCGGCGGGGCGCGTTCCTTTCGCATGACGCAAGCCTCCTGTCCATTCGATGGATTCGGGAGGTTTTTTTATGATGACTTTGTTTGAAGCGACACAGGTGGAAATGCACATCGGCGACAGGCGGCTGTTCCGCGCCGAACAGCTTCGCATCGCATCCGGCGAGCGAATCGGCCTGGTCGGCATGAACGGCGCGGGCAAGACAACGCTGCTCCGGCTGATCGCCGGCGAGGCGAAGCCGGACGCCGGAGCGGTCCGGATCGCCGGTTCGCGGGCGGTCATCCCGCAGCTCAAACGGGACGAGGGGACGCTGAGCGGCGGAGAGACGACGGCGCTGTATGTCGAAAGGGCGCTCGCCGAACGCACCGCGCTGCTGCTCGCCGACGAGCCGACCATGCATCTCGACGCCGACCATATCCGCCGGCTGGAGAAAGCGCTTCTCGCCCGCGAGGGAGCGATCGTCGTCGTCTCCCACGACCGGGAGTTTCTCGACCGCGTCTGCACGCGCATTTGGGCGATCGAGGACGGTGCCGTGACGACGTATGGCGGGAACTACACGTTCTACCGGCAGATGCGCGAGCTTGAGCGGCGGCAACATTGGGAGAAATACGAATCCTACGTGGACAAAAGGCGACAGCTTGAAGCAGCCATTCAGCAGAAAGCGCGGAAGGCGGCGCGCGTGGAGAAGGCGCCGCGCAACCTGAGTCCGTCGGAAGCGCGGATGGGCAAGGATCATTACGGTTCCGTGCAGAAGGGCATCCACCAATCGATCCGGGCGCTCAGGACGCGCATCGACAAGCTCGAGCGGGTGGACAAGCCGCGGGAGCCGGAACGGGTGCGAATGAACGTTCCGGAAGCGGCGCGGCTCGGCAGCCGGATCGTCATCCGCGTCGATGGGCTGGAAGCCCGCGCCGGCGGGCGGCTGCTCTGGCGCGATGTCCGGTTCGCGCTGCCGGCCGGCAGCAAGACCGCCTTGATCGGCACGAACGGGTCGGGCAAGACGACGCTGCTGAAGCGCATCGTGGAGCGGGGCGAAGGCGTGACGGTCGCCCCGGCGGCGAAAATCGGATATTTCAGCCAGAACCTGGACATTCTGCGGCCGGAACGCACGGTCATCGACAACGTTTCCGATGGCGCGGCGCAGCCGCCGGAAGTGGTGCGCGCCGTGCTGGCCCGGTTGCTCTTCCGGCGCGACGACGTCTACAAGCCGGTCGGCGTGCTGAGCGGCGGCGAACGCGTCCGGACGGCGCTGGCGAAGCTGATCGTCGGCGACGTGAACGTGATGGTGCTGGATGAGCCGACGAATTTTCTCGATATTCCGTCGATTGAGGCGCTTGAATCGCTGCTGGCCGAATACGAGGGCACGGTGCTGTTCGTCACGCACGACCGGCGGTTTGTTGATCAGACGGCGGACCACATCCTGGAAATCCGGGACAGCCGGGTACATGTGTACGAGGGCGGCTACCGGGAATACGAGGAGCACAAGTTGCGCATGGCGGAGTCCGGCGACGCGGCGCTGGAAGAGGAATTAATGACGGTGGAGACGAAGCTGACGGAGACGCTCGGCAAGCTGAGCATGCCGGGGCCAGGCGACGATCCGGTGACGCTCGACGCGGCGTTCCGGCAGCTTGTCGCAAAGCGGAACGAGCTGCGCCGGATGCTGGGGAAATCGTGAGCGTTCGGTCGGCCGGGGGTCGACATTTCCCGGGAAATGGTGTCGACATGCGAGATGGTCGGTCAGGAAGGGTAAGCCTGGCCGACCATGGTTTCGGGGGGCTGTAGCGTGGCACACACGCTACAGCCCCGCGGACGAGGCATCGCGAGCTCCTGTAGCGAGGCACACACGCTACAGCCCCGCGGGCGAGGCGGCGCGTGCGCCTGTAGCGTGGCACACACGCTACAGCCCCGCGGGCGAGGCGGCGCGTGCGCCTGTAGCGTGGCACACACGCTGCAACTCCCATGCACGCAAAAATCCCGGCGGCCGCTCCGGAATCGGCCGTCAGGATGCGTTCAGGATCCGGCATGCTGCCGGCGGAACAGCCGCGCCCACAGAGAGCGCTTCTTGTGAACGCGGTGCCGCTCGGAGCGCGGAATGGTAATCGCGGGCATGTCCGGCGCCGGCTGCCGTTGCGGGACTCGCGCCAGCGGCACCTGCGCGGCAGCCGCATGGGCGTCCGGCGCCTGCGCGACCGCCAGCCCGCCGTTGCCGGCAGCCGCGGGCTCCGCATGCGGGCCGGGTACAGCGGCTGCCGCAACAGCGTCATTGTCCTGCCGCAACGAGCCGGTATTCCGCTCGCCCGAGCCGCCAGCCGCCAACCCGGAAGCGCCCGGTTCCGCTCCCGCGATCGGCGAAGCAGCCGCCCCCGGCTCCGGCCCGTCCGCCGCGTCCCCGGCGGACGGGCTCCTGCCGGACATTTCGCCATCGGACATGTCCGGTGCCCGCGCCGGGTGGGCCGGGTCGGTCCGGAAATCGGCGGAAGCATGCGCCGCGATCTCGTCGGCGATTCTCGCCGCTTCGCGCAGCTCGAGCAGCAGGCTTTCGATCGGCACCTCGCGCTGCCCGTGCTCCGGCGGCCGCTGGCGCCGGAAGAGCGCGGCGGGCTCCACCGGCGCTTGAATCCGGTCATCGGGACGATCCGCAGCGTCGGCGCCCGTTTCGCGCCCGGACGCCAGCATGACGGCGGCGTTTCCGATCGCCCGCTCGACGCCGGCCCAGATCGCGATGCCGAACGCCGCCCGGTCTTCCGTGGCGGCCGGCTGCGCCGCCCCGCGGTCGATCGCCGCATCCCTCCCCTCCTGCAAATCAGGTAACGCGGCCAGCCGAAATTCTCCGTTCCGATCCCCGACAAGCGCGGGTTCCCGCCGTTCTCCTCCATCGGGCGCGGCCATTCGGTCCACCAGCTCCGACAGCCTGTCCACCCGCATTTCAAGTTTCATATGCTCTTCCCTGAGCGCTTCGATCAAACCGTGCAAATGACGAAGCGTAAGCCGCCGTTGCGCCGGCGTATCCGCCGAGTCCGCCGGCCGGTATTCCCGCTCCGCCGGCGTTCCGCCGCGAACAGCGGACCGTCTGGCGTCCGCTTCCTTTGTGCTCCGCATGCAACTCAGCCTCCTTGCGATGTTGGTGATGGCGCTCCGGTTGCCGGAACGTTCCGTCTCCATCTTAGTACGCCGCGGTTGAGGAGGCTGTCGAAGTCCGCTGTCAGGCCGCAAAATGCTTCGTTCGTACCGGCATGTACGCCGCCCGTCGGGGACGCTGTCCGGAAAGTCCCGTTTCGTCCGCCCGCGCGACAGCGTTCGCAACGCGATCCGACGCCCGCATTCGACTGAGACGGCAAACGTTTCGGGTTGCGCGGTTACATTTTCCATACGGGTGTGATAACATGATCCTGAACACGCGGGATGCCGATTCCCGCAGAAGCCGGACCGCTGCTGGCAGCGGCTCGGATTCGTGCCGTCTCGGCGCACAATTTCGGGCATGGCGGGGAAGAATAGGTCTGCGTTGCCGGTTGAGGCCGGCATCGGTCGGATGAATGCGGGAAAAGGAGCGGGGAACGCGATGGAAAAGACGGGGCATCGAGTCGGATGGCGCTTCGACAACCGGTACGCCCGGCTGCCGGAGCTGTTCTTCGTCAGACAGGAGCCGGTGCGGGTGCGCGAGCCCGGGCTTGTCATCCTGAACGAGCGGCTTGCGGCCGAACTCGGCCTCGACGCGGAGGCGCTTCGCGCGCCCGAGGGCGTCGAGGCGCTGGCGGGCAACCGGCTGCCGGAGGGAGCCGAGCCGCTCGCCCAGGCGTACGCCGGCCATCAGTTCGGCTATTTCACGATGCTCGGCGACGGCCGGGCGCTGCTGCTCGGCGAGCAGCGCACCCCTTCGGGAGCGCTGGTCGACATCCAGTTGAAAGGTTCGGGCCGCACGCCGTACTCCCGCGGCGGCGACGGCCGGGCGGCGCTCGGGCCGATGCTGCGCGAGTACATCATCAGCGAAGCGATGCACGCCCTCGGCATACCGACGACCCGCAGCCTCGCGGTCGTGAAGACCGGCATGCCGGTCATCCGCGAGACCGTGCTGCCGGGCGCGGTGCTGACCCGCACGGCGGCCAGCCATCTGCGCGTCGGCACGTTCCAGTTCGCGGCATGGCGCGGCAGCCGGGACGATCTGAAGGCGCTGGCCGACTTCGCCATCGCGCGGCATATGCCGGAGGTTGCCGGGGACGCGCAGCCCTATCCGGCCTTCCTCCGGGAGGTGATCGAGCGCCAGGCCGCGCTCATCGCCCGGTGGATGCTGGTCGGGTTCATTCACGGCGTCATGAATACGGACAACATGACGATCAGCGGTGAGACGATCGACTACGGACCATGCGCGTTTATGGACGAGTACGATCCTCTTACGGTGTTCAGCTCGATCGACACGCACGGCCGTTATGCGTATGGGCATCAGCCCGCGATCGGCGGCTGGAATCTGGCCCGGCTGGCCGAGGCGTTGCTGCCGCTGCTTCATGACGACGAAGACAAGGCCGTCGGACTGGCGGAGGAAGCGCTCGGCGCATATGCGGGCCGGTATGAGCATTATTGGCTCCAGGGCATGCGCGCCAAGCTGGGGCTGTTCGGCGAGGATGCGGAAGACGAGCCGCTGGCCCGGGATCTGCTCGAACTGATGCGCAAGGCTCGGGCGGATTATACCCGCACTTTCCATGATCTGACGCTCGGAAGGCCGGAGGATACGCCGATGCACGGCACCCGGGAGTTCGGCGACTGGCTTGCCCGCTGGCGAAGCCGGCTCGCGCGGCAGCCGCAGCCCGAAGCCGAGGCGAGGCGTCTCATGATGAGCGCCAATCCGGCGGTCATCCCGCGCAATTACCGCGTCGAGGAAGCGCTGGAAGCCGCAGTGGCGGGCGATTTGACCGTCATGGAGCGGCTGCTTGCCGCGCTGGCGGCGCCGTACGACTACGGCGCGGTCCGTGCGGAGTATGCCGCGCTGCCGCCGAAGCCGGATCGGCCGTACCGGACGTATTGCGGGACTTGAGCGGATGGCGCGTTTGTGCGGATATGGCCGCGTTCCGGGGTTGACGGCCGTACGGTCGGCTTGCCGGGCGGCGGTGGATGGCCGGTCAGGCAGCGTGCGGGCGGGCAACAGGCGGATAACAGACGGTTTGCGGTTGGTTCGCAGCCGGTCAATGGACGAATTGCCGGCAGGGACGAAAGACGAACGATGGCTTTGAATGGCGGACAGTTGAAGTGCGGGTGCTTCGGCGGCGGGCCGGAGCGTCTTTTTTTGCGGAAATCTGTCGGTCACAGGAGCCATCATTTTATTGAAAAGTCTAATGAAACCGGTGGCGTCTTGTCGATAAATAAGGTGTATGGCAAAATTTCGGCAGCGGTTGTTCCATCAATCGACAGAAAGCGGGGTTCAGCATGGTCAGACAACGAGCGCCGGCTCGGCCGGAGGGACGATGATGGCGGCTGCAGGCCGCCCGGATGAGAAAGGGGAAGATGGAAAGATGAATCTTTTGCAGAGGTTGACGACGATGAGAAAACCCGAGACGCAAGCCCATACCGATCAGACGGCGGCGGCAGGACAGGCGCAAGAGACGAACGGCGGCAAGGCGCCCGTCAGTCCGCATGCGGTTGACGATCCGCTCGTCACGAAACTGATCGACATCGTGCATGAAATGATCGAATCCCGCGAATCGTTGAAACACCAGGTGGAAGAACGCGACCGCGCGCTGGTCGGACAGGAAGACCAGATCCGCGAACTGCAGTACGACAAAGGCTTCCTGGAGAAGAAGCTGGAGACGGCATCGGCCGAACTGAACCGCGCGAAGGAAAACGCGCTGGAGCTGAAGACGCAGTACGATCAACTGCTCGCCGAGTTCAATGCCCAGCGGCTGCAGCAGGAGAACAAGATCCGCGAATTGCAGGAGCGGCTTTCGGAGCGGGAACTGACCAACCGGCAGCTCATGCTGGATCTGAACCGCAATCAGAAGGAATTCGAATTCAAGCTGCGCGAGCTCGAGTCCCGCGAGCGCGACAAGGAAGTCAAAATCCAGCACCTCGAACAGAAGCTGCGGCAGGCGCAAAACGAGAACGAGCGGCTCACCCGGATCATCAGCGATTTCGCGTCGCAGGCGATTTCGACGGCCCGGCTGAACGCCGCGGCGGACGCGGAGTAAACCGAAGGGCGGCCTGCAGTGCAAACATGCACCCCATTGACCGGCAGCCGCAAGCGAATCCGCCGCGCACTCGCGCGCACAAAGCAAGCCCTCCACATCCCGTGGAGGGCTTTGCCGCGTTTACCCGTTCCGCTTGCCGAGCCGGATAACGTTCCACGAAGCTTTCCGCAGCTCCGCCTCGAGCAGGCCGTCCGCCGCCTGCGAGCGCCCGCCGTCATGCGGCGTAACCCGCTCCCCGTCGGGTCCGTTCACCGCCTTCAGATCGTCATGCTCCAGCACGATATGCTCCAGCACCCCGAACCCTTCGAACCCGCGGATGTCGCACTTCAGCGTCAGCGCGTCGCTCAAGCTCCGGTTCAGCGCGAACACCGTGAGCTGCTCCCGCTGCTCATCATACACCCCGATGCTCTCGAGCACGGGCACGTCTGTGAACTCCGCCGAATCATACTTCGGCGAGTCGACGACCGGCTGCAGCGCGACGCCCCGGCCGTATTTCGACGCGTGCAGGAACGGCCAGAAAATCGTCTGCCGCCACGCTCTGCCGCCGTTCTCCGTCATGATCGGCGCGATGACGTTGACGAGCTGCGCGAGGCACGCCATCCGCACGCGGTCGCTGTGCTTCAGCAGCGTAATCAGGATGCCGCCGACGAGCAGCGCGTCCTCGAACGTGTAGATGTCCTCGAGCTGCGGCGGGGCGATGCTCCACGGCTCGATCTTCCGGTCCGCCTCGTTCGAGTGGAACCAGACGTTCCATTCGTCGAAGCTGAGGTTCAGCGTCTTCTTGCTCCGCTTCTTCGCCTTGATATAGTCGCACGTCGCTTTCACCGTCCGGATGAAATGGTCCATCTCGAGCGTCGAGGCGAGATAGGACGCGGTGTCGCCGCTCCGGTTGCCGAAATATTGGTGCAGCGACACATAGTCGACGTGTTCGTAGGTAAAGTCGAGCGACACGGCCTCGTATTCCGGGAACGTCGGCATTTTCGAATGGGAGCTGCCGCACGAGACGAGCTCGATCGTCGGATCGACCCATTTCATCGCCTTCGCCGTCTCCTGCGCCAGCCGGCCGTACTCCGCCGCCGTCTTGTGGCCGATCTGCCACGGGCCGTCCATCTCGTTGCCGAGGCACCACACCTTGATGTTGTGCGGCTGCTCATAGCCGTGCTTGCGGCGCAGATCGCTCCAGTACGTGCCGCCCGGATGGTTGCAATACTCGACCAGCGTGCGCGCTTCGTCGATGCCCCGCGTGCCCAGGTTGACCGCCATCATCGCCTCGGCGCCGGCGGCCCGAACCCAGTCCATGAATTCGTTCGTGCCGAATTGGTTCGTCTCGATCGTCCGCCAGGCGAGTTCAAGCCGGCGCGGCCGCTCGTCCTTCGGGCCGACGCCGTCCTGCCAGTTGTAGCCGGAGACGAAGTTGCCGCCCGGGTAGCGGACGATCGGGACGCCGAGCTCGCGGACGAGCCGCAGCACGTCCTGCCGGAAGCCGCGCTCGTCGGCCTCCGGGTGGCCGGGCTCGTAGATGCCGCCGTATACGGCGCGCCCGAGATGCTCGATGAACGAGCCGTAGATGCGCGGATCGATCTCGGCGATGCGGAAGTCTCGGTCCAGTGTCATGCGTGCGCTCAGTGTCATGTTGAATCTTTTCTCTCCTTTTTTTGTGTACATGTGCCGGCCGCCCGCGGCCGGACAAGCGTGCGGTCCGGATCAGCCCTTGACGCCGCCGGCGGTCATGCCTTCGATGAAATACCGCTGGAAGAACAGGAACACGATCATGATCGGAATGATGGCCAGCACGGCTCCGGAAATGAGCATGTCATAGTTGTTGCCGTACGGCGTCAGCAGCGT
>Ga0310822_101252_pt1 | contig 10310 bp, 10 predicted proteins | sample P4_ome_2_FD_201313 | JGI IMG/M metagenome (GOLD analysis project Ga0310822, IMG submission 201313) | Sorghum-adapted microbial communities from Joint BioEnergy Institute, Emeryville, California, United States - P4_Day56_Rep2 | ecosystem: Engineered > Bioreactor > SSF (Solid state fermentation) >... | reverse complement strand
CGTCCTGCAGCCCACGGAAGCCGGCATGCAGCAGCGGATCTCCAACGCTGTAGGCGCCTCCATCGAAACAGTCCGTCGTCGTATCGACACGCTGGGTACCTCCGAGGCGTCGGTCGTCCGGCAAGGTTCCGACCGCATCCTGGTACAGTTCCCAGGATTGCAAGATACGTCACAGCTCAAGGCTCTCATTGGTGAGACGGCGCGCCTGAGTTTCCACGAGGTTCATCCGAGCATCAGCGGGCAGGAAGCGCAGATTTCCCGGCCGCCGCCCGGTTATCGTATCTATCCGTCCGCCGAGGACGACGGCTTCGTCTATTTGCTGCGCGAGACGCCTGTGGTTCGCGGCGATCAGCTTGTCGATGCCCAGCCTGGCTTCGATCAGCGGACCAACGAGCCGATCATCACATTCCGCTTCAATCAGTCTGGCGCCCGCGCATTCGGACGCTTCACGCAAGAAAACGTAGGCCGGCCATTCGCCATCGTGCTTGACGACAAGGTGCTGTCGGCACCTGTGATCCGCGAGCCCATCCTCGGCGGCTCCGGCCAGATCTCCGGCAATTTCACTGTCGAGAGCGCCAACAACCTGGCCATTCAGCTTCGCTCGGGCGCCCTGCCCGCCAAGCTGACTGTCGTCGAGGAGCGCACGGTTGGTCCGTCGCTCGGCGCCGACTCGATTGAGTCCGGTACGCGCGCCTTCATCGTCGGTGCTATTGCGACCTTCATCCTGATCACCGTCGTCTACGGGACCTTCGGGTTTTACGCTGGCATTGCCCTCATCATTAACGCCATCCTGATTGTCGCGGCGATGACCGTCCTGGGGGCGGCCTTGACCCTGCCGGGCATCGCGGGTCTCGTGCTGACTCTCGGCATGGCCGTCGACGCGAACGTGCTCATTTACGAGCGCATTCGTGAAGAGCTGAGGGCGGGCAGGTCGCCAATTGCTGCCATAGACGCCGGCTTCAGCCGCGCTATCGTCACCATCGCGGACTCGCAGCTCACGACGCTGGTGGCGGCGCTGATCATGTTCTGGCTGGGGTCGGGACCAGTGCGCGGCTTTGCGGTGACGCTGAGCATCGGCATTTTCACGTCGGTCTTTACTGCCGTTACTGTCACTCGGCTCCTGATCGCGATGTGGGCGAGATCGGTCCGGCACAAGAGCCGCTCGGTCACCGTGCCGGTTTGAGATAGGACACGCGGATGTTTCTGGTTCCGGACTTCAAAGGCATCACCATTTTTCCGTACGACACGCGGTTCCCCTTCATGCGTTACAAGGGGATCTGTCTCGTGGCGTCGCTCATCGCCATGGTGCTGTCGGTTATCCTGATTGCGACCGTCGGCTTCAATTTCGGCGTGGATTTCAAGGGCGGCTCGATGATCGAGGTCCAGCACAAGTCGGGACCGGTCGATCTGGCGAGCCTGCGCCAGAAGCTGGGTTCGCTTGGGCTTGGTGAAGTCCAGATCCAGGAATTTGGATCGCCGGATGATGTTTTGATCCGCGTGGAGCAGCAGCCTGGCGGCGAAGAGGCACAGCAAGAGGCTGTCAAGAAAGTCCTCGAAGCTTTAGGCGACGATTATGTCCAGCGTCGTGTCGAGGTCGTTGGCCCGGCCGTTTCAAGCGAGCTGCGGACAACCGGCATGATCGCGGTTCTCGTGTCGCTGGTCGGAATTTGCGTCTATATCTGGTTCCGTTTCGAATGGCAGTTTGCCATTGGCGCAGTGCTGGCCCTGGCGCATGACGTGTTGTTGGTCGCCGGACTTTTCGCACTCTTCCAGTGGGATTTCGATCTGTCGATCGTGGCGGCTCTGCTGACCATTCTCGGCTACTCGGTCAACGACACCGTGGTCGTGTCCGACCGCATCCGCGAGAACCTGCGCAAATACAAGCGCATGGACCTCGACGAGCTTCTCAATCTGTCCATCAACGAGACGCTTTCGCGGACGATCCTCACGGGTTTGACCACGCTGGTCGTGCTCGTGGTGCTATTCCTGATTGGTGGCGAGGTGATCCGCTACTTCTCGCTGGCGATGCTGCTCGGAGTCATCATCGGCACGTACTCGTCGATCTTCATCTCAGCTCCGGTGCTTGGGTACACAGGCATCAAGCGCGATTGGGGCGCGGAGAAAGCCAAGAAGCCGTCCGCTGTCGCGAGCAAGGCTTGAAGCCGTCAGGGCCGCTTGCCTTCAAGGGAGGCAAAGATGGCTGAACGACCAGCATACTATCCTTATCAGGCCCCCATCGACGCCTATGGCGATGGGGGCTTCCGGTTTGCTGATATGAGCCATCGGGGCTCGATCCTGTGCCTGCCCAGCGGCATCTATGCATGGCACATCAGCAGTCCGGACCAGCTTGACGTTTCGGCTTTCACGCAGGTGTTTGCCGACAAGGATCGCATCGAGTTCCTGCTGCTTGGCACCGGACGCAGGCAGATTTTTCCCTCGCCTGAGCTTCGCAACGCATTTGCCGAAGCTGGGCTTGGCCTTGAGCCGATGGACACGGGCGCAGCTTGCCGCACATACAATGTCCTGCTAGCGGAGCAGAGGCGGGTTGCGGCGGCATTGATCGCAGTCGATTGAGCCTGCCGCGTTGCGTTGAGTTCTGAGAGCGTCGCGGGCGCTCGAAGGAGCGTGGTCGTCGTGCCGGCGTCCTCGCAAGCGGCAATCAACTGTTGAGGAAGCGCCATGCGCCCCACCAATTCGGGCAGCTGCGCCTTCGCGGCTGAATTGACGTGAGCGAGACGGATACAAGCGCGACCGTTGCGCCGAATGAGGATGTCATTCGTGCATCCGCTCGCGCGTGGGAGTTTGACCGCTATTTGTCCGCGCTCCTTTCCCCCCGAGATGTGCGGCAGGACCTGATCAATCTCGCGGCTTTTGCCGGAGAGATCGAGCGCATCCCCACAATCGTCACCGAACCGATGATGGGCGAGATCCGCCTGCAGTGGTGGCGCGATGCGCTTGAAAATACCGATCTTTCCCTACGAAGCGGCCACCCGATTGCCGATGCCATACGGGACACCGCGGCCCGCCATGTCCTGCCCCTCGGCCTTTTGATGGGCTTCATCGATGCGCAGACGACAAAGTTGCACGATGAAACACTGGCGGACGATCAGGCCCTCGGGTCTCATTTTGCCAAAACCGAAAGCGCTCTGTTCGAGCTCGCTCTCCGGGTCGTGGGGTGCACGGACGAAATCGCTCACACGGTCGCCCTTTCTGCTGGGCAAGCCTATGGAATCGCCCGTCTTCTGATCGAGCTTCCCGCGCTCTGGGCGCAGGGCCATATACTCATTCCGGCCAATCGTCTGGCCGCCGCCAAACTAACAGTTGCTCAGGTTCGGGCCGGTGTGGACCGGGATCGCATTTTGCCCGTGCTCAACGCTTTGGTCGCTGAAGCACGCCGGCATTTGCTGGCAGCGCGCCGCCTCATGACACAATTGAGCCGTGCACAGCGTGACGCACTTCTACCCCTTGCCGTCGTGGAGCCCTATTTGCGCGCTTTTGAAAGAGTGCGGCGCGATCCGCTCCGTGAGCCACTCGAAATCGCACCGCTGCGCCGGGTCTGGGCCTTGTGGCTGACGCATTTGCGTGGACGCTTCTAGGCTTCCTAGCTGCGAACGGCAGCTCATCCGGTGGTACCAAGTTGCGGTAATGGGGGACGGCATGCTGCGCATGGGTGCGAGGGCGGGACTGCTGGTTCTGTCGATCTTCGCCGGCAGCGCGCACGCCCAGACGTTCGAGACGACAACAGTTATCCACCCGGAAATCGAATGGCGGGTGCAGAATCCGTTCCGCTTCTTCGTCGATCCGACGGACACGGAAATGCACCGCAACACCTTCCTGTCGCTATCCGACGAGGAGCATGACGAGCCTGTTCTGTCAGCTGAGCGAGAGTTGTCCCGTCAGCATCAGGATGGATGGGCATCAATCATCCTTGGACGGACGTGCTGGGATAACAAGAGAAACCTTCACATCTGTCCAGGCGGCGTCGACTACATCAATCCCAAGTCCCACACGATCATCGCCGAGCTCAAGGGCATCCCCGATGCTGCCTTCGTCAATTGTGAGTGGCTGACGGCGCCGAAGGGCCGTAATGCGCCGCGTGGGCAGGCGCTGCTGCGGCCGTGCAATGAACCCGTGGAGCTTGAAATACCCTATCCGGACGGCGCACGCATTACGGTGGAGATCGGCGGGCGTGAGGTCGCGGCAACGGATGCCCGTGTGAAAGACCTGTTCATCGTCGGGATGGGCGACAGCTTCGCGTCCGGCGAAGGCAATCCGGACCTGCCGGTGCGGTTCTCCCGCGAAAGGTCGGTGAACTACGGTGTGGGGTTTGGCACCGATCTCGTCGGCTATCCCGCGCGGATCGGCCAGTGGCGTGAGATTGGGGACGAGCGATTCGTCCAGGAAAATGCCCGCTGGCTCGATCAGGCCTGCCACCGCTCTCTCTACTCGCATCAGTTGCGTGCCGCGCTGCAGCTTTCACTGGAGGACCCACACCGGGCCGTGACGTTCGTCGGGTTTGCCTGCTCCGGCGCCGAGATCACGTCGGGCCTGTTCCTCCGGTACAAGGGTAACGAATGGGTTCCCAATCCGCCGCGGCTCTCGCAGATTTCTGCGGCGGCGGAAGCGCAGTGCGGACGAAACCGGCCGAGGCGCGTCCAGGTGCCGGAGGCCTACCACATGAACGGGCGTGTGCCGGAGCTGCGTGGCCTCGAGCTGCTCAAGTGTGACGAGGAGTACGCCCGCAAGATCGATCTTCTGATGGTTTCGATCGGCGGCAACGACGTGGGCTTCTCGCGCCTTGTCGCCAATGCGGTGCTGCACGACAAGTCGATGCTGAAATGGCTCGGCGGCTGGCTCGGCCAGATCGAGGAGGCGGCAGCAGCGAAGGACCATCTGGGCACGCTGTGGATGCGCTACGCCGCTCTTGCACGGGCGCTGCGGAACATCCTGCACATTCCCCCTGACGAGAGCGACCGGATCATCCTGACCGCCTATCCGGGTCTCGCACTGCTTGATGACGGCGCGGCGGTCTGTCCGAGCGGCCGGGCGGGCATGGATGTCGTCAAGGATTTCCGGCTGGACGAGCGCAAGGTTCGCGAAGGCCACGTGTTGGCCGAGCAGCTCAACGAGCTGATGCGCAAGGCGGCCCGCGAGCACGGTTGGTCGTTCGTCGAGAGCCACCGGAAGAAATTTCTGGGGCGCGGCATTTGCGCGGGTTGGAGCGATGTCGCATTCTCAATGGCGGACGATCTCAGGCTACCGCGCAAGATCAATGGCGTCTGGCAGCCCTACAACCCGGCAGACTATCGGCCTTATGCGTCCCGCCAGCGTTGGTTCCGCACGCCCAACGATGCCTTCATGACCGGCAATTTCCATGTGCCTGCAACACTGATGCAGAAGGTACTGCAGATGCACACTTCGTGGTTCCAGCTCGTGCTGGCCTCCACGTACTCCGGCTCGTTCCATCCGACGGCCGAGGGGCATGCCGCGATGGCGGACGCGGTGGTGGAGAAGGCGCGCGCAGTGCTGGCCAAGTATGATCCGGATCGCCGCGATCCGCTTATGTCGTTCGAGGACGTGCGGCTCCACCCCTGAAGCGGATCGAGCCGCATCGCTCTGACGATGGTTCCAGGAGGATCGACGGCTACTCTGCAGCAGCTCGCAACTCGACCTGCGCGAGCCACGCATCCAGGTCGCGCAGCGCACGCTCGGCAATGGCCCGCTTCTTGGCGCGGCCGCGCTCCTTGCCTTTGAGGCCAGCGCCTTCATCGCCAGACTCGAGCGGCGGGAAAAGCCCGAAATTGATGTTCATGGGCTGGAACGAGCGCGGGCCGGACTCGATGCGATCCTCCGACAAGTGCCCGCCCGTAATGTGGTTGAGCAGGGCACCGAACGCCGTGGTCGCAGGCGGCGGGACCGGCTGGCGGCCCAGCCGCTCGGCCGCAGCGAAACGCCCGGCCAAAAGGCCGATAGCGGCGCTCTCGACGTAGCCCTCAACACCCGTCACCTGGCCGGCAAAACGCAGGCGTGGCTGGACCTTGAGCCGCAATAGCCCGTCGAGCAGCTTGGGACTGTTGATGAACGTGTTGCGATGCAGGCCGCCGAGCCGGGCGAACTCGGCATTCTCGAGCCCCGGGATCATCCGGAAAATGCGCACCTGCTCGCCGTACTTCAGCTTCGTCTGGAAGCCAACCATGTTCCAGAGCGTGCCAAGCGCATTGTCCTGCCGCAGCTGCACCACCGCGTAGGGCCGCTCGCCGCCCTTATGCGGATTGGAAAGGCCGACCGGCTTCATCGGCCCGAAGCGCAATGTATCCCGGCCGCGCTCGGCCATCACCTCGATGGGCAAGCAGCCGTCGAAGTAGGGCGTGTTCTTCTCCCACTCGCGGAACTCGGTCTTCTCGCCAGCAAGCAGCGCGTCGACGAAGCGCTCGTACTGCTCCTTGTCGAGCGGGCAGTTGATGTAGTCCGCCCCCGTGCCGCCGGGGCCCGCCTTGTCATAGCGCGACTGCCGCCAGGCGACGGACATGTCGATCGTGTCGTAATGCACGATCGGCGCGATGGCATCGAAGAAGGCGAGGGCGTCCTCGCCCGTCAGCTCGAGAATGGCCTGGCTCAAGGCGGGCGACGTCAACGGTCCCGTCGCAATGATGACGCTGTCCCAATCCTCGGGTGGCAGGCCGGCGACTTCGCCCCGCTCGATCGTCACGTTGGGTAAGGCCGAAAGCCGCGCGGTCACCTCGGCGGAGAAAGCCTCGCGGTCCACGGCGAGCGCGCCGCCGGCCGGCAGCTTGTGCTTATCGCCAGCGGCCATAATGAGGGAGTCGGCGCGCCGCATCTCCTCATGCAGCAGCCCGACCGCGTTCGTCTCCCAGTCGTCGGAGCGGAACGAGTTGGAGCAGACGAGCTCCGCCAGCCCATCGGTCTTATGGGCCTCGGTCCCGCGGATCGGCCGCATCTCGTGCAAAACGACGGGAACGCCGGCGCGCGCGATCTGCCAGGCTGCCTCGGAGCCGGCAAGCCCGCCGCCGATCACGTGAATGGGCTTTGCTGTGGCCATGGTGCTCCAACGTAACGAAAAAGCCTCTCCCCCTCAACGCGCTGGGGTACCTTCGGTGGAATCTGTGAGATAGTAAAAGATTGTCAGCGTGAGCATATGCGGCCGCGACGGATTGCTGCTGGTGGGGTTGGAGGGAAATGGTTGCACGGGGGTGGGGGGCTAGCCTGGCAGCCCTGCTTGGATTGTTGGCCGGGGGCTGCTCGTACGAGCACGCCATAGGCGTCGATCACTATACAGTTTTCAAGGTCGACCCGCCGCGCAACCGGACCGTTACCGTTTGCCATGCTTACGGTTGCCGGGAGAAGACCAAGTTCACCTTCACCCAGTCCGACATCGCCGAAATCAAGAAGCTGATGGAGAAAACGAAGAAGGCGGACACGCCGCATGAGGAGCGCCGTGCCATCGCCTACGCCATCGGCTGGATGGAGCGGCGTACCGGCGAGGTGATCGGCACCAAGCATGATCGCCCGGGAATGGATTTTTCCGGTTCAGGCGATCCGACCCAGCAGGACTGTGTGGACGAGGCCACTAACACCACCAGTTATCTCACCGTCCTGCAGAACGAGGGCCTGCTGAAGCATCATACCGTCGGCCAGCCATTTGCGAAGGAGAACTACCTCCGCGGCGTCGCGGGCTGGACCCATTGGACTGCGACCATCTACGAGAAAGAGACCGGCGTGCGCTGGGCGGTTGACAGCTGGATTTACGAGAACGGGGAAAATCCGGCCGTCGTGAAGGCCAACGAGTGGTACGTCGCCTCGATCAACGAACTGCCGACGGCGACGCACTAGGAGGATGGCGACCGGGTGGCACTCTACACTCGCAAGGGCCATGACATCGCCCATCGCATGCCGCGGCCTGCCCTAAGCAGGGGGAGCCCTGCACTGTCCCCATTCGCTTAGGATCGACTTACTCTGGTGCTACCCTGCAACTTGGTGAACGTCGAACTCTGGTGAGCCGTTCCAAACCAGCTCCCAAGTGGCGCCGGGACGGACGTTCTGAATGATGTGAGGATCGAACGCGACGAAACAAAGTTCGCCCGGATGCCTTACGGACGGATAGATCAGACCCTTCGCCCCCTGCTGCTGCAGTTCGCGCGCGAGCCTCTGGCCTTCCGGGTAGCCAATGGCGGGGTCAGGGTGGAGGGCAGGATGATTCGGTTCATCGGTAATGTCGTGGAAGTCCCCAATGAAATCGGCGAGCAGCTCGACGTAGCGTGCTCGATCATGGAAGCGGTCGATGTACTCCAGTTCTCGTGTCCGATGGTATCCGACTTCGGTAACCGCTGTGAGAGTATTGAAAGCGCAATACCATGCGCCCCGCTGCTCATCATTGAAACGGTTGCCGCCAGTACGAGTGTAGCAAAAGGCGGCGTTGATGTGGTTCACGCCGTAGACCCGAAGATCGCCTTGACGACGGATGAACACAAGCTCGCGGTGATCGAGACCCGGACGGCCTTCTCGCTCCGCGATGAGCCGCCCGCTCGTCATCCCCTCGATTTCGGTGAGAACGTGGTACTCCGCATCGGAATCGACGAGCCCGCGCAGCACAGCCGGCTTGTGTGCAGTTGCTGGAATAAGGCGAACCAATGCACGATCGTTGACGGGTGTGATCTTCACAATCCCCCCCTCAAAGCATCCACATAGCCGCGGACTCTCAAGATTTTTGGGAGCCCGCCCTCCACCATGACATCAAGCGGAACCGCACCGTCGAACTCCGGACCATTGTTGGGGAGCTTCACCCACTCTCTGGAGAGAGGCGGGTCGAGGTAGAGCTCAAGCGACTTGTAAAGGCCGATGAGCGCACTCAGCCGCAGCAATTGATCGTGCGTGAGCTCTCCCGAAAACCTCCCCGACTTCACCCGCTTCCATGTCGTTTCCGACATATCGGCGAGGGCAGCCGCTTCTTGCCCCTTTAAGTTCCACTCCTCGACAATCCTCTTGAACGCCTTCAGTGCAATCGCGGCTGTCTCCGCCGTCGGTCTACGCGCAACTCGAACTTGTCCCATAGCAGTCCCCTCTTCATCGGCTCCCTACTTGGTATCTATTTCGTCTACTCTTAGGGTCTTTTGACCCAGAATTCAAGGTCATTTGGTCCAGACCAGACAGCCAGCTCAACTGCGTCGTTTCCGACCGGACGTCTGGGCGTGACGGACGCTGAGTTGCGTGGTATGCGGCGAGCCGGCGACTACGCGGCGCCGAAAATCCTTTCGGACTTGCGGTCTCCTTTTCGGATATACTATGTATATCCCGAACGTGGAGTGTGATCTATGCAAGTCAGGGTCTCCCGCTGGGGCAACAGTCTGGCTGTACGGCTACCGAAGGCCGTAACGGAGGACTTGCGCCTGGAAGAGGGGCAGGCCGTTGATCTCGAGATCGAAAACGGCTCCGTCCGGATGCGGCCTGTGGCCCGCCGCAAGTATCCTACGCTCGCCGAGATGGTGGCCGAGATGGAGCGGCTAGGGCCGGAAAACGAGCCGGCAACCGAGGAGTGGGGGCCAGAGGTAGGCGCGGAAATCATCGATGACGACTACAGCTGGCACAGGTGAGCTTCCGGATGCCGGAGATATCGTTTGGGTTGATCTCGATCCGGTCCGGGGTACGGAACAGGCCGGCCAGCGTCCGGCGCTCGTGTTGACCTCACGCCTCTTCCACCAGCATTCGCGAAGGGCAATCGTCTGCCCCATTACCTCCAACCTCAAGCCTTGGCCGACGAAGGTGATCCTTCCCGAAGGCGTTGGTATCAAGGGCGCCATTCTGGTCGACCAGCTACGGACGCTTGACCACCAGGCGCGCGGGTTTCGGCCAGCCGGCAGGGTTCCGGATCACGTGCTTGAGGAAGTTCGCGCCCTTATTGCGGAATTGGTTGGAATTTCTATGGTCCCCCGCTAGGGTCCCGGGCGCAGAATTCGGTTCGCGGCCAGCAAGTCGCCCCCGAACAGTTACGTGAAGTGAGACGCATTTTGGAGAGGAGCAGTCATGCGCGTCTATTACGATCGTGATGCGGACATCAATCTGATCAAGACCAAGAAGGTCGCCATCGTCGGCTACGGCAGTCAGGGGCACGCGCATGCGCTGAACCTGCGCGACTCCGGCGTCAAGGAGGTGGCGATTGCTCTGCGGAAGGGCTCCCCCTCGGCGGCGAAGGCCCAGAAAGAGAACCTGCCGGTGATGGAGGTCGCGGACGCCGCCAAGTGGGCCGACGTGGTGATGATGCTGACGCCCGACGAGCTGCAGGCCGATATCTACAA
>Ga0310822_101250_pt1 | contig 10313 bp, 7 predicted proteins | sample P4_ome_2_FD_201313 | JGI IMG/M metagenome (GOLD analysis project Ga0310822, IMG submission 201313) | Sorghum-adapted microbial communities from Joint BioEnergy Institute, Emeryville, California, United States - P4_Day56_Rep2 | ecosystem: Engineered > Bioreactor > SSF (Solid state fermentation) >... | reverse complement strand
TATAATGGACGGGATCCCGCCTGTGCGGAAGCTGGAGTGCAACAAAAGCGAAGGAGTGAGAATTGTTGAAAGCCGCTGCAATGAATCGATGGTTCAAAGTCTGCGCTGCGGCCGGCTGCATTCTGCTGCAATCGATCATCGGCCTTGATGCCGGCCTGACCGGCAGCCGCGAGGTTTATGCGGCTTCGCCCGATTGGAGGACAACGTCCCCAACCCGGTCCACCTGGCTGTGGCAGACACATGATGACCTGCAGGACAGGGAACGTACTCTGGCAGATCTCGAACGGAACGGAATCAACCGGGTATACCTGCAGGCCGACCCGGACGTTCCGGCCGGCCTTTACAAAGCTTTTATCCGGGAAGCCCGGACGAAAGGGATTGAAGTCCACGCATTGGGAGGGGCGCCGGACTGGATCCTGCCCGGAAGCAATGTGAAAATGTACGTACTGATCAACTGGGTCAAACGCTATAACCAGAATGCCGCTCCGGAAGAGCGTTTCACCGGCATACATCTTGATGTGGAACCTTACGTCCTCCCGCAGTGGCAAGATGACACGGACAAAATGCTCGGGCTGTTCATGGATACCATCAGCGGCTTTGTCCAGGAGGTCAGGGCGGAGACGGGGCTGGCCGCCGGAGCCGACCTTCCGGTCTGGCTTGAGCAGTTTCAGGTGCGGGACGGGTACGGCGGGCGGACGACCCTTTCCGACTGGATGATCCGCCGGCTGGACCAGACGACTTTGATGGCATACCGCACCCGGGCCCGGGATATTGTATCCTCCGTCAGCCGGGAAATGAAGGAGGCCGCCCGCCGGGGGAAATCCGTAACCGTTGCCGTCGAGACGGCAGAGGCCTCCGAACCGGACCTCTCTTTTTATACCGAAGGTCGCGCGAGAATGGACGCCGTTCTGGACGAAGCCTGCCGTTCCTTCCAAGCGGAGGCTTCCTTCGCCGGATTTGCCGTTCACGATTTCGAGAACTGGCGAAAGCTGGGACCATGAACGGCCATCCCCTGCAAGTTTGGTTCCAGGCTGTCTTCAAGGTTACGAACGGCCGCGAAATGTGGTAAGATTTGATCAAGAAGCAAGGAAGAAAAGCGAGGTTGGGCGGATGAACATCTGGCGTCGGGAAGATCCATACAACCGAAAACGCGGATTACTCCGATGGACGGCCGGGCTCCTTGCCCTGACCTTGCTTTCCGCCTGCGGGGGAGCTCCGGAACATGTTGCAGGCGCTTACATGGGCAGTCCATCCAAAACCGCGGCGGATACGGGCCAGCCGATGCCCGGGGCCAATTCACTGCCGCCCGCGCAGAAAACGACGCTTCCCGTTACCAGCGAGCAGACCAGCCGGACGTCGGACGCGCTGGATTCGATTCAGGTTATCGATCGGCAGACGGTATGGGTCTGGGGCTTTGCCCAAGGGGATCTGCGGCTTGCGCGGACAACGGACGGGGGGGCTCATTGGGAGCCTGTGCCGCATGCGCCGCTGCAAACCGATGGCGGGATGGGGCTGCCCGATCCTTTGGTGCGTTTTTTGGACGGGCACACGGGATGGATGAGCTGGACGAACAAGCAGGGGATGGTGGTGGCCCGAACAACCGACGGAGGGAAGACCTGGCAGGAAACGATGCTTGCCGGGAGCTACGTGGCCAAGGAGCTCTGCTTCGTGAACAACAAGGAAGGCTGGCTGCTGGCGGCCGGTTCGGATGTGGCGATGACCGCACCGCAGAAGAAGCTGTTCCATACCACGGACGGGGGGGAGTCCTGGGATCCGGTCGCTTCCGACGCTGTCCCCGGTCAGGAAGCCGGGAACACGGAGGGGCTGCTGCCATCGCAGGGATTTGCCGCAGGGGTGGCTTTTCGCAGCCCGTCCGAAGGATTCCTGTCCGTTGAAAACCGCAGCGGGGCGGCGGTTCTCCTGTATCGGACGGAGGACGGAGGGAAAACCTGGCGGCTGTTGGATGTGCCTCCTCCTTCCGGTATTTCCGGCGGGGAGTGGACATCCGCTCCGCAAAGCCCGTTCTTTGCCGGGGACCATGTGCTGGTTCCGATCCTGTTTACGGGAAAGTCGGCCAGCGAATACGTGCTTTACCGCTCCGCAAACGGAGGACGCACGTGGTCCTACGAGGTGATCCCTCCGCCGGTCTCGTCCGGCACAGCCGGTTTCTGGGCAGCGGCCCTTCCGGTATTCTCTTCCGGCCCGACGGTCTGGGTATCGGACGGACAGAAGCTCTACCGCAGCGCGGATCTTGGCAAAAGCTGGCTTCCGCCGGCCGACCTGTTTGCGGCGGGCGGCGCGGACCCGGCAACGGACCGGGTCCGTGCCTTCGGATACGCCGATACGCGCATCGGCTGGGTTCTGGGGGCGGAGAAGAACAAGGGAGTCAGGCTGTACAAGACGGAGGACGGGGGGCTCTCCTGGGACCGGCAGACCCTGCCTCCGGCCGAAGCGATGGCAGCCCTTTCCGCGCAGACGGTTTACCGCTCCCTGCATATGTTCACCCCCGATACCGGGTGGGCTTCGGCAGGACCGGGGTTTCACATTCTGCGCACGACGAACGGGGGAGACCGCTGGCGGGACGTTAGCCCGCAAGGTCTGGATGGAGCCGGGGTGGCTCATTTTCTGGATGAACGCACGGCCTGGGTGGCCGCGTCTTCCTCCGGCCCGGACGGCCGAATGGTGACGGTTTACCGTACGACGGACGGTGGAAGTCATTGGAGCCGCTCATCCTTCGGTCCCGGGGCGGAAGAAGGGGGCGTTCCCTATTCCCTCGATTTTATCGACAGCCGCCATGGCTGGCTCCTGCTTGAACCGGACCACGGCGCGAATACTTCGCCGGGGGAGCTGTACGCCACAGCGGACGGCGGCCGTACATGGACCTGGATCGCCGGCACTTCCCGTCCGGGATCCCTGCCCTTTGGCGGGGCCGTGGCTTTCCTGGATGAACATCGCGGCTGGCTCGCGGGATCGCCGGCCGGCACGCTGCCGGGCAGGCTGTACCGAACGCGCGACGGGGGAGCGACCTGGACAGAGGTGGAACTGAAGGCGCCCGAAGGGGCCGGGGAAGGAACGATGAATCCGGGGGTTCCCTCCTTCAGCCGGAAGGAACCGGGCACCGGCGTGCTGAGGGCGGAGTGGATTCCCGGAGACGGCTCCGCCAAAGCCTATGCCTCTTACCTGTATACGACCGCTGACGGCGGAGAAACCTGGAACCTTTCGAAGCCGGTCAAATATGAAGGGCTGATGGATGCCGTCTCCCCGCGGGAAGCCTGGGCCTGGAGCATGGCCCCCGCCGATCCCGACGATGCGACCGCCCCTTATACGGGAACGCTGTATCATACCGCGGACGGCGGACAGCACTGGGACGCCCTGCCGGCCGATCCGGCGCTGAACGAACTGCTCACAGCCAGAATACCCGTCCGTCAGGTGGATTTTGCGGACGCAAGCCATGGCTGGATTCTTGCCGGAAACGAGAGTGTGAACCGCATTTTGCGGACAACCGACGGCGGAAAAAGCTGGCGGATTCCGTCCGGTACCGGAACCGTGGAATAAACCGGGATATGCGGGAATATGGAAGCTTCTGCGCCCGCGTCCGGGAAGACAAGGCATGTCTTTAATTTGTCGTTAAAAGAAATTTTTACCGGTATCGTTTAAAATAGGCTTTATAGGCTTCAAATGCTTCACAGGCTTCAAATGGCGCATTCATTCCTGATGCAGAAGCGGGGAGGGTATCATGAAAATCGGTTTGAGCTCATACAGTTTGTCCAAAGCGATCCGTGCCGGAGAAATGACAGTTCTTGACGCCGTCCAATGGGTCGCGGATCACGGCGGGGAACATGTGGAAATCTCGCCCATCGGCTTCAGTCTCGACAACAATCCGGAGCTGATCCGGGCGCTTGTCCGAAAAGCGGGAGAGGCGGGAATTGAAATTTCCAATTATTGCGTGGGAGCGAATTTTGTCCAGCCGGACGAAGCGGCCTTCGAGGCGGAAATCGCCCGCGTCATGAAGCAGGTGGACATCGCCAGGGAGCTCGGGGTAAAGACGATGCGCCACGACGTGGCCTCCCGGCCGATTCCGGAAGCAACCCTCATGCAATTTGTAGCCGAGCTCGGCAAGCTGGCGGAAGCCTGCCGCCGGATCGCCGATTATGCGGCGCAGTTCGGGATCACCACCAGTGTGGAAAATCACGGATTTTACATGCAGGGCAGCGATCGGGTTCAAGCGCTCGTTCATGCGGTAGGCAGGGAAAATTTCCGCACAACGCTCGATATCGGTAATTTCATGTGTACCGATGAAGACCCGGTAGTCGCCACCCGAAAAAATCTGCCCATCGCCTGCATGGTGCACATGAAGGATTTCTATCTTCGCCCGGCGCATCGGAATCCGGGGGAAGGCTGGTTTCGCACGGCCGGAGGCAATTACCTGCGCGGGGCCATTGTCGGTCACGGAGATATCGACATCCGCTCGGTCATCCGCGAAATCAAGAAGTCCGGCTACGACGGATACATTTCCATTGAATTCGAGGGACTGGAGCCCTGCACTTTCGGATCGAAGGCGGGTCTTGACAATGTGCGCCGTCTTTGGGACGAAGTAAAAATCAGCGGCTGATCCTGGAACGCGGGGGAGTAACCATGGGGAAAACAAGGGTTGGCGTGATTGGCGCCGGATCGATTTCGGTCCAGCATCTGAACTCTTACCGGAATCATCCGGAAGTACAATTGTACGCGATTTGCGATCTGCGCGAGGAACGTGCCAGAGAGAAGGCGGAAAAATACGGCGCCGGGAAAGTATATACCGATTACCGTGAGCTTCTGGCCGACCCGATAGTAGAGGCGGTCAGCATTTGCACCTGGAACAACACGCATGCGGAAATTGCCATTGCCGCGCTGAAAGCGGGAAAGCACGTGCTGGTGGAGAAGCCGCTTTGCCAGACGGTGGAGCAGGCGCTCCGCGTTCAGGAGGCAGTCCAGAGAAGCGGGAAGGTGCTGCAGGTCGGCTTTGTCCGCCGCTATGCCAGCAATACGGACATTCTGAAGCGGTTTATCGACAACGGGGACTTCGGGGAGATCTATTACGCCAAAGCATCCTGTATCCGCCGGCTGGGCAATCCGGGAGGGTGGTTTTCCGACAGGGAACGTTCCGGCGGCGGTCCGCTGATCGACCTTGGAGTCCACGTGATTGATCTTTGCTGGTATCTGATGGGCAGGCCAAAAGTGAAATCCGTAAGCGGCAATACGTACCGAAAGCTTGGCAACCGCTCGCACATCCGGAATTTGTCTTACTACAAATCGTCGGACTATGATGTGAAGAATGACGTAGAGGATCTGGCGAACGCCTTGATCCGTTTTGATAACGGCGCTTCTCTCATGGTCGACTGCAGCTTCACGCTGCATGCCAGGAAGGATGAGTTAAGCATCAGGATATACGGGGATCGAGGCGGCGCCGAGATCGAGCCCGAGCTGTTCATCGTCACCGAAAAGCATGATACGATTCTCAATGTCCAGCCCCAGGTCGATAAATTGTCATTTGATTTCGCCCAGGGCTTCCAGAATGAAATCAATTACTTTATCGACTGTTGCCGGAACGGGCGGGAGCCGATCAGTCCGGTAGAGGACGGGCTGGAGATCATGAAGATTTTGTGCGCGGTATACGAATCGGCCGAAAAAGGCTGCGAAATCCGTTTCCGCTGATTGATCTTGGAAGAGGAGGAGGAATCAGGGATGGCACTTGCCAATAAAATCGGTGTCATCGTTGACAGCTTCCGCGCGGGCGTGCGGGAAGGACTGAGGAAGGCCAAGGAGGTCGGGGCCGACGGAGTGCAGATTTACGCTGTGCGCGGGGAGATGGATCCGGATCATCTTTCGGCCAGGGAACGCAAAGAGCTCAGGGATTACATCGCTTCCCTCGGTTTGGAAATTTCCGCGCTGTGCGGAGATTTGGGCGGCCACGGATTTCAGGATCGAACCGAGAATCCGGCGAAGATTGAGAAATCGAAACGGATCCTCGACCTGGCGGTGGAGCTGGGAACGAACGTCGTCACCACCCACATCGGGGTCGTGCCGCAGGATCCCGCCGATCCGGTTTACCAGGAGATGCAGCGGGCATGCGAGGAACTGGCCTCCTATGCGACGGGCATGAACGCTTATTTCGCCATTGAGACCGGGCCGGAACCGGCGGCCCATCTTAAGGCGTTTCTTGACACCCTCGGGAGCAAGGGAGTCTCTGTCAATTTTGACCCGGCCAACATGGTGATGGTCACCGGGGACGATCCGGTAGCCGGCGTCAAGCTGCTCAAGGATTATCTGGTCCACACCCATGTCAAGGACGGCGTCCGTTATTTGGCGCTGGACCCGCGCGAAGTATACGGATCGCTTGGCTATGAGAAGATGAGCCACGAACGTATCGCCCAGATGGCGGCCGAAGGCAAAATTTTCGAAGAGGTTCCGCTGGGTGAGGGAAGTGTCGATTTTGATGCGTATTTTGCAGCCCTTCAGGAGATCGGTTATACGGGCTACCTGACCATCGAGCGGGAGGTCGGCGCGAATCCGGAGGCGGATATTCGCAAAGCGGTTGAATTTATCCGACGCTATTATTAGCGAATACGAATGAAAAGAAGCTTCATAACAGCAGCCAGGCTGCGCTTCCCCCGTTCAGGGTGGGGAGGGCAGCCTGTTTCATGTCCGCATCAGTTTCTTTACTTAAGCCTTCCGTTTCCCGGCAAAGCGCGATTTTTGGCTTCCGCCTTGCTTTCGGGCCCGCTTCTTTGATATAACCGGAGTAAAGGAAGCAGGGAAAGGAGACTGGCCCATGAGTCCTAAAGAAACGATCGTCCGGATGATCGATGCCCATGCCGCCCGTTTTACGGGTACTGCCCGCTATATCGGCAATCATCCCGAACTGGGTTACGAAGAGTTCAAGGCTTGCTCCAGGCTGGCGAGAGAATTTGAACATTTCGGTTTCGCGGTGCAGACGGGGCTGCTCGGCATGGAGACGGCCTTTCTTGCCGAATACAGGGCATCCCGTCCGGGGCCGGTGGCGGCGCTGTTTTGCGAATACGATGCGCTTCCGGAAATCGGACACGCCTGCGGTCACCATCTGATCAGCGCGATGAGCCTGGCTGCGGCGGCGGGCTTGAAATCGGTGCTGGAAGAAACCGGCGGAGTGATCCGGGTCTACGGGACACCGGCGGAGGAAACGGCCGGCGCGAAAGTGCCCATGGCGGACAAAGGGTTGTTTGACGATGTGGATTTTGCCTTGATGGCCCATCCTTTTCACGCTTTTGAAACTCCCGGCACCTCGCTGGCCCTGGATGCCGTGCAATTTGAATTTTTCGGGAAAGCGGCGCATGCCGCGGCCTCCCCGCACGAAGGAATCAACGCGCTGGATGCGGTCATCCAGTTATTCAACGCCGTGAATGCGCTAAGGCAGCAGATGGAAAGCCATGCCCGCGTTCACGGCATTATTGTCGAAGGCGGGAAAGCGGCGAACATCATCCCCGATTACGCGGCGGCCCGGTTCTATATCCGCGCTGCCAACCGGCCCTATACCAGCATGCTGACCGGGAGAGTCCGCCGCTGTGCCGAAGGGGCGGCACTGCAGACCGGCTGCCAATGGAAAGAAAGCTATTACGAGCATTCCTACGACGAACTGCTGACCAACGAAACCTTGTCCGAGGTGTATCTGAACAATTTGCGGGCGCTTGGCGTCCCTCCCGAGGAAATCAGGCCGGGGCAGGACCATGGTTCGCTCGATCTGGGGAACGTTTCCCGCCGCTGTCCGGTCATTCATCCTTTCGTCAAAGTCATTGACGAGCCGCATCCGCTTCATACCCGGGAATTCCGCGATGCCGCCATGACCGGCCGCGCCATGGAGCTGATGCTGCTGTCCGGGAAAGCGCTGGCTTTTACGGCGTACGATGTGCTCGCCGATCCGCAGCTGCTGCGCAGGATCCGGAAGGAATTCGAATCGCGCCTGCGTTAGATTGGAGCGGGCCGTCCCGGCCCCTTCCGCCGCCGCTCGCCTACGATAGCAAGGCGGGCCCGGATTGGGCCGCCGGTTCAGGGGAAACCGGCCCGAAACCCGAAAATTAGTTAGGCATACTAACCTTTTTTAGCGAAAAATGGAGGAATCCTAAGTAATCTACAGCTAGACTTGAACTGGCTTCCCGTTTAGCGTAATATTCCTGCAATATGTTGGCGCTTTATCCGAAACCAACCTTGCCGGGGCAAAGTTGGGGGAAGTAGAATGTTGTAGTATCAAAATACGGGGTACTTGGGGTGGTTGACTTTTGAGTGGGAAGAGGTTGCTTAGGGACTATGTGCTTTCAAATTTTCACTACTATGTGATGGCGGTTCTGTTCATCGCGGCCGCCAACATCACCCAAAGCTTATTTCCGAAAGTTCTGGGCAATTTTACGGACGATTTGCAAAAAGGCGGCCTGGATCAGGAAGGAATTGTCCGTTACAGCCTTCTCCTGCTGGGGATTGGAGCCGCTTACGGAGTGATCTTCGGACTGGGACAATATACGATCATGAGGCTGGGAAGAAAATTCGAATTTTATACCCGGCAGCGGATGTTCCGGCATTTTTCCACACTGAGTGAACATTATTTTTCCAAGCATGGGATCGGGAAACTGCTCAGCCATGTGATGAACGATGTGACATCCGTCAGGGAATCAATCTCGAATGGGGTCAATCAGACAACCAACGCCACGATGGCGATTCTTTCCGCGGTCATCATGATGCTGCTCAGTTCCATTCCGTTTTATCTGATCGTTGTATGCGTGCTGCCGCTGCTTCTGATCCCGGTTGTCGTCGTCTTCTTCGGGCCGAGAATCCGGGCCCGGTCGATGAAAGTGCAGGAATCGCTGGCGACGATGACCGAATCCGCAGAGGAACAGTTCGGCGGGATCCGGGTCACCAAGACGTTCGCCGTCGAAGATATGGCTCAAAGACGCTTTGGCGAAACGGTTGACCGGATCCGGGACAATCAGCTCAGGCTCGTGCGGCTGTCTTCGCTGTTCCAGGCCACGCTTCCTTTCCTGGGCGGGCTCGCCATGATTATCACGATTGTTTTCGGCGGTTATCTGACCATTAACCAAGGCATTACTTTGGGGAACTTTGTGGCACTTACGCTGTATTTGCGGCAGATGGTCGGCCCGCTGCAGCAAATCGGCAATGTTATCAATATCATGCAGCGGTCGAGGGCTTCACTGGAGCGGGTGAACACGCTGCTGTCGGAAATTCCCGATATTCGCGAAACAGAGAAGGCGGTGCCGCTCAAGCCCGGCGCATCCGATATCACGATCCGCCATCTCTCGTTCCATTATCCGGGCTCGGAATTCGAGGCGCTTCACGATCTGAATGTTACCGTTAAACCCGGCCAGACATTGGGGATCGTCGGGAAAACGGGAAGCGGCAAGACAACGCTGGTCAAACTGCTGCTCCGAATTTACGATCCGCCGGAAGGGACGGTGTACATAGGAGGAGAGGATATCCGGAAGCTTACGCTGGAAAGCTTGCGGACCCAGATCGCCTATGTGCCGCAGGACGGATTTCTGTTCAGTACCACGATCAAGGACAATATCGCTTTCTTCAACCGCAAGGTGGAATTTCCGCGGATTGAACAAGCGGCCCAGCAGGCGCAAATTTACAGCAGCATCGTTGAATTTCCGCAGAAGTTCGAGACGCGCCTGGGGGAAAGGGGGATTACCCTGTCCGGCGGACAGCGCCAGCGCACCAGTCTGGCCCGCGGCATGATCAAGAATTCCCCGATTCTGATTCTTGACGACAGCGTCAGTGCGGTGGATGCGGTAACCGAGACCAAAATTATCCAGTCGCTGAAGGAAATCCGCAAAGACAAGACTACGGTCATCATTGCCCATCGCATCAGCGCGGTCAAGCATGCGGATGAGATTATCGTGCTTGATGAAGGCCGAATTGTGCAGCGCGGCACGCACGAAGAGCTTCTGGCTGCCGGCGGGGTCTACGCTTCATTGTATGCGATCCAGGAGGAGGGGACTCGTCATGCCTAATGCGGAGAGTAAGGTTCAGGAAGAAGAAATCAGCAGTTCTTACGAGGTAAGCAAGGAACACAGGCGGGCGGCATTCCGGTTCATTCTCTCCTATGCCAGGCCGCATCGCCTGACCTTCCTTTTCATTTTCCTCTGTACGCTGTTCGCGATCGCGGCCGACCTGCTCCAGCCTTATCTGGTCAAGGTAGCGATTGACGGTGATTTGGCGAACGGCCGCAACGACATGCGGTTTTTGCTCCTTATCGGCGGGGTGTATCTGGGTCTGACGCTGATCAG
>Ga0310822_101249_pt1 | contig 10313 bp, 7 predicted proteins | sample P4_ome_2_FD_201313 | JGI IMG/M metagenome (GOLD analysis project Ga0310822, IMG submission 201313) | Sorghum-adapted microbial communities from Joint BioEnergy Institute, Emeryville, California, United States - P4_Day56_Rep2 | ecosystem: Engineered > Bioreactor > SSF (Solid state fermentation) >... | reverse complement strand
CTGCTTGGTGCTTCCATATTAAGTATAGCAATGGCGGGTGAGATGCAAAGAAGGCATGCCCGTCGGCTGGTTCTTACGCTCCTGATTCTGATAACAGGACTCGTCGTTTTCTATATGGCATGGCCGGAAGGAGGCAGTAAAGCAGGAGGGATTCTCGTATTCCTGGCTGCATTGGTATATGGCATCCCGGCTTTCTCCGGATTTGCCTGGCGAAAGCGGTATGTAGCGGCTTTATTGGGAATCGGAATGGCAGCCGCCTGTTTGCTCTTTGTGCTGAACTACCAGGCAGCGGGGGCGGAGCAATCGCATATTGGCCGGGCGGTCGGTGAGCTTGCGCGAGGCAACTGGCAAGAGATTGGTCGAATCATTGAACGGAAGCTGACGATGAACTGGCGTTTGATTCTGGCTTCCATATGGAGCAAGCTATTTATCGCAAGCTTTATAGTGAGTCTGTTGCTGATTTATTATCAGAGCGAAAGAATAGGGCGGATAAAGCGCGAGTATCCTTGGCTTACCATCGGAATAAAAACCATCTCATTTGGCTCGTTCGTAGCGCTCCTGGTGAACGATTCAGGTATTATCGCCGCCGCTTTGGCGATGCTGTATGCGCTGGTTCCGATACTGTATAGGTTGCTCTGGAACGGCGAGGCGAGCAAAGAATATACCAAGCATGCGCCTATATAGATAACGTTGGATGTTACGACATGTGCAGGGTGGCAAGAGGTATGAAGTAGAGAAAAGTAGAAGCTGGATGCCTTACGCCTAAGCTGTTTTTGTTTTTCCAACCTCTCTTTTCTCCTCTCTTCCTTTAATGGATCGTGGCCGGCAAGTCATAAAAATTTCATATGGCTATTCCTGCAGAGCGGCCCACTCTTCCAGACAGGTTTCCAACTCCGCTTTTTTAGCCTCCAGTTCTTCGTTAAGCGCCAGCGCTTGTTCGTGGTTCTGGAATACTTCCGGCTTGCAGAGTTCTTCTTCCAGGGAAGCGATCGTCTCTTCCAGTTGTTCAATCATTCCTTCAAGTTCCTCAATGCGCCGCTGCCGCTGCCGCTCGGCTCTTTTGGCTTCTTTATCCTGACGGAACTTCTCTTTACCTGAAGCGGCGGACTCGACTTTTGCCTCTTGTGCTTCGGTCTGTATTGCCGGAGCCAGAGCGGGTGATTGTAGCTCTTTAAGTTCTTCTTTTTTCTCTATATAGTAATCATAGTTGCCCAGGTAAGAAATAACTCCGTTCGGTGTCATCTCAAGTACGCGGGTGGCGATTTTATTCAGGAAGTAGCGGTCGTGCGAGACGAATAGGATGGTTCCCGGATAGTCTTCCAGCGCTTCTTCGAGAATTTCCTTGCTGAACAGATCAAGATGGTTGGTCGGCTCATCCAAAATCAGCAGATTCGCTTTTTGCAGCATGAGCTTGGCCAATGAGACACGCGCTCGCTCACCGCCGCTTAATTCGCCGATTTTCTTTAGCACGTCGTCACCGCTGAACAGAAAGTTGCCTAATATGGTGCGTACATCTTTTTCCTGCATGGTCGGATACTCATCCCAGAGCTCATGCAGTACCTGTTTGACCGGGTTCAGATTCTCCTGCTCCTGATCGTAGAAACCGAGCATCACATTACTGCCATAGAAAATGGTGCCGGAGAGCGGAGCCATTTTCTTGACAATCGTTTTAAGCAAGGTGGATTTGCCGAGACCATTCGGACCAAGCAGCGCTACGCGCTCTCCGCGGGTAATCTCAAACGACAGATGTCGGGCGAGAGGGGCGTCTTCGTACCCGATGCTCACATCTTTAAGCGTTAGCACCTGATTTCCACTTACCTTTTCGATATCGAAAGAAAACTGCGCTTTTTTTAAATCGCCCACTGGTTTATCAAGTGTTTCCATCCGTTCTAACATTTTACGGCGGCTCTGTGCGCGTTTTGTGGTGGAGGCACGGGCGATATTGCGCTGTACGAATTCTTCGATGCGGGAGATTTCCGCCTGCTGTTTCTCATACTGTCTGATCTGCTGCTGCACCCGTTCTCCCTTCTGAATGAGATAGTCCGTATAGTTGCCGACATAGCGTGTAACATGCGTTCGTTCTAGCTCATAGATAATATTGACGAGCGAGTCGAGAAAGAAACGGTCATGGGAGACGACCAGCAGGGCGCCCGGATAATTCAACAGATATTTCTCCAGCCACCCGAGCGTCTCGATATCTAGATAGTTGGTCGGCTCATCGAGAATCAGCACATCCGGCTCCATAAGCAGCAGCCGGGCCAGCGCAAGACGGGTCTTCTGCCCACCGCTAAGCTGATTGATCGGCGTATCGTAATCCTCGGGAAAGAAACGCATACCATGCAGGATAGAACGGGTGGTAGCTTCATATTGATAGCCGCCTTCCAGCTTAAATTGGTCCACGAGATGAGAATACGTATTCAGCAATTTTTCATGCTGTATCCCGTCGGCGATAATATCCGGGTCGGCAATTTGCCGCTCGATCCGGCGCAGCTCTTTCTCCCGTTCCTTGAAGTGCTCAAACACGGTCATCATCTCTTCCCAGATTGTCCGCTCCGTATCCAGGCCGCTGTCCTGTGCCAGATAGCCGAGCGTCGTATCTTTTGCCTTTTGAATTTCGCCTTCGTCAGGCAGCATCTGACCGGTGATAATCTTCAGCAAGGTGGATTTACCTGCACCGTTTACTCCGACTAGGGCCACCCGCTCTCTGGATTGCAGTACCATATTCACATTGGAAAGCACCGGATTGGCGCTGAATGATTTGCTTATATTTAATGTCTGAAGTAAGATCATGATTTGTTCACCCCTATTTTTGTCCACTCCTAGTGTATCTCAAAATACATAGGCGAGAAAGCGGAGGAAGGGAGAAAAGCATGGACATAAAAGATCGGAAAGAGGATAAGCGGCAGCTGCGCCGTCAAATTCTTAGACAAAGAGCAGAAATGAGCGAACAGGAACGTATGTGGCGTTCGCGGAAGATCGTAGAGCGTTTGCTTGCTGTGCCGGAAGTTTGGAATGCGCAGCGTCTGTTTACGTTCCTTTCGTTTGGGGATGAAGTGTGTCTGGACACTTTTGTCAATGCATGTTGCAAGGCGGGCAAGGATGTGTATGTACCGAAAACCTATCCGGAAGAGAAACGCATGGTTCCGTATCGTTTCAGCGGATGGAATACATTGACAAGAGGCGTATACGGCATTCGTGAGCCTGATGAGGCTGAATGCGAGCCGTGGCTGGGTGAGCCGTTCGACGTCATTATTGTTCCGGGCGTCGCGTTTACGAAGCGGGGGGAGCGTCTTGGATACGGAGGAGGCTTTTACGATCGCTTTTTCACAGATCTTGGAAGTTTGCCGCCTCTTTTTGCGGTGTGCTATGAGATGCAGATGGTCCCATCGCTGCCCGTCGAAGAACATGACCACAGGATAGATCGGATTATTACTGAATGCAGGTCCATTGTTTGTTCATGATTTTGCCACTGTCTCGATGTGTAAAAATCGACACAACAGGGACAGGTTATAGTACAATAAAATTAGGTTTTTTATTGAATTTTTTAGTGAATAACGGAGGGTTACCTGAATGTGGAAAATTGGGGTCGTCACTTCAAGCAACTCGGTGTATTGCAGAGAGCGGGAGAATGACTGTTTTCCGAAGCTGGAGGCGCTGCTGAAGCATAATTTTGACGCAGAAGTTGCGCATCATCGTCTGTCGCCTGATAATATAGAGATGCTGAAAGAGAATATGATCGAGCTTATCGACCGGGAGAAAGTGGATTTGCTGATTACGATTGGCGGTACGGGACTGAGTCCGGAAGACGTAACACCGGAAGCAACAGAGCTGGTTATTGATCGTCATGTTCCGGGTCTCGCGGAAGAGATGCGTCGCTGTGCCATGCAGCATTCACGCAAGGTGTTGCTTACGCGTGCGATCGTAGGGACGCGCGGGAATGCTCTGATTATTAATCTACCGGGAAGCCTTCCGGGAATGGAATGGTGTTTCCTGGCGATTGCGGACCAGATTTCCTCAGCCCTGGCCATCATTCAAGGAACGAACGAAAACGTAAATACCTGAAAAAAGCTGTCTGTTTAAGAGAGGATTTGAACAGCACATGAGCACTCAAGATCGAGAAATGCGGCTTGTGGAGCACCTGGGAGAGCTGCGGCGCCGCCTGATCTGGATTGCGGTGATTTTCGTCATCGCGTTTATCGTCGGTTTTTCGTATGCGCAGCCTATCGTTCACTATTTCCAGAAGGATGCGGGCATTCAATGGCATGTATTCGGGATTGCCGACGGTCTGCGTGTATACATGCAGTTCTCGTTTGTCATTGCGCTTGTTATCACGCTGCCGTTCATATTGTACCATCTCTGGCGCTTTATCTCTCCGGGACTTCGTCCACATGAGCGGAGAGCGGCCGGCGTGTTTATTGCTCCGGCATTTTTGCTGTTTTTAGCCGGACTTGCCGTCGGGTACTATCTCGTATTTCCGATGATCATTACTTTCATGATTAAGTTTTCAGGCTCGTTGGGGGCTGAAGAAACATTCGGATTGGCACAATATTTCGGGTTTATGTTCAATATTATCATTCCGCTGGCGCTGCTGTTCGAGCTTCCTATCATCGTCATGTTTCTGACGAGGCTGCGCATCTTGAATCCGATGCGTATGCAGAAGATGCGGGGATACTCATACCTGGCGCTTGTCATTGTAGCGTCGTTGATTTCGCCGCCTGATTTCGTAAGTCATTTAAGCGTATTTTTGCCTCTGGTGATTTTATATGAGATTAGCGTGCTGATTTCCCGTGTAATTTACCGCAAGCAGTTGAAAGAAGATGCGGAGTGGGAGAAGGAATTTTACGGCGATAAAAAAGAAGAGGATGCCGTCCTAAGGATTGAGAGAGAGTAAATAGTAAAGAAACAAAAAGGGATAAGAGAGCCGACCCTCCGGCTCTTTTTTTGTGGGAACTATTAGAAAGAAGGAGGGAGTTAGAGTAGAGGGAAAAGGCATTCGCCTTTTTTATGGTATAGGAAAGTATATTTTGCTTTACAGTGATAAAGCAAAATATACTTTCCCTCCATTCGTAAGCGAGAAAAAACTCGCGAGGTGTGTGCGCGGCACAAAGCGGCTGTTTGGCTTCTTTGAGGAAAAAGGACGAGCGGCAACGCCCGCGAGTTTTTCTCAACTTTGTACGCCAACTTTCAAATTTCTAACTTTCTTACCTCTGAGTTTGGAATATCTCTTGGCTAAGGAATATTCCAAGCTGAAAATGTTCAGAATGAGAAAGGAAATTTTTTTGCAGTCCAGGACTTGCAAAACAGAAATAAAGTATATATTATAATAATTGTGTTAGCACTCGATGAGGTTGAGTGCTAACAAGATACTTAACAGGGAGGTTGTTTTCAGTGTTAAAGCCATTGGGTGATCGTGTGATTATCGAACCTATCGCAAAAGAAGAAACAACTGCTAGCGGAATCGTACTTCCGGAAACGGCAAAAGAAAAGCCGCAAGAAGGTAAAGTCGTTGCTGTAGGAAGCGGACGCATCGAGAATGGCGATCGTATCGCATTGGAAGTTCAAGAAGGTAACCGCGTTATCTACTCCAAATACGCTGGCACAGAAGTGAAATTCGGCGATAAAGAACTGCTGATCATGCGTGAAAGCGACATTCTCGCGATTGTTGACTAATCACTGAGAACGGCAATTTATTATCTGACTTTTCACCGTGCAGGTAACGTATAGAAAACGAATACTACATAATCAGGAGGGCGAACAGAATGGCTAAAGAGATTCGTTTTAGCGAAGAAGCACGCCGCGCCATGCTCCGCGGTGTTGACACGCTTGCAGATGCAGTAAAAGTTACGCTTGGACCTAAAGGTCGCAATGTTGTACTTGAGAAGAAATTCGGTTCTCCGTTAATCACAAACGATGGTGTAACCATTGCGAAGGAAATCGAACTTGAAGATCCGTTCGAAAATATGGGTGCACAACTGGTTAAAGAAGTTGCAACCAAAACAAACGATGTAGCGGGTGACGGTACGACAACGGCTACGGTTCTGGCTCAAGCGATGATTCGCGAAGGTCTGAAGAACGTAACAGCCGGTGCAAATCCGATGGTAATCCGCAGAGGTATCGAAAAAGCGGTTCGTACTGCGGTAGAAGAATTGCATGCAATTTCTAAGCCGATCGAAGGCAAAGAATCCATCGCACAAGTAGCAGCAATCTCTGCAGCTGACAATGAAATCGGCCAACTGATTGCTGAAGCAATGGAAAAAGTGGGTAAAGACGGCGTTATCACGGTAGAAGAATCCAAAGGTTTCACAACGGAGCTTGACGTTGTAGAAGGTATGCAATTCGACCGTGGATACGCTTCTCCGTACATGATTACAGACACTGACAAGATGGAAGCGGTACTCGAGAATCCGTACATCTTGATTACTGACAAGAAAGTCTCCAGCATTCAGGAAATCCTGCCTGTGCTCGAGAAAGTTGTACAACAAGGCAAGCCGCTTCTTATCATCGCTGAAGATGTAGAAGGCGAAGCGCTGGCTACGCTGGTTGTAAACAAACTGCGCGGCACATTCACTGCGGTTGCGGTAAAAGCTCCGGGATTTGGTGATCGTCGTAAAGCAATGCTCGAAGACATCGCTGCATTGACTGGCGGTCAGGTTATCACAGAAGACCTCGGTCTGGATCTGAAATCTGCTTCCCTGCAACAGCTTGGTCAAGCAGGTAAAGTGGTTGTAACAAAAGAAAACACAACGATCGTAGAAGGTGCTGGCGACAAAGCAAACATCGACGCTCGCATAAACCAAATCCGCGCTGCAATTGAAACAACGACTTCCGAGTTCGACAAAGAAAAACTGCAAGAACGTCTGGCTAAACTGGCTGGCGGTGTTGCGGTTATCAAAGTCGGTGCAGCTACTGAAACTGAGCTGAAAGAGAAGAAGCTCCGCATCGAAGACGCACTGAACGCAACGCGTGCTGCTGTTGAAGAAGGTATCGTAGCCGGTGGTGGTACCGCGCTCGTATCCATCTATAACAAAGTGGCAGAAGTTCAAGCAGAAGGCGATGAAGCGACAGGTGTCCGCATTATCCTGCGTGCACTGGAAGAGCCGGTACGCCAAATCGCTGCAAATGCGGGTCTTGAAGGCTCTGTTATCGTTGAGCGCCTGAAAAACGAGAAAGTGGGCATTGGCTTCAACGCAGCGACTGCTCAATGGGTGAACATGATCGAAGCAGGTATCGTTGACCCGGCGAAAGTAACTCGTTCTGCGTTGCAAAACGCTGCATCCGTTGCGGCTATGTTCCTGACAACCGAAGCGGTTGTAGCTGACAAGCCGGAGCCGGAAAAAGGCGGCGGCATGCCTGACATGGGCGGAATGGGCGGCATGGGAATGATGTAATCCCTGTCCCCTGGGAATAAACCTCTCCGAGTGAATCGGGGAGGTTTTTTATGGTATAGGAAAGTATATTTTGCTTTACAGTGATAAAGCAAAATATACTTTCCCTCCATTAGTAAGTGAAAAAAAACTCGCGAGATGTGTGCGCGACACAAAGCGGCTGTTTGGCTTCTTTGAGGAAAAAGGACGAGTGGCGCGGCACCGCCCGCGAGTTTTTCTCATTTCAGATTTTTCTTAACAATACTCTGGCTTTAAAAGAATGTTTAGGAATAAACTGGATTTTACGATAAGAAAACACGAACATTAAAGCTGAAAATGTATGGAACTTTCATATTTTAGTCCTTGACTTTTCCTATGCCTCTGGTAAACTAATCTCGTCATAATCGATAAATACATTCAAACGACCTCATATAATATCAGGAATATGGCCTGAGAGTTTCTACCGAATCACCGTAAATGATTCGACTATGGGGACAGACGCCTATGCCGGGTTTCTGCCTCTGTATCCATATAGAGACATGCCTGGTTTTTTGCTTTTTTATAGGAAAGAATAAACCATGCTAAGATGAGAAATGTGCTGAACGCCTCTTAGCGCAACAAGTTACACAGAGGGGGATTTTACGAAGATGGACAAGCCGAAAGAGCTAGTCGTCGTCCTCGATTTCGGAGGACAATACAACCAGTTGATTGCACGCCGCATTCGCGACCTTGGCGTGTTCAGCGAATTGATGCCGTATAACACTCCGGTGGAAGAGCTGGAGAAGCTGAATCCGAAAGGAATCATTTTCTCTGGCGGTCCGGCTAGCGTATATGTAGAAGGGGCACCCCAGTGCGATACGCGTATCTACGATATGGGCGTACCTATTCTCGGCATCTGCTATGGTATGCAGCTCATGTCTCATAATCTGAAAGGAAAAGTAGAGCGCGCAGGCGTACGCGAATATGGGCGCTCTGACATTACCATCCACAATGAGACCCCGTTCTTTAAAGGCCTGGACAAAGTGGAAACCGTTTGGATGAGCCATACAGACAAAGTCATTGAAGTCCCGGAAGGCTTCCGGATTGACGCTAGCAACGAAGCGTGCCCGGTGGCGGCTATCAGCCATCCGGAGAAGAATTTCTACGGCGTACAATTCCACCCGGAAGTGCGTCACTCCGTACGCGGCAATGAGATGCTGAAGAACTTCCTGTTCGAAATATGCGGCTGTGAGGGAAACTGGTCGATGGAGAACTACATCGACATGATGGTGGATGAAATCCGTGAGAAGGTCGGCAACAAAAAAGTGCTGTGCGCTCTTAGTGGTGGTGTGGATTCTTCTGTAGTAGCTGTGCTTATCCATAAAGCGATCGGCGATCAACTGACCTGCATGTTCGTCGACCATGGCCTGCTGCGCAAAGGTGAAGCGGAAAGCGTAATGGAGACTTTCGCAGAGAAGTTCCACATGAACGTGATTAAGATCGACGCACGCGAGCGTTTCTTAAATAAATTAAAAGGCGTCTCCGATCCGGAGAAAAAGCGCAAAATTATCGGCAACGAGTTCATTTACGTGTTCGAGGAAGAAGCTGGCAAGCTGACGGACATGGACTTCCTTGCGCAAGGTACGCTGTATACCGACATTATCGAGAGCGGTACGGCAACGGCGCAAACGATTAAGTCGCACCACAATGTGGGCGGTCTGCCGGAAGAAATGAAGCTTGATCTAATCGAGCCGCTGAATAAGCTGTTTAAAGACGAGGTACGCAAAGTGGGCGAGGAGCTTGGCATGCCACATGAAATCGTATGGCGTCAACCGTTCCCGGGTCCGGGCCTCGGCATTCGGGTGTTGGGCGAAGTAACGGAAGAGAAGCTTGAAATCGTACGCGAATCCGATTTTATTCTGCGCGATGAAATCAAGAAAGCGGGCCTAGAGCGCGAAATCTGGCAATACTTCACCGTTCTGCCGGATGTGCGTAGCGTAGGTGTAATGGGAGATGGCCGTACGTACGATTACACGATCGGTATCCGCGCCGTAACTTCTATCGACGGCATGACCGCTGACTGGGCGCGCATCCCTTATGATGTATTGGAGAAGATTTCCGTTCGTATTGTAAATGAAGTTCCACATGTCAACCGCGTGGTGTATGACATTACATCCAAACCGCCGGCAACTATCGAGTGGGAATAATCGTGTAAAAAACGATAAGGAAAAGGGTGAAAAAGGAAGATGGAGAAATTCTTCAGGTTGCGAGAAAATAACACGAATGTGCGGACGGAAATCATCGCCGGCCTGACTACATTCATTACAATGGCGTATATTCTGATTGTTAACCCGCTCACTTTGACGGCCGGAGGGGCTACGGGCATGGATTTCAATGCTGTGTTCGTGGCCACCGCGCTTGGCGCGGGACTGGTCACCATCATGATGGGACTGTTCGTAAACTATCCGATCGCGCTGGCGCCGGGAATGGGATTGAACGCGTATTTCGCTGCTGTCGTTATGAGCTCTGGCGGAGCGATTACATGGCAGATTGCGCTGGCTTCCGTATTCATCTCAGGTATTATCTTTTTCATTCTAACGATTACAAAAGTCCGGCAAATGCTGCTTGATGCGGTTCCGGATTCGTTGCGGGCAGCGATTACGGTAGGGATCGGTCTGTTCATCACTGTTATCGGGTTTAAAACGAGCGGTTTGTTAACAGGCTTCTACATTGGTCAGAACCCGGCGAAACCATTTACGGAGTTGGGTGCAAACGACTGGCTGCTGCAGCTCGGCAATTTTGTGGAGCACAGGGCAATCCTGCTGACGCTTATCGGTCTTCTGGTCACGGGCGTGTTGATGGTTATGCGTGTACAAGCAGCCATTCTTCTTGGTATTATTATAACAACGATTATCGGCATTCCGATGGGTGTAACGAATGTATCTTCTCTGCAGGATGCGCAATGGGTGC
>Ga0310822_101243_pt1 | contig 10350 bp, 9 predicted proteins | sample P4_ome_2_FD_201313 | JGI IMG/M metagenome (GOLD analysis project Ga0310822, IMG submission 201313) | Sorghum-adapted microbial communities from Joint BioEnergy Institute, Emeryville, California, United States - P4_Day56_Rep2 | ecosystem: Engineered > Bioreactor > SSF (Solid state fermentation) >... | reverse complement strand
CGATATGATGGATCATTTGCTGCAAGGCCAAGGGTTGCATAGAGAGCACGTGGCAGGAATTGGCGTCGGGGTGCCTGGCACTGTAGACGGAAAAAACGGAATCGTCCGGGAAGCGGTCAACCTGAACTGGCGCAGCCCTGTTCGACTGCGCGACAAATTGGCCGCCTGTACAGGACTGCTGGTAGCTGTAGAGAACGATGCCAACACCGCTACTTTGGGCGAAATGTGGCAAGGCTCCGGCCAAGGCGCTCAAGACCTGGTGATGATTACGCTTGGAACAGGTGTGGGCGGCGGCGTCATTTGCAATGGCCAGATCGTCGAAGGCATCAACGGCATTGCCGGAGAGATCGGCCACATCTCGATGGCACCGGAGGGCGGTCCGCTCTGCAACTGCGGAAAAACGGGCTGTCTGGAGACCTACACGTCAGCTACTGCTTTCATACGCGCTGGACGAGAAGCGGCTGAAAACGGAACAAGCCCTTATCTGGCCGAGCTGCTTTCCCGCAACGGAGAGGTCAAGGCTAAAGATGTTCTGGATGCCGCCAGGGCAGGAGACAAAGGGGCGCTTGCCATCGTTGACCGGGCGGGACTTTATCTCGGGCTGGCATTGTCCCATTTGGCGATTCTGCTGAACCCGGCCAAGCTGATTATTGGCGGAGGGGTTGCGGCTGCGGGCGACTTTCTCTTTGCCCGCGTTCGCGAGTCGTTCTGCCGCTTTGTGCCGTTCCCATATGTCGTGGAGGCGACGGAGATTCTTCCCGCGACCTTGGGCAATGACGCCGGTGTGATTGGCGCGGCTTGGCTGATTCGTTCCCGTACGTAACTGTTCCCGGGAACGAAAAAAGGACGCTTCGAGGGCTTCTGTTCTCCCGGCGTCCTTTGCATATATAGGAAGCTAGTCCTTCCCTTTACGACTGTCTTCTTTCTTGCCTCCGTCTTTGTTTGGCCCGCGATACTTGGCACTTAACAATGAATAATGAACAATAAATGATGAATAGAAAAAAAGGAGAGTTCTCCCATGCCGATCCGTTCCAAAGCAAAAACAAAAACGCCAAAATTGCCGCTGACCGAGGCAGAACGAACCCAACTGCGCCGCGCCAAGCTGCTGCTGACAGAGGTCGGTTCACAGCATCCCGAGCACTTGTCGGCTCAGCTCGGCACTTCTTTTGAACGAGCAAGGGAGCTGATCGCTCTCGCCGCCTTCCAGTCCGTTCCCTCCATTGGCCCGAAACTGGCCGAGGATTTGGTGCTGCTCGGCTACTACAGCCTAAGCGAACTGCACGGTCTAAAAGGCGCCGACCTCATCGACGCCTTGGAGGGCAAATACGGCTGCCAGATCGATCCGTGCGTCGAGGACCAGCTCCGCTGTGTTATCCACCATGCGGAAAATCCCGGAAGCGATAAACAGTGGTGGGATTTTACCGGGGAGCGAAAGGCCTATCGGGAGCAGCACGGCTATCCGCAGAACCGTCCCCAGTCCCGGTAGACGCGGACAAACGGACCTGGCCAGCCCCTAGCTCCGGCAAACCCGATAAACCGAACTGGCCAGCCCCTAGCCTCGGCAAACACCTTTAAACTGCCCTAGCCCACCTCTAGCCCCTGCAAACACCTTTAAACTGCCCCTGGCCCACCTCTAGCCCCTGCAAACACCGATAAACGGACCATATACCACGCCTAAGGAGCAGGGAAAATCTGTTAAACAAAATTCGTACACGGGCTTTTCTCCAGCTAACCACTACCCCCCAGCCAATCACGTAATCTGTTTCGCATCCGCTTCCTCCGCCTGCTGGCCAGTCTGCCTGTTTTGGCTGCGCACGATCAGAACGGCTCCGAGGAGAACCGCAAACCCGCCCAGCATCTGCAGCCACCCCAGTCTCTCCCCGAACAGCAGTGCCGAAAAACCGATTGTCACCACGGGCTCAAGCGTGCTGAGCACGGACGCCCGCGTAGAGCCGATGAGCTGAATTCCGCGAAACAGGCAGCCCATCGCGAGGATCGTGGAAAAGAGAACGATGCCCCCCAATGCGAGCCACCCCTGACCGCTGAAATCCAATGCCGGCTCCCCGTCCTTGAGCGCCAGCCCAAAGGTAGAGATGGCCGCAAACAACGACACATAGGCGCTCGTTACATATGGAGAAAGACCTGTCACGACGCGGTTGCCGACGATGAAGTAGACGGAGTACAGTACTGCCGCAGCCAGAGCCAGTCCGACTCCGAGCGGCTGAATGCCGTCAAATGAAAGGCCGAGAACCAGAACAAGTCCCGCAAGCGATAAAGCCATGGCACCGATCGTCTGCTTTCGCAGCGCTTCTTTATTGACGAAATAGTTCAAGACCGCCACATAGACGGGAAAGGTGTACAAAAGCAGGGCCGCCATAGAGGCCGGAATGTACTGCACTGACGAGAAAAAACTCAGTGACTGCAGCGTGTACAAGACTCCTCCCAGGCAAAACAGGGCCAATCCCTGCTGCCTGCTAATCCTGAGCGGCTCCCGCTTTACCGCCATCCAGACAAAAAACAGCAGCGCCGCCAGCAAAAAGCGCAGGAACAACAGGGTAGACACCGACGCCCCTGCCTCGTAGGCGTAGATCGCAAAGATGGACATGACGCCAAATCCTGCTGCGGACGCAAATACGTAGAGCACTCCTGCATAGAGCGCGTTCATTTTCTGTCACCAGCTTTCTGCGTATTGATCCAGCTTGTGAAAAATATCCGAGCGATGTCGCCCGTCATTTTGCCTTTCTGAGCGTTTCACCTCTCCCGGCCTACGCTGGGGCACTGCATAGCGGCGTTGGCCGAACAGCCTGCCTATCCTTTAATCACTGCACCCTCCCGGCGGAAGAGGCGGGCGGACAAGGCCAGAATGCCAGCCACATACAACAGCGAGGTCCCTAATCCGACGATCACGTGCCAAGGGTCAATCGCTCCGTAAAAGACCTCTTTGCACAACGCAACACCGCTGAAAACGGGAAGTACGTAATACCACTCGGGGATGTCCACGGGATTGAGCGGCATCATCATGTAGGAGGGGATCATGGCCAGAACGACCACACCAGTCATATAGGTCTGTCCTTCTTTAAACGATTTGGCTATCGTGCTCAAAGTCAGCTCCAGACCGGCAAACATCGCCGCCAGCAAGAGAATGGTTCCCGCCAAAACCACGAGCGAGCCAGGCTCCAAAAAGCTGAAGGAAAACGCCGCTTCCGCTTTGGTCAGCGGGCCCATCCGAAACACAAACGAGAGGGAAAGCAGCGATGCTGTCGCGCTGATACAGCTCATGACCATGACCGCGAGAAGCTTCGCTGTCAGCAGTTGATTCGCCGCGATGGGAGCAGTCAACAGCGCCTCGAGTGTCCCGCGTTCCTTTTCTCCCGCCACCAGGTCTGTAGCAGCAGCGATTCCGCCAGAGGCCAGCGACAGCACCAGCATCAAGGGGATGATCCCGGCCAGCATGCCGCCCGCCTGACGGTCCTTGGACGCCGTATTGTCATATACGGTCTCGATCGGCTTGATCGCCTGCTCGGACAAGCCCGCCTGGCGCAACCGCTTGGCCACAATCTCGGAGCTGTATTTCTTTACCGCTTCTTCAATGATGGAACGGGCGTACACTGATTTTTGGTTGGTGGAATCGTAAGCGACCGCCAGCTTAACGGGCTTCCCCGCTTTTACCTGCTGATCGAAGCCGTCCGGGATGGAGATGATGGCCCGCAGCTTGCCCTGCTGCAAGTCCGCTTCCGGATTCGGCGAGTTCAACAGTTTCACACCAGGAGTCTGTTTCAGGTAGTCGACAAGCACAGACTGACCGCTGATCGAAATCGGTACGTAGGAGCGTGCTTCCTTTTCAACGTTGTTGTAAGACGTGCCCAATAAAAAAAAGACAAAAGGAATAACTACCATGGGTATGACAAATGTGCCAATCAAGGTTTTGCGGTCGCGAAGAAGATCGGTCAGCTCTTTGCGGAAAACGGTCCAGACGATGTTCGTTCCCACTACCGCCCCCCTCCTTCTACCATGGTCATGAAGATATCGTCCAGATCATTCATCTTCACCTGGTCACGGAGGGCGTCAATCGTCCCCGCATAGCTCAGCCTGCCCTTGTGCATAATGGCGATCCGATTGCACAGCCTCTCGATTTCCCCCATGTTGTGACTGGAAAACAGAATGGTCTTGCCCTCCTCCTGCAAATGGGCCACCATCCGGCGAAACATGTTGGCGGCAGTCACATCAAGGCCGGTCGTCGGCTCATCCAGCAAAATGACATCCGGATCGTGCACCAGCGTGCGGGCAATGGCTACCTTTTGCCTCATCCCGCGTGAAAAGCCGCCCACCCGGCGATCCATAAACTCGCTCATATGCAGCATTTCGCCCAGCTGTTCGACCCGCTTTTCGAGGGCATCGTCGGCCAAGCCGTACAGCTTGCCAAAATAAGCAATGTTTTCCCGAGCCGTAAGCCTGCTGTAAAGGCCCACATCTCCGCCAAACAATATCCCGATGCGGCGGCGTACCTCCACCGGCTCGCTCAGAACTGAGTAACCGCGAATCCGGATATCACCTGACGTCGGTCGGAGGATGGTAGCCATCATCCTCATCGTCGTCGTTTTGCCCGCTCCGTTTTCTCCGAGCAGCCCGTACACTTCTCCCTTTTCCACGAAAAAGGAGACGTCATCGACCGCTGTCAGGTGTCCAAACCGCTTGCTTACCCGGTCTACTTCGATCACCTGTATTCCTCCCGCCCTTTTTGGTCAAGGTTCAAAAAGAAAGATCTCGCTCCCGAAAGAGGAGATCCTGCTCTTATAGTCTACCCATATCCAAACAAAATCAGAATCTTGCAAACACTTTCATTTCTCCTCCCTAAGCGAGGGAGAGAACCGGGTATTTCTCCTTCCATTTGCTTAGCGAGAAGCCGGAGAACAGCTTCAAAAACGCTTCTGTATCATTGATGTAATGGCGGTTTTCCCTGGCCTCGCCGTGGTGCTCCAGATAGAGGATGGCCACCAGTCGGTTGACCGGCACCCCTTCGGCTTCCTGGTCGTAGATGCCTTTTTCCGCCAACACTTTTTCAAAATAACGCACATACGTGACTGTTATGCTTTTTTGCTGGCCGTCTTTTTCATAGCTGGCCATCGAACGCTCAAAGGTATCGGCAGGCGATCCGCCCTTGCTCGGCGGCACGCTTTCTCCCGCCACAGACAGGATTTTCATGCTTTAGAAACCTCCTCCACGCAATCTACTTTCCATTATAGGGGAGCACTTCCATTCTTACAAACGAAACAATCTCACCCGTACAGTCTCTTGGCCGGGTCTGTTTCGTCGCCGTTCAGGCGCTTTTGAAAGGTCTTGCGCCAGTTTTCGGACAGCTCCGCCACTGCCAGGATTCGTTCGGCCGCTTCCCGGTTATTCTTGTCCCGATGCATGATATGGTTTGCCTCCGCCACGGTGATGCCCGCCGGATGGCGTTCGATCAACGTGATCTCGCTGGCCGGAGATACGTTTCCTTCTTGCAGTACACGAAAATAAAAGCCGGTATATCCCGTCTCCTGGACCCACAAGGCCAGCTGTGGCAAATCGTAGCGCTTTGCCAGCTTGTGACAGGGCTGTCGCGGCTGGGTTACTTGCACAATCGCTTCGCCAAGCTGGTAGGTATCTCCGATGCACACGTTCGTTTCCAGCATGCCTGCAACCGTCAAATTTTCTCCGAAAGCGGCGTATGGCAGCTTGCGGTTCAAGCGTTCCTCCCAGTACGCATAATGCTCATGAGCGTATACACAGACCGCCTTTTCCGGTCCGCCGTGGTGGACGAGATCAGCCTGTCCGTCTCCCGTCAGGTTTACAGCCGAGAGGAAGAGTGTCTCCGCTGCCGGCTGTTTAAACATTCCCGTCAAAATCTCTTTGCCTTGGTAAAAAAAGCGCTCCGGCTTTCCTACATTGAGCGAAACAAGCTTGATTGGACCATGACTCATCGAGCCATACCTCCCTGTTTCATCCTGTGATGAATTCCTATACAATCATGTCAGAACTGAAAGTTTCTGTAAATGACAAAACACGCACGATTTTGTTCATTATTTTTGATAGAACGCAGTCATTTTGTCAGAAACTCTTCTTTCGAGGAGTCTATGTCGTAGGTCAACTTACTTGCGAGGTGTTTGTTTTGCAAAAGGAGCTTTTCCAATCCGAAATGATTGAGGCGCGGGAGGAACAGGAAGATTCGGCTTTGGTCGAAAAAGCCCGCAATGGGGACAGGGAAGCCTTCGGTGAGCTTGTCAGAAGGCATCGGGCCAAGGTGTACGGGTATGCCCGCTCGTTTACAAAGGAGCCGTTTTTGGCGGAGGACATCGTCCAGGATGCGCTCATCCGGGCGTTCCTCCATCTCGGCACACTGGTCGACAGCCGCCGGTTTTTGCCCTGGCTGCACCGGATCGTCCGCAATCAGGCATACACCCGTCTGAAGGCGGCGCCTCAAGCCAAGGAGCAGGTATTTTCTTCCTGGCATTCACCTGCTGAGGATGAGGGAGAAACGGACTGGCAAAGCCTCGACAGCATCCTTTACCGGTTGGGCCGGCAGCATGCCCAGTCGCTCCGCGAGCAAACGGCTGCTCCAGAGGAGACCTTGATGCGTCGGGAGCTGCTGGAGACGATCATGCACATGCTCCGGTGCTTGAATCCAAAGGAGCGGCGAATCTTCGAGTCCCATTTCTTCGACCATCTCTCCCCACAGGAGATTGCCGGAGTATTTGGCATGTCGCAGGCCAATGTCTACCAGATTCTGTCCCGCTCACGGAAAAAGCTCTTGCGGGAAAAAATTCGTCTCGCTGTTGACCAATACGTACTCAATCGAAAGGATGAGGGACTCATGAATAAGGTCACGTTGAAAAAGCCCGAAGCATTCTCGCAGCGCGTATGGACGACTGCTGCAGCAGCGATGTGGACTGACGGAATACACGGAAAAACGCTTTTCCCTGCCCATGGTGATGGGACTTACCGGGCACGCTTTTCGGATCAATGTCGTTCCCGGCGAGATTCACATTGCCGGACCAACCATGTTCGACTTTGACAACGTGCTGTCGGAAGGAATGCGGAATCTCGGCTTTGAGGTAAAAGTCGTTCAACAGCATACGCAAATGGCCCCCGGTCCTAATGCCAATCAGGCGGCCCCATCCTTGTTGACGGCGGCGGCGCGTGAAAAAAGAAAGCTTCCCGAGGTATTGCCTGAAGCTCTTTCGCTCATCCACGACGCCATCGACCGGGGACATGCCGTGCTTTCCTGGGATTTGTTCATACCCGAATTCGGCCTGATCTACGGCTATGACACCGAGACCCGCCAATTTCAGGCGGGAGACAACTGCGGGCATGATAAGCCCATTGCCTACGACCATCTCGGACGCGGTCTGGTTGAAGAACTGTTTGTGCTGGCCATCGACAAGCAGCTGGACATCGACCAAAAGACGATGCTGGCAAACGCACTCAGAACGATCCTGCATCACTATCGTCAAGAGACGAGCGGGCCTGCCTGCGCTCACGGATTGGCCGCCTACGATGCTTGGCGGGAAGCGTACCTGCAAAAAGGCATCGAGCCAAACGGCAACGCCTACACGACCGCTGTGGTCGGAGACGCTCGCCGTCACGCTTCGCTCTTCTGGAAGGAAATCGCGGAAACCTGGACCGACGCCCAGTTTGACAAGATTCGCCCGCTAGTAAAGGACGCCGGTGAGCTTTACACCCAAATCGCGGATGAATACGCCACTCTTGCCCATAGGTTCCCGTTTCCAACCGGAGGCAACCCCAATGATCCCGATGAGTCCCGGGAAGCCGTACAGGTGCTGGATAGGATCAAAAAGCTGGAGGAACAGACTGTCGCTGTGCTGGAGCAAATGCAAGAGAAGCTTTCGGTGTAAGGCGAACGCCAGATAGCCACGCAGCAAGTCATACGCATATGCAAAAAAATTTGCACAGCAGATCAAATACGAAATGGCTCTAGCCGCAAGTTAAAGGCTTTAGCCGCAAGTCAAAAGCTTTGGCCGTTGGCCCAAATGAAAGAAGGCCCGCATTGCCGTATCTTGGCAAAGCGGGCTTTCGTGTTGCGATTTTTTGCTTCTGCTACATATTTTTCAGTGCTTCTACAAGCAGCTTGTTCACCATGGGCGGGTTGGCTTTTCCGCGGGTTTGCTTCATCACCTGTCCGACGAAGAAAGCGACTGCTTTGTCGTTTCCTGCCTTGTAGTCGGCCACGGCTTGCGGGTTGTTGTTCACCACTTCTTGTACGATGGCGAGCAGAGCGCCCTCGTCGCTGATCTGGACGAGCCCCTTTTCCTCGACGATTTGCTTTGGCTCTTTGCCTGTCTCGACCATTTCCTTGAAAACGGTTTTGGCAATCTTGGAGGAGATCGTGCCGTTTTCGATCAGCTTGATCATTTCGCCCAAGCCGTGCGGCGTGATTTTTACATCAGCCAACGTCAGGTTGCCGGCATTCAAATAACCGAGCAGCTCGACCATCAGCCAGTTGGCTGCCGCTTTAGGATCAGCCCCTGTCTTGACGGTTTCGTCGAAGAAGTCGGCCGTATCCTTGGACATCGTAATCACGCCGGCATCGCTTTGCGGCAAGCCGTACTCGTTGACATAGCGGGCCTGGCGGGCGTCAGGAAGCTCGGGAATCGTAGCCCGGACCGCCTCGATCCACTCCTCGGAGATTTGCATCCGCACCAGATCCGGGTCCGGAAAATAGCGGTAGTCGTGCGCTTCTTCCTTGGACCGCATGCTTATCGTTTTTTTGTTGGCCTCGTCCCAGCGGCGTGTCTCCTGCACGATTTTTCCGCCGGAGGTCACCACCTCTTTTTGCCGCTCGACTTCATATTCCAATGCCACCTGTACGTTGCGGAACGAGTTCATGTTCTTCAGCTCGGTTTTGGTACCGAACTCCGCTTGGCCTGCCGGACGGATCGATACGTTGGCATCGCAGCGCAGCGAGCCTTGCTCCATTCGGACATCGGATACCTCGGTGTACTGGATGATCGCTTTCAGCTTTTCCAGGTACGCGCGAGCCTCTTCAGGCGAGCGGAGGTCCGGCTCGGAAACGATCTCGATCAGCGGCACGCCCACACGGTTGAAATCGACCAGGGATTCGCCGCCGAAATCGCTGTGCGTCAGCTTGCCCGCATCTTCCTCAAGATGGAGGCGGGTAATGCCGATCCGCTTTGTCACCCCGTTGACCTCAATATCAATCCAGCCGTTATAGCCGATCGGCTGGTCGTACTGCGAGATCTGGTACGCTTTTGGCGAGTCTGGATAAAAGTAGTTTTTCCGGTCAAATTTTGTCTCTCTGGAGATTTCGCAGTTGAGCGCAAGCGCCGCCTTCATCGCGAACTCCACCGCCTGCCTGTTGGTCACAGGCAAAACGCCCGGATGTCCGAGGCAGATCGGGCATACATGTGTATTTGGCGGCGCGCCGAACTCGGTCGGGCAGCCGCAAAAGATTTTGCTATTCGTCGAAAGCTCGGCGTGAACCTCAAGGCCGATGACGGTTTCAAACTGGCTCATGACTCTTACCCCCTCACCCATTCCGGCTTGCGCTGGTAAAATCCAGCCGTTTGCTCATAGGCATGAGCGACGCGCAATACCGTGGATTCGTCAAACGCCTTCCCGACGATCTGCATGCCGATTGGCATTCCGTTTTGCGCAAATCCGCACGGAACGCTGATGGCTGGCAAGCCCGCCAGGTTGACCGGAACGGTGCAAATATCCTCCAGGTACATCTTCACCGGATCGTCGACGTTTTGGCCGATCTTGAAAGCCGTGGTCGGCGTGGTCGGATGCAAAATGACGTCGTAATGGGCAAAGACATCGTTGAAATCCTGGATGATCAGCGTACGTACCTGCTGTGCCTTTTTGTAGTACGCATCGTAGTAGCCGGACGACAGCGCGTACGTGCCGAGCATGATGCGGCGTTTTACTTCCGGTCCGAAGCCTTGGCTGCGGGATTCCTTGTACATTTCAATCAGGTTCTCGGCGTTGTCCGCACGTACGCCGTAGCGCACCCCGTCAAAACGGGCCAGGTTGGAGGATGCCTCCGAGGACGAGAGCAGGTAGTAAGCCGGTACCGCGTATTCCGTATGTGGCATCGACACCTCGCTCCAGGTGGCGCCCATGCTCTCCAGCTGCTTCAAAGCGGCCAGCACGGCATCGCGCACCTCGCTGTCGATTCCTTCGCCGATCAGCTCTTTCGGAACGCCGATCCGCAGCCCTTTGACATCGCCGGTCAAAGCAGACAGGTAGTCGGGAACGTCTACCTTGGCGGACGTGGAGTCGTACTCGTCGTGTCCGGCAATCGCCTGCAATACGTAAGCGGAATCCTCCACG
>Ga0310822_101242_pt1 | contig 10356 bp, 8 predicted proteins | sample P4_ome_2_FD_201313 | JGI IMG/M metagenome (GOLD analysis project Ga0310822, IMG submission 201313) | Sorghum-adapted microbial communities from Joint BioEnergy Institute, Emeryville, California, United States - P4_Day56_Rep2 | ecosystem: Engineered > Bioreactor > SSF (Solid state fermentation) >... | reverse complement strand
AATGGATGACGCGAACAGGGTCTTCCTTTACATCATGGATGCGATTTCCGCATACGATTCCGCCGCCTGCTCATTCCTTTCCCGGACATCCCCGGGGGCCACCCGCAACGGCTCCATCCCGCAGGTCTCCTGCACATACCGGTTTTGTTCGGCCGACACATGATTCCACGCTTCCTCATTTTCAAAGCCTCGGAACATTTCTTTGCCATCTTCCCTCAGCGCCGCGATGTGCTTCAGCAGACCCTTCCGCTCCCCGGGCCAGATCCCGCGGTCCGATCCCGGAAAAACGGCTTATTCCAGCGCCCGGATCAGGCTGCGGATTTCCCCCAGCAGCCTCTCCTCGACCTCGTCCGTGTACGGGGTGGTTCGCATTTCATAGCCTCCGAGGCCGTCATGGAACGCGTGCCGGGTCGGCAGGTAGCCGGAATAGCCGTTGGATAACCCGGCCAGCAGCGTATGGCGGGCCGGCGACAGCGCCTCCGCCTTGGCGATATACTCGTTGAACACTTCCCCGGATACGGTCAGCAGCAGCGCGTCCCCCAGCGACAGGCCGAACAGGGTCACGTCCATCGCCGGCCGGCCGAAGCCGGTTCGCGTCGGAAACGCGGCCGTCCGCGACAAGGAGCGAAGCCGGGTGACCGGAACCTCCGTCCGGCGCTTCAGGGCTTCCAGAATATCTCCGGCGAGCACCCGGCCGCCTTCGACAACCTCGGCGTACGTATCCCCGGTCCGCCCGTTGTCTCCGTAACGCGGGCAAATGTCCCCGGAAAAGCCCTGGAGGAACAATGCCGTGAAGGAGCCTCCCATCCGCCTCTCGACTTCCGACACTGCGAGACCGACGAGATCGCCGCTGATCCGGCTCGCCGGGTTGCGGACAGCGGTCGGATGGACCGCGTAGTTGACTACCGCGCCCAGGGGCTCCCCCTCCGGCGTTTCCAGCACGAGCGCCTTCAGCGTCTGGTTCACCGGCACGCTCAAATCCGCGCGCAGCGTGGGCCGCCGGAACGCCGACACTCCGCTTCGGCCTTCGGCCGCATACAGCCGGACCGGCTCCAGCCTGCCGGCCAGCTGCCGGATCAGCCCTTCGATCCGCGCCGTATCTTTCGCGCCGAAGCTGGCGGGAGCCGTATGCGTATGCGTCGCGCACACCGCAAGCCCTTGCGGATCCGTCCCCGCCGCGCGGGCCCAGCCTTCCCGCGTGCCTTGCGGAAACGTCGCGGCGAACTCCCGGTATTGCCCTTCCCGGCCCCCCGGGTCGGCCACCCGCACCGCCTGCTCGTTGGTCAGGCAGCAGTCCACGCTGACGACCGCCTTCCGCTGCCCCTCCCGCTCCAATAGCAGCACCCGCGCATACAGATCGTCCAGCACGTCCTTCTTTGGATCCGCGACATGAGTCTCCGGGTTGTACCCCTGCAGCGGAACCCTCTCCTCCGGCGTGATCTTAACCTTTCCCAATGCCGCTTTAAGCACTGTCCCCCACTCCTCTCCAGCCTAGGCCAGGTGCTTCGCCACCTTGCGGATCGCATCGATGGCGTCCCGGCAGTCCTCGCCGGTCATGCTCTGGTGAAGCGAAAGGCTGACCGCCCGGCCCAGCAGATCGAGCGTCCGCGGGCACATGTCCCGGGAATATTGGACGTTCCCCTTGTAGCTGGCGCACGACCATGGCGTATCGTGAGGAGTCGCCCCGCGCTTTTCCAGCACATAGTCCCAGTTCACGTAAATATGCCGGTCGGCGAAGCCGTTGTTGTGGATCGTCCCGTTCGGAATCCCCTCGGCGCGGAGGCAGTCGGCGAAGGCGGCCGCGCGCCGGCTGTCCGGCAGGTAAAACACCAGGCTGTACGACACGTCCCCGTCCGAATCGGGCACGCGCTGCAGGGTAATCCCCTCCAGCGAACGAATGCCTCCGACGATGGTCCGCTTCACTTCCCGCAGCCGCCCCACCACCGCATCGAGGCGGCCGGACTGGGCCAGGCCGAGCGCCGCCTGCAGCTCGCTCATCCGGTAATTCTCACCCGGGAACGAATCCACCCGGTCGGCGGGAGCCACGCCCCAGAAGGAGATCGCGCAGTCGTGGTAGACGCTGGCCCGGGCATGAATCCGGGGGTTGTTGGTCACCACCATGCCCCCTTCGCCCGACGTCACCACCTTGTACTGCTGGAAGCTGAAGCAGCCGGCATCTCCCCAGCCGCCGAGCGCCCGGCCCCGGTAAGCGCCGCCGTTGGCCTGCGCCACATCCTCGATCACCAGCAGCCCGCGGCGCTTCGCGATCTCCAGAATCTCCTCCAGCTGGCAGGGGGTTCCGCGCATATGCACCGGGATGACCGCCTTCGTGTACGGGGTAATCGCCGCTTCGAACGCCTTCGGGTCCATCGTCAGCGTATCGTCGATCTCCACAATGACGGGGACGGCCCTCGCGATCAGGACCGCCGCCGCCGTGGCGATGTAGGTGTAGCCGGGCACGATGACCTCGTCGCCCGGGCCGATCCCCGCCCCCACCAGCGCGCTGACCAGGGCCGAAGTGCCGGAATTGACCGCCAGCGCATAACGCGTTCCCGTCCGCTCCCGGTACAGCTGTTCCAGCCGGGCCGCTTCCGATTCCCCGAGCCCCTGGCCGTAGAAGCGGAACACCCTCTTTTTGTTCAAGACATTGAGCAGGGCCTCCTTCTCCGTCCCGTCAAACTCCTCCGTACTGATGAACGGGGGGATCCACGGTTTCGTCCGGACCGGCGTCCCGCCATGCTTCGCCAACATCGCCCTCATCCTCTCTTCGTAAACAGATGAATATTGTATCCGCTTCCAAAATTTCGCGGACGGCCGGAATGCTTTCGCGTCCCGCCGGTCCCCGAAGCCGGAAGACGGCCCAGCATCGGCATGCAACTCAATTATAGGGCCGCGACCTTGGGCTGTAAATCTTTTCCCCGGAAAAAAATCCCCTTCTCCCTTGCCGGCCGGAGACCGGCCTTTCCCGGCTCCCATGCGCGGGCTCCCTTGACATCCTCCGCCGGCCCCCGGATAATGGTAACCGTATCCATACTCCCGGAAATGGGGTGCCGCTTCATGAATTCCCCTGTCATCCGCCTGCGGGCCTTCGAACCGGAGGATCTTCCCTCCCTGCACCGCTGGCTCAACGATCCCGATGCCATCCGTTACGTGGGGCGGATCCCGCGGTCCCTGGAGGACACCGTCAGACACGTGGAACGCAAAAAGGCCAACGGCGACCTCCTCATGGCCGTGGAAACCGCGGGAGGCCACCTGGCCGGATGGGTGTTCCTGCAAAATATCGAGTACGAGCACGGACGCGCCGGAATCGGCATCCTGCTGGCTCCGGAGTTCCGGGGCCAGGGCGTCGGCGAGCAGGCGATGCGGCAGATGCTGCGCCTTGCCTTCCGCCAGCTCCGCCTGAACCGCGTCTACCTGACCACGCGCGGCTTCAACGACCGGGCCATCCGCCTGTACCGCAAGCTCGGCTTCGTCGTCGAGGGAACGCTGCGCCGGCACGCCTTCGTCGATGGCCGCTATTCCGATACGCTCTATATGGGACTTCTTGCGGAGGAGTTTGAGGACGGGGAATGATTCAGACGCCGATCAGTTCGTTTCGCTCCTCCACCTGCGGAGGCTCCTCCATCCAGCCATGACGGATCATGAGCTTGGCGCCTTTGTGGGCATACTCGAAGATGTCCTTCAGGAAAACCGTGATCTTGGCCGGCAAGTCGTTGCGCAAGCTAAAAGCGGTTCCCAGCGAATTCCCGCCAATGGAAAAAGTGCACAGCAGGCTGACACAATACATCATCAGCTTGTCGGAGAACGGCGCAGCCGTGGAACGCGTGACCGTGCCGCCCGGTACGGAAGGCGCCTGGACGTTGCTTTGGATCAGAAGATCCCCCAACTGCCCGATGAAGTTCTTGGCGAGCTCCGCCCCTTCCCGCATGTACTTTCGGACTTCGTCCGAACGGGCGCATTGGGCGAACCCGAGAATCATCTGCATCCCCACCGTGTTCGATTCCATCGCATGATACAGATGGGCCAGCTCCACCGTATTCAATGTCCTCTTTGGAGAAAAGGGCGTAATGCCCCCCAGGTAGGTGGTCCTTTCCACAAATTCGGCCGACCGGGGCATCGTCACATAGGGGGACCGGGACAGGAATCCTCTGCCCAGCAAATATTGGGTGCACGCATTGTAGCATTCCTGGTTCGCGGCCGTCAGGTCCTTGTAAAAGTTGACAATATCCTCCCGGTACGCCATCCCGATATTCAGGGTATGGATTCCCATGCCGATCTCGGTATACAACCGAAGAAACAGGATATCGAAGCCGTGGTCATAAAGCCGCGGCGCGGCCGGATTGACATCCTCCGGTACAAATCCGACGGGAAGGGCCGCGCCTTCGTTCCGGAACAGGGTTTTCACGGTTTCCACGGACTGCTTCTCTTGGCCGTGGAACCGGTTCATGATGCTTCTTGCCGTTTCGTCTTCCGACTTTGCCATGAAATATTCCAGCATGCGCAGGGTCATCGTACTCTGCTGGTAGGTAATCCAGAGGGTTCCAAGCTCGGAAGCGGTAATGGGGTGGGACATGTCAACTCCTCCTGTCTTTGCTTTTTTCCTGTTATCTTGCTCCCCCCGGACACATCTCATTCAACGGAACCCGGCCAAGCTCACAACATGATTTGCACCGTCGTTCCCTCGTCGACCCTGCTCTTGACCGTCATTTTTCCGTCGTGGTTCCGGATGATTTTCTGGCACACCATCATGCCCAGGCCGGTTCCTTTCTCCTTCGTGGTGAGGAACGGCTGGCCGATTTTGCCCAGGATGTTCTCCGGGATTCCGCAGCCGTCGTCCTGGATTTCGACCAGAATCGCCTCGCTCAGCAAAGCCGCCCGGACCCGGATCTGTCCGCTCTTCGGATTCGCTTCCATCGCGTTCTTGAGCAAATTGATAAAAACCTGCTTCAGCTGATGCTCGACGCAGCGGACCATATATTTTTCCACTTCCAAATCCATGACAATCTGGATGTTGCTCAGAATGGCCTGCGTTTCCAGCAAGCTGGCGACTTCCCGGAGGATGGAAATCAGATTTTTTTCTTCAAATTCCGCCGATTTCGGCTTGGACAGGAACAGCAGCTCGCTGACGATGGTATTGATGCGCTCCAGCTCCGAGTTCATGATTCCAAGGTACTGGCTGTTCAGGCTTCCGGCTTGCATCAGCTTGGTAAACCCCTTCAACGCGGTAAGCGGATTGCGGATTTCATGGGCAATCCCGGCGGCGAGCTGGCCCAGGGCGGAAAGCATCTCGGACTCCATCAGCAGGCTTTCGGTATTTTTCCGTTCGGTAATATCCTCGGCGATTCTCAGGTAGTGGATCATCCGGCCTTCCCCGTCGGTGATCGGCAGGATGGACACCGATTCCCAGTATGTGTCCCCGTTCTTCCGGACATTCTCCAGCTCTCCGCTCCATTGTTCCCCGCGGGCGATCTTGCTCCAGATGCCTCCGTACTTGTGCCGGAATCCCGGAGGGTACAGATCCTCCGGCTGTTTCCCGAGCAATTCTTCCCGGGTGTATCCCGTTTGCTCCGCCATCCGGGAATTGACATATTCGATATTTCCTTCCCCGTCAAATATGGCGATCCCGACCGGGCTCTGCTCGATCGCGTAGGAGAACAGCCGGAGATGCTCATTCAGCCGTTTCAAACCGGTGATCTCATGGAACGTGAGGACGACCCCTTCGAGATTCCTCCTCTTGGACAGATACGGCAATACCTTCAGGGAATACCACTTGCCGCTCCGGCTTTCAACTTCTTTCTCTATGCCCCGGCAGGTCCGAAGCACCTGCTCCGCATCCTCCGCCAGGGAACCGTATTTGAACTGATGGGAAATATGGCTGAGCGGGCGCCCCAGATCCACCTCCAGCAGATGGATTTCCCGCGTGACGGACGGCGTAAACCGGCGGATACACAAGGATTTGTCCAGGAAGATGGTTCCGATCTCCGTGCTGATCAGAAGGTTGTTCATGTCGTCGGTCAGTTCGGTCAGCTGTCCGATCTTCTCCTGGTATTCGTTGTTGACCGTCATCAATTCTTCGTTCAGCGACTGCAGCTCTTCGTTGGAGCTCTGCAGCTCCTCGTTCGCGGCAATCAGCTCTTCGTTGGTTGACTGCAGCTCTTCGTTGGAGGTTTCCAGTTCTTCCTTGGTCATCTGCAGGTACTCGCGGGTACGCTGCAGCTCCAGTTCCAGCTCGTCGATCCGCTTGAGCAGATCGCTGCCGGAATCGGAATGCACCTCCATCCGGTAATGGGCCGCCGGCGGCTCCGCCTCTTCGAAAAACAATATCGTATAATGGTCCCGGCCCTGATAGCGGAACGGTTTGGCCCTCAGGTTGACGGACCGGACGCCGCCGGCGGTCTTCCATTTGATTTCATGGTAACAAACCTCCGTCTGCTCCCGCCGCACCTTGTGCAAGGCGGCCCGCACCGCCATGGCCAGCTCCTCGGGCACCAGCTTCAGGACATGGTTGGTTGGCTCGCCCCGGGGAATCCGGATCAGCTGGTTGACGGGCCCGCCGGAGTAGACCAGCTGGGAATTTTCGTCGATCACCAGCAGGGGCGGCACGTAATCCTTCAGGATGGCCGCCCCCATCGGATCATACGGCGGGTCCGAGGCTTCCCGGAAATCCGCAAACAGCTTCTTCCGCGCGGACAGGCCCGGCGGATGGACGACGGGATCGTCCAGCTGCATCGGCGCGGAGGCGAAATACGGGTTGCCGGCCCGGTACTGGTACAGGCTCCACTTCCGGTTGACGGGCTCGAACAGGCGGGATTTCCCGACCGTTTCACTCGAGCCGAGGAACAGAAACCCCCGCGAATTCAGGGCAAAATGAAACAGCGACATCAGCTTTTGCTGGGCCTCCGGCTGCAGATAGATCAGCAGATTCCGGCAGGCGATCAGATCCAGGTTGATGAACGGGGGATTTTTCAGAATGTTGTGGCGGGCGAACACGATCATCTTCCGGATCGAATCCTTGACCTGATAGCCGTCACGCGTGGGCAGAAAATACTCCTCGAGAATGTCCCGGGGGACGGATTGGACGGCCTTCTGCGGATAGATGCCCTGGCTTGCGTATTCAACCGCCTGTTCATCGAGATCCGTGGCGAACAGCTTGATATGGTAAGGCTCGCCGGTCCGGTCCATATATTGCCTGAACAGGATCGCCAGGGAATACGCTTCCTCGCCGGTCGCGCAGGCGGCGGACCAGATGCGGATTTCCCGGTCCTCCTTGCGGTGTTCGAAAATTTGCGGAATGACCTCCCTGGCCAGGTCCTCGAAAGCCTGGGGATCGCGGAAGAAGGAGGTCACGCCGATCAGCAGATCCTTCTTCAGCTTCCGGATTTCGTCCGGATGGCTTCGCAAATACCGGATATATTCCTTCACGGAATGGATCCGGTTGATCCCCATCCGCTTCTCGATCCGCCGCAAAACGCTGCTTTTCTTGTACATCGCAAAATCGATCTGCACAGTTTCCCGCAGGATCGCGAGGATCGTGAAGACATCCTCGTCCAGCTGCCCGCCGGAATGCCCGGGGATAAGCGGAATCATCTCCCGGCGGCTCTTCCGCGCGAGGGTGCGGAGTTCCCGGCCGATCTGTTCCGCAGGGATCACAAAATCGGCATGTCCCGTGAGAATGGCGCTCTTCGGCATGCCGTCAAATTTGGCGTTCGATTCCTGCTGGACGATGACCGTCCCGCCGTTTCGCTTGATCGATTCAATCCCCTTCGAACCGTCGCTGCCCGTTCCGGACAAGATAATCCCGATCGCGCGCGGCCCCTGATCCCCGGCCAAATCATGAAAGAAGCGGTCAATCGGCAGGGGATTTCTTTGCCCGTCGTCCGGCCCGGTCAGCCGCAGGATTCCGTCCCGAATGGAGAGCGATTTGTTGGGAGGCATGACATAGACCCGGTTCGGCCCGACCGGCATGCCGTCCTCGATCCCGATCACTTTCATGGGAGTATGCTTGGCCAGCAGCTCCACCATGAAGCTTTTATGGTTGGGGGACAAATGCTGCACCACGACAAAGGCGATTCCGGTATCGGACGGGGTATGGTCCAGCATCGCGCCCAGCGCCTCCAGCCCCCCTGCGGAAGCGCCGATCCCGGCGATATAACAGGCTTCGGCCCCGGTCCGATCATTCTGAACCTTATCCAAGCGCGGGTCCCTCCCCGCGTTCCATCCTCCATATGGTCACCGATTTGGAAGATGAAGGAATTGCTCTCTTCCGTTCAAATTCCGTCATGCGATCCCCTTCCTCTCTTCCTTGCATATTCTGTCAGGACAACCCCCCGTACGAAACACAGCCCATCCCCTTTTCATTATAATTCATTCCCCCCGGCAATCAACGCTCCTGAAGGAGCGGCCCGCCGCGAACAGCTTCATACCGTCTGGCGGCGCGGACGCGAACCGGAACAACCCCGCCCTCCTGCAAGGACAGACCCCGGATCCGCGCTCAACGCGCGATCCGGGGTCTGTCTCGGTTAATGGCTCAAGCGCTCACTCACGCAGCCGACGCTTCCGCACAAGGCCGTCTCGCCCAATTCCTTCTGCCGCTGAAACTCGGCCCGCATTTGATCCACGAAATCCGTGGAATAACCGTTCGCGGACAGCTCCGCCGCCGCCGCGCCGGCAATGCGGTTGAACTCGCTCTCGCACTCGGCCATCCGGGCCATCCCCTGCGCCTTCAGGTCCGCCTTCACGCCGGCGTCCTTCGCGCCCAGGTACTGCGTCGCCAAAGTCCACAGCTCATTCGCGCAGACGTTCTGCAGCTGCTCGGCCTGCCCGCGGTACTTCGCCTCGATGCTCGCCTGCGAAGGCTTGTCCGGCGATCCCCCGCCGCCCGTTCCGCCTCCGGCGCCGCCTTCGCTGCCGCCGCCCCCGCCCGCGGCCGGCGTCGGCGCGTCAGCCGGAGAAGGACCGGACGGGGCCCCCTGCAAGCCGTCCGCAGGATCCTGGCCGGAATCCGCCTTCCCCTCACCCGCCGAAACCGCCGACACCGTATACGAATCCTGATCCCAGGCGATCGTCCGGCCCACCGCCTCGGAGAAAAAGCGCATCGGGACGTACAGCGTATCCCGGTAAATCAGCCCCGGCAGCTCCTCCGGCGGCGTCTTCGCCACCCCGTCAAAGACATAAGCCACCTTCTCGAAATAGACGCCGATCGACTCCGGATCGGGATTGCCGGCAGGAACCGGCGACCCGCTATTGCGCACCACGCGGTTAACCAGATAATCGTCGATCTCCACCCGGTCCGCCGCTCCGGGAGCTTCCACGGTCACCGTATAGGTGTCCTGATCCCAGCGGACAGCCTTGCCCAGCGCATACGCCACAAAGCGCAGCGGCACATACGCGCTGCCTTCATAGAGGAAGCCCCGCTGTCCTTCCGGAGGGGCCAGCTCCCGGCCGTCAAACACATAATGCATCGGAACAAAATACACCGATACCTGCTCTTCCCGCTGCTGCGCATACGCGCTCATGCCCGTCCCGGTCAAGAATATCAGGGCCAGGAGCAGGGTTTTCCATCGGAACGTTCTTTTCATCGACATCCGCCTCCACCATCCTCAGGTTTAAGAAAAATTAAAGGAAATCGACAAGGTTCTCCGTTTACACCGCTTGAGGAAAAATAGTACGATATTCCTAACAAACAGGAAAGGGAAGGGGCTGAGGAACCATGCCGCTCTTGCATCTGAAAAAACGCTGGACTCCCCTGGAACTGTTCGGAATCGAGCTCTACCAGTCGGAAGAAGGGGAGTGGTTTATCAAGCGAAGAAAAAGACCGATCCGCCGGCTGTTCTAGCTTCAAGGCCTGGCGGACAGGTCTTGCTTCTTCGACTCCGCGTAGCTCTTCCCCTGGCTCAACCCGTACTTCGCCGCGATCGCGACCAGCTCATTGTATTCCTCTTCCGTCAGCTTGTTCAGGAGAATCTTCTTCGCTTCCCTCTTCTCTTCCACCGTCATTCCCCCGCCGGCCAGCTTCATAAACAGAGAGATATCGCTCGGACTCAGCTTCTTCAGCAGCACCGAAGTCACCAAAGCCTTATCCTTCGCGGAAATCTCATCCTGCACCTTCTGCGCCTTCTCTTCGGAGATATTGGGGGTGTAGGCAAGGGCGTCTTGGCCATGTTTATCCGGTTGAGCAGCAGCCGGATCGGTCGAAGATGAATTCGATCCGGAAGAAGACGAATCCGTCCCGGAGGAAGAAGGTTCACCCGGCGCGCCAAGGCTTCCTAGGGAAGCGGATGGGCCGGAAGCCGGTGTTCCACCTTCATGATTTAAGGAGGAAGAAGGACGATCCGGGTTTACCGCCAAGTTCTCCTG
>Ga0310822_101240_pt1 | contig 10359 bp, 6 predicted proteins | sample P4_ome_2_FD_201313 | JGI IMG/M metagenome (GOLD analysis project Ga0310822, IMG submission 201313) | Sorghum-adapted microbial communities from Joint BioEnergy Institute, Emeryville, California, United States - P4_Day56_Rep2 | ecosystem: Engineered > Bioreactor > SSF (Solid state fermentation) >... | reverse complement strand
CCAGGCCGTCCCTATAATGTCAGTTTAGCAAAAAAACGGTTGCCCTCTACCATCATGCTGCCGAATGTAACAAAAAATACACAAATCCGCCTCCCTGAACTGAAGCAACACGCTGCGGCAAACAATAAAGATCCCCCGGGTGGTCTCCATTGAACCCCGGGGGACGTCCGCCGATTGGCCGGTTTCCGTACGCAAGCGCTCATGCCTGACGCGACTTTACGATGATTTTGCGAATGCTGTCTTCCGACAGATGGTACCGCTGGATCAATTCCACTATCGTGGAACCGTTCCGGTACTGCCGGTAAATTTCCTTGTTCCGCCGCTCCAGCAAAATTCTCGCTCCGTTATTTTCTCCCCAACCGGCGCGGGTTTTATCTTTCTTGGGAATATAGACGATCTCCCCTTGAACGTACTCCTGCAGCTGCATGAGCAGGCTAGGGGGAAAAATATCCTTTCCGTTTTTGTAGCTCATTCCGTTTGACCTCCCGGGATTGGTTTCGTTTCCGGTTTTTCCGTTCATACGACTGCGTTACAAGTGTCAGCATGTTCACGCTACCTCCTTTTCTGTTGGATTTTCCCCGCAAAACGGGAACAAAAAAACACGATACCCTTCATCGTGCTGCCTTCTGTCTTGCCTTGCTGCAACCAGCGGCGGGATCGGAGCCGTCAAACGTTGCCGTTAAGCCGGCGTTCCTGATAAGGGAATGCAAAGGGTGTCAAACCATCCTCCCTCCCCTTTCCTCCGGTTTTCCGGTTCGCTTCCACAGAATGTGGAATCCATTCCATTATACTCCAACGTCTGATGCCGTGGCAATCGTTAAAAAGGGGGAGCCCTGGGCCCCCCCTTCCCTGCATGAGGCTTCGCTTACGCGAAGACCACCTCAGCTACAGTAATCAACGCGATCACTCCCCTTTCCAAGAGATTAGCCGGCTGCCTTTATTAACTCACAATCCCGGTGTCGGCAACAAGTGAAAGATTCGTTTATACCCGATCTTTCCCGCCATTATTGCTTCAGCTGGGCAACCAGACGCTTCACCGGGCCCGCCGGAGTCGTGATGGTTTCGTACACATTTATGGACATGTTGTTCATGTATTCATTGCCGACGTTATTGAAGTACAGATCCTGAATCCCCCGGGCAAGCTTGCCGGTGCCGATCAGCGGGCGAACGAGCGTTGCCATTGTGTTGCCGTCCTGGTCGAGCAGATCGAATTCCATCTGCGTCAGGGAAGGATCAACCGCCACTTCTTCTACCTGATTGATCTCCAGATTCAGGTGCAGACGGTAATTGTAGGATATGCTCGGAACCGAGTTAACCTGCGTGTTGATGCTGTAATCCTTGATTCGGACTTCAAACGGATAGAAAGCGATCGGATCCCGGTTCAGCTTCTCTTCCGGCAGGGATATCTTGAATGCGGTAAGAGTAGAAGTGTAAGGGGCCGCCGACAGGGTATCCTGCAGTTTGACCGCCAGCTGTTCCGGCTTCTCCGACTCCGGCATGAGGAACGCATACGTGACCACCGTCTTCGTATTCGGCATAATCTGCTGAAGCGCCGCGCCCGCTGCGCTTCCGCCCGCTTGAGTGCCGGAAGAGCCGCCCGGACGGATGCTGGAATACCGGTATCCTTCAGGGGTCACAATCTCGGCGGCAAGCGGAGGCAGGATGAGCGGCTTGTCGCCCTTATTGTCCAGCACGACCTTCGCCACGGCGGTCTGGTAGCCTTTGCCTTCATTTTCGTAAAACCGCATATCGACCAGCGAAGTGGTCAGGTTCGGATCGACTTTGTCGGTAAAGAGGCTGAGCTTGATCGGCGTGCCGAAGGTGTATTCGGGCAGCCGGGCAAGCTGCTGGGCGAGTCCCGCTTCAGGCAGGAGCACATTGAGCCGTCCGATCGTATACTGGACGACCGAGGCTTTACCCTGGGCATCGATCTGGGTGTAGCTTTCCGGAGTGACTACGTTCAAGCTGGTCAGCCGGGCATCCGCATCGGTGGGGATGGCAAAATGAATTTCTTTCTTCTCCTGCGGTTCCAGCGTGACCGGACCAGCCTCTACCCGTTTGCCGGGGTAGGTTTTGCTTGCGGACTTGCCGTCCAGCGAGAAATCCGGCACTGTTTCCTTCTTGTCCGTCGGGTTTGCCACCTGCATCTTGACCACCGTTACCGGACCCGTCTGGGTCATCGTGTCGGAAATATCCACAGGGCTGTATTGAAGCGGCGAATCGATCGCCGGGATCCGGAAGACTTCTCCCCACTTCATGATCGCTTCCGGATCTTCAATCGTTGAATCCGTCCCTTTCCAGCTCAGGGAAGCAACGTCCAGCGCAAGAATCGGGGTCTCTTTCTTGGGGTAGACATATTCGTCGACATCCACCCAGGACAGCTTGGACAGCGAAATCTCGTCGCTGCGGTCGATCACACAGAGGTAGCTGAGCTCAACGGTCGCCTTGGGCTGAAGCGATCTGGGGTTGGAAGCGCTCGGCTGCAGCGTATAGGAAACGCCGTCGGTCGTCGTCACGCGAACCTCGTATTCGGGAACGCGGGTAATTTTATCGCTGTCGTTGGACATCCGGATCACGGCTCCTATCCGGATTCCTCCGGCGGTTCTTTCGTTCAGCAGACTTTTGAGCTCAACCTGAAGATGGTCGGCCAGAGGATAGGACGGGAGGTCATGGACGGCGGGGACCGCCTCCGCCGCGTAGGCGGCATACCCCGAGGTCATTAGGGAAACACTGATCATCGCTGCTGTAATGGTTTTTTTCCACGGTTTTCTCAAGCTAACTCTCCTCCTGATGAAATCATCAATGTATGAGTGCAAATCCGCCCCTGCGGGCCGGCAGTGAACAATCCGCGCCGGCGCGGGGACGAAGGAGCCGCATGCAGGCTTACTGGGCGACGTTCACCTTCTCCTTATCCTTGAGCTGCTGCTGGCCGGAGACAATCAGGACTTCGTTCTCCTTCAATCCGGAAATAACCTCCTGATTGGCATCCTTGAGGCGCCCCAGCTCCACCTTGCGTTTTTCCGCGATATCGTTATTGAGCACGAAGACGTATGTATCGGCGCCTTCCCGGACAATGCTGGTCGTTGGAACGACGATGACGTTCTGGTCCTGCACATCGTTCAATTGGACCTGGACCTTCATCCCCGGCTTGAGGGTCAATTCCTCGTTCGGCACCTCCATCTCCAGATCGTAGGCGTGGGTCTGGGAGTTGACAACGCTGCCCAGATAGCTGATCTTGCCGGTCAACATGTCGGAGGAACCGGACAGGTGAAACTTCAATTCTTTCTTCTCCTGAACTTCCTGATAGGCTGCCTGTGAAAGGCTGGCATGGATTTTTATCGGGTTCAGCTGTTGAATCTGGGCCACTTTCGTGCCGCGGGCCAGGGTCATGCCTTCTTTCGGAATGAGTTCGGTCAGCAACCCCCCGATCGGGGCCTTGACATCGTAGTACCCGAGTGCCTTCTTCGCGTCGTTCACATTCAATCGGGAGGTTTGCAGCTGAACCTCCAGTGCGGCCAGCGAATCGGTATGGACAAGCGTGTCGTATTTTTGCTTCAGCACTTCCAGATCCTTCTTCAGGTTGTTCAGGTTCGTTTCCGCATCTTCCAGCTGTTTCCTGGTGACGAGGCCCAGATCGTAATCGTTGTGCATTTTGTTGTATTGTTTCTCCGTCTCGTTCACCTGGTCCTGCATTTTGTCGATCGAAGCCTGCATTTCTTTTTTGCTGTTTTCCAGATCTTGCCTGCTTTTGCTTAGCTGCGCCTCGGCGCTTTTCACCGCAAGCTCCGCTTTCTTCTCCTGGCTGATCGCGTCCGAATCGTCGATTTTCAGCAGCAGATCGCCTTCCTTCACATACTGCCCCCGTTCCGCCACGACCTGCTCCACATCTCCGTCAACCTTCAAAATGACATCCATCTGCACGGAAGGAAGCAGATCGGCAACGACCTCGTCCGGATCGGCAATGATCTGCCGGGTAACCTTGGCCGTTTTCACGGTTTTGATCTGCGGTTCCGCGGCCGCGGGTTTCCCCTCCGGCTTTGCCTGGGGCGCGGAGCAGCCGGCGATCAGCGCCAGGCTCATGGCAACGGCCGCCAACGTCTTGAAGCTGCAGTACCTGTATGGGTTCCTCTTGCTCGATTTCATCGTCTGAATTCTCCTTTTCTCGAATGGGATGGACTAGAGCGCCTGCCCGGCGGCCTGCGCGTTCCGCGTCTTGCCGGACTTGCGGGAAAGTCTCGCTTTCAGGCGGTCGATCATCTCGTACACGATCGGAACCACCACCAAAGTCAGTGCAGTGGACGTAATCAGCCCGCCGATCACGACAACTGCCAGTCCCTTCGAGATGACCGTTCCCTCCGATAACCCGAGTCCGAGGGGCAGAAGCGCGATGATGGTGGCGCCGGCCGTCATGATAATGGGCCTTAAGCGGGTCGTTCCCGCTTCGATGAGCGCCTCCCGGGTGGCCAAGCCCGCCTCGCGCAGCTGCTGGACGCGGTCCACCAGCACGATGGCGTTGGTCACGACGATGCCGATCAGCATAAGGAAACCGATCAGCGAAGTGACATCCAGCGTCTGCCGGGTCACAAACAGTCCAAGCATGCCGCCGATCGCTGCCAGCGGCAGGGAAAACAGAATGGCGAACGGCGCGCTTGCATTGCCGAAGGCAATGACCATGACGAGATACACGATGAAGATGGAAGCTGCCATAGCTGCGAACATCTGCTTAAAGCTTTCGTTCATGTCATCGGTAACCCCCTGAACTTCCCGGCTGATCCCGTCCGGCAGCTCCATGGCGTTCAGGGCGGCCGCCGCTTTGGCGCTGACTCCGCCCTTGTCGGCGCTGTCGATCGTTGCCGTTACGGTCACATATTGCATTTGATTTTGCCGGTGGATGGCAACCGGAGCAGCGATCTGCCGGACCTTGGCAATCTCATTCAGGGCAATGAGGTTCCCTTGGGCGGTCCTTAGCTGCAGATTGCCGATTTTTTGCACATTATCCTTATAAACGGGATCCAGTTCGACTTTTGTCGCGAAGGTGACGTTGTCGAATTTCAGGTCACCAAGCTTCTGCTCGGAAATCCAGCTGCCCACCAGCTGCATGACCTGCGCGGAGGAAAAACCGTACAACCGGGCCTTGTTTTGATCCACGGTCACTTCGACTTCCGTCTTGCTCTTGTCCAGACTGTCCTTGATATTGCTGAGCTCCGGAAATTCCCTCAGCTTCTCCTTTACCTGCTCCGCCGCTTCCTTGAGCACCTGGGGATCGTCTCCCTTGATCGAATAAGAAAAATCGGAGCTGCTCCCCCCGCCGGAAAAGGAGATCGTCTGGGCGAACACCTCCGAGCCCTGGGGCAGTTCCCGCTCGAACTTCTCCTTATACGCCTTCATGTCCTCCTTGGGGCGGGAATTTTCACTCACCTCGGTCAGGATCATCGCTTTGTAGGGATACTGGTCCCCGCTGAAGTCGTACCCGATCATCGCTTCCTCGTATTTGAAGAGCGGCCCCCCCTTCTCGTCCTTCGCATCCTTCATGATCTGCTCCAGCTGCCTGACCTGGGCATCCATCGCTTCCAGCGAGGTCTCGTTCGGCAGCTGAATCTGGTAAACCATCGAACGGTCCGTATCGCTTTCCGGCATGAACGATTTCGGAATGAAGGGAGTCGTCAGTCCCATGACGAGGATAAACACGAGAGCCGACGATCCCAGCGAAATCCAGCGATGCCGCAGGCACCAGTTCAGTACTTTCCGGTACAGGGTATACACCGGGCCGTCGATTTTCTCAACATGCCTGATGTTCTTGCTCTTGAGCACCATGAGCTTCGCCATCATCGGGATGACGGTCAGCGCGACGAGCAGTGAGGCCAGGAGCGCCGAGACAAGGGTCATGGCGAACGGGCGAAACACTTCGCCGACCACGCCGCTGACGAACGCGATCGGGACAAAGACGCCCACCGTCGTGATTGTGGAAGACGTAATCGCCGAAGCTACCTGCTTCGTCGCGTACTTGATCACCGACTCATTGCGATCCTGGACCTTCTGCAGCTGACTGAAAATGTTCTCGATGACGACGATGCTGTCGTCGACCACCCGGCCGACCGCGATCGCCATCCCCCCGAGCGTCATAATATTGAGGGTAATACCCAGGGCCGCCATACAAAGAAGAGTCACACAAATAGACAAGGGAATCGAGACCAAAACGATCGCCGTCATGCGAATATTTCTAAGGAACAAGAGGATCATCAGGGAGGCGAGCACGGCTCCGAGCAGGCCCTCGCGCAGCATGCCGCTGATTGATTTCTTGATTTCGACGGCACCGTTGATGACTTTTTCAAACGTGACGTTCGGCTGCGATTTGCTCCACTCGTCGATCATTTTGTCCACTGACGATGCGAATTCAACCAGGTTGGCATCCTTGGTTTTGTACAGATGAATCGCTACCGCCGGCTGGCCGTTCAGGCGGGTGATAAATTTGGCCTCGCTGATAGCCTCGACTTTGGCGATTTGTTTCAGCAGCAGCGTATCGCCGGCGGGAGTCGATATGCTCATATTTTCCAGGTTATAGATGGAATCCATGTCTCCCGTTACGCGAACCATCTGGGTATTGCCGTTGAAGTCCACCGAACCGGCCGGACTGGAGGTCAGGGCGGCGCTGATCATGCCGGAAACCTGCGCCGGCGTCAGCCCGTAGCTGTTGATCGCGTCGGCGTCCAGCTTGATATCGAGCTCCGCTTCCTGATTGCCGACCAGATCCATATGGTCAATGCCCTTGATCGAATTGAAGCCCGGTTCAATCACATCCTTGACCGTCCGGTCGAGTTCCGTCCGGCTCACCCCGTCCTTCGCATACACGCTCAAAAAATAAGACGGCGAGGACGCGAAGCCGAACGTCATAACCTTCGGCCTTTCGGCACCTTGCGGGAGTTTGACGTTGGCAATCAGATCCTCGATGTCCGTCTTGGCATCCTCAGGCTTCTTCCCCTGTTCCAGTTCAATAATGATCTGGGAGAAATTGTCCGAAGATGTCGAGGTCAGGTTCTTCATGCCTTCCAGGCCGGTGAGCGCCTTCTCCAGCGGCTTGGTCACATCCTCCGCCACATCCTTGGGCGGAGCGGGGTAGGTCGTCATGATGCCCACCACGGGAAACGTGATATCGGGCATGCTCTCCACCTTCAGGGAGGAGGCGGCGAACATTCCGCCCGATGCCAGCAGGATCATGAGGATGATCACCGCTGCCACGTTTTTCATGGAAAACTCGGTTAACTTGATCATAAACAGTGTTTCCCCTCCACTTCTCGCGTTCTCTCTGTCAACCCTCATTATAGCGGCCGGCTCCGGCATAAGGCACGTGGAGAAAGTCATATCGTCCGCATGACCGGTGTCATGAATATGCGCTTTCCGTCCCAGGCGTCCGTCGGTCAAACCGACCGGAACGCCCGCTCCTTTCCTCTTCCCGCCTCCGGATCGTATCCCGCGGATTTCTGTATCGTACCGGAATTTTCCTATGTAATCTTTTCGAGGAATATGTCGAATTCGGCAATTCTTATGGAAGCGGAAAACAATCAGCCTTGCCGCACGTATGACTGGTCGGTTATATTATATATTGCAGCCGACCGGACGGTCAATTGAATGAATGCGTCCGAACGCCAGACCTTCAAAGGATGTGGACAAACCTTGAATCCGAAAAAACTCCAGATCATCAACGCGGCTATCAAGCTCTTTGCCCAGAAAGGCTACCATCTGACCTCCATGCAGGAAATTGCCGATTCCGCCGGAATGGCCAAGGGATCGATGTATTTTTATTTCAAGTCGAAAGAGGATCTCCTCTTGTCGATCTACAAATACTACTACGATTTGATGTTCCGGAGGATTCAGGATGTCCCCGTGCCTGCCGGTGCCAAACCGAAGGAGAAGCTGGCCGCGCAGCTTCATCAGCAGCTGAAGGAAGTCCAGAAATACCGGACGTTTATCGAAATGCAGATGAAAGAACGCCTGATTCCAATCAGCGATGATATGAAAGATTTTATTTTTTCCGCCAGGGCCCAGATCTTCACCTGGTACCGCGAAAAAATTCTGGAGATTTACGGGAAGGATGCCGAGGAGTATTCGCTGGACGGCGCAACCATGCTTGATGCGATCATGAGCCATTATATGGGTTACCTGATCCTGGACAACAAACCTTTGGACCTGGACCGGCTGGCGCGTTTCATCGTCGACCGGTTGGAGGACTTGATCGAAGGCATGCGGAAGAAAAGGGTGCAGCCCGTCCTGGACAGGGAGCTGATGGCCGATTTTTTGGAAAAAGGGCGCACCCGGATGCGGGCGGAGCCTGTGGAAAGACTTGAAGGCGAACTGGCCCGTCTGCGCGGGCTGGCCGACAGGATTTCTGCTGATTCCGGGATGGCCGAGGATATCGCGTCTTCCCTGCAGGTTATGGAAGAAGAGCTGCACAAAACCCGGCCGAACCGGGTGATTTTGCGCGGTATGACGTCGTTTCTCCAGGGGCTTGCGGTTCCCGAATTCCGGAAAAACCTGAAGGCCGTGGAGGAGCTTCTCCGGGAAATGGAGGATTGCACATAAAAAACGGGGCTTTGGGCCCGCCATGGATATTCCGGCCCGACACCGGCAAGCCGCTGCCCCAGGATACCGGTATGTATTCTCAGCACCTTGTATGTCTACCCTATGCTTGGCGCCAACGGGCGGCTCCGGGTTCCGGATGCCGGTTCCTTGCGGAAAGTCAGCTTGAAGGTCGTTTCCTTCTCGTTGGAAACAAAGCTGATCTCCCCCTGGTTCCGGTTCATGATCTGCTTGCAGATGGCAAGCCCCAGTCCGGTTCCCCTTTCCTTGCTGGTGACGAATACAGTGAACAGACGATGGCGGATGGATTCGGGAATTTCCGGGCCGTTATTGGTCAGCTCCACAATGCAGGCTTCCCGGGTTTCTCTGCAGACGATGCGGATTTTTCTGCATTCCGGGACGGAGCTAAGCGCTTCCAGACCATTGTTCAGCAAATTGGAGATGACCTGCTGCAGGGCTACCTTCTGTACATAGATCGGGGTCGCGGCCTGAAAGCTGGTTTCCAGGGAAATCTTCTCATCGATCAGCCTCGGTTCAAACAGGGCAATCACCGAACGGACCAGGTCGTTGACCGTCAGAAAGGCAGGCGGTTCTTCATTTTGTCCTTTTTTGGAAAAACTCAAAAATCCGGTGATCTGCATTTTCAGTTTCTCCATTTCGCTTTGAATAATATGAAGGTAGTAACCTAATTTGTCGGAGCCATCCGGCGGAAGCTGCCTGTCGATCAACTTGAGAAAGCCCTCGATCGCCGTAAGCGGATTGCGCAGCTCATGAGCCATGCTGGCCGCCATTCGGCCGATCAGATGGATACGGTCGTTGTGCATTTCGTCGATTTGCCGTTCTTTCAGGCGGAGATGCATCTCGGTCTTTTCCCGGAACATCCGAAACATCAGAAGCTGAAATTGATCAATTCGGTTGAACAGCCTCTGCAGCTGCTCCAGAGGCGGATCTGCGCCCCGGTCAAGCAGGGTCAGAACGAAGGCATCCCGCCAAACATGGACAACAGTCAACAGCTGCTCCAACGGCTCGTCCTTGCCGACCAGCGCTTCCACTTTTTTTTGCAGCAGCCGATATTCCTTCTGTTTTTCCATGGGCAAATCCAGCCGGCTCAGCAGGCGGAAATGCATCTCCGCGTTTTTGCGCAGACGCGAGCGGTCCAACAGGCCGAAGCGGATTGCATAATCCGGATAGCGTACGGTCATCTCGCGCATCCAGCGCTCGATGACCGGACCTTGATATTGCTGCAGAAGATTGGCAAATTCCTGATTTTCCAACGAGGGCCACCTCCCGTTAAAACGCTTGATCCCTACTTTAGCTTAGCACAATTGCCTGGTGGATTCGATCCTTAATTCCTCATTTCGCGCATTTTTGTATCCCGGCAATGCAAAGGGACCGCCCCGCGGTCCCCAGATTCGTCATGTTTATTTGTCGTGCACCAGCTCCGGAGTGGTCATTTTGTCGTAAAATTTGACAAACCGGTCTTTGTCCTCGGAATTTCGCAACGCCATCCCGGAACGCGGATGCTGGTCAAGCGTGCCGGTAATCATGTACGGAATCAGGTAGCCCCATTCTTCCTTTTCCCGCAGCGGAACCATATATTTCTCGATCATGTCGATTACCGGCCGGAGGTTGTACTTCGGGTTCTTCAAATGGGTGACGAGCAGTTCCGTAGGGCAGTTGCCGGCAGCGCGTCCCATCCCGTAAACCGAGGCGTCCAGATATTCCACTCCAAGCTGGTTGGCCGTAAGCGTATTGGCGAAGGCCAGCTGCATGTTGTTGTGGGCA
>Ga0310822_101239_pt1 | contig 10361 bp, 6 predicted proteins | sample P4_ome_2_FD_201313 | JGI IMG/M metagenome (GOLD analysis project Ga0310822, IMG submission 201313) | Sorghum-adapted microbial communities from Joint BioEnergy Institute, Emeryville, California, United States - P4_Day56_Rep2 | ecosystem: Engineered > Bioreactor > SSF (Solid state fermentation) >... | reverse complement strand
TCGGCGTCGTATTTGGCAAGCGGCTCGATAAACATGCCCGACAGAGCAGTCAGCGACGGATGGCCCGCTGCATCTTTGAGCAGGTCCTCGACCAAAATGTCCTCGAAGTGGATCACCGATTGTCCCGGACGGACAAGGCGGCCGATTCGCATGGCCCGTTTTGCTTCGCGGTAGCTGTAGCGAAGATCCTTCATGTGCTCGCGGATACAGCCGATGCCGCAAATCCAGCCGCCTCGCTCCTCCTTCCCGGCTCCCCAGCCGGCCAATTCCTGGAGATAGTGTACCGCTTCCTCTCGCTGTTTGGAAATCTCCTGCTTGTCGGTATAACAAATCACTGCGATTTGATCATTGATCAGGACGCCTTTTCTGGCATGTTGGTCGCCTTGATTCATTTCCTGCAAAAGCCGGAGCAAAGCTTCTTCCTTCCTGGGGTTCGCTTTCCCTGTTTCACTCGGCTTGAGAACCATCACGTACAGATGACCGCTATGCGATATTCCTACCTGCTTGGCCCGGTGGCGCAGCAATTCTTCCTCACCGGCTGTACCTGACAACAGCTCTATCAGAAACGACTCCTGTTCCCGCTCCCGCTGAATCTGCAGAGACTGCCGGATCGTAAATTCGATCGCCAGAACGGTAACGGCCTGATCCAGACACTGCTGCCTAAAGCGATCGTCTTCCTCGATTTTTTTTGTAATCGCCAGGTAGCCGACGACTCTGTTGCTGACCAGGATGCTCCGCTTTTCCGCGATAAGCTCTTTCGTAAAATGGACGGTGCTGCTTTCAACCTCTCCCTGCTGGTTCAGCACAGCTACGTCGCAATGAAGCAATTGCCCGACCATCACCACCAGCTCGGGCGTCCGCCTGTTCAGCACCAACTGCGTGAACTGCTGATTGACCTCCTGCATTCCTCTCATGACGACGACTTGGCGGTTTAAAATATTCTCCATGACCGAGTGCGTCAGGTCTATATAAGGAGTTTCCGCCGGGACATCAATCAAAGGGATGCGATACAAATCACTTTTTCGCAATGCTTCTTCCGGAATTTCCTGCAAAAACCGTTTGGTCTTGATCGCGACAGCCGCGCCTCCCACCCGGTGCATCTCTTCCAGCAGACGGCTCAGCCGGTACGGTTCGTTCCGCAGGGCATAACCGGTTGAAATAATCAGCTCGTTTGGCCGCAGCCAGCCGGTCAGATCGGGAATTTCCATGCTGTCCACATAATAGATTTCATTTTTCAGGCCTTCTATGCCCGCCATGATTTTTGCCCCTTGAAAAGCAGGCAGCTGCATCAACTGTTCTACGGTAAACGGATCTTTTGCCACACGCTTTTGCTCCCTTTTTACGCTCTTGCTATCATGATACCCTTTTTGGAGCACGATGAAAAAAGTCAAATGAGAATAAAGAATGCCATTGAAATCAAACGAATAATTATGTATTCTTTATAAAAGTCAATATTTTCAGACGATGATAGTCGTTTACCTGTGGAAGAATCCGTCCACGGGTAGGCGGCTTATTTTTTTGAGGAGGTGGAGAGACAAGGGAAACTGCCGTATTGCATTTCGTGACATTTGAGAACGTGAGCAGAGAGAGGATGAGGACGAATGTCGATCAAACACACAAAAAGCATGAAATGGGGCTTCTTTGCACTGTTTCTCTGTTTGGCCCTCGTGAGCGTACAAGCCCCGGCGTGGGCCGCAAAGGAACCGCTCCAACAGCTGCAGGTGCTCGACAAGGGGAAATGGGCGCCGGGAACGTACCAGGCTGTACAAGATTTAATTGATAAGCACGGGGTGAAAAGCCCTTCCTATAATCCGGCAAAAAAGCCTTACGCCGTGTTTGACTGGGACAACACCAGCATCATGCACGATACCGAAGAGGCTTTGTTTGTCTATCAAATCAATCATCTCGCATTTAAAATGATCCCGGAGGAGTTTGCCGGCGTCATCCGTACCGGTGTACCCGCAGGTCCTTTCTCCGACGATTACAAAAACGACGACGGCCAGCCGGTTACACTCGATGACATCGCCGCCGATCTGGCAGCGGACTATACCTTCCTCTACAATCAGTATAAAGGCATGAAGGGAACCAAATCCCTCGATGAGGTCAAAGCGACCGAGCAGTTTGCCGATTTTCGCGCCAAGCTCTATTTCCTCTATGAAGCGATCAATGGCACGCACGGCAGCAGTATCGGCTATCCGTGGGTCCTCTACCTGTTTGCCAACATGACAATCGACGAAGTGCATGCATTGGCCGAAGCGTCGAACGATGCCAGCCTTGGGATGGCGATCGAGAAAGTTTCGTGGACAAGTCCGAAAGCGCTTTCAGGAAAAGCGGGAGTGATCACGGTGTCGCATACGACCGGACTGCGTTTGACTTCTGAGGTCGCCAATTTGATGAACACCTTCCGCTCCAACGGAATCGATGTGTACGTCGTCTCCGCTTCTCTGGAAGAGGTCGTGCGGGTATTTGCCACCCTGCCCAAATACGGATACAACCTGCCTGCCGAAAACGTCATTGGCATGCGTCTGCAGGTAGAGAACGGGAAGATCAAGCCCGTGTACGAGAAAAACTATCCTTTCACCGTTCATCATGGGAAAACAGAAGTGATCGAATCGGTGCTGGTCAAAAAATACGGTCATGGTCCGATCTTTATCGCGGGTGACAGCATCGGGGACTATGAAATGATGACGGAGCTTGACAGCGTGAAGCTGGTGCTGGTCGTGAACCGGGTCAAGGGGGGAACGATCGGACAAGCTGCCGCCAAGGCTGCGTCGCAAATGGGCAAGAACAATCCGGCATTTGTTCTGCAGGGGCGGGATGAAAATACAGGCATGTGGATTCCTTCGGAGTCTACGGTCAAGCTGGGGAAAAAGGAAGCGCAACTGCTGGCGGATTAAGGCATTTCTGGAATGCGGGGCTATGCATGCATGCTATTGGCTGCATGCATGGTTCCCGCTTTTTTGTTTGTCTCGTTCGGAAGAACGTTATTTTGTTTGTTTCGGTTGGACGGGCTTTGGTGGAGGAGATGAAAAAGGAGAAAACGGCTGCAGGTTCGGTGGGACACTGCTTTTCAAAGCCCGTCGAAGCCGTTCTGCTCGCCAGAGAAGCCTGTGTCCATTCGGAGCGACTAGCGGAGTCCGGCCCAGCGGAGCGATGATCCCGAGGAAACAGAATCGCAACCTATGATTACGCTTCGGAGCTGCGCGCCGTTTTGCGATTCCCTCGGGATCATTGCGGAGCGGACAGTCCACTCTCCCTTGCAGGACGCAGACCGGAGCGCAGAATGGAAACAGGCTTCTCTCCACTGCAGCCGCTTTACGGGCAGACCGACTAACCATGCAGTCGCTTTAGAATCTCCAAGTCCAAGCCCTTCGCTTTAATTCAGCGCAGCCATCACATTGCGGACGGAAGCAACCGACTTGTCCAGTGCCGCTTTTTCATCGGCTGTCAGGTCCAGCTCGATGACTTTTTCAATGCCGTTGCCGCCGAGCAGGGTAGGCACGCCGAGATACAGGTCATGGTAGCCGTATTCGCCCTCTAGATATGCAATCGACGGGAGAATGCGCTTCTTGTCTTTCAAAATCGCCTCCGCCATTTGGACGATAGATGCAGCCGGAGCGTAGTAGGCCGAACCGTTGCCGAGCAGAGCGACGATCTCGCCGCCGCCTTTGCGGGTTCTTTCCACGATAGCTTCCAGACGGTCGGCCGGGATCAGCTTGTCGAGTGGAATGCCGCCAGCGTAGGAATAACGGAGCAGCGGAACCATATCGTCTCCGTGTCCGCCAAGCACGAATCCGCTGACGTCTTCTACGGACACGTTCAGCTCCATCGCCACGAAGGTGCGGAAGCGGGCGGTATCAAGGACGCCAGACTGGCCGATAACGCGGTTTTTCGGGAAACCGGATGTTTTGTAGAAGGTATAGGTCATCGCATCTACCGGGTTGGACAAAATGATCACGGTCGAATGCGGCGCGTGCTGCTTTACTTGTTCCGCTACAGAGCGCATGATGGCCGCATTGGTGTTGACCAGATCGTCACGGGACATGCCCGGTTTGCGGGCGATACCCGCTGTGACGATGACCAGATCCGCTCCGGCGATATCCTTGTAGTCGGAGGTTCCGGTAATCGCGGCATCAAAGCCTAGCACAGGGGAAGATTCCATCATATCCAGCGCTTTTCCCTTTGTCGGGTTTTCCAACTGAGGGATGTCGACCAATACGATATCACCGAGTTCCTTTTGCGCCAAAATAAACGCGGTCGTGGCCCCGGTAAAACCGCTGCCGATCACAGCGATTTTTTTCCTTTTGAATGTCATGTTGAATCCTCCTCCAATCCTGTTCATAGTTTAGAGTTGATCGTTAACGCCTTATAGTTTGTAGTTTGTTCGTTTATAGTTCACTGTTCTTTGTTCTTTGTTCTTTGCTCGCTGTTCATCGTCCTTCGACTACAAGACCAGCTTCACGCCGCTCGCCTTCTGCTCCAGCATCTTGCTCAAAATCGTTCCGATATGAGCCCCCGCCTCTACAGGAGACGTACCCTGACGATGAATGTTGGAGATCACGGTGCGCTCGGACTCGACCATCCCTTTGCGCGGGCGATAGCACATGTAGGCGCTCATGGAGTTGGCCGTGACCAGTCCCGGACGTTCCCCGATCAGCATCACCAATACCTCTGGCTGCAAAATCTCCCCGATGTGGTCCATGCTGGCCACACGTCCCCCCTTTACAAAGAAAGGGGTTCCCCAGCTAAGGCCGTAGCTTTGCAGGGAATCGTAGAGGGACGGCAGCACATCTCGCAGGTTGGCGTCGACAGCGCTGGCGCTCAGGCCGTCAGAGACGACGATTTGCACCTGCGGCTTCTTCTGGCAGCGCTCCTCCAGCAGCCGTACGCCTTCGTCATTGATGATCCGCCCCATGTCGGGACGCTTCAAGTAGTTTTCCGTATTGTCGTATTTCGTCTCCACCGTAAACAAGGAAAACTCCTTGAGTGTCTCCTCGCTTACCTCTCCGTATACGGCATCCACCGCAGCGGCATGGTCGCGGCGCAGCTGGAGCATCGTCTTGGTCAACGGCCTGACGCCTGCTCTCCATACCCCGATCCGGGCCGGTGTGCTGGCCAGAAGCTCCTGCATGCCTTCCCTGTATTTCGGATTGGGCACCTGAGAAATTCGTTCAGGCTCTGTTGACGCATTGAGTCCAGCACCTTCACCGGAATGTGCTTGGGAAAAGGCTGTGGAAGCTGCTGCTGCCGAAGCGGACGCAAGCGCCTCTGTTCCTGTCGGCTGGTTTGCCGTTTGCCGGTTGCTGGCTTCCTGAGCCGCCGTTTGCTCTCCTGCCGCCGCAATCCCTGCATGACTTGCCCCCGAAGCTTGCGACTTCGCGCTGCCCGCTCCCATCTCGCCCAGCTTCTTTTCCAATTGCTCAAGAACCTTGTCGACTAAAAAGTCTAGCTGTCGTTCCATCCGTCCTCACCTCCATTCCTTACATAAAAATCGTCGGATCGCCCGCAATCGGGGTCAGCTTGCCATTTTCCATGATACCCATTTTTTCCAGCCACTTTTCAAATTCCGGGGCTGGCCGCAGACCGAGCACCTCGCGGAAAGCCGCGATATCGTGAAAGCTGGTCGACTGGTAGTTGAGCATGACGTCGTCGGCCATGGCCACGCCGATCACGAAGTTGACGCCGGCTGCCGCGAGCAGAATGCCGAGATTGTCCATGTCGTTCTGGTCTACCTTCATATGGTTCGTATAGCAGACGTCGCAGCCCATCGGCAAGCCGTGCAGTTTGCCCATGTAGTGGTCTTCCAGACCGGCGCGGATCACCTGCTTGCTGTCGTAGAGGTATTCCGGTCCGATGAAGCCAACGACCGTATTTACGATAAACGGATTGTACTTCCGGGCCAAACCGTAGCAGCGGGCCTCCATCGTCACCTGGTCGATGTCAAAATGCGCCTCCGAGGAGAGCTCCGAGCCCTGCCCGGTCTCGAAATACCAGAAGTTTGGACCTGTAGACGTGCCTTCTTTTCGCATCAGATCATCTGCTTCATCGAGCAAAGCGACGTCGATCCCGAAAGCCCGGTTGCCCTTTTCCGATCCGGCCAGGCTCTGGAACATCAGGTCGGCCGGAGCCCCCTGGCGGATCGCCCGCATTTGCGTCGTGACGTGAGCCAATACGCAGTTTTGTGTCGGGATGCTCCATTTGGTCATGACATCCTTGGTCATCTCCAGGATGTCCTTCACGCTGTCGGACGTATCGATAACCGGATTGATGCCGATCACTGCATCGCCGATCCCGTAGCTGAGACCCTCATACAAAGCGGCCTTGATTCCCTGCACGTTGTCGGAGGGATGGTTCGGCTGGACCCGGGCAGCAAGTACGCCTGGTTGACCGATGGCGATATTGCAGTGCGTGATATTTTTGATCTTGGCCGCAGCCGTGATCAGGTCCAGATTGGACATCAGCTTGGCGGTCGCGGCGATCATTTCGCTCGTCAGTCCGCGGCTGATCCGCTTGATTTCGCTGTCCCCCGTCTGATGGCTCAGGATATATTCGCGCAGTTCGGCAACGCTCCAGTTTTTAATTTCACTATAAATTTTTTCATTGATGCCTTCCTCAATCACCCGGGATACTTCGTCTTCCTCGGGCGGCAGCATCGGATTGTTGCGTATATCGGCCAACGTGAGATCAGCCAGCACCTGCTTGGCCGCCACCCGCTCCCGGGAGTCCTGGGCGGCGATTCCCGCCAGCTGGTCGCCCGATTTTTCCTCGTTTGCTTTTGCGAAAATCTCTTTTAAATTGCGAAACTGGTAGGTTTGCCCCAGAACAGTCGTCTTCGTATTCATTGTTACACCCCTTTTTGCGGCGCTTCATCAAATGCCAGCGTTTTGACGATGACCGGGATGATGCTTCCCGAGATCGGCTCTCCCAAGTCGATGTAATCCCCGTACTCGACCCGCACCTGATCGATGCAGATGATTTCCGGCTGGCCCTTGCACCTGAGCGCCAGCGCCTGGCCCAAGGCCTTGGCCATATCCGTCTCGCACACCACGATCATGGTCCGGCTCTCCGCGAATTTCTGCCTGTATTGCTGCGAAAGCTCTTCTGCGATCGTCTGCAGCAGGGAGTACGAGCAATACGTGATGCCGGAAATGGCAAGAGCAAACGGGCTTCCCGTCGTCTTTTCAAACAGGCGCAGAGCCAGGTCGTACACATCCGAAACTTCCCGGCGAAGCTGCTGCGGGTCGCCCAGATGCCCCTCGGTCAATTCCAGCTTGACGATCGGCACATTCCGGATCGGCAGCAGCTCCGCCTTGATATGCACCGTCGAACCGCTGATCTCCGTGCTTTGCATGCCTGCCCCGATGACCGTAGCCCGAACTGTTTGTTCCGGGTCGATCCACTGCATCGGATACGTCCCCGCTTCCCTCTCCTGCCGCAAGGCCCAGGCAAGCATCGGGCCGAAATCGCCGTATCGGCTGACATCGGAAATCGTCTCCGGTGTGGGGGCCGACATCAGCTGTCCGACTCCGCCAGAGATCGAGAGCTCGTCGACTGACACGTTTTCCTTCAAAGGCTGGCCCAGCACAAGCAGACCGGAAACTTGTCGTTCCCGCCCGCTCAAATAGTCGAGCATGCCTCTGGCCATCTGTATGGAAAAGTCCTTGATCCGCTCGTACGTCAGCACTTCTCCGACGGTAATTGACAGGCCCTTGGCATTCAGCCACGCCTGGATGTTTGGAGAGACGTATTGCACCTCTCCTTGCGGGCCGAGACGCAGCAAGCGTCCGCCTACGTGAAACGTCACCGTCGCGATCGCCTTCCCCCGGTGAAAGCAAGCGGCATTCGCCGTGCCTCCCCCGATGTCGACGTTGACAATCGTTCCCTGGATGGCGACCGAACGCCTTTCCGCGCCCGAGCCTTTCCCCGCGAGCACGCCTTCCAGATCGGCCCCTGCCGTCGCCACCACGAAATCACCCGATCTTTCCGCGAGCAAGTGCAAGATATGCTGCGCGTTTTTCTTGCTGGCCGTTTCTCCGGTGATGATGACGGCACCCGACTTGATGTCCCCGAGGCTGATTTGTGCCTGCTCGTATTCCTTTTGCAAAATCGCTCCAATCGCGTCCGCGTCGATCTCGTCAAAGCCGTGCAGGGGAGTCGTGTGAACCTTGCTCGCATACAGCAACTGGCGTTCCACGATTTGATAACGCGGAAGGGAGAATGTACTCGACATCCTCCCGAGCCGCAGCCGGCTGACGATCATCTTCGTCGTGCTCGTCCCCACATCTATACCCACGCTTTGGATCCATTGTTCATCCATCATGAACCTCCTTGAAGCAGTGGCATTCCAAACAAAAACAAAAAGGCGCCTGAAAACCGCCGGATCGAATATGGAACCGGCCGATTGTCAAAGCGCCATTGCTTTTCTATTCATTTGCGGATATTTCTGGTGCAGAAGTTCGGAGATCGTACCGTCTCCATCCATCCCTGTTTCTTCTACACGGAAGCAGAATACACCTGTTCTCCTGCGAGAATTTCTTCCGCCAGCTTCACCAGGGGCATGCGCCGTTGCATGCTGACTTTCTGCATCCATTTGTAGGCGACATCCTCTTCCAAGGCGTGTTGGGTCATGATCAGCCCTTTTGCCTTCTCGATCTTCTTGCGGTCCTCCATCTTTTGCTGAATATCCTTGATGTCCTTTTTCAGAGAGACTACCTTTTCTTTCTGGCTCAAAGCGATCTCGACGGCAGGGATCAGGTCATCCTCTGACACCGGCTTTACCAAATAGGCGGTTACGCCAGCCTTGCGGGCATCCTGCACCAGCTCCCTCTGGCTGTACGCAGTAAGAAGAAGAATGGAACAATCAGAAAAGGAACGAATGATGTTGCTAGCCTTGATGCCGTTCATGACCGGCATTTTCACGTCCATAATGATCAAATCCGGCTTGTGGCGGTGAGCCTGGGCTACGGCCTCTTCGCCGTTTTTCGCTTCGGCCACCACGAGGTACCCTTCCGCCTCCAGCATCTCGCGCAAGTCCATGCGGATAATCGGTTCGTCATCAACCACCATAATTTTCGGCTGTGTCATCCTGTTCATCTCCCTTATGCAGCGGATAGAGGATCGTTACCTCTGTTCCATTGCCCGTGTTCCTGAAATGAATCGTTCCCTCCAGGTCTTCCTTGACCAGAGTGTCCACGATCTTCAACCCCAGATGCCCTTTTTTCAACAGTTGTTCTGTATCGCCCATGCCGACACCGTCATCGGTTACGGACAGGCTGACAAAATCGTCCTTGGGAACAAGCGAGACAGTGATGGTTCCTTCCTGCCGATCCCGAAAGCCGTGGATCATGCAGTTCTGTATCAGCTCCGTCACGATCAGGGCGAAGGAGGTCGCCTTGCTGGACGGCAAACATACGGATTCACCCGTAATCGTTACTTGTATACTCTGCTCTGAACGCCTCATGGAAGAGACGATTATTTTCGATATTTTGGTCAAAATGTCTTTGAAATCGATTTGCTCCAGCCCATCCTGGGCCAGATATTCATGAATGATGGCAATGCTGTTGATCCGGTTGATGCTCTCCCGGTATACTTTTTCAATTTCTTGCGATTGCGAGCGGCGCATTTGCAGCCGCAGCAGACTGGATATCGTCTGCAGGTTGTTTTTCACCCGATGGTGAATTTCTTTGATCACAGCCGATTTGATCATCAACTGCTTTTCTTTTTCGCGGATGTCGGATATGTCTCGCAGGAGTACAATCCCTCCCCTGTCGTCTGGCTTGCGGGCAACCGAAACCGCTTTCAGCAACAGAAAGGTTTTTCCTCGCGACAGCTCTTTCTGGATAAAGCCGCCGCTCCTGACGAAGCTTTCCGGAGAAAGCAGCCAGGAAAAGATGCGCTCGACGCTCTCCCCTTTTTCCGGCTGGGGATACCCGATGGAAGCCAGCAGCTCATGCGCCCGCCGGTTCGCGTAGGAAATATTTCCCTGGTAATCAAACAGGATCATCCCCTCGTGCAAAAGCGAGGAGATCGGCATCTCCGGTTCAGCAAACTGCATCAGCGTTTCGCTGAGATGCTCCGTAGTCTCTCTCAAAAGCTCGACGCTCCGCTCCTGCTCCACTTGCTCAGAGATATCCTGTTCGGTAATGAGCGTCCCGATCGTCTCTCCCTGGGCATTGCAGATCGGGGTGACGCTCTGTCTCATCACGACCTGCTCCTGGGAAACTCCTCGCGAGCCGATGACCGGTTTGCCAGTAGTCAGGCAGTACATCACAGCCGGCTCATTGATTGCGGTGGCCAATTGTCCGACGACCGATCCTTTGTACAGCGATTTGGCCGTACGGGGAGATGCTTCGGCCACTACC
>Ga0310822_101236_pt1 | contig 10365 bp, 11 predicted proteins | sample P4_ome_2_FD_201313 | JGI IMG/M metagenome (GOLD analysis project Ga0310822, IMG submission 201313) | Sorghum-adapted microbial communities from Joint BioEnergy Institute, Emeryville, California, United States - P4_Day56_Rep2 | ecosystem: Engineered > Bioreactor > SSF (Solid state fermentation) >... | reverse complement strand
CACCTTAACAATAGGAGATTTTTTTATGAGCAACCAGAAGAATACCAGTAATAGCAACCATATTTAGGATATTTTACAAACAATTTTTCTGTAATTTCTCATGTCAGGTTTGGTGCAAGGCTAGTGCACTTCAGGGCGTTTCACGCTGAAATATATTCGAAAAACCGAATACATTCAGAATTCAACGATGGATAGGTATCTTGAGGGGAGCGATTCGCCAATTCCCCAGTTCCCGCTTTCTCACCCCTTCACCGCCGAGCTGGATACGCCTTGAATAATGTATTTCTGGCCGATCAGGAAGACGAGAATCATCGGGATAATCCCCGCGGTGGCCGCGGCCATCATGCCGTTGTAGTCGACGGTGTTCTCCAGGATGAAATTTTGCAGGCCCAGCGGAACCGTGAATAGATCCTGGTCGATCAGGAACACCAGCGCGTTCTCATAATCGTTCCAGTGCCAGGAGAAGTCGATGATCGCCAGCGTGGCGAGCGCCGGCTTCGCCAGCGGCAAGATCAGCCGAAAAAAGATCCGGAAATGCCCCGCGCCATCAATAAAGGCAGCTTCGGAGATTTCCTGCGGCACGGTGAGGAAGAACTGCCGCATCATAAACACGCCGAAGATCGTAAACATCCCGGGCAAAATCAGCGCCCAGTGGGTGTTGTAAATCCCCGCCCAGTCGAACATGATGAACTTCGGCACGAACAGCACCTGCGGCGGAACCATCATCATCGACAGGTACACCATAAACATCGCGTTCCGCCCCTTGAACTCGATCCGCGAGAAACCGTACGCGGCCAGCGAAGACAGCAGCACGGCGCCGGTGACGCTGATCAGCGATATTTTCAAAGAGTTTAAATAGTAGTGGGTAAAGCTGTTCTTCCCAGTCCACACCTTGATATGATGCTCCCAGTTGAAGTCGGCGGGAATCCACTTGATCGGATATTGGAATACCTCCGCCGGTGTTTTGAACGAGGTGCTGATCATCCACAGGAACGGAACAACCATAAGCACCCCGAAGACAAGCATGAGGCACGTTGTGACGATTTTGGTGATGGATGTTGATTGCATGGTTTTTCCTCCTTAAAAAAGTGCAGGAATCGCGGCTCCCTAGCTGCTCTTGGCGATAACATCGGGCGACCTGACCTAAGGCTCCTCATCAAGCAGAGCAGCGCAAATAGCGGTACTTTATGGCTCTATTTGGATCCAAAGGGCCTGAACCACTCCAATAGCGGAAATTTAGGGCCTTATTCTCCACCAAACGGTACAAAACAAGGCCAACTCCCAACGGTTCTGGCGAATAACGCCACAAATGTCCTCTATTTCTCTGAAAATGGGGGGGATCGGTGAAATAACGCCGTTTTCTTCCCTTATCTGTCCCCCGGCGTTTTTCCAAAGAACGAGCATCCAAATTAGTAGTGAACCCAGCGTTTTTGGCCGACCCATTGGATCATGGTGAAGATCAGGATGACCAGGAACAGCGCCCAGGAAATCGCCGAGGCGTAGCCCATCTCGTAATAACGGAAGGCGTTCTGGTAGATAAACAGCGACAGTACGGTTGTGCTGTTCCCGGGGCCGCCTTGCGTGATCGCCTGAATGATCCCAAACTGCTTGATCGACATGATCAAGCCGGTGACGAGCAGCAGGAAGGTGGTCGGGCTGACGAGCGGCCAGACAACGCTGCGGATCGTTTGCCAAGTGCGGGCGCCGTCGATTTTGGCCGCCTCCAGCAGCTCGCCGGAGATCTCCTGCAGGGCCGCCAGATAGATGATCATGTTATAGCCGAGCATAAACCAGATCCAGATGATATCGATGGCGTACATCGACGTCTGCGTCGTCGACAGCCACCCCGGCGGATGGGCGATGCCAACTGCCCGCAGCAGTCCGTTGATCGGCCCGTTCGTCGGCTGGAACAACAGCATCCACACGAATGCGACGGCGACGCCGCTGGTGATGTAAGGCATGAAATATAAGGCGCGCAGCAGCTTTTTCATATGCACGGATCGGTTCAGCACCACCGCCACGACAAAAGCCAACCCGATCGACACCGGCACGGAGAGCAGGAAGACCAGGGTATTTTTTAGCGCGATATAGAAGACCTCGTCCCCCAGCATGCGTTGGATATTAGCGAGTCCGATGAATCGGGTGCCCGGCTTCATGAACTTGTAATCCGTGAACATCAGGTAAAACGAATAAATGGCCGGTAAAATAAAAAACAGCAGCACGCCGATCATATTCGGCCCGATAAACACGTATCCCAGCAATTGCTGCCTTTTCATCCACGATGTTTTCACATGGCTCCACTCCTCTTGGGCTTGAAAGTTCGGTTACGTCCTCAGCATAGCAGGAGGGGGCAGGCCGTTATAAGGAACAAAACCACCGACCTCATGCGACAGAAATACGCATTTCTTGGGCACTCTCCCGGACAGTGTGGATTTGTTCTATTCGGCCGAAAAAAAGAGCCCAGCTGCACCCAGCCGGACCCTTTCAGAATGGACTATTTGTTTTGTTTCAGGTATTCATTATGACGTTTGACCATCGCCTGCACGGTTTGCTCGGCGGTTTGGTTGTCGAGGAAGAATTTCTCGTATTCCTGCGAGCGCATGTCGACCATTTCCTGCGGGAGTTTGCGGACGTAGGTAGGGGTCTGGTTCCCGTACAGGACGAATTCCAGTGATTCCTGGTCATACGTATCCGCATGTTCGCCAAGCAGGCTTTGGATCGCAGCTTCTTGGTCGACCGCTGAGGAAGCAGGCAACCGTCCTCCGGCCGCCATTGGCATCATACCTTCGTCGGCGTACCATTTGAGGAACTCCCAAGCGGCTTCCGTATTTTTGGAGTTGGCATTAATCGAGATAAAGTCGCCTACGCCGCCGCTGGTGATGAAGTCGGCTTCGTTCTCCGCCAATCTTGGCACGGGAGCAAACGCAATTTTAAAGTCACGAGGGAAGTCCTTCATATTATTGGAACTGCGCAGCAGCCATTCCCCGATATTGATCATCGCAGCTTCGCCGCCGAGGAACATATTTTCCACTGGCATTTTGGACGTCAACTGCTCGCCAAGTGGCGGTGTCGTTTGGTCGTCCTTCATCATGGCGTTCATCGTTTCCAGCCATTTCAGCACGAGCGGATGGTCCATGTTGGAGCTGCCGTCTTCTTTCACGTAGCCGTTCTTCTCCAGCACTGAATCCATCGGGTCGGCGAACGGTTCCATATGCTGCACCAGGCCGTATTTAAACCCGGCGTCTTTCAGCTTCTTGGCGTATTCGCGCGCTTCGTCCCAAGTCCATGCCGTCGGTACCGCGAGTCCTGCAGCGTCCAACGCGTCCTTGTTTAAAGCGAAGAATTGGACGTTTTTCTTGGTGGGGATGCCGTAATACTTGTCGTCGATTTTCCAGGTGGCTGCGTTGGAGCCGATTTTCTCATCAATATTGTAGTCGGAGAAAGAACTCAAATCGAGCGCAACCCCCGATTCGACCCGTTTGGCCGCCTGCGTCACCGAGTAGTTCACGAAGAGATCCACCGCTTGCCCCGTGGCGAGCGCCGTGTCGAGCTTCAGGTTCCCGTCGTCGTCATTGACGAACCGGACATATTCGACCTGGATGTCAGGATGCGAAGCGTTCCATGCATCCACTACAGCTTGCGGACCGGCTTCCGGCGGAACCCCGCCCCACATCGTTAGCTTGATCGTTTCGCCCGATGAAGGCGCTTTCGAATCTGGGGTTGCCGCTCCCGAATTTCCTTTTGCCCCATTGCTGTTATTGCCGCCGCAGCCGGCCAGCAAGCCGATCATCAGCGTGCACAGCAGCAGTGCGGCCCATCCTTTTTTGTTTCTCACGGGTAAAGACCTCCCTGTATCGTTGATGGTTGAATCCCCCTCATCGTAGCAGGGGAGGGGAGCGGAATTGAACCTACATATCCCTTCAGATCACGGAACAAAACGATGCAATTGCGCGTCCGAAAACGGGGGGTTGGGGGCATCGATATCTTCTATTGGGCGATTTTGTTCCATTGCCGGTATTTGCTGGGCGTCATCTGGGTGAGGCGCTTGAAGATCTTGATGAAGTAGTTATCATTAATAAAGCCCACCCGTTGACCAATCTCATGAACGGGCAGATCGGTGTGCAGCAGATACTCTTGCGCTTTCTCCACCCGGATGCGGTGCAGGTAGTGGATCAGCGTTTGCCCGGTTTTCTTCTTGAACAAGGCGCTGACGTAGTTCTCGCCCATCATCACGTATTGGGCCATCGATTTGACCGTGATGTCCTGCGCGTAATGCTCCGCAATGTAATCGATAATCTTGCGTACCTCGGGATGGGAGATGTCGGCTGTGGTCCGGGTCAGGCTATGGCTTGAAGCAGCCGTGGCCGTGATGGGGGACGAGGTCGGCGCCGATGTAGATTGTACTGCTGCTGCCGCTGCTGGCTGCGGATTCGCCTCGCCGATCTCCGGTGTCACTAGGTCCGCGCCGCCGTCCCTGGACAGCTCGGTGCTTACTTTGCGCAGCGTGTCCCGCAGCGAATTGACGCTCATCGACAGCTTCAAAATATAATTGGAAGCGCCGTACTCCATCGCTTGCCGGACATATTCAAACTCGCCGATGCAGGTCAACATGATAAAGCGGGAACGATAGCCCTCTTCCCGGGTGCGGCGGAGCAGTTCCACACCGTCCATCTCCGGCATCACGATATCGGCGAGCACCAAGTCAGGCGGGTCGCGCCGAATCATCTCGAGCGCTTCACCGCCGTTGCCCGCTTCGCCCGCCACGGTAAACCCGAGCTCTTCCCAAGCGATAATTTCGCGCACCGATTCGCGAACGAACACTTCGTCTTCGACCAGCAGCACTTTCCACATGTTATCGTCCTCCTCTCCGATCGTTGGCGGCGGCTTCGCCCGGCGGCAGCGTCAGGGGATGGCTATCCCCCGCCAGCTCTGCATTCCGCTGATCATTGGCATACGGCGTTGACAGCAATAAAGGAATCGTAAACCGCACCCGCGTGCCCTGGTCCGAGGACACTACCTCCATCTGCCCATCCTCCTTAAAAAGCAAGCGCAGCCGCTCACGCACATTGTCCAAGCCGATGCCCGGCCGCTTCCGCGTTTTCTTGATCTGGGCTGACCGAGCCATGCCAATCCCGTTGTCTTCGATCTCGACCGTGAGTTGGGTGAGTCCCTCGCGCCGGACGCGAATGTCGATCCGCCCCGGCCCGGTCAAATGGCTCACTCCGTGCATGATGGCGTTCTCGACTAGCGGCTGGAGGCTTAGCTTCGGTACGAGCGCAAAGTCAACTTCGTCCTCCATCGCGTAGACGACCTCAAAACGGTGGTTGTAGCGAATCTGTTGAATATGCACATAGGCTTGTACCAGCTCGATTTCGTCCTGGAGGTGGACCAGGTCTTTTTCCGAATTCAGGCTGGCTTCCAGCAGTTTGCCTAATGCTAAAGTGATCTCGGTAATGTCCTCGTTTCCTTGGCGGATGGCGCTCCACTTGATCGTGTTTAACGTGTTCAGTAGAAAATGCGGGTTCATCTGTGCCAGCAGCATATGAAAGTGGACGGCCTCCTTCTGCCGTTCCTCCGCCTTCAGACGTTGGATCAATGCGTCCATGTCGTCGAGCATCGTGTTGAAGGTCCGGGTTAAATCGAGAATTTCCCCGCGGAATTTCTGTTCCGGCAGTCGGATTTTCAAGTTTTTGCGGACGACCGCCATCATTTTGTTCTGCAAATGGGATAACGGACGGGTGATCGTCGCTGCAATCGCGAAAGTCATGACCAGAAAGGCCCCCATCAGCATAAAAAACGTCGTAAAATACTGCCGTTTCAACGCGTCGATTTCATTAAACAAGATCGGCAGCGGAATCCGGTTGACGATGTACCAGTCCAGCGACTCCACGTAGATGTAGTTGACCAGGGAATTGGAGTCCTTGTCAATGAAGTATTGCCGGTCCGGCTGCTTCGCGATTTCCGCCATCACCTGCTCGGGCAGCACCGCTTCCGGCACCGATTTAGAGATCTCCTCTCCCGCGCGTGTGATCAAGAAATACTGCTGCTGCAGATCCGATTGGTTATGGATGGAGCGCAGCCAGGAGGAATAGTCGATGCTGATACGGGCCATGCCGTAAGGCCGGTTGGGGTTGTCACCCAAATAGGCGTACAAGGACAGCAAATAGGTGCTGGTCGAGACATCCCGCAGCACATAGTTCGGGTCGTTGGGGACCCAATGATATGCGTTGGCGTTCATCGCCAGCGGGTCAAAGCCAGGGTGAGTTCTAAGCTTGTCGTAAACTAGGGCGTCCCGGGGAGGGTAAGAAGTGTATACGCTTTCATTCATATCCAGAATCATAAAGTACACGGAAGGGTTGTACAGGAAGAAGCTGTTGTTCAGATTCATGAAAATATTCTCCATGATCCGCTTATTCTCCAATCCGTCGTGTTGCTCCGGGTTTCGAAGCACAGATTTCACGGAGTCGTCCTGCTTCAGAAAGATCAGCGTTTTGAAGGCGATCCCCATCTGGTCCTCCAAGGTCCGGTACATCTGCTCCAGCTGGGAGTGGCTTTGCTGGCTGATTTTTTGCTGAACCAAGGTCTCGATGCGCTGGTAGTTGTACAAATTCAAGGCGCAGAAGGGTAGAAGAATCAAGCAAACAAACGCCATAAACAGGCGGTATTTCAATTTCTGCGGAATCAGGTAACGCGTGAGTCCAGCCATGCGGCATGCCTCCTGTACGGTCGCAGGTGTCTTTACCTCAAATTATAGCATAGGACCAAAGTCCGCAGAGGCGTTGCCGGAAATTGCGTGGATTTGTTGCAAAAGCGCGGTGTGGGGGAGGAGGATGTGTAGATTTGTTCTATTGCTGTTTTTTAGGCGATCGCCTCCTTTTCCAGGTGAACGAACTAGAGAAGTAATGTGTTAAAGTCATCTTGACTTTCCAAATCCGAATCGCTACGATGTTCTGGTTGTGAAGAAAGTTATGTAGTGGAGAGAGGATTCGAGCTGGGATGAAAAAGAGATTTGCAGATATCGGTATCATTATTGTGGGGGCCTTTTTGTTTGCGTTGGCCGTCAACTTGTTTATTATTCCGAACGACTTTGGTGAGGGGGGCGTTACGGGGGTCACGATCATTTTGTACTACCTGTTTCAGTGGTCGCCGTCGCTGGTCAATATCGTGATCAACGGGTTGCTGCTGATTGTGGGATACAGGTTCCTGGATCGGCGGACGACGATTTATACGGTGATTGCGGTGGCATTTAACTCGTTGTTCCTGCATTTGACGGAAAACTGGCGGATCGATTCGCACGAGCCCACCATCAATGCGGTGTTCGCCGGCGTGATCGTAGGGGTAGGCATTGGCCTGATCGTACGGGTCGGCGGGACGACGGCGGGAACTGTCATTCTGGCGCGGATCGCCAATAAATATCTCGATTGGAATATCAGCTATGCGCTGCTGTTTTTCGATCTGATCGTGGCGTTGTCTTCCTATTTCATCATTGGCGCGGAGAAGCTGATGCTGACAATCGTGATCCTATATGTAGGCACGAAGGTGATGGACTTTATGATTGAGGGGCTGAATCCCAAGAAAGCCGTCACCATTATCTCCGAGAAACAAAACGAGATAGCCGAGATGGTGATCACCCAAATGGACCGGGGCGTAACCGTCCTGTCGGGCCATGGCTACTATACGAAGAACCCGAAAGAGGTTCTCTACATCGTCATCGGCAAACAAGAGGTATCCACCTTGAAAAAAATCGTCCGCTCCATCGACCAAGCTGCGTTCCTGACAATCCACGATGTGCGGGATGTGTTTGGGGAGGGGTTTTTGGATATTTCGAAGTGAGGTCTCGGCTGGGAAATTAACTTTGAATGTGACGATAACAAAGCCCCGGCAGATATAGGCTTCCGGGGGATTTAGGCATCGAAATCTCTGACTTTTCTTGCAAAAATAACGAAATCATCAAGGTGGTGCTCAAGAATGGCCTGGACGATTTCGATTTGTATGCTTCGGTAATCATGCACGGCTATATTACGGAAACCAACCATAGCCTTCAGATTGCGGTTAAGCTCTTCGTCAATCACCCCATTCTCCAAGAGCAGATCAAAAGCCTCCCGACTGCTCTGAGGGATTCCCCATTTATTTTCAGAGATCAGATGCATGGCCAGATCGATACAAGCTTCACAGGCGCGCTGTAGGTTCAAGATTATGGAATCCTGTTTAGTGTAGTTTTCGAGGTTCTCTTGCTTTCCTTCATACTCTTCATGGATCCGTTTCAGGCAACGGTTGATCGTTTCTGATTTGTTTGCTAGGATATCGCGGTTCAATTTGCTCACCCTCTCCGGTAATTCTCCATGATTTCTTTGCGTTCGTCGTTAAGTAGGGCGTATTCCTTGAGGGCTTGCATAAATGCAGTCTGCCGGACATACGGCTCGACATCTTGCAGTACCTCGCCTGTTCCAATGATTTGTGCTTTGAAGACGGGATTGGCCAGAGGAAAATAAATCAGATCAACCTCGCGCCCTACCAGATTGGCAAGTTCAGAAGCGGCCATAAATAGTTCATACGCGGAGGGAGAGAGTTCCTCGGATATAAAAGCAATATCTACATCGCTGTCTTGGCGCATCTCTCCCCTTGCAGCCGACCCGAATAATATTACGGTATGCGCTTTGAAGTGCTCGTTTAAATAATTGATTATGGCGGATTTTTGCTGTGGTTCAAGTCTTGGATTAGGCATAAGACACCATCCATTCATTCTGTCAAATTGGAACCTTATCTTGAGCGTATCCAAATGTGCTTGAAAATACAAGTGTTTCGCAGATACGTACCACATGCGGCCACCGATTTTGCTATTCTTTTTTTTTCGATGCCATCCTTTCTGGAATCTCTCTACTACGGTCATCTCATCCCCGAGCAGATGGCCCCCAAAGACCCGCAATACCGCCAACTCAGCAACGCATTATCCGAAGCCAACAATGGCTTGGAGAGAGAAACGATCTGGTGAGGATTTTACCAAATTGAGGCGCTAATCGACTTACAGCAGCAAATTCAAGAGATGGAGATGGCAGCCGCGTTCGCGCAGGGTTTTAGGTTGGGTGTGGGGTTGATGATTGAGGTGCTGTTATTCGTGGAATGAAAAGAGGGGGCAATTTGCCCCTCCTAAAACACCCACAACACCACCCACAACCCCAACAACGTCGCAAACAAAATCGGGATCGTCAGCACGATGTCAACTTTGAAATACGTGCCCCAGGAGATGCGGACGCCCTTCTTGGCGAGGACATGGAGCCAGACGAGAGTGGCGAGTGAGCCGATGGGTGTGATCTTCGGGCCGAGGTCGGTGCCGATGACGTTGGCGTAGATCAGTGACTCGCGGATCGTGCCGGAGGTGGCCGTGTCGGCGATGCCGAGTACGCCGGTCATGACGGCCGGCAGGTTGTTCATGATCGACGATAGGAACGCCGAGATGTAGCCCATAGCCATCGTGGATACGAATAGGCCTTGATCTGCCACCGTTTGGAGGAGCTTGGCCAAGACTTCGGTCAGCCCGGCATTGCCGAGGCCGTACACGACAACGTACATCCCGATCGAGAAGACGACGATGTTCCATGGCGCGCCTTTCATGACGGCCTTCGTATCGACCGCTTGGCTTCGGCGGGCGATGGCCCAGAAGATCAAAGCCACGGTGTCGGCGAGCAAGGATACCGGAAGATGAAGGAACTCGCTCACGAGGTAGCCGATCAACAGGACTCCCATCACCACCCAAATATGCGGAACAGGCGCTGGTCTTTGATGGCCTCAGATGGTGCTTTCAGCTTGGACGGGTCATAGGTGCGAGGAATACCTTTGCGAAAATAAAGCAGCAGCACCGCCACCGTTGCCCCGAGCGAGAACAGGTTTGGAACAATCATCCGAGCGGCATATTGCGCGAAGCCAATTCCGAAATAATCCGCTACACCGAGGTTCACCAGGTTGCTGACAACCAGCGGTAAAGAGGTAGTGTCCGCGATAAACCCGCTCGCCATAATGAACGGGAAGATCATTTTCTCCTCAAAACTCAAATGGCGAACCATCGCCAGCACAATCGGCGTGAGGATTAAGGCTGCCCCATCATTGGCAAAAAACGCCGAGACCACCGCCCCCAGCAAGCTGACGTAAATGAACATGCGGATGCCGCTGTTTTTTGCAGCCCGGGCCATTCGAACAAGCCGATCTCATCCAAGATCAGCGAAATGATGATGATTGCGATAAACGTTAGAGTGGCGTTCCACGTGATCTGCACGACTTCCCCCACATCGTCAAAGCCGACGACGCCGGCAAGCAGCGCCAACACCGCACCGCCGCACGCGGACCACCCGATATTCAGCCCCTTCGGCT
>Ga0310822_101234_pt1 | contig 10368 bp, 15 predicted proteins | sample P4_ome_2_FD_201313 | JGI IMG/M metagenome (GOLD analysis project Ga0310822, IMG submission 201313) | Sorghum-adapted microbial communities from Joint BioEnergy Institute, Emeryville, California, United States - P4_Day56_Rep2 | ecosystem: Engineered > Bioreactor > SSF (Solid state fermentation) >... | reverse complement strand
CTAGAAGTTGTTCTGTAAAGCCCATTTTCGCATTTTCCTGAAATGAATCTATCACCAAGTATTTCATCAAAACTTGAGAAATATTCGGAATCTTATTCTCAATCTCTGTATTAGAAGCTATTGCCTGCTGTAAAGCTTGGCTTGCCTGAGAAATACTATGCTGTATTAATTGAGTTGAAAGGTTCAGACGAGTTTCTGCTAAAGTCAAAACGTGAGAAATCTGTTTCATGGTTTCATCTATTGGCTGTAGACTTAAATGAATTCGTTTATATATTTCATTTAACTTCCACGCCATCTGATTAGCGACATGTTCATATAAGGCCATTGATTTCACAGCCTGCCTCATCGCAAATTCCACAGTTTCTATTTTCTGTGGTATTGTTACTTGCATGGCTTGCACTAAGACAGGGGACATTTGATAAGCTATACTTTGTGCTTGAGAAACAAGCTCTATTCGTTTTTGTTGTTCCAAAATCCTATCAGCGGGAGTTGTTATTTTTTTATTTTTTGACATGAAAATCGCCCCTTATTTTTCTTTAATTCTACCAAAAAAAGTTTTATTTTTTTCGCTCAAAATACAAAAAATCCCTCCATGTAGAAGGGATAATAACGAAAGACTTTATAATTAAAGCGGATCACCATACCCCGAATCATCACCAATGCAGTTCGGAACGATGTTACTCTCCAGTGCTATCTTCAGCCATGAATTGTACTGTCCTTCTTGACTTGACACATTCTCAGTTAGTTCTTTAGCGGACAAGAGTTTAACAGTGTATTCTTTTTCGCCACCGTAGTCGTGAACGTAATACTCCTCTGCTTGCTGTTGGCTTTCCGCTACAATCCAATAACAATTCCCATCATTAAATTTGAACACTTGTATATACCTGATTTTCCAGAAGCCTCCATACGGATATGGTATTGTTGTAGCAATATAGCAACCTTTTCCATCTAAACGAAAAACGTCATGAGGTTGTAATGCTGTAAAAGGAATTTCAGTCCATTTACCATCAAAAAACACTTCTACTTTACGATATTCGGTACTTTTCTCACTACTTGTCATCAACCGGAAACGCGGAAAACTACGCCCTGCTTTCTCTACCATCCCAAAAAACATGCTTGCCGGACGAAACCAAAGTGAGTTGTTCTCTCCTGAATAGGCGACCATAACTTCCTGCGTCTCCGAATGAAGCCCCATCCCATGAAAAGTATAGATACCGCCTTTATAATGTTGAAACTTAGCTCCTTTTTCCATTCATTTCATCTCCTTTGGGCAAGGGAATCACATGTTACACTTCCCTTGCTTTTCTTCTATTCGCTAAAATCCGGTGCTTCAATAATTTTCACCAATCCCTGCGACTCCTTCACCAACAACCCCTGAAATTGCAGCAGCGTCACCTCTTCCTCTACTCGCTTTGGCTCAACGCCAACCATCTCCATATATACAACACACTTTTTAATCACATCTACCATGTAAACATCTCCCTTCAGTCTACTTTTAAAAATATTCTACTCACGACTATCATCTATAACACGGTCACCATATTCTGGCCTAAACACCCATAATCCAGGATCTCTCTCCCGATTTTCCGTAACCTTCAAAACACCGCATACACTGCCGTTATGGTGATGAAACTCTACTACATCTCCTACTTGCGGCTCCGTTGGATTCGGCGCGTTCAGCAGATAATCCGGAACCGCTTTTCCTAAAGCCCGGCACAATGCAATCGCTTTTCCGATGTGAATATTGAAGCAGTCGTACGGCATACATTTAGCGATTCCCCGTGCATGAACCTTTTTCGTATTAATACCACGTATTAAGCATACAACGGTGCGCTTTTCCCGATTTACAACGAATTCAGCGTTACATTCCTTACCATCGACCAGATAATTGCCGTCCAACTCGTCATTCTTATACTGTTCAAGCAAATGCTTCGCCGCACGAATCACATACTCGCGCTCGTTAATCTCCTCTTGCTCTGAAGCGTCATCCTTCTTAACATCTTCATCATCAGCCAGCTTTCTCCACTTGCAAGTCGCTGGATTTACTGGATGTGTCAATGATGATGTACCCTGCCACACAATCTCACCGTTCTCCAAACGTGTAGCATATCCTCTATAACAATCATGCACCGGATGAGTGTCTGGAAGCAAAACTTCATATCGTTCTCCTGTTTGAATCCGCGCAAACATTTCCTCCGTAGAAATCCATCTATCATGTTCATCTTGTGGTATGCTGAGCAAACGTGAATCATCCAGCACAATTAAGTGGGATGTACGGACAGGATATGTTTTTCCTTCATGTACGATAAAGCAACTTTCTCCATCCACTTTCCCCACTTTAAATATTTGCTTGTCAATCTTGTGAGTCACAATGTCACCAACATGTACCTTTGTCGGCTGCGGCGCGTATGTGTAATAGCGCGGTACATTCAGTCCTAATGCTCGGTGTAGCGCTATAGCGCAGCCAATGTGCCAGTTGAAACAGTCATTTGGCAAACATATAGCATGTCCGCGTCCCAATACTTCTCCTGTATCAGCTACTTTTAAAGAGACAGTTATTTTATTGAATGATCGAATGAAATACGCTTCACATGCTATCTTATCATTGTTATTGTTTTTAACTGCGTAGTACTTGCCTGCTTTCAAATCCTCAATATCCTGCTTCGCTTTTTCTATCACTTCCTCACGGGTTAAAGCTGGCACAAGTACAACATATTCAGCATCGTCGCCTTCAGAGCTTGCATTACCTACATACCGCCAACCTGTAGATAATTTTGCTCTTATATTAGAAACACACACTAAATTAACCTCACCAATTTCACCCTTTTGAACATAGTTGTCTAAGCTATCACCTTTTGTGATTAAAATGCTCTCCCCTATATTTGGTTTCCGCATTTCCTCCTTGTACCTTACACCATCCAACTCTCCTAAACCGCTAAACTCTACAACCTGGTAATCATCACGTACAAAAGCAGCGCAGCCTTCTACCAAGATGTTTAAGCTATTATCTACCGCTGTTACTGTATGCAAATCTTTTTCATTCACCAACACTGTATCTCCAGGCAGCACCATGCGATCAAGCACATTATAAATACGCTTATATCCGTTTTCTCCGAACGGAATTTTAATTGTTTTCATTGAGCATACATCTCCTTTTAAATTAAACTATTATTTTTTTAATTTTCTTGAAACTAGAAAGTTTCTACAACGTACAAAATATATAGAAAGATTATTCTTGTGAAGGAGGTGAGGACATTGTTAAATAAGTTACTCGAGTTCATAGCCTTCATCATTTCAGAAAAATTATTATCTCCTCTGAAATGGTTAGGGCGGTTACTAAATAACTCATATAGCTTTTTAACACTGGAACGATTATTAGATTGGAAAACTGTATTTGCACTATGCATCCCTGCTGGCATGTTAGATATTGCTGTAAATGTAACTTACCCAGAACACGGAGTAATAGCTGATAAATCAATCGGTATTTATATGTTGCTCCTGCTCATTCTACACTTCATAGCTTATGACCGGGCATATAAGAACCGTAAGAAACAAGGTTCATAACCACCATTCGATGTTGGTACAGTGGTATTCAAAACTCCTGTACCATTTTTTAATAAATATTCACGAGCAATCCTTTTTTCTTCGCCCATTTCGAGATAAACGCCATCTCCTCTTCGCTTGGCCGCCGGTTCCGTTTGCCTTTCACTTGGCGGATGGTATTTCCGCGAACTTCAACCGTCACCAGTGAAACATCTGGTTCTTTCTTAGAACGTAGAAATACGATCTTACACTTTCCATTTATCACATCGTCTACATAGGAAGCTACACAATGTGACAGGTTACTTCCTTCATCAATTAAATCCTTTGGCGATTGCGGTATGACAACAACATACTCCCGATCCTTATACTCCAACATTTTATAGCCTTCCAACTCAACGATCCGGGTAAACTGTTGCGTCTTTGTCGCATCATCGCGCACCTGATAATTCATTTGTGCGATATCATGCACTTTCTTGAGTGACTTCGGATATTTTTCGTATTCGCGCCCCATTACTTTGCACATACGGGCGTAGTCACGCAGTAAAACCAAAGCATTATTTGGCGATGTAATTCCCTGTTCCAGCTTCACCTCCCTTGTGGCGTATAATCCAAGCCGCTTCACGTCTCGGTAGTCGTAATCCCGGTACAATTCCACGATCAAGTCTACGCTGTTCATCAGAATGTGAAAATCGCTTTCTTCAAGGAAGATTTCGAGTAATGTAACCACGTTGTTTCCGTTTACCGCCATGTGCAAAGAGTTCAGAGTAGCGATATTATCCGGCAAAACACGGCTCATTTCTTTAAGATATTTCATCATATATTTCTGACAACCCAGTACTTTGTGCGGTGCTGCCAACTTTTTATCACGCCAGTACAACCAGATATCACCTAACGCTTTAAAGCCGTAAAAATAGAACAGCTCAATAACTGGATAATCGAGCAGCCGTAGCAACCCGCGTGAAAAGTAGCTCACTACCTCGTCACCCATAGCGCCCATTCGATTCCAAACAAACTGATACAGCGCTCTATTGGCTTCAGTAGAGATTAAATCCAATATTTCTTCGTTATTCATACCAGCAAAAAAGAAATTCACGTTCGAAATATTAGTCCGTAACGGCTCTCCATTTTTTAGTACTTCGCATGTCTGTTTTTTGAGACTAAATTTCAGTTCATAGTTGAGGTTATTTTTTACGCAGTATTTTCGTACATGAAACTCTTTATCAGACTTGCTCAAACACTCAACCGTGTAATTAATTTCACGATTGCGCATCGACATCTACTCTCATCTCCTTTCCATTTACTCTATACGAAGTAGCAGGAAGATTTTTTAGCGCGTACTTAACTTTTTTCTTAAACAGCTTAAATATTTGTAACCATGACTTCGATTGACCGTCTCTCGCTCCGTTCCTTCGGAGGAAGATATATCATTTTCAGGCCAAAATATCTGGTAAATTGCCGCAACTTCAGATTCACGATACCGTCTCGCTCCAGGTAGCCAAACAAAATGAAGTCATTTTTGGTATTCACAAGCATGTCATACAGAATAAACTCATGAACATCTCTATACATGCTAGAATCTTCGGCTAAAATACATGGCGGATCGAGAATCAACAGGTCATGGTTTGTATTCAGCACATACTCCGAAAAATCTCCGACTTTGAAAGTATACTTGCGACTTTGCAATTGCCGAGTCAGTTCATTTAACTGCTGCACGATAGATAACAACCCATCTTCTGTAAAAGTTACTTTCCTCTCATCTTGTCCCTCCTGTAAACACTTTGAAAATAACGAAACATCGAGTGCTAAACGCCATCCGATTTCTTCATGCAACCAACCTTCATCTATCACTCGCTGTAAAAACTGGCGATGTGCGCTATCTAGCCGGATTTTCTCGGCCCGTTCCCTTGCCATTTCCATCGTAAAAAGCGGTGCTTTAGAGCGAAGAAAATCATACCACTTAGGAAATAAAGGACGAATATCTACTCCTATCAACCTTCTGGCTTCACACGCTATGTTCAGCAAAATACTTCCGCTACCCATGAACAAATCGTATACGGCATAATATCTGTGTCCCTTACCAGTTTGTTAATCAGGGGCAGATGCTGATATTTGTTCCCTGTACGATCAAACGGTGGTTTCATCTCCTTCCACCTCTCTCACTTTTTGACCCAATTTTTGAATGATCGCCTTCTCCCTCCGCCATACTGTCGTCTGCGAAATTCCCAAACTTCGCGCCACGTATGCCTGTGACTGCCCAATGAGATACCGTTTCACAAATATTTGCTTATCTACTTCTCCTAAGCTAGCAATGAACTCTCCTACAATCTGATGAAAGTTCGACATATTCTCCGTGTTTGTCGCCTTCTCCGGCATTCCCAGCATCGGTACTTCATGCCGTCGATATTTCAGCTTCCGAAGATAATGATGAATCTCCGATTGCACACATTTATAGAGATAAGTAGAGAACTTGCTCTTACCAACTTGATAGTGAATGCACGCTTTCATGAAGCCGATACAAGCAACCGAATAAAAATCATCCATATCCCGCTGCGATGGAGAAAACGTATGAATCACACGCCAGATGAGCTTTGTATTGTTCTCATACAACCTTTGATATGCTTCCGCATCCCCGGCCCGTGCCAAAGCAAGCAGCTCTTCATTTCTCATTTCAGTTTCACTTTGACAATCGTCAATTTCTCCCGAACATATTTGATTTTCAGTGCTTGGAGAGCAGCGCATAATTTGTCAGCCGCAGATTCCGATAATTCAACTTCCTCACCATTTAGCAATGTATGCAATGCTGTGTTTTCTACTTTCGCAGCCGAAATTTTCACTTTCGATTCTTCATTCTTCATATCATCCATCTCCTGCGTTCTGTTTTCACCAGGTTGACTTTCCTGTTTTTTCTCGGACTCCTCAGGTACCTGCTGTTGAAAAACTCCCTCCTTTGTCTGCTTGTCCTCTTGTTCCCACTTTTTCCGGTAATACGTGATTGTGGTCGGCTGATATCCCAACTCTACCGCAATCTCCTTATCACTTTTCCCTTGGCGCACCATACTTTCATACAACCCACGTGTCAATTTAACACGTTTCTTTTTTTCTCCCATAACACCCTCTCCTTCATAATATTCTTGATATTTCCGGCGTATCTTCTTTAACAAACGCGAAACCTGAACCTGACTTATCCCTAAAACTGACGCAATTTCTTGTTGCACTTTACCATCCATCAACATCTCCGCAATCTTCTGTTCGCGTTCCGACAATGAACCTAAAAATTCATACACAGATATGCCTGTATAATCAACATTTGAAGGTATTTGGTCATGTAATGAAAGAGACTCACTATCATCTTTCAAATCAAACGTAGCGTCCATTGATGTAATCTGGAGCTCTTGCAATCTCAGTGCTTCTTCTACACTTTTTTCGGACACATCAAATTTTATTGCAATTTCTGATACAGGTAGCCCCAATAAATTTTCATCTTTTATTCTTTTCAACAATCCCCTATAACTACGTGATACCTTAACAGAATTATAATCACGCAAAAACCGCCGAATTTCCCCAATAATCATTGGTACTCCATACGTTGAAAACCTGGTAACACCAGTGAAATTATCTGGATCAAATTTCTCATATGCCCTAAGAAGTCCAATACAACCTACTTGAAATAAGTCATCTGCTTCTATTCCTTTAGATGCTGCTGGTTTAATAAAACGCTGAACACAGTTCCACACCAATCGTTGATGTTGCTCTACAAACACATCTACATCTCCCAAAAAAGCGTTGTATCTCATCTCCCCCATACCCCTTTACTAGAAACCGTAACTCATCGCAAAATTGCGATACTGCTGCTTCAATTTCTTAAGCATCCTTGAAACCCATGACTGTGTAACACCAAGAGACGAGGAGATTTGAGGTTGATTCAACCCATGAATCATAATACCTTCAAATACCGTTCGTTCCCTTTCGTCAAGTTGCTCGATGAATGCTTTCGTCATATTCCAGAATTCTTTCTTCTCTATAATCTCAAGCGGCGTTTGTTCCGAGCTTGGTATCCAGCAATCAAAACTCCCCTCGTTTTTATCATCGTCTCCTATTGTATAATCCAGGCTCAATAAGCTTTTCTCCGGGTACCGTTTGGGGTTCCTTTCAAACCGATGCCGAATTTTGATTTCGTTCTCGATACATCTACACGCATAAGTAGAAAATGCAACCCTACCTTCCTGATAGTTCCGTGCTGCTTTCACTAGTCCTACCATGCCATTTGCAACTAATTCTTCAAACTCTCCCAAGTTTTTGTAGCGATGAGCGATTAAATACACAAGTTTAATATTGGCTTCTGCCAATTCTTTAGCTGTCATGATTTATCACCTCCAAAGTTTTCTATCTACTCTATACGAAGCATCTAGGTGATTTTTTAAAGAAAAATGAACGACCCCTACTTTTTTCGTAGAGGTCAACTATCTGACTATGTTACGCAGAAAAAACGATTCCATTTTTTTCGAACCGCCTGTCGATAGGTAGTGATGGAGGAATTAGAACATCCTAATTCTCGAGCAATCGTTGTATTATTCTTTCCATCCAATCGCATACGAACAATTTGCTGTTCGACATGCGATAATGTATCGAACCAACGCTCAAAATCCATATCAAAATCTACTTTCTCACACCTATCATCAACCACATGATTTATCATCTCACTGTCGTACACGACACTCCGGTTTGAAAACGATCTCCAACGCCGTATCCGATCAATCAGCACATTTGTAATGATATGATCTCGAAAAGTGGATACTCTCCCTTTTTCACTATCATATCTATCAATGGACAAAATCAGTTTAATGGCTGCATCCTGGACAATATCATCGATCTCTTCTCCCTTTACTTCCGTACTACAACTACATACTTTTGCAGTCACATCCGACTTTAACTTTTGGTATGCTTGCTCATAGTCTCCGCCAGCAAACATGTTAGTAAGGCTTTCACGCAATTGTGAACACTCCTTTTTTAAAAGTCTGAATAGTATGTATTAATCTAAGATGTAATTAGAAATTAGATATACTGGGACGGCTCCCTACCGTATATAAGGAACCGCTCCCTCTCCACACAATCATGCTGCTTTCTATACAACTGATGCTTAAGAGATATTTTGGCATTTCATCATTTCGCTAAAAGCGGATTCGCTACCAAAAAAAATATAGTCCTGGGGCGTATGATAAACCTCTTCGATTTTCTTGATTTTTTTAAACGGTATGTTCGATGAATCTTTTTCCCAAACTCGTAAAGTAACAGGGGAAATACCAATCAATTCAGCGGCTTCTTGTTGCGTATATCCTAACTTTATACGCAGTGAACGAATTGTATTTCTCAAATACGCAGGTGTTTCATTGTTCATCAGTATAGCCTCCTTTCATTTTTAATTTTATTACGCTAAAAGCGAAATTTCAATTATTTTTTCGTTTAAAACGTATTTTTTTTCGCTTTTAGTTGAATTTTTTTGTTAAGTGGTTATAATAAAAAACGAATAAAGGAGCTGATAACTATGGGAGATGAAAAGCTGTTAACGGAAATATTCGCAAAAAATATACGCAAAATTAGAAAAAATAATCACTTAACCCAAAAAGAATTAGCGGAAAAACTGGGTGTTGGCATATCTACAGTTTCAGATTGGGAAAAAGCAAAAAAGATGCCTAGAGCAGGCGTAATAGAAAAAATATCTAACGAATTCAAAATCACCAAAAGCTCTCTTTTTGAAGACTTAGAAAAAAACGAGATCGAGAACACCCTTGTCCAACCGCAAGTACTAAGCGATCGAGAACAGGAGTTACTTGACTTGTTCCGTTCCCTGAGCGATAAAGATCAGTATGAACTACTCATGATAGCTAAACTGAAGAAAAACCAAAGCCAGGAGAGAAGCACAACTAATGAAAAATAGGTTACTGATTGATTATACGTTGCCTGTACCGTTTAATAACTGTACAGGCTATTTCATTTATAGTTCATATTAACCACTCCCTTTGTTCTATCCCTTTTTTTCAAAACAATACCATTAATCCCTCGTTTTTCATACTATTCGATAATTCTTTTTACACAATTCTCCTATTTTTCGACATCAAAAAAAGACTATTCGACAATTGAACCGTCTTTGTGAATAGTCACTTTATGTATGCGTATCTGATTTTTTCCCTGAAACATGGCGTAAAACGTATATGTGTCCCCCTCCTGCTTCCAATCCGTGATTTTGATAAATTTCGTCCTGGCTCGCTTGCTCTTCTGTTTTATGAGGAAATAAACTTCTGCTGTCCGACACAATTCTTCGAACACGATGTATCGCCTCTTGATGTCAATACATGCGACATGTAGTAATATAATGGTATCTTTGTTGTTGGAGGTAGACCATCGGCCAATGGCTCTTCAGTATGGAAGGTGGCTGCTTCGACAACGACCGCGAGAGGCCGGGAAAACACAACAAGATGCCGCTAACGCCCTGGATATGGCACGTTCTCAGGTTAGTGACTATGCCAGTGGAAGAAAGAAAATGTCCCTACCTACCGCAGTCGCCTTTGCGCGTTTCCTTGGTTGTCACCCGGATGAGCTATACGAATGGGTTGAAGTACCAAAAAGTCGCAAAAGCAGGAGCCAAAACGAGTAGAGTGATTTCTCTACTCTGGCCGATTGTTCACTATTCAGTGAACATTATTCCATGAATGTGCCGTAATTTCCTATGAAGTTACTGGAAAAAGAAAAAGACTACTAAGAATCTCTCAGTAGTCTAAATATAGTCTCTCATTCAGCCCAGTAATACTAATGATTACATATATGTAG
>Ga0310822_101232_pt1 | contig 10384 bp, 9 predicted proteins | sample P4_ome_2_FD_201313 | JGI IMG/M metagenome (GOLD analysis project Ga0310822, IMG submission 201313) | Sorghum-adapted microbial communities from Joint BioEnergy Institute, Emeryville, California, United States - P4_Day56_Rep2 | ecosystem: Engineered > Bioreactor > SSF (Solid state fermentation) >... | reverse complement strand
ATAATTTCCCGATGGTGCTCGTGCTGCAGGTCCGTCAAATATGCCGGCAATTCCGGGACATGATGATTGTATACCATCACAATCGTGCCCGCGACCACTTGAGTCGGTTGCAGATGGCCTGGTTCCAGCAGTGATTTTCGGACCAGATCCCGGATCGCTTCCGAACGGTTCCCATAGCCCTGTTCGGCCAGCAGCTCGTCAAATTGCTCAACCAGCGAATGCGGCATGGATACGCCGAAGCGAACGAGGGAATCCCTTTCCAATGCTTTCCCCTCCCTAGTAGCACAAATATTTTTAAATGTAACACAATTCCGCATTTATGTAAATCATCCCGCGAAGATGACGATTCCCTGGCATTCATTGCCCGATACCCGGCCAAACGCTATAATGGCTTTAGGCAAATAGAGTCCGGTGAACCAGAGTCTACAGGCCGGCTCCATCCGGAGAAGCGTCTGCGGCCGCGATTTCGCCTGACTTGCAGAAATCACGGGAAAGGCGGGAAGCAAATTGAAATACAACCAATTGGGCAAAACCCCTATCCGCATCTCGGCAGTGTCTTACGGTTGTTGGGAATTGGGCGGAGGACCCTGGGAATTTACCAGCGATCAGCAAAATATCCGATCCCTGCACAAAGCTCTGGAACTGGGCGTTAATACATTCGATACGGCGGAAGGGTACGGAAACGGCCACTCGGAGGAAATTGTCGGCATCGCTCTGGAAGGAAAGCGCCGGGATTGCGTGATCTCCACCAAAGTCGGTCGGGCCAACCTGCATCCGCGGGACGTTCGACGTTCGGTCGAACAAAGCCTTAAGAGGCTGAGGACGGACTATATCGACATCTATTATATTCATTGGCCCAGCTTCGAGATTCCCGTGGAAGATACGCTCTCGGAATTCAACAGACTGAAGGAGGAGAAGCTGATCCGGGCGATCGGCGTATCCAATTTCTCGATCGAGCAGCTGCGCGAAGCAATCCGGTATGCGCAAATTGATGTGATCCAGCCGGAATACAGTCTTTTGCACCGGCAAATTGAGAGGGAGATCGTACCGTTCTGTCTGGAGCACTCCATCGGCATTATGAGCTACAGCTCCATCGCCAAAGGGATTCTTGCCGGAGCGTTCCATCTTTACGGCCGGACGCTGAAGGAAGATGATTTCCGCAAAACTCGCCGGCTGTTCCTTCCGGAGCACCTGGAAGCGGAGAACGAGCTGCTTCATCTGATGAAGGAAATCGCCGACCGCAAGGGAGCCGCCGTCTCGCAGATCGCAATCCGTTGGCTGCTGGAGCAGCCGGGCGTGACATCGGCTATCGTGGGTACACAGAGCGAGAAGCATCTCGTAGAGAATGCCGAGGCGGCCGACCTTGAACTGACGGGGGAAGAGCTGCGCCAATTGGAAGAGGCGAGTTCGCGGGCACTTGCCAAAATCGACGGTTGAAACCCGCCTGCTCCTGATGCGGCGCCGGCCTTTTGGGGGGCGGTGCTTTGCTCTCCTTCATCGTCCCCTGTTTCGCTGCAATCGACCCCGGATTCCTAACATCCGGATGTCGGCTTGTCCGAAATGATTCCGCGGGAGGAGCCTCCCGTTTCTTCCGGTTCAGACCGTCGAATCGCGCGGTGGCGGAAAATCGGGCGGCTGCGGGCGGGCGGCTCCGGGAACCACGCGCTGGTTGAGCCAGGGTTTTCCCGGCTTGCTCCGGCGCAAGCGGGCGACCCGGATTCCGGTAATTTTCGAGGCCAGAACGCCCTGGTACCGGCACAAAACCGAAATATTCCGCAGCAGGTGCCGGTTTAGCTGCTCGCAGGGTTCCATGGTTTCCGCGAGACCGGCGATGATTTTGGCCAGAGCCCTCTGGCTGGCGGCGAGCGACTCCAAAATATCCAGCTTGATCAAATTCTCCCGTTCCCGTACGCTCATCAAAGCTCACCGACGCCTCCCGCCCCTCCCATTCCCTGCATGGGAAAAGGCTCCGGTTCCTCACGGCTGAGAAACACCCTCAGGTTTCGGCCGAGTCCCTGTTCCATGCGGGTAATCCCTTCAATCAGCTCCACGATTTGCCCATGAACCTCCATGGATTGCTTATGCAGCTCCTCCCCGGAAGGGAAAAAAGAGGGGTGCATATGCTTGCAAATCCAATGGCAAGCCTTCTCCGCTTCCCGCGCTTTCGCTTCCAGAATCGAGGCGATGCTGGCCTGATGCTTTGCGGCCGCTTCCAGAATCAGCAAGTAGGACGATTCCCTGCTCATATTTCATTCCTCCTTCCTTTATTCCTCCATGGCCTCCTGAAGCTCTTTGTAGACCCGTCCGATATTCTCCGCGATCGCGTCTTCCAGGTCCGCCAAGGAGAACATATAGGCGCACAAATTTTTGGTAAGCTGCATGGACTGCTCCGCCACGACAGACAGGTTCTCCTCGTCGGGCTGCTGGTCGGGAATGCAGCAGATCAATTGGCACATATGCTGCGCCACCTTCTTCTTCGTCTCCAAAATGCGGGACAGATGATGGTGGGAACAGGCCATATGATGAAGGATCGATTTGATCTGTTTTTCCATTCCCAGTCTCCTTTCCGTTCAGGCTGCAAGAAACGGGATCTACCGCCGCAAAAACCCCCTATACCTTATGCACGGAAAAACGCGGTTGCCAACGGCGCCGAAAAATCAGGCAAAACAGAAAAGAAGGCGTATCACGCCTTCTTTTCTGTTTGCGGCCGGGCGGTTTCCCGGTTGCGGCTGCAACCCCAGGTGCGCCGCTGCTTTACGTTTCACGTCTGAGGAAATAATTATTGATGGTATTCGGTTTCCTTGGCTTTGTCCGCCCTTTCTTTAGCCTCGCGAAGCACGGTATTGGTCACGTTCGGAAATTTCGTCTAGATGTGTCCGCCGTAATTCCGGCCGGACCGGTGACGACGGGCACAGCCGAAAGCCCCATCGTAAAGGTAGGACTTCTCACGAGATGCCTCTTTCCAGTAAGCTATGGCTTACGGCGTTGTTTCCGGTTGGGGTAAAGCCTCAACCCGATCACAGCCGCCCGCTTGATTCAGGTTGCACCTTAAAGACTCCCTACAGCCAGGCATTCAGCCCTTCGTGCCGTACCTCCCAGGAACCGTCGGAAGGGAAGCCCGGCGCGTCGGAGGGAAATCCGTCCCAACCGCAGGCCATCATGGCAACGGCGGTCAGCAGTCCTCCGTTTCCCGGCAAGTAAGCCATCAGGTCCGGTCGCTGGTAGTTATGCCCGTTGGGCAGATACGTATTCTTGGTGGTCTCCATCAGCAGGAAGTCGACCGCAAGACTCCCTTCGCCGAGACGCGCGGCGGTCATGGCGGCCATCGGGAAGTCCCAGCCCCAGGACGTTTCCCACTGCCAGGTGTCCACCGCCTTCCGCAAGGTCTTCCGCATGACATCGGGATCGGCCTTTTTACCCGGGAGAATGCCGAGCGCCCCCAGCATGGAAGGATGATCCGTATTATAGTCCCGGAACGTTTCCGGGCACCATTCGTGAGCGATGTATACTCCCTCATGTTGCGGAAGATCGGCAAGACCGTCGCGCACTTTCACCCACCGCGGCATGGGATCAAGGCCGAGGCGGGCGCGCCAGGCAAGCGCAAGATCCAGGCCGTGTCTCCAATATTCCAGCTCGAAGGTCGGGTTCATCGTCTGCGGACCTTTGAACTCCTCCTGCGCCGGTATGACCGGAGGACCAAGCACGTAGCGCTGTCCGCTTTCATCCCATTCGGCAAACGAAGCCATAAATTCCGCGGTCTCCATGACCATGTCCCGATATTTCTCCAGCGTTTCGCGGGTAGGACTCGCTTTATAGATCAGCTCGGCGAGCACCAGCGGATGCGGCTGCTGCCAAATCAGCAGCGCCCCGATGGGAGACGGGCTCTGCCGGCCTTCCGGGCCGACCATCTTGGGCCAGCGCGCACCGGTATAGCCCTGCGACCGGGCCAGGTTCCGCGCTTCGGGGAGAATGCGCAGGTACCAGTCCATACTTTTCTCCAGAAGAGCGGTGCGCCCCCACAGGGGAAAATGCGCCGCGTGCCACCAGTGCATCTCCAGGTGGGCCTTGCCGAACCAGCTGCTGTACAGCAGTCCGGTTTCCTGCGGCGGCAGCGAACCGGCGCAGTGGATCGCCGTCAGGAATTGGGACAGCACGATGCGGCGTTCCAGCTCGAACGCCCGGGGATCGCGGCTTCCGGCCAGCTCGACCGCTCCGCCTGTCTGCCAGAACTGCTCCCAATGCCGCTCCGCATCTGCGCGCACCGATCGAAAATCGGGCAGATTCAAAGGCGGATTCGGTGCAAAGCCCGCTGTGAAGCTCCAGGCTCCCTCCTCCGCCCTTGGCCTGATCGCGAATTCGTGCTTGCCCTCCTGTGAAAGCCGGCCACCCTGCCAGGACAGACGGACCGAATAGCCGTCTTCGTCCATGCTGCGGACAAACACGGCGCCTTCGTCGGTCCGCTCCTGCACGCGGGTATCGTGGCGGTCGTCCTGGTCCCATCTCAGTCCGATCGTTCTGGCCCAGCTGCGTTCCCCGGGATCGGGCGCCGGGAAACGCAGAGTAATCTCCAGTCGTCCCTCTCCAAGCAAGGGGGTTTCCACGGATACCCCGAGCACGTCCCGTTCCGGATGGACACAGGTCTCTACCCGGACGGGGCGGCCCTCCACCTCGAAGCGGCTGACGAGAAGCCCCCGCCACAGATCCAGTGTTTGCTCCGCGGCTTGAATATGGCCGGCTTCGGCCACACCGCCGTCCGCAAGCAGAAAGCGGAAGCCGATCTGCCCCAGCTGCAGGCGATGCGGGTTCTGGCGCAGCCAATGGAAGGGCTCTTCCTGCCCCTTCTCCAGGATCGGATAACCGACTTTCCGACCGTACGTCTCCAGCATGGCCGGACGCAGATCATCAAGCTGATACAAGTCTGCGCGGCCCGTGCTGTGCCATCCCCAGCCGGATTGGGTCCCGAGCGGGATGGTATATTGCTCCGGAAAGCTTTGCAGCCCGGTCAAATCGGCAGTGAACGCGAAATCCCCATTGCCGACGGCCAGCGGGGACAGAGGCTCAAACCGCCTCAGAACCGGGTTGTGTCTTCGGACAAGCGCCTCGCGGTCTATCCGGGCTCCAAGATCGGATGCGGATGAATTCATTCTGTCATCCCCTCAATATATGGTTTCTTATGGCTTCAAACAGTTTTCCATACCATCATACAAAAATGAATGACCCATATGGGGGTTGATTACATCCTGTTTATAGGCTTATAATATCATTCGCCAAATTTTTTCCGTCATTTTGGGGAAGGTGTAAACATGCCTGAAAGGGATTTCAGCCACATGCGGGGAGACGACCTGTTTCCGCCGCACTTTAAAATATTTGCGAATCGCTGCCGTGAAGCGTTCAAGCTCCCCATGCACACCCACGATTTTATCGAAATGAGCTACGTCGTGGAGGGCAGCGGATACCAATTCGTCAATAACCGGGTGCTCCCCGTGAAGAAGGGGGACTTGTTCCTGCTTCCCCTGGGCACCTCCCACGTCTACCGTCCTTCTTCCCCCACCAAGCCGAATACGCTGATTGTCATCAACTGTCTGTTTCTTCCGGAGGCGATTGAGGGGAAACTGCCATTTCTGCCCGAAACCTCCCCGCTCCACTCCTGTCTATATCATCCGAAAGCGCTTAAGGAGCCCTGGCTGCATTATTGCGATTACAACGCCAAGCTGCTGGACCGCTTTGAGGAGCTCCTGATGGAATGCCGTATCCGTGAAAACGGTTACGAAGTAATGATGACCTCGCTGCTTGTCCAGATTTTGACCTTGCTCCAACGGGGACTGCCTCCGGCGGAACCGGTCCGCTGCGCCTATGACAAGCTGGAAGAAATCCTGGATTACATGAGAACGCGCTATGCCGACAATCTGACCGTATCCCAGGCGGCCACCCGGTTTTACATGAGCCCCAGCCACCTTCAGCGGGTCTTCAAGCGGGGCACCGGCCAATCGTTCACTCATTATTTGCAGAATCTCCGCATTGAGAGAAGCTGCGAACTGCTCAAGACGACGAACTGGACCGTTCAGCAGATTGCCAGCCAGGTGGGATACCAGGATATGAAATATTTCCATACCCTGTTTCGGAAAATTACCGGGGTATCGCCCAGGGAATACCGGAACAGCGGCTAAACAGATCCCACAAAAAAATAGGCGGAACGCTTTCCCGGCTGCCGGGACGTTCCGCCCGTGCATCCCCGCAGGGGACACTACTTGCCTTTGGCCGCTTTGGCCGCAGCGATCTGCTGGTTCAGGTCCTCTTCCCATTTGCGCAGGGTCGTATTGGTGTCTTCGCCGTTTTTCAGCATGTCGGTAAAGTAGGTTCCGGCCTTCGACATGCCATCCACATAGGTCAGCTGCGGATCGCGGCTCGCCGGCGGATTGGCATAGTTATTATAATAGATTGCGTTCATGACATTTTTGCCCTGAAGACCCGGAATGTCCTGTCCGACCACCTTCTGCACCTCCTTGCTGACCAGCGGGGTGACATAACCTTTTTTGGAGAGATAAGTCTGCACTTCTTCCGACGTCAAGTAAGCGATGACCTGAAACGCTTCGTCTTTATGCTTCGATTGGGAGGTGACATACAAAGAGTACTCGTTCGGCTGCAGCCCGATTTTCGGCTTCTCCGGGAAGGTCGGTGCGGAGACGACATCCCAGCCCATATTCTGGTTCATCTGCGGCCACAGGGTCAATTTCTCCGAGACGTGCAGATCCATGGCGATTTGGCCCTTGGGAAAATCGTCCACACTGGTATAGGGATTGTCCGGAATCTCGTAAAAGCGCTTCAGATTGTCAAACAGTCTCTTCCATCCATCCGTCTGTACAAGAGCCTTGTCTTCTTTCGGGCTGAGAGAGTCCAGGGAAAGCTGGTTGTACTTCATCATCAGGCCGGGATGGGCCATAAAACCGTAATACGGGTTTCCCCCATCGGTGCGGGCGATCTTTTTGGCCAAATCGTAGGTTTCGTCCCAGGTCATTCCATCCTTCGGATAAGGGACCCCGAATTTGTCGAAAATGTCCTTGTTATAAAACATGATAAAATTGCTACCGGTGAATGGCAGCGCATACAATTTTCCGTCACCGGCATAGGCTTTCAGTTGTTCGATCAAAACAGGATTAAGCTTGGACAAGTCATAGTTGTTTTTCTTGATCTCGTCCGCCAGATCGTATTGCATGCCGTACTCCATGTAGCGGGTCTTGACATAGCTGCTGCTGTCGAGGGTAATATCCGGAAACTCCCCGGTGGTGACAAAATCCTCTACCTTCGGCTTGTGCACATGCTCAATCGTAATGTTGGGAAATTTGGCCTTGATGAAACGGCCGATCTCGTTCTCAAAATTTTCCTCCTTGTCTTTCGAGTAATTATCGTTTTGCATGGTATAAAACTTCAAGGTGACGGGCTCGCTGGAAGCCGGTTTTTGAGACGGTTCGGCACCGGCATCCTTGACAGCGCTTTCACTTTTGCCGCCGCTGCACCCGGCGAAGATTCCCGCGGCCAGTAATGTGCATACCCCTGCTGCGATTCCCTTTGCTTTCATCCTCTTTTTCCTCCCTGTCAGGTAAGTGGACAAACTGTATGGCAGCCAACCCTGGAAGTAAATCTTATGTGCAAACCAAATACTCTTATGCCATTTGGCGACGGCACCGTATCGCCGGTTGGAATGCGGTGCCGTCCGGCAAATGACAACAGACTAGCGGATGTCGGATTAGACCTCGACCATGGCCTTGACGACCCCCGTTCGCGGATCCAGCCAAGACTCAAATTCACCGATCATCTCTCCGAAGCCGCACTTATGAGTAATGAACGCCCCCGTATCAACGCTGCCCTCGCGGATGGATCGGATCACATGTGCGAAATCTTCACGGGTTGCGTTGCGGCTGCCAAGCAGCGTTGTTTCCCGCTTGTGGAACTCGGGGTCGCTGAAGGAAATGTCGGATTTGACCAGCCCGACGAATACGAGCCGTCCCCCATGGGCCATATATTGGAGTGCTCCCTCCATCGATTTGGCGTTGCCCGTCGCATCCAGCACGGCAGTCGGCAGGTCGCCATTTGTAATGGCGGCGATTTCGCCAAGCGGATCACTCCTTACATCTACGGTATAATCCGCCGGAACCCAGGACTTGCAGAACCTCAGCCTCTCTTCGTTCATGTCCAGGGCGATCACCCGCGCTCCGGCCAGCTTGGCGAACTTCATGACGCCAAGGCCGATCGGACCGGCCCCGATGACAAGCACGAATTCGCCGGGGGTAATCCCCGCCCTCCGAACGGCATGTGCGCCGATACTGAGACATTCCACTGTCGCACTGGCGTCTAGGGAGATATCGTTTGTCCTGATCAGATGGCTGACCGGCAGGCTCATCCATTCCCGCATTCCGCCGTCCTGATGGACCCCAAGCACCCGGACGCCGGTGCAGCAGTTTGGCTTGCCGCTTCGGCATGCTATGCAGCTGCCGCATTCCAGGTACGGAAGCACCGTCACACGGTCCCCCGGTTGGAAGCCGCTGCCGGAAGGCGCTTCCTCAATCTCGGCGGCCAGCTCGTGTCCCAGGATTCGGGGATATTCGAAATACGGCTGGTTTCCCCGATAGGCGTGGAAGTCCGTACCGCAGATTCCGACCCTGCGGATGCGGATCAGCGCTTCCCCCGGTTTCCTCCCGGGCGGTTCCGTCTCCTTCATCCCGAACCGGTTCGGTTCCTCGCAAACGATGGATCTCATCGGATCATCTCCTTGTCGTTGTTCTCCGGCAGTCCGCTCAACCAGGTCCGGTTATGTACAGGCTCGAGGATTTTCCGTACCTCCCGCAGAAGCTCCGTGTCGATCGGTTCCTGGGCCCACTGAACGTTTTTGCGGATATTTCCGGGATTTCCCGTACTGACCAGCGTTGTCGGAATATCCGGGTGGCTCACGGAAAACTGGATCGCCAGCTTGGCCAGATCCGATCCCTTCCGCTCGCAGAACCGGGCGGCCCTTGCGCAGGCTTCGCGAATCCCGGGTCCGGCCGGATGCCAGTCCGGAGCGCCGCGGCTTCCCAGCAATCCCATCGAAAGAGGCGAGGCATTGACCAGTCCAACGCCTTTCTCCCCGATCAGCGGAAGCAGCTCGAGCAAAGAATCGTCGTTGAGACTGTAGTGGCAATAGGACAGCACGGCATCGATGCGGGCGGCGCCAAGCACGGTACGGAAAATTTTCAGCGGCAGTCCGGAGACGCCGATGAAGCGGACTTTGCCGTGCTCCTTCAATTTCTCCAGTGCGGGCAGGCTTTCCTCCAGTACGGGCCCCAGCGGAACGAACTCTATATCGTGAAGGAAGAGAATGTCCACATAATCCGTATGCAGCCGCTGCAGGCTCTCCTCCACACTCCGCCGCAGCCGATCCGGCGAGAAATCGAACTCGCGCTCCCCGTACCGGCCGGCTTTCGTCGACAGAAGGAACGAATCTCTCGGCATTTCACGTATTGCCTTGCCGAGCACGGTTTCCGCCCGGGTCAGTCCGTAATAGGGAGACACGTCGATCAAATTGATGCCGAGATCCACCGCCTCGCGTACCGTGCGCACCCCCTCGCTCTCATCAACCTGCCGGAAGACGCCGCCCAGCGAGGATGCGCCAAAGCTCAGCGCCGAGACCTTCAGCCCGGTCTTCCCCAGCTTGCGGTATTCCACTCCAGCACCTCCCTTCAGAAATATGTTATCGGTACCATTAACATAACAGCTGAATCCTTGGACGTCAATGCAAACATTTGCGCGCAGATCCGCAGGCATGAAAAAAGACCGGCAGCCTGTGCCAGTCCCGCGTCTGCCTTCCGGCAGACTCCGTTCAATTTTTCTTGTAAATTCTGTCGTAAGCGTTCTGGTATATTTCCAGGTACCGGCTGAGCTTCAGGCCTTCCAGACCTTTGAGATATGCGTCCCAGTCGGTGCTCAGGCTTTTGTTCCCCGTAATAAACTGTACCGTATTCGATTTGATATAATCGTTAATCTGCGTTTTCAGCTGGGCCGCTTCCGAAGCATCGGCCGATTCCATGAAGATGTCGAGCGGGAATGTCTCCTTGGGCTCTTTCCCTTCATAATTTTTGGCCGTTTCCATGTACAAGCGGTGCTCATAGCCGTCATCTCCGTACGGATCCTTCGGGACGGCCCACGATTCACGATAGTTGCGGTCACGGAACAAAATCCCCATCTGCGCCCACTCCTCGTTCTGGGTCTGCTGGGCGTAAAATTCCGGTTTCAGAAAATATTTCGCCTGTCTTCCGTGTTCATCCACTTCTCCCGGCTGCCCCTTGCGCCACCAGAGGTTCTCCGGGCCCCACTCGTTCAGCACCGCCGCTTCCTCGGTATACAGATAATC
>Ga0310822_101231_pt1 | contig 10386 bp, 9 predicted proteins | sample P4_ome_2_FD_201313 | JGI IMG/M metagenome (GOLD analysis project Ga0310822, IMG submission 201313) | Sorghum-adapted microbial communities from Joint BioEnergy Institute, Emeryville, California, United States - P4_Day56_Rep2 | ecosystem: Engineered > Bioreactor > SSF (Solid state fermentation) >... | reverse complement strand
GGTGCTGGAGCATGGCTTCAAGCCGGTATGGAAAGCGGCATTTCCGGCGATTGCCGTCTTCCCGTTCGGCTAAATGCTGCTGTTTTTGATGTTCTGGAACCTTCTCGACAATCCCGCCCGTTCGGGTTTGGTTTCGGCGGGGGCTTATGCTTTTACGTGCCTCCTTTTAACCGTGATTAACGCGGCCAACCTAATGCTGCTAGGGGGTTCCTTCGCCGCCGCGAGCTCGATTCCGCTGCTGCAGACGACGGAGGTTGTGGAAATTCCCCATTTGCTGCAAAGGCTCGACCCTCTTGTTGTACTTCTCATGTTTGCGGGACTGTTCTTCAAGTCCACCTTGTGGTATATGGGGGCGGTTCTGGGATTGTCGCAGCTGCTGAAAACGGGCAGGCGGATTCTGGTCTTCCCGGTGGGGGCAATCATTTACGGCTGCGCTTTTCTGGAACCGAACTATCCGTTCCATGTCTGGATGGGGCTGGAGATCATGGCCAAGGATGTGTTTCCCGTCTTTGTTATGGCGATCCCCGCAGTGCTGTTCCTCAGGCTGCTGGTGATCCGGCGGAGCAACCCCGGTTCCTGCCCGTGAACATCTTGCGGCGGCCCCTTAAGCGGAACGTCAGAGCTCACGCGCTGCATACGGCAACCGGAAACGATAAATACAAACCGAAGCACAGCAATGGGGAAACCGTCTTTCCAAGCTGTTTTTGCTTTAAGCGTTGACAATTCGTCCGGCGGATCATTATAATTAAACTTGTCATACAAGTGATACTAATCATTCTTATATTATCATGAAGCGATGTCCACAATTATTTTTAATTATTTTGAATGCGCTGTCAAGGTTGACGATTTGCGGGAGCAGCCGGTCTCTGGCATTAAGTGAATTTGTTTTGTAAATGGTATGAGGGAAGAAAAATTTATGGCAGCGTTTCCAAAAGAGGAGATGTTAACTTTGTTGAAGGAGCATGGAGGTTATGATTCATGAAAGCATTGAATAGCAGTGCGGTTCTGGAAAAAGGGAACAGCCGGGAAAAGCCGCTGAACAAAAGGAAGGGATTGGTTTCCTATATCAAGCAGGATTTTATTCTTTACCTTATGCTGTGTATTCCTGTTGCGTATATCGTGATATTTAAGTATGTTCCGATGTACGGCATACAAATTGCCTTTAAGGATTACAACATGTTCCAGGGCGTCAGCAACAGTCCGTGGAATGATTTCGCAACATTCAAGCAAATTTTTTCATCACCGCAATTCTACCAGGTTGTCCGAAACACTTTGCTGCTGAACGGTCTGGATTTGCTTGTGGGATTCCCTGCGCCGATAATTCTGGCTATTTTGATCAATGAGCTGGTATGGACCAGGTTTAAAAAGGCAAGCCAGACCATCCTGTATTTGCCGCATTTTCTCTCTTGGGTTATTATCGGCGGCATAGTTGCCCAGTTGCTCTCGCCCACAGGCATGGTAAACTCCCTGATCACCCATATGGGAGGGGAGCCGTTGCCGTTCCTGACGAATAAATATGCCTGGGTTGCAACTTACACTTTGGTCGGAGTATGGCAGAATGCAGGGTGGGGGACCATTTTGTATCTTGCAGCCATGACGGGGATTGACAGGCAGTTGTATGAAGCAGCCGATGTCGATGGTGCGGGAAGGTTCGGGAAAATCTGGCATGTTACGTTGCCGGGGATCCGATCGACCATTGTAATTCTACTGATTTTGCAGCTCGGCAATATTATGGCGATTAACTTCGATCGTCCCTTCAACATTCAGAACAACCTGGTAATGGATTTTGGCGACGTGATCAGCACCTATGTTTATCGTGTAGGCATTCAATCCGCAAATTTTTCAATCGGTGCGGCCGTTGGCCTGTTCCAGTCCGTTATTTGCTTGATATTTCTGTTGTCTTCCAACTTTATATCCCGAAAATTAGGGGAAAATGGAATCTGGTAAGGAGGTGCCGGCCATGCCGCAAAGCGTTAAAAATCGTATGGTTGACTATACATTGGCTTTCGTTGTTTTGATTGCCGTTTTTATCTGCCTCGTTCCTTTTCTTTATATTTTATCGCAATCGCTCAGCTCCAATAGGGCGATTGTATCCCACGCCGTTACCATCTATCCCATAGATTTTAATATAGAGGCCTATAAAGTAGTCTTCGGGGATTTCGGTATGGTGTACTCGCTTCTCTATACGGTGGTCCTGACGGCAGTCTTTGTACTCATCGCTTTGACTGTTACCATACTGGCGGCGTACCCGTTGACTAAAAAAAGATTAAAGGGAAGAAACATGTTATTGCTCATTATGCTCTTTACCATGTATTTTAGCGGCGGACTGATTCCGGATTACCTGAATATAAAGAATCTTCATCTTTTGAACACGCCATGGGCACTGATTCTTCCGGGCATGATGAGTGTTTATTACATGATTATTTTGAAGTCGTTCTTTCAGAGCTTGCCTGATAGCCTGGAGGAAGCCGCCCACCTGGACGGATGCAACGATCTGCAGATTCTGCTCAAGATCGTACTGCCCCTCTCCAAACCGGCGCTTGCCACGATCAGTTTATTGTATGCCGTATTCCGATGGAACTATTTCCAGGATGCCCTTTTCTACATCACAGACCAGGATTTGTATACGATACAGCTTAAGCTTTACAACGTAATAAACATTTCGCAGCAAATGGCCGGCGAGAATGTCAATGTCAATTTGCCGTCGGAAGCATTGAAAGCGGCAAGTATCATGTTTGGTACGGTTCCGATCCTCCTGGCCTATCCGTGGCTCCAGAAATACTTTGTATCCGGCATTATGATTGGTGCTGTCAAAGGTTGATATAGATACGTGAAACGGGCAACTTGATCCCGTTCGCGAATTTATATACATCATTTGCAATGATCAAATTGACAAAAGGAGAGGTCTATTTTGAAGGCAAAAGCGCATAAATTGATCAGTATTCCTTTGGCAGCGCTAACCATTGCGTCAACATTGGCCGCTTGCCAGAGCGATTCGTCGGGGGCCCAAAGCGGTGGGCAAAAGGATTCCGCAACGGGTGCGAAAGAGCATCGGACCTTGACGGTTGAAGTTTTCGACAGAGGCAAACCCGGGCAGCCCGATTTGAACAATAACTTCTGGACCCGGTATATCAATGATCATTTCGGAAAGCAATTCAATGTCACAGTAAATTTTGTTCCGGTTCCCAGAGCCCAGGAAGTGGACAAGCTGAACGTATTGATGGCGGCCGGCCAGGCTCCGGACATTGTCTTCACCTACAACAAGGGCGTTGTTTACAATTATGTGCAGCAGGGCGGTCTGGCGGAACTGGACTCGGCTCTCAAACAGTACGGCCCCACCCTTACCAAGTATCTTGGCGACGATGTATTAAAATACGGAAAATTTAACGGCAAGCAGTATGCAATTCCGGGAAAGAGAACGGTTCTCGCCGGAAACAATACCTTTATTCGCAAAGACTGGCTCGATAAACTGGGTCTTCCTGTTCCTACCACACCGGAACAGTTTTATAACACCATGGTCGCATTCAAAGAGAAGAATCCCGGAAATGTAGACGGAGTGATTCCTTTCGGATATTCCCTGCAGCCTGCTTACCCCGGGTTGGGCTATATACCGGAAGCCTTCAAGCCATCCAACCTGACCGAAGAACAGTTTGCCACCCTTCAGCCGCAACCAATCTGGATGTCGAACTGGAATCTGCCGGGGTATGATAAAGCTGTTCAATACATGAACAAAATGTATAATGCGGGCCTGATTAGTCCGAATTTCGCCACGGACAAGGACGGAAAGCTGCTCGATGCCGACATTTCCAATGGAAAAGTCGGGGCGTTTATGACCAACTGGGATGGGCCCTATAGAACAGCTCCCGGTACCTTGACCAACCTTAAAAAGAATGTTCCTGGCGCAGAGCTGATTCCTATCGATCCATGGCAAAATGATGCGGGCAAGCATCCCAAGAACGGGTACAGCCCGAATGGGATGTATATCATGATCCCCAAATCAAGCAAGAATGTTGATCTTGCCGTTCAATATCTCAACTGGATGGCCGACCCGCAAGTGACCCTCTTCCTGCAGAACGGACAGGAGGGCGTGGACTACAATATGGTCAACGGTATTCCGAAACAGACAGGAACGACCAATTCCGGCGACAAGATGATGACCGTTGCCAACAATCTTGACTATGATTTGCTTTCAAACGGCATCGAACTGGGGGATCCGCAAAAAAACGCAGCAGCAATATCTGCAGGGTATCCCGGCTTTGAGAAGGAAGTGGAGAATGCGTTAAAGGTAAGCATGACCGACTATTATTCCCTGTACTACTATGAGTTGCCAAACGCAGCCGATGCGAAATACAATTCCACGCTAACGAATCTCTCGGCTCAAATGCTTGCAAAATTAATCGTTGCCAAACCGGCTGAATTCGATAACCTGTACAAGACGCTGGTGCAACAATACATGGACCAGGGCGGCAAGGCGGTTCAAGACGAGTATGTAAAGAATTACAAGGCCCAGAATGGAAAAAAATAGGGCTTTATGCTGCCGGGTCCCAAATAGTTCAAAGCTGGAAATCCGCCGGTTCCCCATGATCTGGGGAACCGGTTCCGCTAATGAACAAGGTACAAAAGCGGCGGCCCATCCTTCAAGGGAAGAAGAAACTTTCGCCTGCCGAATAAGGAATAGAAAACGTTCGAAATTCCGACCGGACGGCTCCTTGAACTTTGCCAACGCTTTGTTACACTAGTATAACTAGTGTCGCCGGGAGGGAGACGAAACAATGAACAAAAAACTGGAAACTGCGCGGGATTCGAAAGGACTGATCCGGGATTATGTCTACGACACTCTCAAAAGAGAAATCATGGAACTGAAGCTGGAGCCCGGCCGCTTCATCTCGGAGAAAGATGTTATCGAGATGCTTCAGGTCAGCCGGACGCCGATTCGCGAGGCGCTGGTCAAGTTATCCCAGGAAGGGCTGATCGAGACCATTCCCCAAAAAGGTTCTTTCATCTCGCTGATTGATCTGGAGCTTGTGGAAGAGTCCCGGTTTGTGCGCGAGACGCTGGAGAAGGCGATCGTGCGGCAAGCGTGCCGGCTGCTCAGCTCGGAGCAAGTGCTGCAGCTGCAAAATCTGATTTCGCTGCAGGAGCTGTGCGTCAGAGAGAAAAACTTCGAGCGGTTGTTCGATTTGGACGAGGAATTTCATCAAACGATCGTTGTCGGCTGCGGAAAGACGAGAACCTGGGGGATGCTTCAGCAGCTGAACACGCACTATAACCGGATTCGTTTTCTGCGGCTGGCTGTGAATTACGATTGGGAAATCATTCTGTCGGAGCATCGCGAAATCACCCGCGCGATCAGGGAAAAAGAAGCGGACGCCGCGGAACAAGCGATGTCAGAGCATTTGAGAAGAGTCATTTTTGAAAAGGAAGAGCTGCTGCAGAAATACCCGTCCTTTTTCAAATGACCACGACTTGCGTATGAATGATCGAATTTTAGGCACGCTATACCTGAGAACGGAAGGGAGGGGTTGCCATCCGAAGCGTCCTGAATATACTTCTGTCGGTTGGGCTTATCCTGCCGCTCGCCGGTCTGGCGGCGGAACCGGTTGTCGGCGCCAGGGCGGATTCCCCGGCATCTTTGGGAACCGCAGCACCGGGGAATCCGCCGGTAACCCCGTTGTCCCCGGGATTGTGGCCTTTCGCCGATGTTTTGCTGGACGCCGGACATGGAGGGGTGGACGGGGGAACCTCACATGGCGACATTCTGGAGAAGGACATCAACCTGGCGGTGGCCAAAAAGCTGTATTCACAGCTGCGGAAGCGGAAATACCGGGTTATCCTGAACCGCAATGCCGACTATGCTTTAAGTGAGGAAAACCACTGGCTGAAGACGTATTCCCGTCACCGGAAGGACCTGGCCCAGCGAAAGCTGCCGACAGAGGAGCTGCCGGTTCGCATCATGATCAGTCTCCACGCGAACTGGTCGCGCGACCCGTCGGAACGCGGGCCGCTTGTGCTCTACCAGAGGGGAAGCCCGGAAAGCAAAACGCTGGCTGAATGCCTGCAGAACAAACTAAACTCCCTGTACGGAACCAGGCAAAGCCCGGCAGCGGGAAAAACCTATTACTTGCTGAACCGGGTGCAATGCCCGACGGTAATTGTCGAGATGGGATTTCTCAGCAATGCGGAGGATCGGAAAATGCTTACCGGCCCGCGCCATCAGCTGCAGCTAGCGGAAGCGATGGCCGCGGGGATTGGCGAATATCTCCAATTGCGGCAGCGTGGATAAGAGGGAGGACCGGGCTTCGGTTTCCCTCTCCGCTAACGCTGTGCAAAAAGTGGCGGATTTTTGATGATTTTTTGAACAAATTTTGAACAAAATCCCGTTTGCTGTGCTATAATAAAAAAAATACGTTTTGGGAGTGTTCGGTATGAACCGCAAACCGGGAGCGCCACGGAAAACCATTGGCCGGACGGACCCTGCAGGGGCGCAGGCATCCAGGCTCATGCAGTGGATAGCCTGGCTGATGATCGCGATTGGAGCGGGTCTGATCGCTGCAAATGCAAGCGATTTCGGTGACCGGGATCTGGGTTCGATGGTCGGGGTTGGTTTTGTGATCGCGGGCATGCTCATCTTTGGGGCAGGCATGTTTGTCCATCTCCTCGATTCCGAATTCAGGCAAGGCCCGCGAACGGATCCGTAAATTATACGGCACTCAGATTACAGGGCAAACCCTTCAGGCGAAGATACCGTCCCGAAGGGTTTTTTCATGCGGACCGCCGCAGGAAAATGGAGGTGTTCTCCAGGCCGGAAAGCGGTCTTCCCGATATTCATCTTTTCAACAGGCCCGGCGGAAGAAAGATTCCGCCGGGCCTGTTTTTGCGGCAAAAAATGACTCTTGAACATTTCGTGATCAAATTTTAACGGAAATCAGGCAAATCTTTGTCGTTTTTGAAAACAGGAGGTTCAATTTTCAGGTGTTCTGCTATGATGATTTCGAAAGTTATTCCTTCAAGCGATTGCCGAAAGAGAAAGGAAAATCATCATGGGAAAAAGTAAACGGCTGAATCGCTCCCTCCTGGTGATGGTGTTCGCTCTGGCGACCATCATGCTGGCGGGCTGCGACAAAAATCAATTTATTGTCTTGAATCCGCAAGGTCCGGTCGCCGAGACGCAGCAGCGACTGATCATTCTTTCCATGATTCTATGCGCCATTGTGGTGATCCCGGTGCTGATCATTCTAGCCTTCATCGTATGGCGTTACCGGGACCGCCCGGACAACCGGGCGCCCTATCGCCCCGACTGGCACGACAGCAAGCTTCTGGAGACGGTATGGTGGGGGATTCCGATTCTCATCATCGGCATTCTGGGAGCGTACACCGCGAGAGATACGTTCGCTTTGGCCAAACCGCCGGTAACAGATGCGAAGCCGATTACGATTCAGGTAACTTCCCTGGACTGGAAATGGCTTTTTCAATATCCCGATCAGGGGATTGCGACCGTCAATTATGTGGAAATACCGGCAGGGGTCCCGATCCATTTTCAATTGACCTCGGATGCGCCGATGAATTCCTTCTGGATTCCCCAGCTTGGAGGCCAGGAGTACACCATGCCCGGCATGGCCATGCAGCTTTGGCTTCAGGCCGACAAGCCCGGAGAATATTACGGAACGGGGGCCAATTTCTCCGGGGAACAATTCGCCCACATGCGCTTCCAGGTGGTGGCGAAGCCGCAGGCGGATTTCGAAAGCTGGGTCCGGCAGGTCAAGCGGACATCTCCGGCACTGACCGAACAGGGTTATCAGGAATTGGCCAAACCGGGAACATCGGAGGCGGTAACTTATTCTTCGTATCCGCAGGGATTGTTCGATGAAATCGTCAAGAAGAACGGCGGAATCTACATGATGAATCACGGCCATCCCGCCGAACCGCTTCCGGGGACCGGACACCCCATGGACGGAATGAATCATGAACATTGAATAAAGCAAAAGGGAAGAGGAATTTCATATGATAGAGAACCTGAAAACATTCGCATCTTCTTTCTTTGTGACCGGCGACCCGCTGATTTACGGGGCGGACGTCGCCATCGTCCTGACCATGGCGGCCATTCTCTTTATTCTCACGTACTTCAGGAAGTGGGGCTGGCTTTGGCGGGAATGGCTGACGACGGTTGATCACAAAAAAATCGGCATTATGTACCTGATCGCTTCGCTGCTCATGCTGTTCCGCGGCGGGGTGGACGCGCTGCTCATGCGTCTTCAGCTGGCGATGCCCCATATGCAGTTCCTGCAGGCGGATCACTACAACGAGATTTTTACCACGCACGGCACCATTATGATACTGTTCATGGCCATGCCAATGATGTTCGCCTTGTTCAACATTGTCGTGCCCCTGCAGCTTGGCGCGCGCGATGTCGCTTATCCGTATCTGAACGCGCTCAGCTTCTGGCTCTTCTTCTTCGGCGCCATGCTGTTCAACCTGTCGTTCGTTATCGGGGGGTCCCCGGATGCCGGCTGGCTCAGCTATCCGCCGCTTTCGGAATTGTCGGGCAGTCCGGGCGTCGGGCAGAACTTCTATATCTGGGGGATCCAGATCTCGGGGATCGGGAGCCTGGCCACGGGGATCAACTTCCTGGTCACCATTCTCAAAATGCGTGCGCCAGGCATGTCCCTGATGAAAATGCCGATGTTCTGCTGGTCGGTGCTGGGCAGCTGTTTGACCATCATCTTCGCTTTTCCGATCCTGACCATTACCCTGGCGCTGCTGTTCATTGACCGCTTTCTGGGCGCCCACTTCTTCACCATGCTCCAGGGCGGCAATCCGATGATGTACGTCAATCTGATCTGGATGTGGGGCCATCCGGAAGTGTATATCGTAGTCCTGCCGGCTTTCGGAATCTACTCCGAGGTGGTCAGCACCTTTTGCCGGAAAAAGCTGTTCGGCTACAAGTCCATGGTGTTTGCCATCATGATCATCAGCATTCTTTCCTTCTTTACCTGGGTGCATCACTTCTTTACGATGGGTGCCGGGGCCGACGTCAATACGTTCTTTGCCATTGCGACCATGGCGATCGGGATACCGACCGGGGTCAAAGTGTTCAACTGGCTGTTCACCATGTTCCGCGGCCGGATCCGCATGGATACGCCAATGCTGTGGACGATTGCCTTCATTCCCTGCTTTGTCGTCGGGGGAGCGACCGGCGTTATGCTGTCGGTGGCTCCGGCCGACTATCAGTACCACAACAGTTATTTTCTGATCGCGCATTTCCATCAGGTGCTGATCGGAGGCGTCGTCTTCGGCTACCTGGCGGGAATTTACTACTGGTGGCCGAAAATGTTCGGCTTCAAGCTGAATGAGCGGCTGGGCAAATGGGCCTTCTGGCTGTGGAACATCGGCTTTTATGTCTGCTTCATGCCGCAGTATGCGCTCGGCTTCATGGGGATGACCCGCCGGGTGTACACCTACGGATGGGACATGGGCTGGGCCCCTTACAATTTGGTTTCCACGATCGGGGCCTTTCTGATGGGGGCCGGCTTTATCTTCCAGGTGCTGCAGATCAGCTACAGCATCAAATACGGGGAACGCGACCGCACCGGCGACCCGTGGAACGGGCGCACTCTGGAATGGTCGATTCCGTCGCCGGCGCCGCTGTATAACTTTGCGACCGTGCCGCGGGTTGACAGCCAGGATGCCTGGTGGGAGATCAAGCAGGCGAAAGAGCAAGGCACCTTCAAGCCGGTACCCGTCAGGCTGGAGCCGATTCATATGCCGAAAAACTCGGCGATCCCCTTCATCATGTCCATCTGCTGGTTCATTGCCGGCTTCGGCTTCGTCTTCAGCTGGATCTGGATGGCCGTCATCGGGCTGATCGGCGTCGGGGCCTGCCTGCTGGCGCGTTCCTTCCAATACGATACCGATTACTATATTCCGGTGGAGGAAATCGAACGCACCGAAGCTTCAATAAGGGGGGCAGTGTAATATGCAGCAAGCGGCAGCTCTTGCAGAGCATCATCATGAAGACCACGAAGCCCTGAAAATATTGGGATTCTGGATATTTCTCGTCACCGACTGCCTCCTGTTCGGGACATTGTTTGCAACGTATGTCGTTCTGCGCAACCATACGGACGGAGGTCCGGTCGGCAAGGAACTGTTCGAGGTTCCCGGTTTCGTCGCCGAAACGTTCATTTTGCTGACCAGCAGTTTCACCAGCGGTCTGGCGACACTAGCCATGAACGCAGGGAAGAAAAAAGCCCTGATCGGCTGGATGGCGGTTACCGCTCTGCTCGGTCTGGCCTTCGTTGTACTGGAAGTGAACGAATTCGCCAAGATGGCATCGGAGGGAGCGACGATCTCCCGCAGCGCGTTCCTGTCGGCGTTCTTCACCCTCGTCGG
>Ga0310822_101229_pt1 | contig 10400 bp, 11 predicted proteins | sample P4_ome_2_FD_201313 | JGI IMG/M metagenome (GOLD analysis project Ga0310822, IMG submission 201313) | Sorghum-adapted microbial communities from Joint BioEnergy Institute, Emeryville, California, United States - P4_Day56_Rep2 | ecosystem: Engineered > Bioreactor > SSF (Solid state fermentation) >... | reverse complement strand
GCATCCGGGCCGACAGGGTCCCCAGCATGCGCAGGGCGAGTTCCGGGTCGGCCCGCAGCCGGTCGAGCAGCGCGCGGGCCGGGACGACGAGCAGCTCCGCGTCCTCGGCGGCCTGCCCGCAGACCGGCAAGCGGCCGCTGGCGAACATCGCCGCCTCGGCGAAGGCCTCGCCCGGCGCCACCACCCGCAACACCGTCTCCGCCCCTTCGTCGTCGATCCGGTAGAGCTTCACCCAGCCCCGAAGCAGAACGTAGAAACGATCCGCCCGCTCGCCCTGGATGAAGAGGGCGGTGCCGCGCCCGACGCGGATCCGCTTGGTTTCCCCCAGAAGGTCCTCAAGGAACGCACGCGAAAGCCCGGAGAACAACGGGAGGCGCCAGAGGGCATCCAGACCCATATCCGGCCGCCGATGGTCGTCCGACACGGGGCATTCTTCCGGCCGTCCCGCTGGCGATCGCTTTCCGTTCATTGGCTCAATCCTTGCAAAAACCGTCGGGCTTGACCGCGGTCAAGGCATCGCCTCCTTCGATCGCCTATGAAGCGAAACTGGCCCGGTTCGGCGTGAGGGAAGGGACGTCATGCAATCGTCAACCACTGTTCTGCCCTTGGTCTATTCCTGCTCCGGCTGCTCGAGCGCCGCCCAGATGGCGAACGGCATCGCGCTTCGCCTCGACCGGGCGGGCCTCGCCGAGATGTCCTGCATCGCCGGCGTCGGCGGCGACGTGCCGTCGCTCCTGCGCCTCGCCCGATCGGGCCGGCCGATCATCGCGCTGGACGGCTGCAAGCTGCACTGCGTGAAGCACAGCCTGCGCCGGCACGGCATCACGCCGACGGTCCACCACACGCTCACCGATTACGGCGTGCGCAAGCGCTTTCATCGCGACTTCGACCCGGAAGAGGCCGAGGCGATCTTCCAGCGGGTCGCGGGCGAGGTGCCCCGCGGCACCGCAGCGCCGGAGAATTCGCACGCGCCCATCGAGAGCGCGGCACCATCCGCATAATCGAGCGCGTTGCGCATCGGCCACATCATCTTCGTCGCTCGCGGCATCCGTACTCGGCGCCCAAGCAGGAAGCATTCCGGCTCTTTTATCAGCCGCGAACACCCTGCTCTTTGCGCGAAGTCAATTCGCAGGCGCCCGGCATGTGTCAGCGCCGGATTCGCGAGCCGGCCGGACGCCGTTTCGGCGGCGATCTTTGTCCGCCTCACCGCCCGGCACGGGCCGAGTTAAACACAACTAATCCACGAGCAGCCCGGGTAAACGCCTAACACCAAAGCCGTCCGGTCGATGCATGTTAGTGGCACTAAAAAGTATGTTAGCAGCACTAAAAAATATTGCCCGGTGTTAACTGGCACTTTATGCTTCGTTAAGGTTCTCATCGCTGAACGCTTTCAATCATGGACGCCGTCCCCGCAGAGTCAGGCATCGCGAAGACACAGGCGGAAGTCCAAGCCGGTCTGGGAGAACGGCTTCGGCGGCTGCGCAAGGCACGGCAAATGTCGTTGCGCCAGCTCGGCGAAATCATCGGCACTACCGCAAGTTTCATCAGCCAACTGGAGCGGGGGTTGACCGGCGCCAGCACCGGTACGCTGATGCGGATTGCCGATGCGTTCGGGGTGAGCATCGCAGAGCTGTTCGACGATCGATCCGCCCCTGCCCACCGTGTCTTGAAGCGCAGCCTACGGCCGGCGCTCCCGATCGTGGAGGGCTGCCGCAAGACTCTGCTGTCGGAGCGGCCGCTCAAGAGTCTCGAAGTGTATGCGGGTGAATTCGAGATCGGCGGGTCGACGGGGCCGCAGCTTTACACGCATGGGAATGCCCATGAAATGCTCGTGGTGCTGCGCGGGACGGTGGAAGTAAGCCTCGGCGCGGATCGGTACGTTCTCGAGGAAGGAGACAGCATCGAATACGCCACCACGACACCGCACCGCACAGCGAATCTGGGCAACTCGCGAGCGGAGGTGTTGTGGATCATTTCACCGCCGACATCGCCACCGGAGGATCTGGAACAGTACCGCATCTGGAACACGCCCGTGACCGGGTGACCGGACCTAAAAAACTTTGCTTGGGAGGAAGTCTATGCAGATGGTTTCGAAGAGCCGGCTTTTTGGTCTCACGTTGCTGGGGGCGATTGGTTTTGGTGTCGCCGTTCACGCTCAGGATGCTCCGGAAACGGGAGCCGTGGCCGAAGGGTCCCTGGCCGGAAAGACGCTAACCTTCGTGTCCTACGGGGGCATCTACCAGGACGGGCAGATCGCTGCCGTCGAAGAGTTCGTGCGGAAATCGGGCGTGACCCTGCTGTCCGACGGCCCGACGGAACTCGCGAAGCTTCGTGCGCAAGTCGAATCCGGAAACGTGCAGTGGGACGTGGTCGACACGGGCGATTACGCGCCCTTCGTCCATTGCGGCACGCTGTTCCAGAAGCTGGATTTCAGCAAGCTCGACATCTCGAAGATTCCGGAGGGCCAGGTCGGGGAATGCAGCGTCCCGGCGATGAACTACGGGACGGTGTTGATGTACAAGAAGTCGACCTACGGCGATAACCCGCCCACGGGCTGGAACGATTTCTTCGACGTCGAGAAGTTTCCCGGCACGCGCGCCATATGGGGCGGGACGGATCCGGAAGGGTACATCATCGAGCTCGCTCTCCTGGCCGACGGAGTCGCCAAGGAAGACCTGTTTCCCGCCGATATCGACCGCGCTTTGAACAAGCTGCGCTCCATGCGGGACAACCTGATCTTCTGGCAGACGGGCGCAGAGTCCCAGCAGATGATGGAGTCCGGCGAAGCGGACATGGTGATGGCCTGGTCCGGCCGTGCCATGGCGGCGCAGCGCAACGGGGCGGAATACGAGCCGGTCTGGAACGGCTGGGTCGTGGTGAAGGATCAGATGACGATCCCGGTCGGCGTCAAGGACCCGGACGCCGCGTACGCACTGCTGAACTTCTACCTCAGCAAGCGGGCGCAGGAGATCATGACCGAGAAGACGTCCTATTCTCCCATCAACGTCGATGCGCGGCCGCAGGTTGACGAGTTCGTTGCGAAATGGCTGACCAACACGCCCGAGCGGATCGCCCAAGGCTACAACCAGAACATTCAGTACTGGGTCGATAACTACGAAGTCCTGAGCGAAAAATGGGCTGAGTTCATCGCGGGTAACTGAGCCGCCTCCGATCGTTCGTGAGACAAGACCCCGCGCCTGCCGGCGCGGGGTCTTCCCGGACCGCACCCCTCGCAATCGGTAAGGCGATGCCAAACGGGACGTCAAGCCCGCCCCTGTCCGTCGCGCAAGAGCGACCTGCGCAGACATCCCCTCTACTGGTCTTGCGCTGGTTCCGCGGCCCGGTTCTGTTGACGCTTCCGGCGCTCGGCGTGCTGTTTGCGATTCTCGGCCTGCCGCTCGCGGTCATCGTGATCCGCAGTTTCACCGAGCCCGAGCCGGGCTTCGGCAACTACGCCTGGTTCTTCGGCACCAAGATAAACATGATCGTGCTGGGCCGCACGTTCTGGATCTCGGCCTGGGTCACCGTAGCCTGCGTATTGTGCGCATACCCCTATGCCTTCGCCATGACGGCCGTCGGCCCGCGGCTGCGCCTGGTGTTGATTCTCTGCGTGCTCGTGCCCTTCTGGGTGTCCGGCGTGGTTCGTACCCTGGCATGGGTGATCCTTCTCCAGGATTCCGGACTGATCAACCGCATGATCACGGGCCTCGGTTTCGACTCCGTCCGCCTGATCCGTACGCCGCTCGGCGTGATGATCGGCATGACGCAGGTGCTGCTGCCGTTCATGATCATGCCGCTTTACGCCGTCATGCGCGGGATCGACATGCGCCTGGTTCAGGCGGCAAGCAGCCTTGGCGCCCATCCGATACGCGCGTTTCTGCAGGTCTATTTGCCGCTGTCTCTGCCCGGGGTGTTTGCGGGCGCACTCCTCGTCTTCATCCTGGCTCTCGGCTTCTACATTACGCCCGTTCTGCTCGGCGGCCCGTCCAGCACGATGCTTTCGAGCCTCGTGCAACAGCAGGTCCTGTCGCTGCTCAACTGGGGCCGGGGCGGCGCCATGGGCGTCGTTCTGCTGATCGCGACCTTCGGCGTCCTTGCCGTTGCCGCCCCCTTCATGAAGCGGAAGTACCAGCTCGCGGGAGGCAGCCGATGAAGCGGATGTCCGGCGTGGTGCTCGGTCTGGCATGCCTGCTGGTCGCGTTGTGGCTGGTGGCGCCGACGCTCGTCATCGTGCCCATGTCCTTCAACGAGAAGAAATCCCTGGCCTTCCCGCCCACGGGATTCTCGCTGCAGTGGTACGAGAACTTCTTCTCCAACCCCACCTGGTTCGGCAGCTTTACAACGTCCCTGAAGATCGCCTTGATCGTCGCCATCCTCGCGACCGTACTCGGCACGGCGGCGGCGATCGGCATCGAGAAGATGAAGAACCGCACGGCCGGCGTCATCCGGGCCATCCTGATCACCCCGATGATCGTGCCCGGCGTGGTGCTGGCGATCGGCATCTATGCCGTATACCTCGACCAGCATCTGGTAGGCACTTACGCGGGCTACGTACTGGCCCATACGATGCTCGCCATCCCCTTCGTGTTGATCGCGGTCGGGGCGAACCTGTCGGTCTTCGATGAGCGGTTGGAGATCGCCGCGGCCAGTCTCGGCGCGTCGCGCCTCACGACCTTTCGAACCATCAACCTGCCTTTGATCGCGCCGGGCATCCTGTCGGGCATGCTGTTCGCGTTCGTCACCTCGTTCGACGAGATCATCGTCTCGCTCTTCATTACAAGCCCGCAGCTGAAGACGCTGCCGGTTCAGATCTTCTCCAGCATGACCCGCGACGCCGATCCGACGATCACGGCGGTCGGCACGCTCATCTTCTTCGCCACGACGACCGTCATCGGAATCGGCCTTCTGATCGGAACGAGAATGAGGCGCAAATGAACGTGGCCGCGAGGGTCGGGAGCGGACGAGGCGCCGCGATCGAGATTCTGTCAATCAAGAAATACTACGGCAACTTTGCCGCGCTCGAAGACGTCAGCATGCGGATCGAGGCGGGGGAGTTCATGACCTTCCTCGGCCCCAGCGGATCGGGCAAGACCACGACCCTCAACCTGATCGCCGGGTTCACCGATCTGACCGCAGGCGATATCCGCGTCGGTGACCGTTCGGTCGGCGGCCTGCCCGCCTATAAGCGCAACATCGGCGTCGTGTTCCAGCACTATGCTCTGTTCCCGCATATGACAGTGTTCAAGAACGTCGCCTACCCGCTCAAGCTGCGGGGCATTCGGAAGGCCGAGCGGGAGCGCCTCGTGAAGCACGTCCTGGAGATGGTCCAGCTCGAGAACTTTGCGCACCGGTATCCCGGCGAATTGTCGGGCGGCCAGCAGCAGCGCGTGGCCCTTGCCCGGGCCGTGGTGTTCGACCCGCCGCTCCTGCTGATGGACGAGCCGCTGGGTGCCCTGGACAAGAAGCTTCGCGAATGGCTGCAGCTGGAGATCAAGCGCATCCACCGCGAACTGGGCAGCACCTTTGTCTACGTCACCCACGACCAGGAGGAGGCGTTGGTCCTCTCGGACCGGATCGCGGTGTTCAATCGCGGCCGCATCGAACAGGTCGGGACGGGGCACGAACTCTACACCGAGCCGGAGACCCTGTTCGTCGGCCGCTTCATCGGAGAATCTTCGGTGCTGAAGGGCCCGCACGAGACGAGAGCCGGCGAAACCGCCATTGAGGTCGCGGGCGTGAAGGTCGCCGCGCGCGGCCTGCCCAAAGGCGTCGGGCCTCAGACGATTCTCGTACGACCCGAGAAGATCACCGTGACGAAGCCGGGCGCGGAGGCGCCGGGGCAGGTGAATCGCCTGCGGGGACGGGTCACCGAAAGCCTTTATCTCGGCGCGGACACGAAATACGAAGTGCGGCTTCCGGACGGCACCGTCATCCTGTCGCGCATGCCCGTGTCCGAAAGGCCGTTCGCGATCGGCGACGAGGTGGAAGTCTTCTGGTCGATCGACGATTCCAAGTTGCTCGCCGATGACGGCAGCGCGGAATCGGCATAGCTCGTAGACGGGCGTTCTCACGTGAGCGTTAGAGAAAACGGCGGCATATCGTTCTGGTACGCGGATATGGGCGGCGTTCCGGACTATCGCCCGGCGCTGCCGGGCGACCGCGAGGTTGATGTCTGCATTGTCGGTGCGGGATTCACCGGGCTATGGACGGCTTATTACCTGAAGACAGCCGATCCTGGCGTGAATGTCGCCATCGTGGAGAAGGAGTTCGCGGGGTTCGGCGCCTCGGGTCGGAATGGCGGATGGCTGTTCGGCGGGTTCGGTTGGAGCCGGGAGAAGTACCTCGCCTCGGGACCGCGCGCGGGCGTAATTGCCATGGAAGCGGCGCTGCGCGGTACGGTGGACGAGGTGATCCGCGTTGCGGAAGCGGAGGGAATCGACGCGGACATCTGTCGCACCGACGGGCTGAGCGTCGCCTGCAGCCCGGCACAGATGAGCCGGATCCGGAAAGAGTACGAAGAGGCGCTTTCCTGGGACGTGCCCAAGGACCGCATCAGCCTGATCGGCGCGGACGAGGCGCGGTCCCGGATCAACGTGCACAACGTCGTCGGCGCCCTCGTCACCCATGGTGTGGCGCGCGTTCAGCCGGCCAAGCTGGTGCGCGGGCTGGCGGCGGCGGTCGAGCGTCTCGGCGTTCCCATTTACGAGCAGACCACCGTAACCGCCATCGAGAAGGGGCGGGTCGCCACCGATCGCGGAACCATCCGCGCGGCCAAGATCATCCGCGCGACCGAAGGCTTCACCGCCGGCATTCCCGGCCATGAGCGTTTGTGGGTCCCGCTGAACAGCGCCATCGTGGTGACCGAGCCGCTGTCGGACAGGATGTGGGAGACGCTCGGCTGGGCCGGCTGTGAGTTGCTCGGGGACGCCTCGCACGTCTATTGCTACGCGCAGCGGACCCGGGAAGGCCGGATCGCCATTGGCGGTCGCGGCGTGCCGTATCGCTTCGGATCGAAGATAGATTCGCGCGGGACGACTCAGAAGGCCACCGTGGCCATGCTGCGGGACGTTCTCGTCCGGTTGTTCCCGCAGACCCGGGACGTGCGTCTCGATCACGGCTGGTGCGGGGTGCTCGGCGTTCCTCGCGACTGGTGCACCACGGTCGGCCTGGACCCGCGCTCCGGAATCGGCTGGGCCGGCGGCTATGTCGGACTCGGCGTATCGACTTCGAACCTTTCAGGCCGCACCCTGGCCGATCTTGCCCTGGAGCGGAAGACGGAACTGACGGAGCTGCCCTGGGTGAACCGCACGGTTCGCCCCTGGGAGCCCGAACCGCTGCGCTGGCTCGGCATCCACGGCATGTATTCACTGTATCGGATGGCCGATGCGCGCGAAGCACGGCGGGGTGGTGCCAGGACCTCCTGGTACGCCAGCCTCGCGAACCGCCTGACCGGGCGCTGATCGCACCCCACCAAGTCCCGATTAACGAGATCAAGATTGAAGGAGCGTCCTCGTGCCGGATCTGTCCACGTTCAGCCAGCTTGCCCAGATTGCGCTCGGCGAGTTCTCTCTGAAACCGACCTCGCTGACCAAAGACCAGCGCGAAGCCAGCACGACATTGTGGGTTTCGAACGACGGGCTGATGGAAATCGGCGTATGGGAATGCACGCCCGGCCGCTTCACCGCCAACCGGGAGGCGGCGGCCGAGTTCTGTCATTTCCTGAGCGGGCGCATCGAAATGCGCCATGCCGACGGCACAAGGAAGCTTCTCGGAGCAGGTGATGCCCTTATGCTGCCCAGGGGCTGGAAAGGGGAATGGAACATTCTCGAAACGACCCGGAAGATTTATGTCATCTATCGGGACGGCGATCGGGTGAAACCGGAATACCGCGGCGGCGATTCGGCAGATTGAGCGATCGACGGCAGCGTATCGTCCGCGCCGTGAAGCAAACCGCGCGGTGATCCCCGGGTTGAACGGCACGGCCGCCGCCGCGGAGGAACGCGTTATCGACCGGATGTGTCATGGGCGCGCCCACGACCACGCGCACGGTCCGCGCAGCGATAGAGCGAGCGGTCGGGCTGGCGGATCCGGCCACGCCGCGGCGTGTGCGCGGGGGGATGGCTATCGGATCGGGGCGGCGATGTTCCGGGCGAGCGCGGCGAAGCCGACCTCGATATCCGCCTGCCGATGCAGCGGGCGGACGTATCGGCGCGGCTGCGACGCCGCGACCCGGTCGAGCGCCTCGATCTCCCGACGCGTCAGAGATCGCAGTGCGTTCTCCTCGTGACGCAGATGGGTACGGTGAAACGCGGCGTAGCGGCGCGCGGACCTCTGGAGCGCGTCTCGGCTACCGGAAGTGCGGCCCTCGTAGCGCGCGAGGTCAGCGTCCAGCTCGCGCAACAGCGCCGCGCCGTGCCCGTGCTGGGCCTCGTACTCGCGCAGCAGCGGCTCGAATCGCGGCTCGACCTGGCGCAGGGCCGCGAAAAGATGGTGCTCTTTGGGATGGTGATACCGGGCCAGATAGACCTGAAGGTAATGAAGCATCGACCGTAGCCGCTCCGTGTCGCGCGGATTCGGGGCTTCGGACAGACCCGCGGCGACCCGGCAGAGAGCATCCACCACATCGCGAATATCGCGGTGGTCCCGCCGCACGGCCTCGATCAGTGCGCGCATCTCCTGGAACTCCTTGCCTGCATCCGCAGACGATGGCCACTGTGCGGCGCGCCGTCCTTGACCAAAGTCAAATCACATCGCCGGCGGTTAACCGGTTGTTACGGCCAGCCGCCGCTTTTCGGCGGAATTCCGCCAAGTTTCAGACTCGGCGAGCCGCGAATCGGCCCAAGGAATCCCAATGACTTAGCCGCGCGAGTCGGAAAGCCGCGGCCTGGGTTTCCTCGGCGTCCGACTACCCACGAGTTGCACACGAAAAGACGTCGTTGGCGAAAGCGCAACAATGGCCGCTACCTCAAGGCCTGCGGGAAACCGTGATGCCGCCAATCTCGAGGAGTTGGAGAACCTGCCCGTCCTTTGGCTCGTTATGAAAGATTCCCGTTAGGCCGCTATGGCGGTCGCCAGGCTCTAACCCCCAATCTCGGCCGATTGGGTGAATCTTTCGGATCCATTTCTCCGATTGCCGAATCTCCTTCGGCAAGACGAACGGCATCGAACGAGCTACGAGCCATATGCTGTCGCCGTTCGGCAAACCGGACCGAGTCAGAGGCGTGCCAATCCGTTGCAGCTTCGCCCTAACCTGCTCGGGATCTTCCCGGGAATAGAATAATCCGATCTCTATGGCATGACCGGCCGGCGCACTCTCGATAACAAAGATCGGCTTCTTTGGAGCGCCCTTGAGAGCCGGGCCCCTAAGATAATCGCTTGGAAAGAAGATCGAGAGGGCCAGCGCGGCTCCGCGGTCCGGAGTCGGCGGCCGTCTCCATCTGATCCATGCACGGCTGTCCGGACGTGTGATACCCTCGGCCGCTAATGAATTGTAGTAATGTTCTGTGAAGCCGAACTGGCAGATGCCGCTTGCGTGTAGGCTGACCTTCATCAGTCTGCCTAGATTTGCAGCGGTCAAATAGATGTCGTTCCTATATCCGGCAAGAACCCAAAGCGCCGAGTGCGCCTCATTCGACCGCCCAACAGCAAATCGGTATTTGTCAAGCTCCATTTGACAAGTCTAGATGCATGCCCCTCCCTTGAGGAGATTGAATTTGAGCAGCGCCGCTTTGGTTCGACCGATGCGGCAGAACGTAGGCAGCCGCTTGGAAGTAAGGCAACCGTGACCGAGTATCGCGTCACGCGCCCCATAGGGCGCCTACCGACGCATCCCGGCCAGATCTGGCGCGAGGACATCCTCCCGGCGCTCGGTCTGTCGGTTGACGAGGCCGCGCGCCGGATGCGGGTCGAGCGATCGGAGTTCGCGGCCGTGCTGGACGGCGCCGCGGCGGTCACCGCCGACATGGCGCTGCGCTTCGCGTACCTGACGGGCGGCACGCCGGAACTCTTTCTCCGGATGCAGCTGGCGCGGGATCTATGGGAGGCCCGGGCACGGCTGGCCGACACCTTGGAAGAGATCGAGCCGGCTGTCAGGTGAAGGGGCCAGTTTCAGCCGTCCGGGTGCCGGTCGCGGCCCGTTGGTAAGGCCCTCAAAATCGACAATCAACACTCGTGCGAGTGCGTTACGGTGCCGCCTCGCCGTGTCATGAATCCAAACCGTCTTCCCCGCGTTCCAGCCGATAATAGACACCAAACCGATCGTATCGGACGTTCCGCCTAATGCCATTTTCAAACATTAATGGAGTAGACCACCAAAGTCCGATACCGAATTACAAAACGTGCATTTTGGTCACCTCGACAGCATAATGAAGCGCACTGCTCGTATTAGGTTCACAATCTTC
>Ga0310822_101227_pt1 | contig 10423 bp, 9 predicted proteins | sample P4_ome_2_FD_201313 | JGI IMG/M metagenome (GOLD analysis project Ga0310822, IMG submission 201313) | Sorghum-adapted microbial communities from Joint BioEnergy Institute, Emeryville, California, United States - P4_Day56_Rep2 | ecosystem: Engineered > Bioreactor > SSF (Solid state fermentation) >... | reverse complement strand
CCCGCACGCTCACCTCGATATCGTACAAGGGCAGCAGATCTTCAATAATTTCGATCCGTTCCCCGCGCCGTACGGGCGAAGCGTAGAGCAGATGGTTGACCAGCCGGTTCTTCTCCCGCTGGTCCTGCAGGGTGACGATCCCCTGGGCCGGCAAATGGACAGTCAACGTCTTGCCGGGAAGAAGCCGGTTTAAGGCATGCAGCACCATTTCCTTCAGAATCAGGCTGCCGCTTGTCGCGTAATCTTCAAAAACGTTCCAGGCGATATAAATTCCGTGCGGTCCCTCAATCATTCCCGGTCCACCGGAACGTTGGCTGCTCGGAGTATGCCGATGGGAACAGAAGGTAAACACGTCGCGGTTGAAATAGGGATCTTCCCGCTCCCCGAGAACGGTTCCCCCCGCTTGCTCCAGCCTCTGGCCCTGACTGTACATCACATAGGCCGCGCTTCCGAGCGACGGCATGGCGAACGCAGGGCGAAAATAATCCGGCCGGTACGGATTCTCGCCAACCCAGCGCGCTCCGAAATCAAAGGCGAACGCATTCCGCGCGGAATTGAGGCCGGACGTTCCCGAGGCCAGTACCTTTCCGCCCGCCGCCGCATAAGCGGTCAGCTTTTGTTCCAAATCAGGGGTCAGCGATATATGATCCGGGAGAATGACGACGCGATAAGGGCTGAAATCTGCCTCCGGGTCCACAACGTCGAACAACAGTTTACCCTCCAACAAAATGCGGACCGCCCCCGAATCGGACTTTCCGGTTTTGCCGGTCTGCCCTTCGCTTGTTTCGGCCCCGGCCGATTCCACGGAGAGCAGGGCGACATCCGCAACATTGGCGACACCGTCGCACCAGGCCTCTTTCTGTTCAACTTCGGCGTAGGCCTTGCCAATCAGGTCATAAGTGGCCTCATCCATTTTCCCCTCCGGATGAAGCTGGTCCCCGATCGAACATTTGGCTCCGTTGGCAAGGCTGAGAGCGGTTTCGTAGCGCAAGGCATTGGGGTGCTTGTAGCCGCCGAACTCTCCCCAGCTGGTGTGGAATTTCCCCGTCATCCCGAGGAATTCAAGGCCGAGCCCCTGAACATACCGGGCGGAAAGCGGAAAATGGTCGTATCCCCAGCCCCCGGTAGGAAGCGATTCCAGCTCCAGGTGGGTGTTCATATGCAGCAGATCGCGTCGGCCCTGGCGGATATGGCCGCCGTTGTGGAAGATCCTCATGCCGGGTTTGATCGCCTCCACCGCTTCCTTCACACGCCGGGTGTAGTTGGCGTACGTCCGTTCCCAGAGTTGTTTCATGGCCTGCAAGTCCCGCGGATCTCCTCCTTCCTCGCGGATTGCTGCAATACAGTTGTGGCAGTAGCAGGAACGTACGCCGACAATATCCAGAAAAATTCCATCCGCGTCATAGCCGGCGACCACTTCCTCAATTTGCCGGATCAGGATGTCCAGATAAGGGGAATTCATGCACAATTGATGATATCCCGGTACCAGGAATCCCTTAACCCAGTTGGTTTGATCGTTCTGGTCGCGGATCAGCCATTCCGGATGGCGGCGGGCCAGCTTCTCGTCCAGTCCGGCGGAAATATAGACGGGGGTTTTGACGCCGATTTCATGGGCCGCTTCGATCATGGCGCCCAGAAGGTCGAAATCCAGCCCCGGGTGCATTTCATTTTCCCTGGTCGGATGGTAAGCCCATCCATGATGGCACTTGGCAAACACAGTAATCGAATCGACGTGTCCGCGCCTGAGCATGGCTTGAAATTGCGATTTGGAAAACTGTTTTCCGATTCCCGAAATCGCTTCCGAAGTATGAAAATCCAGATGTACCTGTCGAAACCTCATGGAACAGCGCTCCTTTCCCCTGCACGGGATGAATCCCCCTTAATGTAACCACTTGCAAGACTGGACGTACAGCCGGAAAAAGGCTGTTTTTCCCGGGAAAAACAGCCTCCGGACCGCCCATGCTTGCCAGCGCGTTCCATTTCGGATAAATGGACAGGATTCAAGCGGCTATACATTGTATTTCTCCAGCTGATCCAGCACGGTTCTTGCTTTCCACTGCACGCCGATATGCGCATCCATGAAGGCCCTCATCGCCTGCTTCAGCTGGGCTTTGGTGGAATTCTTCACCTCCACGCTTCCAAGCCTCCGCAGGTCGACTTGCTGAAACAACCGCAGCAGCTTCAGCACCGGGGCGTCGAGCTTCAGCCCCGCCGCATCGAGATGCCGGCAGCGGGAGCAGAGCAGTCCGCCCATTGCCGGGCTTAACACCGGGCTTTCAATCTCCGCGGCGGGTGTGCCGCAGGATACGCATTGCCCAAGTACGGGCTGGTAACCGGCCTCGGCCAGCAGCTTCATTTCGAACAGATGCGTGACAACAGCCGTATCTTTCCCTTCTTCCATGGCATCGAGTGCCGCTGCGAACTGGTTGAACAGCGCCTCGCCGCCCTCCTGGTCCTCCAGTACGCGATGGACAAGTTCGGCCAGATAAGAAGCGTAGGCGGTCTGATACAGGTCCTCGCGCAGCAGATGATGGGAATTTACGATTTCTCCGCTGCTCAGCGTCCCCATTTGGCTGGCGGATGATTTAAAGAACGTATAATAGCCGTATGTAAAAAGCTGCGAAATGGCACAGTGGCGGCTGTTTACCTTTTTGGCCCCCCTGGCCACGACGGCAGCTTTTCCCGCTTCGCGCGTATAGAGAGTGAGAATTTTATTTCCTTCACCGTAGTCCATGCTTCGGATGACAATACCTTCAACGGTATAAAGCATTGCGGATCGATCTCCCGCCGGCCGGGCCGGCCCGTATTAATGGAGCAGATCATCCGGCTTCTCTTCCGCCTCCGTCTCCTCTTCGCCGTCCGGCTCCGTTTCCCCGCCCGATTGCGTTTGTTTGTACAGCAAATAGGCATCGATATCCCCCGTCAAAGTAAACACTTTCCATGAGAAATCGCGCATTCTGATCATCCTCTCCAGTGAGTATGCGTTGCTATACGAGGATTAGGATGCGATGGAAAGCTCCTCTCTATGCGGGAGCGGAAATGGAAGACAATGGGATGGGTTAATCGTTGCGGAAGCCGAGATCCTTCAAAACGTGCTCCCGATTGCGCCAGTCTTTCTTGACCTTGACCCACAGTTCCAAAAAAACTCTGGAACCAAGCAGCGCTTCAATATCGCTTCTGGCTTTCTGGCCGATCTCCTTCAGCAGCGCTCCCCTTTTGCCGATGATGATCCCTTTCTGCGAATCCCGTTCGACAAAGATAACCGCGCCGATGTAAACAACCCCGTTCTCCTGCTGGCGCATATCTTCGATCGTAACGGCAATGGAATGCGGAACCTCGTCATGGGTCAGCTGCAAAATTTTCTCGCGGATCAATTCCGCGCAAACGAACTGCTCGGGATGGTCGGTCACCTGATCCTCCGGGTAATACCGGGGTCCTTCCGGCATATATTTGGCCAGCTGTTCCAGCAGCGTGCCTACGTTGTTGCCGTACAGGGCGGATACGGGGATAATTTCGGCAAAGTCGTACAGCTGTTTGTATTCGCCGATAATCGGCAAAAGGGCTTCGGGATGAACCCGGTCGATTTTGTTCAGCACCAGGATGACGGGGGTCGTAACGGCTTTGAGCCGTTCGATGATAAACCGGTCGCCTCCCCCCAATCCTTCGGAGACATCCACAAGGAATAAAACGGCATCCACTTCTTCCAGGGAGCTTTGGGCCGCCTTGATCATGTAATCCCCAAGCCTGGACTTCGGCTTGTGGATCCCGGGGGTATCCAGGAAAACGATCTGCGTATCGTCCGTCGTGTAGACCCCGTGAATCTTGTTTCGGGTCGTCTGGGGCTTGTCGGACATGATGGCGATTTTCTGGCCGATCACCTCGTTCATCAAGGTCGATTTGCCTACGTTCGGCCGTCCGATAATGGCCACAAACCCGGATTTGAAAGTTTTTGAATCGCTCATCAAACGCTGAACTCCTCCTGTTGTTATGATTCGGGTCCCTGCGGCCTCGCCGGGGGCAGGACGAAGGCTCCCGGGAGCAATGCCGATACGGTGGTCCGGCGAACCTCACCGCGCAAATTCCCGAGGATGACCGGCATATCCGGTGCGCAAAGCTCGGCCATCACCTGCCGGCAGACCCCGCAGGGCGTAATCGGCCCCGGCGTGTCGCCGATCACCGCCATCGCCCGGAAGCTGCGGGGGGAGTAGCCGTCGGCGACGGCACGAAACAGTGCTGTTCGTTCCGCGCAATTGCTGGGGCCGAAGGCGGCGTTTTCCACATTGCAACCGTGCAAAACCCGGCCGTCCGCGGTCAGCAGCGCGCTGCCTACCGAAAATCCGGAATAAGGCGCATAGGCGCGGCTTCGGGCCGCCGCCGCTTCTTCCAGCAGCTTTTTCTCGTCCATGATGTCGGACCTCCTTGTTCCTTGAACGGATGGGGGGTATCACATTCCGGCGCATGACCGTTTCTTATCATTCCCGCTGCCGACGCCCCCGGTTAAAGGCCGGCCAGAAAACAGGCCGCGGTCGTCGCCGCAATCCCTGCCAAGGCTCCCAAAACCAGGGAGAGGGCGCCTCGGTTTTGTTTCTCGTACAAGATCAGCATAACCAGAAAGGCCAGGCTGAATGACAACAAAAATACCAGTGTGACCCATGTCATCAGCGTGATCAGGGTGGAGACGGAAAAGGCGAACGCGGTCAGCAGGCTGGGGCGGACACGCCGTGCTTTGCCGGAAAACCGGGAACCCATGACGATCACGGCCAACAGCACAAGAGACAGCAGCACCCAGACGCCTCCGGGCGAAAACGGGCTTACCGTTTGCCGCAGGCGGAGGAAATAACGGTCGATCGGATCATAAAAGACGATCATGCCGGTAACCGCAGCAAAAGCCGCAGTCACCAGTACGGAGGCTGCGGCCACGTCTTTGGCGATTTTCGCCAGCGGATGAATGCCGGGGCTGGCCAAATCGACGGCTTTCTCGATCGCGGTATTGACAAGCTCCGTGACAATGACAAGGGTAATGGAAAGCAGCAAAAACAGGATCTCCATCTTGGTCAGATGAAGATACAACGCCGCGATCAGCACTACGAAGGCCGCAAAAAAATGGAATTTCAGATTTCGCTGGGTGGCGAGAGAGTATTTCAGGCCGTCATACGCATAGCGGAAGCCGTTCAGCCATTTGCGCAGCGCGTTCAACGCGTCAAACCGGCTTTCTGCAGAATTTCCTCCTGCTTGGCGAACATGATCCGTTCATCTTCTTCGCTTTGGTGGTCATAACCGATCAGGTGAAGGAAGCCGTGAACGAACAAAAACCCGATCTCCCTTTCCGCCGAGTGGCCGTATTCCCGGCTTTGCTCCAGGGCGCGCGGTACGGAAATCACGATATCCCCGAGGGGTTCCACATACTCCGCATCGTCATCGTCTTCCCGATCGCCCGTTTCCGCCCCGCCGTCCCCGTATTCTCCGGATTCGTCCTCCCCGGGATACAGGATTTCCAGCTCTCCGTCCCCGATCTCTGTCATGGCAAAAGACAGCACATCGGTAGGTTTGTCCAGACCGCGGTATTCCCGGTTCAATTCCCGGATGGCTTCATCGTCCACAAAGGTTAGCGCGACTTCGCCGGACACCACGTTTTCCTGTTCCCCGGCAATCGCGAGCAGCTGTTCCAGCCGCTTCGTCCAATCACCGGGAATGTCAATCACCGCCTGTTCGTTGCTCCATACCAGTCGAAGGCTCATGCTTGTTCGGCTCCCTTTAGCTCATTATTTTTCGTCGGCTCCGTCGGGTACTCAATCCGGCTGTGGAAAATGCCGAGGAGCGTCTCTTTCAAGGATTTTCCAATGGTGTCCAGCTCTTTGAGGGTCAGATCGCATTCGTTGAACTGGCCGTCGTCAAGGCGGTTTTTGATAATTTTGCGGACCATCGAATCAATTTCCTCGATGGTCGGATTGCGGAGCGAACGAACCGCCGCCTCGACGCAATCGGCGATCCCGACGATGGCCGCCTCCTTGGATTGGGCTTTCGGGCCGGGATAGCGGAAATCTTCCTCTTTCACGATTTTGCCGTCGTTCTCATGCAGTTTTTTGGCTTTATGGTAAAAAAACTGCAGCAGTGTCGTACCGTGGTGCTGCTCTGCAATATCGCGGATCGGCTTCGGTATTTTGAATTCCTTCAGCATCTCGACCCCGTCGCGGGCGTGAGCGACGATAATCGATTTGCTGAGCGAAGGGTCGATCTTGTTGTGCGGATTCTCAATATTGGTCTGGTTCTCGATGAAATAGCTGGGGCGCTTCGTTTTGCCGATGTCGTGGTAGAACGACCCGACCCGGCACAGCAGACCGTCGGCGCCAATGGATTCCGCCGCTGTTTCGGAAAGATTGCCGACCATGACACTGTGGTGATACGTCCCCGGAGTTTCAGTCAGCAGCTTCCGCAGCAGGGGATGGTTCGGATTGGACAGCTCCAGCAATTTCAGAGGGGACAAGATGCCGAACGCCGATTCAAAGAAGGGAAGCAGACCGATGACCAATATGGCGGTAAGCAGCCCCCCCGCGATGGCGAAGGCCAGCGTATACAAAATCTGCATTTGGGTCCCATGTTCGCCGATCAGCAGCAGGGCGGAGATCGCCGCGACGGACGAGAGCGATACCAGGATCCCCGCACGCAGAATGGTAGCGCGGCGGTTCGCCCTGTGAATCGAGAAAATGGCAGCGTACGATACGGCCACGAACACAAACCCGAAGTTGAAATCGAACAGCTGATCCTGATTCAGATTGAAGACCACGCTGGCCACCAGTCCGAACAGCAGGGCCGAAATGTAGGCGAGCGGAGTTTCCAGCAGAATGGAGATCAGAATGCTTCCCATGGCCACCGGAGCGACATAAGCAATATAGGCGTATTCCATGCTTTGAAGAGCGGAAACAATCTGCATCGCGGCGATGGTCAGCAAAAAGATCAGGACCAGCATGATCAACTGCACGTTATTGCGGTAGATTTGCTGAGAATTCTGCCGGACGAACACAACCAGGATGGAAACGAGCAGCAGAGCCAGCAGCGCGGTTCCGAGCTGCGGCAAGTAATTCCGTTCATGCTTGAGCAGTTCCAGTTTATCCAGACGCTGGTACATCTCCTCGGTGATGACCTCGCCTTTTTTCACCAGAATATCGCCCTTGTTGATATAAACCGGTTTCGTATTTTCCCTGGCCTGGGCCCTCGCTTCGTCGGTTCCCTTCTGATCGTAGAATTTGTTGGGCATGATCGCCGCGCGGGCAATCTCCTGAACCATTTCCCTGGCCAAAGGCTTGGACAGGGAGGAGGTATTGACCAGTTCCGCTACCTTGACCCTTACCGTCTGCGCATCCACGATCTGGTCGGCCATCAGTTTGTTGACGATATCTTTGGCCACCGGTTCCATCTCGTTCAGGTCGTCCTGGGTGAGCTTCGGAAATTTGAAGAAGGCCTCTTCCGGAATCCGGTACTGCTGCTCGCCCATGCGCTTTTGCATCTCGTCCAGGAACGCATCGTCGTATTGGCCGGTCGCCTTCAGAGAAGAGGCGGTATTGGCAACAAAATCGCTGAGCATCATCGGCAGGACCGTACGGTAAATGCTGACCTTGTCGGAACTCGTTACGTCCGCGTCCAGATTGATCTGGCGCAGCTTTTCAAAGATACTTTCGACAATCTGTTCACTCTTCACGGGCGCGATACGGTAGACCGGTTCGACCTTGGCCGCCGCTTCCTCCCTGGCCTTGTCCGTAGCCGTACGGTCCTGGATCTGTGCGGGCGCATAAATCGGGCTCTCCGCCCTGGAATTCACCTGAATGTCATACGTCTGCGGGATCAGCTTGTTGCCCAGGATGAAATACAAAACAAGCGCCAATAAGAAAAAAAGAAGGTAGCGCACCGAAACGCTATACTTCCATCCTCCCAAACGGTATCGAAATTTGTTGTTCATCTTTATTTCGTTCTTGATCATGGAAGCCTTCATTCCTCTCTATCCACTCAAGACGCTTCGTGCATGGTTACCTGTGCCGTTCCTGATCCTTGTTGTAGGCCAGAATAATCTTCTGAACAAGCGAATGCCGGACGACATCCTGTTCGGCAAAGTAAATAAACCCGATATCTTCAATCTCGCGGAGAATCCGCTCCGCTTCCACAAGACCGGACTTTTTGCCGGTAGGCAGATCGATCTGCGTAATGTCGCCGGTGACCACCATCTTGGACCCGAAGCCGAGCCGGGTCAAAAACATCTTCATCTGCTCCGGAGTCGTATTCTGCGCCTCGTCGAGGATGATAAACGAATCGTCCAGGGTCCTCCCCCGCATGTAGGCGAGGGGAGCGATCTCAATCAGCCCGCGTTCCAGGGATTTCGCCACCTGATCCGGGCCAAGGACATCATTAAGTGCATCATACAACGGCCGCAAATAAGGGTCAACCTTTTCCTGGAGGTCTCCCGGGAGAAAACCGAGGCTTTCCCCGGCCTCGACTGCCGGACGGGTGAGCAGAATGCGCTTGATCGAACCCTCCTTCAAGGCGGCTACCGCCAGGACGACGGCCAGGTAGGTTTTCCCCGTACCGGCCGGGCCGATGCCGAAAACAATGTCCTTGTTCCGGATCGCCGAGACATACTGTTTTTGCCCGATTGTCTTGATGCGAATCGGTTTCCCCCGATACGTTACGGCAATTTCACCCTTGTAGAGCTCAAGCAGCTGATCCGCTTTCATTTGCTTGGAGAGCTCCAGGGCGTAATGAATGTCGCGTTCCGTCAGTATGTAATGATTGCGGATTAGCTCCAGCAGCACTTCGAACAGCTGCTGAAGGCGGGCGGTTTCCTGCGCCGAACCTTGAATCGCCAGTTCTTCTTCCCGGGTGAAAATTTTCGCATCCGTTTCCTCTTCAATCATCCGCAGAAATTTGTCCTGCGGGCCGAACAGGGCGATGCCTTCATTGGTGCTTTTCAGTCTGATTTTGATGATTTGTGCTTGATCCAGCAACAGGCCTCATTCTCCTTGCCCTGGGATTATCGGTTGTTCCTCGGCAATATTTTGCTCCACTTCAAAATGTACTTCTATATAAACTTTACCATTCTCAGTCTTTTCATGCAAAATTTTTTCCGATACGATCCTGGCATCGGGACCCGCTTCCCGCAGCAGGTCGGTGCGGGCCTGCTGCAGACCCAGCGCCTTCGCTTCGGCCGGATCAACCGGCTCCTCCTCCATCCGCATCCCCATCAGCTTTTCCCGCATTAAGCCAAGCGGCAGCTTGAACTGCCGCCATTGCAGCACGGACTGGTCGGTAATCGTCTCATACTGGTCGAATGGCGGCTTCCCGTAGCCTGTGATCTGCAGCGCCCGGCTGCCGATTACGAGATACGAACGCCCTTTTTGATCCCCCGTGTATACTTTGTATGTCCTTGTCAGCGGCGACTCGATCTTGCTCGTATACCAGACAATCCCGCGCACCGTTCCCTGGGAAACGACCGTCTGTTGCCCCTCTCCTTCGCCGATCGTCCCGGAAATGAGCAGGTCCCCTTTGCGTACATAGGTGTTCCTCTTGACCATGGGACGGCCTTTCTCCGCGAATATTTCCGTAACCAGCGCATTCTTGGCGGCGATCAGGTTGCGCGGACTCATCAGCGGGCTTTGCTCGGGCGCCTTCGATTCGACAACGCGTATGCGGATTTGCGTGCCGTGGATTTCCACGCCAACCCATGCGGTGCCCGGCAGCAGCGTATGCAGATTCCTGGACAGCGTGTCGGGGTCCTGCAGCCGGAATTTCCACTGCATGGGATAAATTCCCGCCTGCCTGGCGGCCTGCAGAACCTGTTCCGGCTTCAGCTTTACCGTGCCTTCCACCCTGACGTTCCAGACCACCGAGGAAAGCAGGTAGATGCCGATCACAAACAAAAGCATGCCGACGGCGAAAAATTTCCGTTTGCCCAGTTTGTCCAAAAAAAAGGGAAGCCCGTACCGTTCCAGGACATGGATCCGGCAGCCTGTCTGCTTCAGGAGCGGACGCAGCCGGAAGAAATCGCGGAGCGCGACGAACCCTTCCGACTTCTCCCTCCCGACGGACGAAACGTCCCAGAGTGAATAACGATTTTGCACAGCCAGGTTCAGCAGCCGTTCAATCCGCTTGCCGCGAATTTCCACTTTGACATATCCCGTAATCGAAGAAATGAACGATGAGCGCATAGCAACCTCCACCTTCTTTGCTCCCTCGCGGAGCGAAACTTCGATTCCAACTGCCTAGAGTATGTATTTGATATCGTGAATGATGCCTTCGATAAACACTTCTTCGGGCAGGATGGCGCGGATAACCAGATTCTGTCCGTGCACCTCCACCTGACCGCGGGTCAGATCCAATCTCAGCAGTTCGTTGGAAAAATGAACAACTCCGCGATGATTTTCGATATACAGCTGGA
>Ga0310822_101226_pt1 | contig 10425 bp, 9 predicted proteins | sample P4_ome_2_FD_201313 | JGI IMG/M metagenome (GOLD analysis project Ga0310822, IMG submission 201313) | Sorghum-adapted microbial communities from Joint BioEnergy Institute, Emeryville, California, United States - P4_Day56_Rep2 | ecosystem: Engineered > Bioreactor > SSF (Solid state fermentation) >... | reverse complement strand
GGGACCTGACATACTTTGTCGAATCTAGTAGAATATATGCAGGTAGTAAGTAATACAAACGCAACTTATTATGATACGAAATTGGCAGAAAGGAATTTTTCGCTCACGACCATGAAAAAAAAAAAAGATGCAGATGGATATTGTCAGGTTGTCTCGTTCTGCTGTTTTCCGTTGTTTTTGGCACCGGCGTGGAGGCGTCGAAAGAAACCGCACTGCTGCATAAAGAACAGGCTTTCTCCATCATGAAAAAAAGCGCGGTAGTTCAACCCAAATTGGTAGGCCCCATTTCAAAGAAAAAGATATATGACACACTTCTTCCTTATTTCACGAAAAACTATATCGAAGCATTCATCAAAGAGAACTTTTTGGAGACCGAAAAAGGGTTGATAAGAAAGTAAAAACCGGTCGAATGACGACCGGTTTTTCCCGCTCTATATCAGAAAGCCTTCCTTCTTTTCTAAATGGAGAAAAGAAAGAGACATTCGCCTTTTTCCACATTGAAATCATCCTCCTCATCTCCGATAAATAGAGAAGAAAAATTTTTCTAAAAAGGAGTGAAAGAATTGCGCAAACCTATCATCGGCTTGCTTGTCTTCCTTATGCTTCTCCTGCCTGCTGTGTCACATGCGGATATGCGTGAGGAAGATGGTTCCTTTTATTTTTATAGTCCGAACTCTGGATTTATTATTAAATTGATCACGCCGCAGGAACGAAATATCACCACAAATATCATTGACCGCATCGATTTCGAACTATGGTGGTATGATCAAAAAAATGAATATCATAAAAGAGACCCCATCAACTATGCCAGAAGGGTAAATCCACATGATGTGAATGTATTTTACACTAATAAAAATGCAATGAGCCAAAACAAGGACATTCTTTTGGACCGCTCTTCTTCTCTGTATACTATCCGAGACTACGAAACAAAATTATCGGCTAGCGGAGACGTCAAAATTCCGATTAAAATTAAGAATCTTGTCGCGCCAACCGGTCCGAATAATCATTATCCCGGCGTGTATAATGGCGAAACAAATGTCCAGATATCTATAGATTTACGATATTTTCATAATGACAAAGACGGTGGCAAATTCTATACCAGCTTTAAAACCGGGAAGGTTAAAATGTTTGCCGACCGACTGATCCTGGACTTTCCCAAGGATACCTACGTGCACAATACAAGCATGAGCACGCTTTTACCTGAACAGGATATTCTGGTGCAGGTCAACCAGCGCCCAGCCAGTACACAAGAATATATGTTTATCAGCCAAAGTTATACTATCACTGATAAATATGAAAGAAACGATACAAAGCCAAGCCAATCAGGAAACATTACACTTAAATATGATGCCGATGTGGCACCGGAAGTAGCTATGCATAATATTTCTGTCGTGCAGAGGAAGGACAACAAATGGATACCGATCGGCGGGGTCGTGGACAGTAAAGGCCAAACGGTGACGGCACCTATTGATGAATTCGGTGAATATGCCGCCGCTATTACCTATAAAACATATAAGCTTGATAACTTGAATAACTGGGCCAAACCGTATGTGCTTGCCCTTGCTTACAAAGGCGTTATCCAGCCGGATATCTACCTGTTTGACGGACGCCTGCTAGAAGATTTGGATGCGGAGATTACGCGGTTTGATTTCATTATGATGCTTGCCCGGGCCAAGGGGCTAAAGCCGATTTCGTATACCGGCTATTTTACCGATGTAAATAACGCTACATATGGCAAAGCCAGACGGGGATACGATGGAACCGGCTATTTGATGAGCGCCATTAAAAACGGATTTGTCCAGGGTGAAACATCGAACGTTTTTGGAAACGTTCTGGAACCGGAACGGCCGCTCACACGGGAAGAAGCTGCCGTATTCATGGCACGCGCAATGAATCTGAAAATCCCGACATACTCAAATTTGGATAAGGTGAAAGAAAAATTGTCGCAGACATACTATGACGCTCCGCTCATCTCGGACTGGGCGGTGCCTTACGTGGATATGGTGACAAAAGAAAAGCTGATGCAGGGCAATCTGAATTACTTTAAACCGCGCCAGAAACTTACTGTAGCGGAAGCCAGCACGCTTGTCTACAATATGATGGACAAAATGAAACTTTTCGGAAAATAATAGAATGAGGGCAGCATATATACGCTGCCCTCATATTTTTTCTTCTATAATCTAGTATCTTGTCTTGATAGCACTGCGAAGCATATTCCACACCGGGGCAGAGTTGATGCCAAGACGCCAGATGGCAATTCCATTCAGACTCTCCCGCTTGGCTACACCTACTTTTGCAAGCAGTGTTTGTGGTGTTTCATAAGCGGTCATAATGCCCGGTACCAGTTTCTCCTTAGGCACCATCTTCTTTGCTTCGCGAACCGCGGCGGTAACTTTATCGATGGGTTCAGGTTTTTTCACGGTTTGCGGATTGTATTCATACGCCATGATTACGATTCGATCAGCCAACATACCAAGCGCTTTATAATCGTACGCCTGATAAGAACTATTTGGTGGATGCAAGCTTAGCGTCAATCCAATTCCGCTGCCTGCGCTGGTGCAGCGGTAAAACTCCCACCGACCAGCATCGTGCAGGCCAAAAAATATACTATGATTTTTTTCATTGTAGCCTCCTATTTCCCCTATGAAATCATATCTTTATATTTAATAGAAAAAGCCCGGTATAATAGACTCACCAAAAAAATTTAGAAAGATTCTAATACCTCAAAAAACAGGCGCACAATCTGCTATCCACATCAAAACGCGGTGAAGAATCCGGAATGTGATACAATAAAATAAGATCGCCGAAAGATATAAGGAGGTATACGCATGAAACTTACGATTGACCCTAATGCTATAGCATGGTTCCGCAAAGAAATGGACATCGAACCCGGGGACGCCGTCCGCTTCTTCGTCCGCCTTGGCGGATGCAGCACCGTGCAGAGCGGATTCTCGCTCGGCGTCGCCAAAGAACAGCCAAAAGAAATCGGCGTCTCGACCATAGAAGACGGCGTAACCTTCTATATCGAAAAAGAAGACGCCTGGTATCTCAATAATTCAGAGTTAACCGTTACGTACAATACAGAACGGGATGAGATCGAATTCCATTAAGAAGCCGGTGTTCGCGTCTGGACGGAGGTTCTATGTACGTGCCCCCTTCTGCCGTCCAGACGAACCCGCTCACCCGTCTTGAATCGTTTAAGCGCCCCCCTTACGCACATGACCGCCGGAATACCGACCTCCCGTGCCGTAACGGCTCCATGTGACAGCGGACCTCCGGACTCGGTAATAAGCCCTTTTGCTTTATAGAACAACGGCGTCCAGGCGGGATTGGTCGTGCGCGCAACGAGTATCGCCTGATCCGGCATATTTGCGAAGTCTTCCGGCCCACGCACGACATAAATGACTCCCTCGCATTCCCCGGGACTGCCCGGAATGCCGCGCAGCAGTCCTTCGCTCTCTTCCCCGTCGTTTTCCCCTGTAGGCATACCTTCCCCTTCCTTCGTTAAATCCCACGCCGGTTCCTGTTCGTATGCGCGCAGATAGGCTTCCTTGCGAAGTGCAATTTTTTCCCGCATTTCTGTGGACAGCTCAAACGAATCAATCGACTCTAGCTCTTCTTTTACCAGGAAAAACAAATCGTACGGATCGGTCAGTTGTCCTGCATTTACTAATTTGGTTCCGAGCGCTCCCACCGCCCTGCGCGCCAACAAATTCACACGCGTAGTCTGGAAGTGCTCAAGGTCATCAATATACGTATAGGTAAGCGTCAGCCGTACCAGCTCATTCACGAAATAACGCAGCGGCTTAGGCGACAGCTCGAGCAGCTCCTGTGTCGCTTTCAAGCTAACCATCTTGCCCAGCTTTTCCTTTTTCCCGGCTTTTTCCTGCTTGCCGGACGTAGCTGCCAGATGGATTAAATCGAGGACGACCTCCGGCGCTTCCGCCCAGGTAGGCTTATAATAATCGAAGCTGATTTCCCTGTGCCCGTAGTTGTCGATAAAAGAGCGGAAGGAAGCCGCAAAATCGGGGAAGCGGTCCAGCCCGGCAAGCGCCCGCTTTCCTCCTTCAGCAAGCAGGGACATAAGCTCCGGCGTCCGCTTGGCTTCCTTCGCCAATTCGTACAGCTCCCGGTTAATCTGCCCGGTCTTCGTCCCGGAAGCGGTAATAATCTGCTTCAGCATCGTCTGCGCCTCGTATAAGTCCCCTTTCACCGCCGCGATATACTCAAACAATGTCCGCGTCAGGAAACCCTGTGTCATGGAAATTGCGATATTCGGAAGGAAATATTCTTTTGCTGTACTAAATAGCTCCTTAAAATAGCGCTGGAAATCAGGAGCGGAAAATCCGTCAAACGATACGGCGCCAAGCTTGCCGACACGGATTAGATAAGTATCCAGGTCCCGCATCCATGCGTTCGGCAGCTCCATCACCCAGCGGAATTTCTCTTCAATAAACGTCAATTCATCGACAAGTGTATCCACTGTCCGCAGTTCGATGGGCTTGTTCAGAGCAAGCAGCCTGACAGCGTTCTGATTGCCATACACGTAGCAATTTCGCAATGCGAACCAGGGACGCGTAGGCAGATGTACGTTCATCAGCCGTAAAGAGTGTTCAAGTGAAGCATTGAACGCATCTTCTACGTATGACCAGGTAAGAGGCGTAAGCGGCTCGGGAAAACGTTCCGCTGATTCATCCCTCGTAAACCGGGGTGGAATCGTGGTTTGCGGCCGGGCTTGAAGGATATACAGCCGTCCATCGGCATAGGCCCACTCTATGTCCTGCGGCGTCTGAAACTCACGCTCAATCTTTTTTGCCACACCTGCGATCTCCAGTATTTGTTCATCGGAGAGGCAGGGAGTTTCCCGGTATTCCGGCGGCAGCAACCGTGTCTTAACACCTCGCTCGGCCGGTACGACATAGTATTCCTTCTCACTAACCCGACGCTCCACAATCCTGCCCTGCGACGTATCAACCACCCAGGAGTCGGTTACCGCTTCTCCGCCTACAACCGACTCGCCCACCCCATAATTGCCTTCGACAAGCACATAATCGAGATTGCCGCTTACCGGGTCAACGGAGAACGCCACACCTGCCGTCTCCGCCGCAATCATGCGCTGAATGACAACCGCCATCGATGCCCCTTCCTGGGAAAAGCCCTGGTAGCGGCGGTAAAGCACGGCATGCTTTTGCCAAAGAGAAGCAAAGCATTCCCGCACCTTTTCCGCCACCTCGTCCGCGGTCACATTAAGAAACGTCTCATGCTGCCCGGCAAACGCAGCGCCTGCCAAATCTTCATAAGTAGAGGAGGAACGCACCGCATAACGGGTCTCTGCCGGGAAACGGTGTAGATGCTCTCTCAGTTCACTCGCAAAAGCTTCCGGCAACGGCATACTGCTAACTTTCTCTGCCATCTCCTCGCACTGCTCCCCCAGTTTCGCCTCATCTTCATACGTGAATGCAGGCGGTGCCGGGTAATTTTCCCGGTAGAAAGAAGCGCCGACAACCACTCCTTCCGGAACGTTAAAACCGAACGCCGTCAGCTGTTTGAGATGATGTCCTTTCCCCCCGTCTTCTTCAATATTTAACAAACGTTCAAATCCGGTAATGTAGGTCATACCTCTCCGTCCTCTCCATTTTATTTTTGTAGACCGATTTCGCCAGATGGTAAGAAACGATGCTGAAGAAGGCGCCGACCAGCAAATCGATAAAATAGTGGTAGCGCAGATAAACGGTAGAAAGCACAATAAACACAAAAGGCAAAAGATACACGTAAAATACGCGCCGATGATTGGCATAGTAGAACATCAACAGAAACAAGCCCACGCCAACATGCAGGCTCGGGAATACATCATACCTGGCCGAACCCGCTTTGACGATTTCCCGATTCCAATCTGTAAAGAAATAGCCGGTCAAATCCTGCGTATAGGCAGAAGCAAAATGAACGAACGGACCTTCACCGGGAAGCAGCGTATATCCGGTAATTCCGATTCCATACAGGGTAAAGAGTCCTGCGCACAGCAGACAAAACTTATCCAGCGAGCCCCAGAACCCGTAAGCGATAAATGTGGAAAACAAAGCCACGAGGAAAGAAAAGTAGCCGATACTCATCATCTCGGTGAGCGGTTGGCTATACCAGCTCTGCATGAGGATACTCAAATCGCCGCCCACAAGCATGCGGTCTATCCCGGCCAGCAATCCGTCAACTGGTTTCATCCCCCAAATGGGAATGATCTCTTTGATGCTTGTGAAAGCAAAATTCATCATAATGATATTCCAAACAAGCCGAAACCGGTTGACGATGGGTGAAAGCGAACGCTGTCCGTAATGGATAAGAAACCCGTACACGCCCAACACGGCGATATACATGACAAACCATTTTCCGAAATGGCCTGCAACCGCCAACCGGATAAGAATCTGAAGAAAAAGCGCCCCCATAAAATACTCATGGAGCAAAATCCGCCGAAAATAAAACGGTGCCAGATGATGAACCTTTATGTTCATTTCATAAACCCCTCACAAAACAAGAGAATCGCCTGCCGTTCTTCATATGATCGGTTACGCCCTCTCACTCCGGCGCGCCGCCAGACATCCAACAGCCAGCATCCAACACCGGTTAATCCCGCATAACCGATGAGCAGCCAGCCTGCCATAGATAACGGGCAGAATAGCAGAGCCACTAGTATGTATATGACCCATTGGAGCACAAAAAGCGGAGTCCCGACTAAAATTCTCCATAAAGCAATTACATTCCTGTCGTCCGCCATTTTCCTAGCCGCCGCATATCCGCCCGCAAGCGGGAGCATATTTAACATAAGCGCCAGCAATATAAGCGGGGACAACAGCCAATAGACTGCCGCAGAAGCCCAGCCCCCCCTCCGCGCTGCCAGCGGTGCGCCCTGATAACGCGCAGAGTCTGCGGCTTGATATAGGCGAAGAAATTCGCCCCTCTTCTCTTCCGGAATCTTTCGCTCTGCCCACATACGGCACAAGACGAGATGCGACCTATCCGTAACCCCATGGTACCGGAGCATCGTAGCGAACGCTTCGCCAATCCGTTGGTCCTGTTCATTCGCGAAATTCTCGGTGATCTCCATAAGGCTTTGCCTGATGGTTTCGGTCAACTCCGTCAAATTACGCGCCTCATCTTTAGTGACACGTACAGGTTGGCCGACATGAATTTCTGCCGCACTGCGAAAGCGCCAGCCTTCCTCGTAATGCAAACCGAGTGGAACAATCGTCAGTTCGCTGTCTTCTCCCGCTTCTTCGAGAAGCATGCGGCAGATAAGGGCTGCACCTTTCTTAATAGGGAGCAGAGATGGTCCAAGCTTGCTTGTGCCTTCCGGGAAAATAAGAACCGGCTCGCCACGCCGCATCACGCTGGCCGCTTCTCGCATCCTCTCCCGGTTCCATGCCCTCTGTTCTGCTGTCTCCGCCCTGCGGTATACTTCGATTTGGCCACCGAAAAACAGGCGCAGGAACCAGGAACCCGTTAGATTCCTGCCGACAATCGCGCGGCATGCAGGCAGCGCTTTCAATAACACGTATCCGTCGATCGCTCCGTTCCGATGATTGCTGACAAACAGCGTCATTCCTGAAACGGGAATACGCTCTCTTCCATACACACGAATATCACAAAAATAAAAAAGCGCCAGCAGCAGGCGAAATCGATTTAACCACCGCAAATCAGATACTCCCCTCCTCTCCATTTTTCTTTTTAAAAATATGAAATATTACTAATGGTGTTTTCCAATATAACACAGAACGGATAGAAAATAATTATTTTATCTGGAATTTTTTGTGCAAAAAAATGGAGAAACATAGAAAATTTAGATATTGACCGGAAATATATTCTGCTTTATCATAAAGATAACAAAAGATTCTCCAAAGGGGAGTAGCTATACAGCAAAGTCGTCATTCCGAGACCTGTGTCTCCGGCTTTGTTGGCAACATGACTGTTGTTAGCAAGACCTTTGCCGATTCGGGTAAAGGTCTTTTTGATTTGTTTGAGACCTTTATCCAACCGGGTAAAGGTCTTTTGCTTTGGTCAAAATATCGAATATAAAGGGGCTGATGATGCATGGAATTTTTCTCGATGGAATTCTTTTCCGCACTGCTTGCAATATTGGTGATAGACCTGGTACTTGCCGGCGATAATGCAATTGTCATCGGTATGGCTGCGCGCCGCTTGCCGAAAGAACAGCAGAAGAAAGTCATCATTTGGGGAACGGTCGGAGCCATTGTGATTCGCATGATCGCTACACTGATCGTGGTCTGGCTGCTGGAAATCCCCGGGTTGCTGCTGATCGGCGGATTTCTGCTTGTCTGGATTGCGTACAAATTGCTGACGGAAGAAAAAAGTCACGATCACATTAAAGCGGAAGAAAGCCTGTGGGCCGCAATTCGCACCATTATCATCGCAGATGCGGTCATGGGACTCGATAACGTGCTGGCAGTAGCAGGGGCGGCACACGGCAGCTTCCTTCTCGTAGCGCTTGGCCTCCTGATCAGTGTTCCGATTGTTGTCTGGGGAAGCACGCTGATTATCGGCTGGCTCGAACGCTTTCCATCCTTGATTTATGTCGGGGCAGGCGTACTTGCGTGGACGGCAGCAAAAATGATTGTCGATGAACCGTTTATTGCCGGCTATTTCGCTGAAAATCCCATAGTGAAATGGAGCTTTACCATCGTACTCATCGCAGGCGTACTTCTTGCAGGAAGACGCAAAAAACAGCAAAAAGCGGCAACCAACTCCTAAATTGAATATGGGCGTCGGCATACATGTCGGCGCCTACATTATTTCCACCCCTTGCCAAAGAACGGCTTTGCCTATACACTCGGGGAAAAGAATCATTTCCTTATATTTTTTGTACCAGGAAAGGAGTCATACGTATGAAACGAACGATTGCTTTTGTGCTGGTTCTCCTGACTTCTTTGTTTTCGCTTACTCCTATAGGACTCGCCGATTCCCCCGTGACCTCTACCCCGTTCTCCGAAGCGTATCAGGACATCGACCTCGTACGGTACGCCGCAGAGCAAGGCACCATGGATAAGAAACTCGCCGCATACCTTGCTTCCGTAAAAAACCCGATTGATGTAAAGGCCTCTATCATCAATGCGCTTTCCTGGAACACGGAAGGAAAGACCAACGCCGACATCTATGCTTCGCTCATCTACAAAAAGCCTGTAAAATCGCTCGACACAACTATGCTTAGCGGCGAAGAGCTTTTTGTGGTAGGCTATTTATTGCTGATGGATGATTATTTTCATCCGCTCAAAGCCCTTCCGTATCTTGAGAAAGCCAGGCAGAAAAAACCGAACAGCTTTACTATCGCCATCATTCACGCCATTGCCAGAGCCCAGCAGGGCTTTAACTGCGATGTGCAGAAAAACATCGATAACATTATGCACAATCCCAAACTAACACGCGAACTGCGGCAGGATGCAATCAAAATCATCACCGACTATCTCGATTTATACAAATCCGATATATGCGAAGAAAAACCGACAATACCGCCCCCGGTTACCGTTACGGCCACACTGAAAAACAATGCGGTTCAGCTTACCTGGACGCACAGCCAGCGCCAGGATAAACTCGATGGCTATTATGTATACCGGCAGCAAAGCGGCGAAGAAAGCACCAAAATCCCGCTTACCGATTTTCCGATACTGAAGAATACGTACACTGATGCAAACATTGAGAACGGTGCTACATACACCTATACCGTTCAGGCGATTTACAGCGATGGCATGAAGACACCCATGTCCAAGCCTGTCAGCATCCGAGCTGGCACGTCTGAAAAAACCAAAACCATCATTCTGCAAATCGGAAACAAATACATGACCGTAAATGGCGCAAAAAAAGAAATCGATCCCGGACGCTCCACGGTTCCAGTCACCAGGAACGGGCGCACCTTGCTGCCGATCCGGGCATTAATTGAGGAAATGGGCGGAGAAGTTGAGTGGGATGCCCATCAGGAGAAGATTTCAATTTATGCGCGGGGCACGCGGATAGAGCTGTGGTTAAACGAGAAAACAATAATGGTTAACGGATTACGGCATACCATTGATGTGCCGCCCCAGCTAATCAAAACCAGGACAATGGTTCCGCTCCGCTTCATCACGGAACAGCTGGATTGTGATGTGGAATGGGACGGGAAAACCCAAAAAGTAACCATTCATCTGGCACCTTAGCTTAGGAGAAGGAAAAGAGAAGAAAGAAGGAGAAGAAGATTTTTAATGTAGAAAAAGGTGAACGCCTTTTTCTTCCTTAGATCTTTTTTCCTCCCTCTTCTCCCTCTTTCTTCATGATTTTCACAGAAAACCACCATGGCGTCTCAGCCGCAACCCCGACATGAAAATCGTGGGAAGGGCGGCTGACTTTTGTGGTATGAAGGAAAAGAGAGAAGAGAATGAGGAGAGGATT